>Ga0308159_1002723_pt1 | contig 19557 bp, 13 predicted proteins | sample PhyCR1_FD_201040 | JGI IMG/M metagenome (GOLD analysis project Ga0308159, IMG submission 201040) | Phyllosphere microbial communities from UC Gill Tract Community Farm, Albany, California, United States - DLSLC.R1 | ecosystem: Host-associated > Plants > Phyllosphere > Unclassified | place: USA... | reverse complement strand
CGATGAGCAGCGGTAGCGACAAGCTGAGCTTCGGGGTCTCGCTGGGCTTTGTGGACGAGATGGTAGACTACTCGCTGCTGGACGGTGACCCGGACGATGCCTCGGTGCGGAACTTCAACGAGCGCCAGCAGTACCTGGATGGCGATTTTGGCTTCGCCTACACGAGCGGCGGGCTGAACGTACAGGGTGCGATGCCCAATCTGAGGAATACGCTGGGCTTCAGCGACGAGGGAAAGGAGGTGGTGAACGAGCCACGTTATTTTTTGGCGGCAAGCTATAGGTTGCGCCTGTCCGGGACCGGGGGGATGGGACTGGAGCCCAAGGTTGCCTTCCGTTCGGTAAAGGGATTCGACAATATCTTTGATCTGGGGGCCAACTTTACCTTTGCCGAGGATAGGATCGGCCTGATGGCGATGTACCATACGAGCAAGAGCGCCACTTTTGGCTTCAGTGCACAGGTGTCCAGGACCTTCAACCTGATGGGCTTTTATACCTCCAATACGGCGGCATTGGCCGGACAGTCCAACGGAAGCTTTGAGCTGAACCTGAAGATGAACCTGTTCAGATAGCAGGAAAAATAATTGGGCCCGATCGAGCAATTGATCGGGCTTTTTTACTTACACTAGCTAATGACTCGTAAATGGGTTTCGTGAAAATAATTCACTAATAAATATTCTTTTATATTTTTATATGTTGATTGTGGCTAGTACCCAAATTAGTGCTAGTCTAACTTAGCAAAATAACGTACATGTATAATAGCAATTTCAAAGAGGATCTTACTGCCGTATCAAAAGATATTCTGATGCCAATTGGCTTTCATGAACGATTGGCTCCGGCGATCATGGCCTATCATAAGCTGTTGTGCCAATCGTCAGCTATTGATCCGACTGGAGAGAGTGATAGAGAGCATATACAAACTGATCATGGAAATGCGATAGGATCATTCTGGGCAGCAAATTGCGTAAAAGAAGTTTTCAGGACGCAAAGATTTGTGCAAGGATTGCAGCAGGCGATTATTGATTTGCATGTGAAAGGCAAGGATATTGTTCATGTTTTATATGCCGGGACTGGGCCGTTTGCAGCAATAGCGCTGCCTATCATGTTGACATTTGCACCAACAAAAGTTCAATTCACACTCTTAGAAATCAATCAGAGCAGCATGTGCAGGTTGGAGCAGCTTTTGAAAGAACTTGGACTGATGGACTATGTCAGGAGAATAGAACTTGCCGATGCATCAGATTATCAATTGAAAGACGCTGATGCTGATATTTTAATTAGCGAAACGATGAATCTGGCCCTTTATAAAGAACCTCAGGTAGGTATCATGTTAAATTTGGGTCGACAGTTAAAAGAGGATGCTGTGTTTATTCCGCAAGAAATAAAGGTGAGTATAGGCCGACGCGACTCTGGAAATGAAATCAAGCCACTAAAGACGCTTCTTCAGTTCAATGCTGCTTACATACGTCGTCAAAAGAAACAACAAGCAAGTCCCAAGGATTGGGGATTTGAAAAATCAGAACTAGAGCTGAATTTACAATTAAATGAACGTCTATGTTATCTTACCGATATTCAGATTTATAAGGATTTTAGACTTGGACTTAACGATTGCTCCCTGACATTACCCAAACTGCTAAAACCTTTTGATTTGAAAGGTAAGACTCTTCTTGAATTTCAGTATCAGATTAGCGAAGTGCCTGGATTTTTGGTAACAGCAAATAAGGTCGAATAATTTCTGTATTATCCAAAAAGCAATTAGCTAAAACTACATCATATGAAGGTAATTTCTCCTTTATCCAATTGGATTCCATATCGTTTAGCCTATATAGAACAAGACTGGCTGGTCTACTGGTTGCATCTTGGCGACAAACGAATGAACGACCCTTTTTTTGATGACACCATACGCTATTGCAGAGCGATGCAAAAAAGAGTGTCTAAGCTAGGGAGTTGTAGTGGTACCAATTTGCTGAAGGCTAATGACATGACAGCGCTCAAACCTCAAGCATTTGTTTTTCACGTTTCCAGATGTGGATCTACATTGTTAAGTCAGGCATTTGGGGAATCAGAAGCCTGCATCAGTATTTCGGAGGCCCCTTTGTTAGATGAAATTTTAAGGAGTACGGAACAAGATTCTGATTTAAGCAATGCACAGCGAGAGGAGTGGTTTAAAGGAGCATTGAGCTGGATGGGGCAGAATAGGACAGGCCAAGAATCCACCTATATCATTAAGCTAGACAGCTGGCATATTCATTTTTATGCGCTGTTACGTCAATGGTTTCCCGAAGTCCCTTTTTTCTTTTTGACCCGTTGTCCAGGTGAAGTTCTGGCTTCCCATGCTAAAATAAGAGGCATTCATATGATCCCAAGTATGGTGGATCCCTTGCTGTTGAAAATGGGTGAATTGCCCACTTTTAGAGGAGATTTCAATACTTATGGTTCTGATGTATTAACGCATTACTATCTAGAGTTAAGGTCTATCTTGGCACTTGAATGTAGTTTTGATCGCTTTTTCGATTATAGCCAAGGTGCTAGGGGAATGTTAGAATCATTCAGCGAGTTTACAGGTATTAAACTTGAGCCAAAAATGTACGAACGATTAAAGTATCACAGTAAATCAGCTGGACTCGCTTTTGATACTGAACCTAAAGTAGCTGATCTTTCAACAACAACTTGTAGGGAAGCTTATCAAGAATTTATTAATGCTACTCAATCCTAATGGGACTAATCTTTCAATTTTGTGGTCTTTCTGGCGCAGGAAAAACAACACTGGCCAACGCTTTATCTGACGAATTGAAGGCTAAGGGATATAGCGTAAAGGTGATTGATGGCGACGTTTATCGACAGACTTTATGTAAGGATTTGGGGTTTAGTAAGGAAGATAGGATCGAAAATGTAAATCGTTTGGGTATTTACGCTTCATCCTTACGTAAGGAGTTTGATTTTATATTTATTGCTGTAATTAACCCCTATGAGGAAGGTCGAGAAGTGCTTCGATTGCGTTGTAATGCCAAACTAGTTTGGATAAAATGTGATATCGCAGTGCTGATTAATAGAGATACCAAGGGACTCTATCAAAAGGCATTACTACCAGACGGGCATCCTGATAAAATTTATAATCTTACTGGTTTGAATGATGTTTTTGAAATTCCTTTAACTGCAGATCTGGTTATCGATACTGATTTGTTGCGTATTGAAGATAGTTTGCGTGTGGCCGTTGATTTTATGGTTGGCGAATTAATGTTATATTTATAATATGGCTTCATCACATTTAAAATTAGCGCTGACTTATGATGTGCAGCAACTTCAACAAGAACTAAACCATTGTTTGAATAAACAATGGCCGTTGCATTTCAATAATTTTGACTATGAAGGTGATTGGCGAAGTATTTCCCTTCGCTCAGCGAGCGGTAAGATCAATGACATTTTTGCACATTCAGTAGATATGACTTATGTGGATACCCCTTTGATGGCTGAAGTGGATTACATTAGATCTGTTGTGGATTCTTGGAAATGTGAAAAAGAATCAGTGCGTCTACTGGCACTTTCGCCTGGAAGTATCATCAAGCCTCATAAAGACCGAGGGTGTTCTTATCAGGAGGGGAGCTTTAGGATACATATTCCAATCAGGACCAATAAAGCTGTGGATTTCACTATAGATGGAACAAAATTATTTTTAGAAGAAGGAACCTGTTGGTATATGGACTTTGGTAAGACACATCATATTGAAAATAGAGGCGAAAACAATCGCATACATTTAATTATGGACTGTATCCGTAACGAATGGACAGATATGCTTTTTAGTGAAAATGCTTATGATTTTGAACCCAGTCCAATAGAAATAGAGCAGGCAAAGGTAACTCGAGCGCTCATGATTGCAGAGTTGGAAAAAATGGATACGGATACGGCAAGAGCACTAATTGTTAAAATTAAAAGCGAGTAAATTAAGGCCTTTACTTTGGGCAAACCCAATTCAGCATGTGCGGGAACGGTTGAACACCAAGTCGTTCGGCATTTTTTTCATCGTAGGCCATGCCATAGTATTGTAACATCGGTAATCCTATAACCCGACCTTGTTCAAAATTATCAATTAGATTTTGACTTTCTCCTTTGTATCCATATTCATGGAAAACGACACTTGCTGGAATCTTTAAATGCATTGCTACGGCATAACTCCAAGCTAGAGTTGTCAATTCTGCGCCCCGATGTGTATCGGTATCTGGCAATGTTCCATTTAACTCACGTCTGATGTGATAGGGAAGAGTAGCTAGATGACCAGCTTCATGCAAAATATCACCTGGATACAATACTTGATCTGGATCAATACATAATCCTCCGTTTTTGATGTGTATTCCGGGAAGAAATCCAGGTGCAGTTTCCGTAGAGAATTGTACGTCTATTCCTATTTCTTGTAGAAAATTAGCCAGAAGCGTAATTAAACTTCTCTTGTCTTCAGTGATTGGTGTAGTTTGCAATTGTAATGTTAGTGATTGTAAGGTACAATATAACTAGATTTAATTCAATATACTTGTAAAAAGTACGTCAATAATCAAATTAACAATAAAACCTCAATAAATGATATCAAACGCTTTTCTACAGGTTTTTTACGATACTCACCAAGCTAAAAAACAGCGAAGCCTTCCGCCTCAATTTTTTAATTTTGATAAGACTGAAGATGTCTTTTTATCGGTTTATGAACTAGGTAAATATGAAACTTATTTTTTTCTGTATGCAGAATGTACTGGGTTTGATCATTTCCAGGCCTGGTTAGCAGAGCTTAAAGGGCTTGATTTTTTAGCACAGGCTGCAGTTCGATTTGATGGATGGTTGAATCGGCCAATGAAAGAAGGGAATGTAAGTGAGTATAAGCTGCTGAATAAAGAACAAATCCAATTCTGGGAAGAACAGGGTTACTTGAGGATTAGTGATCTAGTTGAACCAGTGCTTTGCGAGCAAGTGCAGACTTTGATTTGTAAACACATGGGAATTAATTTATCAGCTCCAGAAACATGGTATAATCCGCATCCCGACTGGCATGGATTGATGTTACAGGTTTATCAGCACGAGAGTATAGAGACTATTAGAAAACACCCAAATGTTTATCAGTTGTTTTCAGAGTTATACGGTAGTGTGGATATTATTGCAAACACTGAAAAGGTGAGTTTTAATCCTCCAGTTACCGACAAATGGAAATTTAGCAGTGGCGCATTACATTGGGATATCGATATTAATAAACCTATCGAATATTATATACAGGGATTGATCTATTTAGATGATGTTCCAGAAGATCGGGGGCCTTTGAATGTGGTGCCAGGTGTGCATCTTCAATTTGACGAATGGATTAAGCCTTACCAAACATTTGATGAGGCACATGAGGCAATGCGTAGGCAGATGAAAGCAATACCTGTTCCAGGAAAAAAGGGTGATATCATTTTGTGGCGCCATACACTTCCACATGCCGCCAGTGCAAATCATTCCTTATTGCCAAGATTTGTGCAATACCTTAGCTTTTCAAAAATGTAGTAATTTTTAAATATAGATGCTTAACAGCTGTGTTTATGGGCAATGAATAATTTTCCGAGTACCAAATGTGCATTTGTAGACTGTTGACTATGGTTTAAGCCTGCTATCAAATACTTATGGCGGAAATCATTTTGACGCTTAAAAGCATCAAAGCCAAGAATTGTCCTACCTAAAAGGATTCCATACTCACCAGCCTGACTTAAAGCAACATCATATTTGTTTTTATTCTTTAGGATCAGCGCACCGTGTAATACTTTGTTTTGATAGCCGCCTACTATGAAATCAATATGTTCAGATGCCTCAGCTAATCCTTTAGTACTGTATCCATCGGTTTCAAATCCCAAATGAGATAAACAGATCACAAAATCACATTTCAATTTATTTTTAAGCAAATCGGCTGTTTGATTCGCTGCTTGATAAGGATTTTTAAACTCCACACCTGCCACATTTAAAGAAGTGCCAACTCCTGTAATTCCAATTTTTAAGTTTTTATTTTGAAGGATAATGTAAGGTTTTATGTTAGAAGATAAGCCAGTATGGCTAAAGGTGTAATTACAATTAACTAATGGGAAATTCATTTGAGCAAGTAGTGCAGCAAATGCTTCCTGCCCCATAGAAAGTTCATTTGCGCCTATGGTTGCGGCATGGTATCCCACTTTATTCATTAAAGATACAGTTCTTTCCTGTTGGTTTTTGGAAGCTCCGGCGGCTAGGAAATTACCTGCATCAAAAGTTAAACCAGCCGTTTGCTCTGACTTGATCAGTTCGGCGATATTTTTTATTCCACCAAAACCTTCGTTGTTACTTTCTATGCGCCCATTCAAGTCGTTGGTTTGAAAGATGGTCATGCTTTCGCTATCTAAGGTGCTGACTTTTTTGCTAATAGCAGCTAATGTATCCAATTGACTACTAAATAAAACTGTACTAGTAAGGATACCTGATTTTTTTAGGAAAGATCGTCTGGCCTGGCTCATGTTAAATAATTTAGATGACGTAATAATAAATAAAAGTTGGCCAACGCACAAATTTTACGAATATTATATTTTAATTTAAATATAAAAAAGAGCAACAAACGTTTATTATTCTTTTTTATTGTAAAATATTTGGAATTGAATATAATGTTTCATTACATTTATCTCCGTATTGCAAGATATACAAGTTGTTACAATCTCTCTTTTTGAAAGAAATTATAAAAAATTAATTTCTATACTTAAGGAGATGAAAATAAAAAACTAAATATAACGCTCCCATCATGAATAAATTAACCGTTGGTTTGTTGCTCCCGATATCTACCATTACTCCAATGGCCAGAGATTTTCAACAGGGCTTAAAGCAAGCTTTAGCAGACCAAGTTAATCAATATGATTTTGAGATCGAATTCATCCTTGAATTCATAGGACAAGGTAGTACGTCGAAGGTAGAAGAAGCCATAGATAAGCTATTTTCTTATTACCATGTAGATGTAGTTACAGGTATTGTTTCTAATATGGTCGGAATGGCTGTGGCACCTAAATTTGAACGCCATAAAAAGCCCTTCATCATGAATAATATTGGAGCGCATATACCTAATCCAGCATTATTCAATCCCTATGTTTTTATCAATTCTACCCACACTTGGCAACAGATATGGTCGCTAGGTTATTGGGCGGTTAAAGCCTTCGGCAATAAAGGAATGTTTGTAGCTAGCATATATGATGCAGGCTATTCTTTTAGCAATATGCTCTCGCTTGGAATGCAGGCCGCTGACAAACAAAGTACGATGCCTTTTTCTATTTCCCAGGTTACGCCGGGCGCAAAAACTACTGATCCCAAAACTGTATTTGAACATATTGAAATGTTTAAACCAGACTTTATTTTTAGTGCATTTTGCGGAGAAGAGGCGACCGTTTTTCAGGAAGCCTATGCAAACGCAGATACAAAAAATATTCCCCTGCTAGCTTTGCCTTTTCTGCTTCAGAACTTTGACGCAAAGGATCAAGATTTAGAAATCTACACTACGTTGAGCAGTACCGAGCAGGTTTCTTTGGGAGAAATTAGAAATGAAATTGCTTTACAAGATCAGACTTATTACCAATTGGGTAAAGAAACGGGAATGATACTGGCCGAAGCGTTAAAAATAAAAAGTGACGGAAATTTGTTGGATGCCTTGAAGCGGGTAAAGGTCAATTCTGAACGTGGTGAACTGCATATTGATGCTCCAAAGCTGGGAGAAAATAATAAAGTCTATTTAGTGAAAAATACGCATCCTGGAAATAGAAATGCTATTAAAAGTGAGCTTGTCTGCGAGCTGGAAACAGTAGGTATCGATGATGAAACGCTAGGCGAATCGCTTCAGGGACCTTTTTCGGGTTGGGAAAATCCCTATTTAGGTATATAATGATAGCATAGGAAATATGAAAATAGCGGTGGTTTGCAATTCGGATACTTTGGCTATGCCTTCTATTCAGTTTTTGAAGGAGCAGCACATCCTTGCGGGAATAGGTATTCCTGAAAGGAATAGATCGGTTTTGCTGAATTCGCTACTGGCTACAGGTATAGCGTCAGATGCTATAACTGTTTTTCATAATGGCTCTTGGAAGCAAGATCTGGAGGACTGGTTACGTCATTTAAGGGTAGATGCCGTATTTGTGATTGCGTTTCCCTGGAAAATTCCTACATCAATATTAAGTATTCCTTTAAAAGGATTTTTCAATTTTCACTTTGGCTTATTGCCTAAATATAAAGGAGCAGATCCTATTTTCTGGCAAATTCGTAATATGGAAAATCATGGTGGTTTATGTATTCATAAAATGAACGCTGAGATTGATGGTGGCCCAATTGTATGGCAAAAGCAAATGGCTATAATTCCAGGGGAGAATTATGCAATGCATTGTTTGCGTGTAGGGTTTGAGGCTGTGGAAGAAGTTAAGCTTTTGCTGGATCATATGAATAGAGATTTGCTTAGCGAAGATATCCAATTAGAACACGAGGGAATATATTATAAGAAACCAGGTACAGAACAGCTTAGAATTGATTGGAAAGAACAATCGGCTCGTGAAATAGAATATTTGGTGAATGCTTGCAATCAAAAGTATGGCGGTGCATCTACGTTTTTAAGAAACAGAGAGATGCGTATACTAGAAGTGAGCCCTGTAGACATGCCACCCATATCAGAACAAGACCCAGGAAAGGTGGTGCATGCGGACGCCCTATACGGGCTGGTGATTGCTTGCAAAGGGCAGGAATTTTTAAAAATAAATGTAGTTCATATGCCAGAAGGTTATTTGTCTGGAGCAAAGCTTTTTAATATGGGCGTTAGCGTAGGAGAACAATTAATTTAAATAAAAAGATTATGCAAGAAGGAACGATGGCGGAAATCCGCATGTTTTCTGGGACCTTTTCTCCAAAATACTGGGGCTTTTGTCAAGGGCAAATATTAGCTATCAGTATAAATCAAGCCCTTTTTTCGCTTTTGGGAAGTACTTATGGAGGAAATGGAACGACGAACTTTGCACTTCCTGATTTAAGAGGAAGAGTGGTCATAGGCGCAGGTGCGAGTCAGAGTCTTGGTGTAACTTTCACACTTGGTCAGCGCGGTGGAGAAGAAATGCATACGCTGATCAATGCTGAAATGCCTCTACATACGCATGTAGGTGATTTGTCAGGTCCGGTTAAGTTAGCCGTGAGTTCTGCTGCTGCTAGTTTAACCACTCCAGTTAATGGAGTGACCATTGCAAGGCCAATTAAAGCAACGGGGAGATCATCCACACCTTTGTTAGGTTTCAACAGTGCACAACCAAATGTTGCTTTAGGTGCTGCTTCAATCACGCCTAGCCAGCTGACTATCACTAATGCTTCAGTTGGATCAAATCAAGCTCATATTAATATGCAGCCCTATCTGGGCATGAATTATATCATTTGTTTGCAGGGAATATTTCCATCAAGAAATTAAATCAAAGATATTATGGAAGGAACTATAGGAGAGATCCGACATTTTGCTGGGACTTTTGCTCCCGCAGGCTGGAGTTTATGTCAGGGACAACAGCTATCCGTCGCAGATAATCAGACTTTATATGCGATTATTGGAACTATTTACGGTGGAGATGGTCAAGTTAGCTTTAGCCTGCCAAATTTTAGTGGACGGGTTGGAGTAGGAACTGGGCAGGGGCAGGGGCTATCGAATGTTGTGTTGGGGCAAGTAGCCGGTACAGAGCAAGTAACGTTGTTGCAGCAAAATTTACCTGCTCATAACCACGCCGTTACCAGTACACCAAGCAACCCTCAGCTTACAGCTTCGGTTAATAGTGAGCCTGCCAATGCACTTACACCTACTACTGGTGTGTCTATTGCTTCAGCAGGCTACATGTCTTCAGGGACTTTTGTGCCAAATCTTGGATTTAACACTGCTACTCCAGCTGTAGCGCTAAATCCTGCTACGATCGATGCTACTTCATTGGTAAGGAATTCAATCGTAGGTAATTCGTTGCCACACAATAATATGCAGCCTTATCTGACTGTTAATTTTATCATTTGCGTTTATGGGGTTTTTCCCTCAAGAAACTAATTAAATTTTATCAATATGGATGGAACAGTAGGAGAAATTAGAATATTTGCTAGCAATTTTGCACCTCGAAGCTGGGCATACTGTCTAGGTCAGACACTACCCCTTAACCGTTATACGACATTATTTTCCATCTTGGGTGTTACCTATGGTGGTAATGGTACAAGTACCTTTATGCTACCAGACTTCGCTGGCAGAGTTGCTATAGGTGTAGGGCAAAGTAATGGCGGCAGCCCTTTTACTTTAGGGCAAGCCGGGGGAGCAATATCACATAGCCTAAATATAAGTGAAATGCCTGCGCATAACCATGTTGGAACTTTATCTGAAGCTCCAAAGCTGATGGTGAGTGCTGAGGACGCTAACTTGGCCGCGGCAAATCCAAATTCGGTAATTGCTACGCCAGGTTACACGGTTGCTGGTGGTTTTGCGAAAACGCTTGGTTTCAACAATGCTACCCCTGATACCGTACTACATGCAGACTCACTTAAGGTGAATAATACAACACTAACTTTGGCTCAAGTTGGAGGGAATACTCCACATAATAATATGCAACCTTACTTGGTATTGAACCATCTTATTTGCTTGAGTGGAAATTATCCGGCTAGAAATTAGTCAGCTAGTTGATAGGACCAAGATGGGACTTCGGCAAAGGTATAAATGAATTGGATGGAAGCATTAGGAGGCAAATTTAAAATGGAAACTAAACAATAAGGATTGGTGATGAGGGACTCGGATAAGCCCAACGCTAATGTTTTGAATATTTTGACATTGGTGAATAGACAGATATCAGGACTTGAATGTTGAAAGGCTGGAATTCTAAACCAAGGACTACGATAAGTTTGGTTGGCAAAAGATATAGATTGGGCCGAATTTTTATTTAATGAAAATAGCTTGGCTAGCAGTGAACGCTCAATAACTTCACAAATTATAGGGTACTCAGTACTGGAAAGAAAAGGTTCCTTGGAAAAAGAAGAGGTCACTGCTTCTACAGTCACCTCTTCTGGAATGAAAATTCCTCCATTTATTAATTGAGGTGCTAGATTTCTGGTAATGGCCACCTGCGGCTCGCTAAGAAGCGCATGGCACATGGTCTCTGAAATGACCATGTGCAGTTTGGGCTTAGGATAACGATAGGAGATTGCATTTTGGACGGAAATGCAATCCACAAAAGATAAAAGATGAAGGGTAGCAAAGAGTTCTTTAACGAATTTAACGGATTCTGGGTGAATATCGATTAAGGTGACCTGTAACTGATCCGTCTTAAACAAAGGCAGAACAGGTAATAGGATAGTGGCAAATGGACCACAGCCAGCATAGAGGATATTTATTTTTTGACTAGGAAAGCGAAATAGCAACTCTTGGATAGCTAGATATACCCCTTTTATAAATCGAGCAGTTCTGTGGTAATCAAGGAGACAATCTGCTGCATGATCAAATGAGAGCGCTATGCCGCCTTTTAAAATAATTTCAGTTTGATCAGCTGGCTGAGGATCGCGGTTAGAACGTAAAGTTAAAAAGAAATCAGAAAGCAATTTGATAGCATGCTCCTCTTCTTCGGGGTTCTGCGATTGAAGAATAGTTTCTGTAATGGCGCTAAGCTTTGATATAGTCATTTCAGCTGGATTATAAGTATCACAATATATAGAATAAAAAATATTTAAATTAACTAATTACAAGGCATATGAAAATAAAACTACTTGTATTGTTTCTAACCCTGTGCTCGCCCTTTATGGCTATTGCCCAGTATTTGGAGACATTTGAGGGTACTTCACATGGTAACCCTACGTTTGTCAGCAATGGGCAAACCTTTAACATTGCTACGCTATCTGGGGGGAGTGTTTTTCAAACTCAGGCTACTTTTCCAGGTACGGGTTGGAATGAAGCAGGCCCTGATAACAAATTTATTGATAACGATGGATCGGCAAATACCGTTAACCCTCTAGCGTTCCAAATCTCGAGTGGTACCGCTTTTAGGGTAAATAAATTTTGGCTTTATTTAGCCGATATTTCTGGTAATTTAAATGTTACAGGTACGCTTACCATTAAAGGATTCTATAATGGAGTTGAGCAATTTTCTGCAACTTCAACTAGCAATTTTAACAACACCTCTTTAGCAATTAATAATGGATTTACATTGATTGATCTAGCTACTTTTGGAGGCGTAAATAATGCATTAAAAAATATTGATGCCATTAGTATTATCACTACAGGTGATTTTGATTATATCGCACTTGATGCACTAACTTGGTCAGAAGCTTTAGCGCCTGCACTTACGGCACAACCTTCCAATGTTGCCATCTGCTCTGGTTTAAATACAAGTTTTTCAGTAAGTACAACCAATGCTTATACTTATCAATGGCAGGTAGATACTGGTAGTGGCTTTAACAATGTCTCTAATGTAGGAGTTTATTCTGGTGCAACTACACCAACTTTAACGATCACCGGCGCTACATCAGCGATGAACACTTATAAGTATCAATGTGTTGTTACTGGTGTTCCAGGATTTGTGCCGGCTACCTCAAGTGCTGCAACTTTAACGGTCAATCCTGCACCTTCTATTGCTACTCAGCCTAGTGATGTATCTGTTAATAATGGAGGTACGACTACGATTACTGCAGCAACTGCCAACGCAACTGGTTATCAATGGCAGTTAGACAACGGTGGTGGCGGTGGTTTTAGCAATTTAACTAATACGGCTCTTTATTCGGGAGTAACTACCACAACATTGACAATAACGAATGCTACACTTGGCATGAATGGTTACATTTACCGCTTAGTTGCAACAGGCGCATGTTCGCCGCCTGCAAATTCAAATGGTGCTACGCTAACAGTGACCAATTCCGTTATCAGTACTTCGGGTAATTTGGGTGGTATGTCTACTGCTTATGGAACAAGTTCTTCTTCCCAACAGTTTAGTGTTTCGGGAACTAATTTAACAGCAGCTATTCTCGTTACACCGCCATCAGGTTTTGAGGTCAGTACGGATAATACTAATTTTCAATCTACAGTTACTGTTGGTGCGGCGGGAAATGTGTCCTCAACGCCTATTTATGTAAGGTTAAGCAGTACAGCAGCGGCGGCTTCTTATTCAGGAAATATCCAATTAACTAGTAATGGAGCTTCAACAGTCAATGTACCAACTGGTACAAATGACGTTACACCTGCACCACTGTCGATTACAGCTAATAATGCTAGCAAAACATACGGTCAAATATTATTAACTACATCGGGCTCTTCAGCTTATACTTTGACTGGTGGAACTTTGAAAAACGGAAATACATTAAGTACAGTAACCATTAGCTATAGTAGTGGCAATGCAGCCACTGCTGGTGCAACAATTTATAATGGTGCAATCTCGCCATCAGCTGCAACTGGAGCAAATGGATTCTTGGTTAGCAATTATGCTATTAGTTATGTTTCAGGTGACCTTACCGTAGATCCAGCTTTACTTTCTATAACAGCGAGTAATGTAAATAAAACCTATGGTACAACATTAACGGGTGCTGCCGGATCTACTGCATTTACATCAAGTGGATTGGTAAATAGTGAGACCATTGGTAGTGTAACGATCGCCTACGGCACGGGTGCTGCGGCAACCGATGCGGTGAATACCTATACTGGACAGGTTACGCCAAGTATGGCTATCGGGGGTACCTTTACCGCTTCCAACTATACCATCAGCTACGCTACAGGCGACATCATCGTTGGGGCCAAGGCATTGACTATTACGGCAAACAACGCTAATAAAACATACGGTTCGACCTTGACTGATGGAACAGGCGCTACAACATTTACCCCTAGTGGACTGGAGAATGGTGAGACTGTGGGTAGTGTAACGATCGCCTACGGCACGGGTGCTGCTGCAACAGCTGCGGTGAATACCTATGCGGGCCAGGTAACCCCTAGTGCGGCTACTGGCGGTACGTTTACCGCTTCCAACTATACCATCAGCTATGCTGCTGGCGATATCTTCGTTGGTGCAAAGGCGCTTACCATTACGGCGAATAATGTTAATAAAACTTATGGATCAACATCGACCGGTGCTGCTGGATCTACCGCTTTTACGTCAAGTGGACTGGAGAATGGTGAGACTGTGGGTAGTGTAACGATCGCCTATGGTACGGGTGCTGCTGCAACAGCTGCAGTGAATACCTACACGGCTTCTGTTACTCCAAGTGCAGCTACTGGCGGTACGTTTACGGCTTCCAACTATACGATCAGCTATGCTGCTGGCGATATCATCGTTGGAGCAAAGGCATTGACGATTACGGCAAACAATGTGAACAAAACATACGGTTCGACCTTGACTGGTGGAACAGGTGCTACAACATTTACTCCAAGTGGATTGGCAAACAGTGAGACCATTGGTAGTGTAACTTTGGCCTATGGCACAGGTGCTGCTGCAACAGCTGCGGTGAATACCTATGCGGGCCAGGTAACCCCTAGTGCGGCTACTGGCGGTACGTTTACGGCTTCCAACTATACGATCAGCTATGCTGCTGGCAATATCATCGTTGGGGCCAAGGCATTGACCATTACGGCGAATAATGTTAATAAAACTTATGGATCAACATTGACCGGTGCTGCTGGATCTACCGCTTTTACGTCAAGTGGACTGGAGAATGGTGAGGCTGTGGGTAGTGTAACTTTGGCCTACGGTACGGGTGCTGCTGCAACAGCTGCAGTGAATACCTATGCGGGCCAGGTAACCCCTAGTGCGGCTACTGGTGGTACGTTTACGGCTTCCAACTATACGATCAGCTATGCTGCTGGCGATATCATCGTTGGTGCAAAGGCATTGACCATTACGGCGAATAATGTTAATAAAACTTATGGATCAACATTGACCGGTGCTGCTGGATCTACCGCTTTTACGTCAAGTGGACTGGAGAATGGTGAGACTGTGGGTAGTGTAGCGATCGCCTATGGTACGGGTGCTGCTGCAACAGCTGCAGTGAATACCTATACGGGTTCTGTTACTCCAAGTGCGGCTACTGGCGGTACGTTTACGGCTTCCAACTATACGATCAGCTATGCTGCTGGCGACATCATCGTTGGGGCCAAGGCATTGACCATTACGGCGAATAATGTTAATAAAACTTATGGATCAACATTGACCGGTGCTGCTGGATCTACCGCTTTTACGTCAAGTGGACTGGAGAATGGTGAGGCTGTGGGTAGTGTAACTTTGGCCTACGGCACGGGTGCTGCTGCAACAGCTGCGGTGAATACCTATACTGGACAGGTAATGCCAAGCGCCGCTATGGGTGGTACTTTTACAGCTTCAAATTATACGATCAGCTATGCTGCTGGCGATATCATCGTTGGCGCCAAGGCATTGACCATTACGGCCAACAACGTGAATAAGACCTATGGGCAGACCTTGACCGGCGGAACAGGTGCTACAACATTTACTCCTAGCGGACTGGAGAATGGTGAGGCTGTGGGTAGTGTAACTTTGGCCTACGGTACGGGTGCTGCTGCAACAGCTGCGGTGAATACCTATGCGGGCCAGGTAACCCCTAGTGCGGCTACTGGCGGTACGTTTACGACTTCAAATTATACGATCAGCTATGCTGCTGGCGATATCATCGTTGGTGCAAAGGCATTGACCATTACGGCGAATAATGTTAATAAAACTTATGGATCAACATTGACCGGTGCTACTGGATCTACCGCTTTTACGTCAAGTGGACTGGAGAACGGTGAGACTGTGGGTAGTGTAACCATCGCCTATGGTACGGGTGCTGCTGCAACAGCTGCAGTGAATACCTATACGGGTTCTGTTACTCCAAGTGTGGCTACAGGTGGTACGTTTACGGCTTCCAACTATACCATCAGCTATGCTGCTGGCGATATCATCGTAGGTGCAAAGGCATTGACCATTACGGCAAACAATGTGAACAAAACGTACGGTTCGACCTTGACTGGTGGAACAGGTGCTACAACATTTACCCCAAGTGGATTGGCAAACAGTGAGACCATTGGCAGTGTAACCTTGGCTTATGGCACGGGTGCTGCTGCAACAGCTGCGGTGAATACCTATGCTGGTTCTGTTACTCCAAGTGCGGCTACTGGCGGTACGTTTACGGCTTCCAACTATACCATCAGCTATGCTGCTGGCGACATCATCGTTGGTGCCAAGGCGTTGACCATTACGGCTAACAACGTGAATAAGACCTATGGGCAGACTTTGACTGGTGGACCAGGTGCTACGACATTTACCCCTAGTGGACTGGAGAATAGTGAGACCATTGGCAGTGTAACTTTGGCCTATGGCACAGGTGCTGCTGCAACAGCTGCGGTGAATACCTATGCAGGTTCTGTTACTCTAAGTGCGGCTACTGGCGGTACGTTTACGGCTTCCAACTATGCCATCAGCTATGCTGCAGGCAATATCATCGTTGGTGCCAAGGCATTGATCATTACGGCGAATAATGTTAATAAAACTTATGGATCAACATTGACAGGTGCTGCTGGATCTACCGCCTTTACGTCAAGTGGACTTGAGAACGGTGAGACGGTGGCAGGTGTAACCATCGCCTATGGAACTGGTGCTGCGGCCAATGCGGCAGTAAATACCTATGCTGGTTCTGTTACTCCAAGTTCAGCTATCGGCGGTACTTTTACGGCCTCAAATTATACAATTACCTATGCTGCTGGCGATATCATCGTTGGTGCAAAAACATTGACCATTACGGCAAATAACGTGAATAAGACCTATGGGCAGACTTTGACAGGCGCTGCTGGATCTACCGGTTTTACATCAAGTGGACTGGTAAATAGTGAAACGATTGGTAGTGTAACTTTGGCCTATGGAACAGGTTCAGCGGCGACGGCTGCTGTGAACACTTATACAGGTTCCGTTATTCCAAGTGTAGCTACCGGCGGTACCTTTACTGCTTCCAACTATACCATCAGCTATTTAGGTGGCGATATCATTGTTGGAGCTAAGGCACTAACGATCACAGCTTCGGCCAGGACAAAAATCTACGGTGATGTGGCAACTTTTATAGGTACTGAATTTACTTCACTAGGTCTAACCAATTCAGATGAGGTTACCGGGGTTACCTTAAGTAGTACAGGTGCGGCTGCAACGGCTACGGTTGCAGGTTCTACCTACCCAATTGTTGCTTCTGCAGCTACGGGTACGGGACTAAGTAATTATAGCATCAATTATGTAGATGGTGCTTTAATGGTTACTCCTAGAGATTTAGTTGTGGCTAACACTGATCGCTCTAAAGTTTATGGCAGCGTATTGGTAAACACGGATTTTGTAGGTACCATTACGGGCATCCAGAACGGAGATAATATTACCGTAACCAGAAATAGTACAGGAGCGGTAGCTACGGCGGCTATAGGAAATAGCTATCCGATTGTAGCTACGCTTGGCGACCCTGACAACAAATTAGGAAACTATACAGTAGCCAATCCAAATGGCACGTTAACGGTAACCGCGAAAGCGTTGACCATTACAGCTTCGGCCAGGACAAAGATCTACGGTGATGTGACAACTTTTGCAGGCACTGAATTTACTTCATTAGGTCTAACCAATTCAGATGAGGTTTCCAGTGTCACCTTAAGTAGTACGGGGGCGATTGCAACGGCTACTGTAGCAGGTTCTACCTATTCAATTGTTGCTTCTGCAGCTACGGGTACGGGACTAAGTAATTATACCATCAATTATGTAGATGGTGCTTTAACGGTTACTCCTAGAGCTTTGCTTGTGGCCAACACTAACCGCTCTAAAGTTTATGGAGACGTACTAGTGAATGCCGATTTTACAGGTAGTATTACCGGAATCCAGAACGGAGATAACATCATCGTAACAAGAAGCAGTACTGGTGCGGCGTCTACTGCGGCTATAGGCAACGCTTATCCCATTTTAGCAACATTCGTGGATCCTGATAGCAAACTAGGAAACTATACAGTGACCAATCCAAATGGTGTATTAACGGTAACCGCGAAAGCGTTGACCATTACAGCTTCGGCTAGGACTAAAACCTATGGTGATGTAGTAACTTTTGCAGGAACTGAATTTACATCAATAGGTTTGATCAACAGCGATGCGATTAGCAGTGTGACTTTAACTAGTACAGGTGCTGTCGCAACGGCTACGGTTGCTGGTTCAACCTATCCGATCGTTATTTCTGCAGCTACGGGCACAGGCCTTGGCAATTATACCATCACTTATGTGAACAATGTTTTAACGGTAAACCGTAAAGCATTAACGATTACTGCAGATAACAAAGAGAAATTTGTTGGTACGGTTAACCCAACATTAACCGTTAGTTATAGTGGATTTGTAAACAATGAAACCTCAGCTATATTAACCACTCAGCCTAGTATCAGCACTACGGCGGTGACCAGTAGTCCGATTGGCGATTATCCAATTGCGGCGAGTGGAGCAGTGGCAGCAAATTATACCATTTCTTATGTGCCAGGTATTCTTAAAGTTAAACCAGGTGCACCGACCAGTATTAGCTTGGCTAATGTGACTTTGTTGGAGAATAGACCTGCAGGAACTACTGCGGGTACATTGAGCAGTACTTCCGAAGATCCTGGGGCAACGTTCACTTATAGCCTAGTTGCTGGAACGGGTGATACGGACAATGCGATGTTTGCGATTTCAGGAACTTCAGTAAATACCGCTGCGGTTCTAGATTACGAAAATAAGGCTGTTTACAGCATCCGGGTGAGGAGTACTACACAATATGGTTTCTCACTGGATAGGGAACTTACAATTAATTTAACCGACGTAAATGAGGTGCCTACTTTGGCTGCTGTAGCTAACCAAACGATATGCTACACGAGAACTTCACAGAACGTAGCTTTAACCGGTATTAGTGCAGGTCCTGAGATGAATCAGACTACTAGTTTATCAGTAAGTAGTAGCAATGCCAACTTGTTTGATGCATTAACTGTATCTGGTAGCGGTGCTACTGGAACCCTAATCTATCAGGTTAAATCTGGTGTGGTAGGCACGGCTACGGTTACTGTAACAGTTAGAGACAATGGAGGGACAGCGAATGGCGGTGTAGATACCTACAGTCGTACTTTCGTGATCACCGTGAACGCCCTGCCGGTAGTAGCCATCAGTTCAAACCTAGGTCTATCGGTATCCAAGGGCGCTACGCTACAGTTGACGGCAACAGGTGGTAGCACCTACAGCTGGTCTAACGGCAATGGCATCATCAGTGGCCAGAACACGGCGGTACTGACGGTGAGACCATCGCAGACGACGACCTATACGGTAACCGCAACGAATGCCAATGGCTGCAGCAGCAGTGCTACGATCACCATTACGGTACAGGATGATTTCGCGCTGATCTCGGGCACCAATATCCTTACCCCTAACGGTGATGGCAGGAATGACTTCCTGATCATCCGCAACATAGACCTGTACCCGAACAACGAGATCAAGATCTATGACATTGCCGGCAGGATCGTGTACAGCAGGAAGAGCTATGACAACAGCTGGAACGGTACGCTCAACGGGT
>Ga0308159_1002722_pt1 | contig 19564 bp, 16 predicted proteins | sample PhyCR1_FD_201040 | JGI IMG/M metagenome (GOLD analysis project Ga0308159, IMG submission 201040) | Phyllosphere microbial communities from UC Gill Tract Community Farm, Albany, California, United States - DLSLC.R1 | ecosystem: Host-associated > Plants > Phyllosphere > Unclassified | place: USA... | reverse complement strand
TTCATTTTGGACACCGTATCACTAGGCCTCGTCATGCTCTCTGCGGTGATGCATGCGGCATGGAATCTCGTCGTCAAGAAGGATGACGACAAGTTTCTCTCGCTGACCGTGATGGCTGCTACCTCCGGAGGCATTTGCCTGGCAATGCTGCCATTTTTCCCCGCTATGGAGCCGGGGGCATGGAAGTGGCTGGCGGTCTCCGCGCCATTGCATGCCGGTTACCGGATCTGTCTCAGCGCGGGCTACAAGCACGGAGACATGAGCCAGGTGTATCCCATCGCCCGTGGTGCGACACCGCTGATGGTGACCGCGATCTCGGTCCTGTTGCTGGGTACGGTGCTGGCGCCGTGGAAATATGTAGGCATAGCCGTCATCGGCGTGGGCATCATGGGCTTGTCCTTTTCCCGGGGGGTGCCGAAAAGGCACGAGGGCCGTGCCATCGCTTTCGCATTGGCTACCGCGGCATTCATCGCGGTGTTTACCTTGCTGGACAGCCAGGGTGCACGCGTCAGCGGGCAGGCGTTCACGTACGTGCTTTGGCTGTTCGTACTGGAAGGACTGCTGATGCTTCTGATCGCGGCTGCGACCGGATTCAGCAGGCTGCAGTCTTATGTCGCGAGAAACGGGCGCAACTGCCTGGTCAACGGCTTTGTCATGTCGGCAGCCCACGGGCTCGTGATTATTGCGCTGTCCCGCAGCCAGCCTGCGCTGGTTTCGGCACTGCGTGAGACAAGTGTCGTGTTCGGAGCACTCTTCGGGGCCATTTTCCTGAAGGAAAAAGTGACGGGCGTGCGGCTGACCTGCACGCTGTTCGTGACCGTCGGCCTTGTGGTGAGCGTACTGGGCTGAGGTCGCGAAGGGGGCAGCATGGCGACTCGGCCCCCAGGCCGCTACGCTTCGAAGGCTGATGACCAGGCGTTGAATACATCGGCGGCCAAATCCGCGCTGTCTTCCAGGCCGAGCCAGAACCGTGCGATGCAGCCCGCACCAGGTCGGGAGTTCTCCAACTGCTGTGCGCAAGCGCTGTCCTTGCCGTAGAACATCACCAGGCTGGTGGGGCCTCCCCATGAGAAGCCGAAGTGAAAGAGTGTCAGCGCTCCGAGGAATGCTTCTATTTTCGTGGTGGGGACGAATGCGCCGAATGCGATACTGAACAGGCCCGTCGACGCCGTGAAATATTGTTTCCAGTTTTCATGGCCCTTGCTCCCGGCGAATGCCGGATGCATGACGGCCGCAACCTCTTTTCTTTCCGAAAACCATTGTGCGAGACGCAAGGACGCTTCCGTGCTGGCCGTGTAGCGGAGGCTGAGCGTGGGCAGGCCCCTCAGCACCAGATAGATATCGTCCGGCGAAACGTGCATTCCAAGAAAATGACGTGTCTCGGACAGGCTGCGCGAGATATCCTCGCGCACGCTTGCCACGCTTCCCATCACCACATCCGCACCGCCGGACTGGAGCTTCGTCAGCGCCTGGACGGACACATGAAAGCCGAGTTCGAACGCGCGCAGATGCATTCCTGCGCTGTAGGTGTTGTCGATCGCGGCGATGCATCCCCGTTCGTCTGCCCACCCGGCCAGGCGCCGCAGATCCGGAACTTCCATGGTGACCGAACCTGGTGCTTCGACCCACAGGAGGCGGGCGGATGAAGGAATGGCCTCGTTCCACGTATCCGGCGCCATGGGGTCGTAGAGCACGATCCCGATGCCGAAGCGTCGGAACACATGGCGCAGCATCTGCTGTGCAGTTCCGTAGCCGTTCGTCGGAATCGCAACGATATCGCCTGGTGCCAGCAGGGCCATGGAGGTCAACGAATAGGCCGCCAGTCCGGAGGACACCAGAAGCGCCTGTCGGGCGCCCTCGATCCGGGCGAGTTTGGTCTCCAGTTCGTATGCGGCCCGGGAACCGTCTCTTCCGTACGGCGGCCGGCTGCGGTCGCGCCAGTCAGCGCTTTTCAGCCGTGCAAGCGTCGGCAGAAAAATGGTGGACGCGCGGTGAACCGGAGGGAGCGCCGAGACTGGATCGTCCGTTTCCTCTGCAGCCATCGGCTGAGACAGGAGGGTCCGGGGTGTATGGTGATGCATCCAGGTACGAACGTTGGTAGCTATGTTGAAGGGAGACGAGACTTGAAGCGATTCACGATAGCTGGAAATTCCCCGCTGACCCCCGGCAAGTGGAGGGATTCCTTCAAGTTCTCCATGCTGGGCCAGGCGTCTTTTCTCGGCGGGCGACGTTGGGGGCCAGCGCACGATGACTGGTTGCGGAGATGGCTTCCCCTGCTTCACCAGAGTGTAGGTGACCGGGTGACCGTCGAACTCGGCTGCGGCAATGGAGCGGATCTCGCGATGCTGGCCGCCGAAGGGTTACGCGTGATCGGACTCGATCGTTCACCGACGGCAATCGCCGAGGCAGGAAAGAAGATTTCTCCGCAGCTCCTGTATTGCCAGGATCTCTGCGACCGGTTTCCGCCAGCGGCCCAAGGCGCCGGCGCCGTGATCGCGAGCCTGTCCCTGCACTATTTTTCCGTGGACCAGACGAATGACGTGATGCTCCGCATACGCGAGTGTCTCGCTCCTGGCGGCATCTTTCTTTGCCGCGTGAATTCGACGCAGGATACCCATTTCGGCGCGGGCGGCCATCGCCCGCTGGCAGAGAACCAGTATCTCGTCCATGGCCAGTTGAAGCGCTTCTTCGATGAAGCGGCAGCCCGTTCCCTGTGCGGCGAAGGCTGGGAGGTTCTCAGTGTCGAGGAGAAGACGATACAGCGCTATGCGCTGCCAAAGGCGGTCTGGGAAATCGTTGCACGCCGCACCGGTTCGGTATCCGTTCTCGACGGTTGAATGGCGCGCCCGGCGGTGCCGTCAACCGGCGACCGGTCCCGCGAGACGGGGCGACACCACTTGGACAATGCCATCCATGTTGGCCGGCTTGGTGAAGTGGTGGTCGAACGGACTGCCGTGCCGCAGCGCTGAAATGCTGTGGATGTTGCCCGACAGTGCCACCAGCAGCGGCGAGTCACGTGGAAATGCTTTTTTTGAGCGCCGAGGCCAGCTGATTTCATCGTGCGGCAAATCGCCAGAGCGGACGGTGGCTATTACAACGGGCGCGTGGCGAGGACGAAAAAAAACCGGCCCAGAAGCCGGTTTCCTGTGGAAGGTGCTGCGCGGTCAGTACCGGCCGCCGCCGAAGCCGCCATTGCCATAGCCGACATCGGAGCGCTTGTCCACGGCGTAGCCGGCTGGGCTGTAGCCGCCGGAGCCGCCGTTCGCTTCACGCGGGCGGGCCAGGTTGACCACGATGGAGCGTCCATCGACGGACAGGCCGTTCAGGCCGGTGATCGCCGACTGCGCGTCTTCGGCGGAGGACATTTCCACGAAGCCGAAACCTTTGGAGCGACCGGTTTCGCGGTCCATCATGATTTTGGACGAAGTGACGCCGCCGAACTCGGCGAAATTGCTGCGCAGGCTGTCGTCGGTCACGGAATAGGGCAGGTTGCCCACGTAGATTTTGCAGCTCATGAGGAGCCTTTCTGAAAGAGGGCGGGCGGGGAGCCCGCAGGAGGAATGCCCGGCCCGGCGAGCGGGGCGACGATGCCGCGCCCGTCAGGGCGAGGGGCGTCTGCGACGGCGGAGGTCAACAGACGGGAGGGTGCGCCATGCATGTCTGCAGCCAGCCCTGGGTGACTGCGAAGAGCCGGGCAGCTTCGCGCGAGGCGAATGTCCTGTCGAAACGGAACACCCGGCAGTAGCTGCCGCTGCTCTGGGCGCGGTGGACGGCGAAGGAGGCTCGGAAGCGACCGCAACCGGTCGGATGTGTCGCGGGCGAAACGACGTACTTGCCCATGGAAATAGCGGTATTAGGGATCTGGAGCATTCAATGACGCAGGTCGAAACCGGCCTGCGTGAGCTGGGGGACATTCGGGGATCTGCAGCTCAGCAGATCCGCCGTGCGATGGAAGTCGCCATGTCTCTGCGAGGCGGTGTCCACCCGGGCAGAGCGTTCTGGTGGCGGTACGGTGGAGTGGCCGCCAGACCCAGAATGACGTCCATCATACCACCCAGGAATTTTGCTGTCGATCAATATTCCTATTGGTTTTAAAAAAGCCCGGCAGGCCCTGGTCAGGCCGCCTTCTCCACATGCCCCTGCCGCGTGTACAGAAAATCGATCACGGCCTTGCGGCACTGCAGATACACCGGGTCCTCCGCCAGCTCCACGCGGCTGCGCGGCCGTGGAATGTCCACCTGCAGCACCTCGCCGATGGTCGCCGCCGGCCCGTTGGTCATCATCACGATCTTGTCGGACAGCAGCACGGCCTCGTCCACGTCGTGGGTCACCATCACCACGGTGCTCTGCGTGCGCGCCACGATCTCCAGCAGCTCGTCCTGCAGCTTGGCGCGGGTGAGGGCGTCCAGGGCGCCGAAGGGTTCGTCCATCAGCAGCACCTGGGGCTCCATCGACAGCGCCCGGGCGATGCCCACGCGCTGCTTCATGCCGCCGGAGATCTCGCCGGGGCGCTTGTGCGCGGCGTGGGCGAGGCCCACCAGCGCCAGGGCGGCGGCGGTGCGCTCTTTCAGGCGCGCCTTGGATTCGGTGGCGCCGAAAACGCGCTCCACGGCCAGATGCACGTTGCCTTCGCAGGTCAGCCAGGGCAGCAGGGAGTGGTTCTGGAAGACGACGGCGCGGTCCGGGCCCGGGCCCCTGATTTCCTTGTTGGCGCAGATCAGGGCGCCGGCCGTGGGCGTGGTCAGGCCCGCGATCAGGTTCAGCAGGGTGGATTTGCCGCATCCCGAGTGCCCGATGAGCGAAACGAACTCGCCCTTAGCGATCGCCAGGTCGATGCCGCGCAGCGCGGGGAACAGGCCCTTGGTGGTCTTGAAGGTCTGCTCCACGCCCTGGATTTCGATGAACTTGGTGTTGAGGGAGGCATGCATGGGGAACTCCGGTGTGGGGTGGGTCGGGCCGGGCCGGATCAGGCCTTGACCTCTTCGAACGAGAAGGCCGTGGCGAGCTTGACCAGGGCGTATTCGAGCAGCAGGCCGACGATGCCGATCACGAAGATCGCGATCAGGATGTTCTTCACGTTCAGGTTGTTCCACTCGTCCCACACCCAGAAGCCGATGCCCACGCCGCCGGTCAGCATCTCGGCGGCGACGATCACCAGCCACGCGGTGCCGACGGCCAGGCGCACGCCGGTGAGCATGTACGGCAGTACCGAGGGGAAGAGGATGGTGGTGGCGATCTTCCATTCGGAGAGGTTCAGCACCCGGGCGACGTTCATGTAGTCCTGCGGCACGCGCTGCACGCCCACGGCGGTGTTGATGATCATCGGCCAGATGGAGCAGATGAAGATGGTCCAGATGGCCGCGGGGTTCGCGCCCTTGAAGACCAGCAGGCCGATCGGCAGCCAGGCCAGCGGCGAGACCGGGCGCAGCAGGCTGATGAGCGGGTTGAACATGCGCGAGAGGAAGGTGAAGCGCCCGATCACGAAGCCCGCCGGGATACCCACCACCGCCGCGAGGCCGAAGCCGACGGCCACGCGTTCGAGCGAGGCGAGCACGTTCCAGCCCACGCCCTGGTCGTTGGGGCCGTTGCGGTAGAACGGATTGCTGAAGATCTCCACGGCCTGTTTCCAGGTGTCGGCCGGGTTGGGGATGCTCCCGCCGGTGGTGGAAGACACGATCGCCCACACCACGAGCAGCAGGCCGATGCCGCAGGCCGGCGGCAGCACCGCGAGCCAGAAGCCGCGCAGCGCGGCCGAGGTGTCGCGGGGCGTGGAGGTGGCGGCGGGCGCGGGGGCCCGGGGGGTGGATGCGTTCGTCGTCATCGTCGTGGAGGCGGTGGGCGCTGCGCCGGCAGGCGCGGCGGCGTGGTGGGCGGCGGCGGAGCCGGGCTCCGGGGCGGCATGGAAGACGGCACTGACCATGGAGAACTCCTTCGCGTGGATGCGTCGTGGGGGCGTGTGGAGGAGGGCTTCAGGGAGCCCGGTCAGGCCTTGATCCTGAAGCCGTCCGCGTACTTCGCCGGGTCCTTGCCGTCCCAGACGATGCCGTCCACCAGCTTGCTGGTGCGCATGTCGCTCTTCGGCAGCGGGGCCTTGGCGGCGGTGGCGGCCTGCTTGTAGAGGTCGATGCGGTTGATGGACTTCGCCACGCCGAGGTAGTCGGGGTGGTCCTTGATCAGGCCCCAGCGCTTGTGCTGGGTGAGGAACCACATGCCGTCCGACAGGTAGGGGAAGTTCACCGCGCCATCGTTGTAGAACTTCATGTAGTCGGGGTCGTCCCAGGTCTTGCCCAGGCCGTCCTGGTAGCGGCCCAGGATGCGCTGGTTGATCGCGTCCACGCCGGTGTTCACGTAGGCCTTGCCGGCGATGGTCTCGGCCATCCTGGTCTTGTTGGCGAGGCTCTCGTCGATCCAGCGGCCCGCTTCCAGGATGGCGGCCGTCACGGCACGCGCGGTGTTGGGATACTTCTGCACGAACTCCGACGTGGTGCCGAGCACCTTCTCGGGATGGTCCTTCCAGATCGCCTGGGTGGTGGTGGCGGTGATGCCGATGCCGTCCATGATGGCGCGGTGGTTCCAGGGCTCGCCCACGCAGAAGCCGTCCATGTTGCCCACGCGCATGTTGGCCACCATCTGCGGCGGCGGCACGGTGATCACCTTGGCGCCCTTCATCGGGTCGATGCCGTTGGCGGCCAGCCAGTAGTAGAGCCACATCGCGTGCGTGCCGGTGGGGAAGGTCTGGGCGAAGGTGTATTCGCGCTTCTCCGTGGCCATGAGCTTGGCGAGCGAGGCACCGTTCACCGCACCCTTCTCGGCGAGCTTCTTGGAGAGCGTGATGGCCTGGCCGTTGTTGTTCAGGGTCATGAGCACGGCCATGTCCTTCTTCGGGCCGCCCACGCCCAGGTGCACGCCGTAGACGAGGCCGTAGAGCACGTGGGCGAAGTCCAGCTCGCCGTTCACGAGCTTGTCGCGCACGCCCGCCCAGCTCGCCTCCTTGCTGGGGATGATCTTCACGCCGTATTTCTCGTCGATGCCCAGGACCGAGGCCATCACCACGCTCGCGCAGTCGGTGAGCGGGATGAAGCCGATCTTCACTTCCTTCTTCTCGGGCGCGTCGGAGCCGGCGGCATGCACCAGGGCGCGCAGGGCGGGGCTCACGCCCACGGCGCCGACCGCGGCGGCCTGCAGCACGGTGCGGCGGTGGAGGCTGGTTTTCGAGAGGTCGGTCATCGGGGCTTCCTTGTGGAACGGTTGCGGGCGCGGGCCCGGTGGCAGGTGGCGAAAAAACGAAAAGGCGTCCGCACCGCTTCGCGGCGGGTGGGCCGCGAAGGATGGGGACGCCTTTGTCCTTTGGTTCGGGGCGCCTGTCCGCCGTTGGACGGGTGCCTCGATGACCCAGCGATGGGTGCTGGCCGGATCAATGCAAGGGCTGTGCCAGCGGTTGCGTGCGGGGGCGCTGGATGGGAAGGCCTCTGCCGCCCGTCCCGCCGGGCGCCGCGCGGGCCTGCCGCGGTGCCTGATTGGTGCGGGCGCGCACCCGGTTCGTGCGGCGGGTGCCACGCGGTTGTGCGTTGCACCATCGCGCGGCAGGAAGAAGGTTCGGGCGGCGCCTAGCCCAGCAGGTCGAAGGCGTCGAGCATGCGCTGGGCGACTTCCCCCAGCTTCATGCCCTTGTCCATCGCGGCCTTGCGCAGCTTCTCGTAGGCGGCCTGTTCGGTCAGGCCCTGGCGCTGCATGAGCAGGCCCTTGGCGCGGTCGATGGTCTTGCGGTCCTGCAGGGCGCCGCGCGCGTCGGCCAGTTCGGCCCGCAGCGCCTGCTCGTGCTGGAAGCGCGCCATGGCCACGTCCAGGATCGGGCGGATGCGCTGGGGCGCGAGGCCCGCCACGATGTACGCGGTGACGCCCGCGGCCACCGCGTCCTTGACGTGGGTGGTGTCCTCGTCGTTGGTGAAGAGCACGATCGGCCGGGGCGCCTCGCGCGTGGCGAGCACGACGTGCTCCAGCGCGTCGCGGGCGGCGCTTTCGGCGTCCACGATCACCATGTCCGGCTGCAACTGCGCGATGCGGTCGCTGAGGAACACGTCGGCGGGCAGTGTGGCGACGAGGTTGTAGCCGTTTTCCAGCAGCCCGATGTGCAGCGCCCGCGAGCGCCCGGCCTGCGCGCGGGCGTGCTCGTCGTCCTCCCCGGCCAGGGCCAGGTCCGGGGCCACCACCACAATGCGCATCGACTCGTTCATGCCGCGCACTGCAGCAAGAAATACGCCTGGCCTGCGCCGGTTTCCGGGGCGCGCGGGCCGGACAGAAAAGGGCTTCCCCCCTGGCGCGCGACGCGATACGCTCGCGTACCTCTGGTTACAAGAGGCATCGATCAATCCGAAGGGGAGCACACGCATGGCAACGGGACGATGGGTTACGGTGGGGCAGGGGTCTGCGGCGCGGCGAAAACGGTCCGGCCGGGAAGCGGCAGCCGGGCGGGGACCGGCGCGGCGCGCGTTGCTGGCGGGCGCATGCATCGCGGCACTCGCCCTGACAGGCTGCAGCCGGGTGCCGGACACCATCAAGATCGGCGTGGCGCAACCCCTGTCGGGGCCGCTCGCGGCGCTCGGGCAGGACATGCTCAACGGCGTGCGGCTGGCGGTGGACGAGCTGAACCAGTCCGGCTTCAAGGTGGACGGCAAGCGCGTCACCCTGGAGGTGGTGGCGCAGGACGACCGCGCCGACGCGGCCACGGGCAAGACCGTGGCGCAGCAGCTCGTCGAATCCGGCGTGGTGGCGGTGATCGGGCACCTCAATTCCGGCGTGAGCATCGAGGCGGCGCCGATCTATGCGGCGCAGGGCATTCCGCAACTGGCGATCTCCACCCATCCGCGCTTCACGGAACTGGGGCTGCCGGGCACGTTCCGCCTCGTCGCGAACGACAACCTGCAGTCGCGCGCCATGGGGTCCTTCGCGGCCACGCAGCTCGCCGCCAATGCCTACGCCGTGCTCGACGACGGCACGCCCTATGGCAAGGGCCTGGCCGACGGCGCGGCGCAGCAGATCGAGGCGGAGAAGCGGCGCGTGGCCGTGCGCCAGTCCTTCGACGACCAGACCACCGATTTCAAGGCGCTGGCCGCGCGCCTGCAGCAGGAGCGGGTGGGGGTGATCGTCAGCACGCTCAACGATTTCCAGGTGCTCGCCCTCATCGATGCGCTGGCGCAGTTGAACTACACCGGCGTGAGCATCCTGGGCGGCGACACCATCAAGACCACCGACATGCTCAAGGGCGACCGCAAGGTGGCCGCGATCTACGCCACCTCGCCGGTGCTGGAGGCGCGCGAATTCGTCACCGGGCGCCAGTTCCTGGACCGCTACGACCGTGCGTTCAAGAAGGCCCCGGCCTATGGCGGGCACTACAGCTACGACGCCACCTACGTGCTTTCGGCCGCCCTGCAGCAGGCCAAATCCGCCGATCCCAAGGCGATCGCCAAGGTGCTGCACGGCATCAACGGCTATGCGCCGGTCACCGGCACCATGAAGTGGGACGAGAAGGGCGAGCAGCGCTATGGCGCCGTGGGCGTGTACGGCATGCGCGCGGGCCAGTGGGAGCTGCGCATGCGTTCCGACCGCTGGTGACGCGGCGCGCGGCGCGCGGCGCCACCGTCGCCGCAAAGACCGTGCGCGGTGCACCAGGCCCCCGGGGCGCCTACACTTGCGCGCCTATGGCCCAGAGTCAGCTCATCCTCGGAATCGAATCCTCCTGCGACGAAACCGGCGTGGCGCTCGTGCGCACGCCCGAAGGCGGCGGCGTGCCCACGCTGCTCGCCCACGCCCTGCACAGCCAGATCGACATGCACCAGGCCTATGGCGGCGTGGTGCCCGAGCTGGCGAGCCGCGACCACATCCGGCGCGTGCTGCCGCTCACCGACGCCGTGCTGGCCGAGGCGGACTGCCGCCTGGCGGATGTGGACGTGGTGGCCTACACCCGCGGCCCGGGCCTGGCCGGAGCGCTGCTGGTGGGCGCGGGCGTGGCCTGCGCGCTCGGCGCGGCGCTGGACCGGCCGGTGCTCGGCGTGCACCACCTGGAGGGGCACCTGCTCTCGCCGTTCCTGAGCGCGGATCCGCCCGAGTTCCCGTTCGTCGCACTGCTCGTTTCGGGCGGGCACACCCAGCTGATGCGTGTGGACGGGGTGGGCCGCTATGAACTGCTGGGCGAGACCATCGACGATGCGGCCGGCGAGGCCTTCGACAAATCCGCCAAGCTGATGGGCCTCGGGTATCCCGGCGGGCCCGCACTGTCGCGGCTGGCGGAGCAGGGCGATGCCGCGGCCTTCAAGCTGCCGCGGCCGCTGCTGCACAGCGGCAACCTCGATTTCTCGTTCGCGGGCCTGAAAACCGCCGTGCTCACCCAGGCGAAGAAGCTCGGCGACCAGCTGGAGGCGCGCAAGGCCGACCTGGCCGCCAGCACCCAGGCGGCCATCGTCGACGTGCTCGTCAAAAAGACCCTGGCGGCGCTGGAGGGCTCCGGCCTGCGCCGCGTGGTGGTGGCCGGCGGCGTGGGTGCCAACCGGCTGCTGCGCGCGCAGCTCGACGCCGCCTGTGCCCGCATGGGCGTGCGCGTGCACTACCCCGAGCTGCACCTGTGCACCGACAACGGCGCCATGATCGCGATGGCCGCCGCCATGCGCCTGCAGGCCGGCCGCGAGGCGCCGAACCGCGACTATGCGTTCGACGTCAAGCCGCGCTGGCCGCTGGACGCACTCGCCTGAACCGAAAACCCCGTGCGCCTGTGCCTGTGCCTGCGCCTGGCCGGCGCCGGGGCGTAAAAAAGCGCCCGGCCATCGAGGGCACGGGCGCAAGGGCGACAACTGTCTGCCGGCGCGGCGGGGAAGTCCCCCGGCGCGGCCGGCGCATGCCGTTCGATCAGCCGATGGTGAGCTGCGTGGCGCGGCTCTCGGGCACCACCTTGGCGAGCACCAGCGTCAGCACGCCGTTCTCGAGCTTGGCGCTGCTGGCCGAGGCATCGATCTCGTCGGCCAGTTCCCAGGCGCGCTGCACCTGGCGGGGGGCGCCCTCGACGCTTGCGAGGCGCACTTGCTGGCCCTCGATGGTCACGTTGAGCTGTTCGCGGGACAGGCCTGGAACGTCGATCTGCAGGGTCACGGTCTTGTCGTCCTGGCTCACGGAAGTGCCGGGGTTCGCCAGGGTGCTCTGCATGAAGCGCTGGAGCGCGAAATCTGCGGGAGCGGCGGAACGGGCGACGTACGGGGAGCGGCGGATGACGGGGGCGAAGAACATGGTGGAACTCCTTGGAAAACGAGGTGGCGCGCAATGCGCCTGACATGGGGGGCGCGGCGCCCGGGTTCGCCGCTTGGGTTGCAGATGCGCATGCCGCGGCGCATTTCAAGAGGATTTTTTGCGGGGCGCCGCGGGCGGGCTGGCAAGCCAAACCCGGCGGTTGCCAGGGGTTACAACCCATTTGCGGGCGCACCAAAGTGCAACCAGCACAATGCGGGTTCAGGAATCCGCCGCCATGCCCATGCCCCTTCGCTTCACCGCTCCCTCGCGCCCGCAGTTCCGCCTGCCGCGGCCCGCGGCCACCATGGCCGTGGCTGCCGCCGCCCTGCTCGCCGGCTGCGCGGGCGTGCCCAACTCCATGCCCGGCCTGGACCGCAGTGCCCGCTTCGATCCCGACGATTTCAATACCAGCGCCAGCATCTACACGCGCCACATCGACGCGCCGCCCGCCCGCGTGTGCGAGGGCGCCCGCCGTGCGCTGCTGAGCCAGGGCTATCTAGTGGGCACGGCCAGTGCCGAGGTCGTGGCCGGCCGCAAGTACTTCCAGCCCTCCACCGACATCCACTACCAGGTGGAGATGCGCGTCGTCTGCGCGTCCGAAGGGCCGCTCAAGCAGCGCACGGCCGTGTTCGCGAGCGCGCTGCAGGACCGCTACGTCATCAAGAAGATCAACAACTCCGCCTCGCTTGGCGTGGGGGCCCTGGGCTCGCTGTCGCTGCCCGTCACGGCCAGCGACGACACGCTGGTGAAGGTGGGCAGCGAGACGGTGACGGATGCGCGTTTCTACGACCGCTTCTTCCAGGTCTTCGACCGGTTCATTCCGCCGCGCGAAGCGCCGACCGAGGTCGGCCAGGCGTCTCCGAAGGTGCCGAAGACCGCCGACACCGAGGCCATGGTGCGCGAAGCCCGCGAATCCGGCGAGGTGAAGGACCCGGCCGAGGGCGGGGTGACCACCTCGCCGGTGGTGCCGCAGGCCGCACCGGCCGCCGACCCGCTGCCGCAGGTGCTTCCGTATCCGGTGTTCCCCACCGCCACGCCGCCCGCCGCCGCCGCGTCGGTCCCGTCGCTGCCGGCGGTGCCCGCATCTGCGCCCTCGGCCCTTCCCTGACGGCCCGGCCCTCCGCTTCGCCGTCCGGTCCGTGGTGGCCCGTGCCGGCGCCGGACTGCGGGCCGCTCCCGTACCGGCGCGCCCGATGCGCCTGCCGTTTCGCGCTTCTCCCTCTCCGCTTTCCATGAACGTTACCGTGTCCGCTCTCCGTTCCATCGCCTCCCTTCCCGCCGCCATGCGCTCCGGCGTCGCCGCGGCCGCTTCCGCCATGGCCCTGCTGGGCATGGCCCTGCCCGCCGGCGCCGGCCCGGCCTCCGCGCCGGCGGCACCGACGTCCGCCGCACCGGCCGCAGCGCCCATCCGTATCGCCCTCATCGAAAGCCTCTCCGGTCCCTTCGCCAACACCGGCGAAGCCGTGTACCGCAACGTGCTCTGGGCCACCGAACGCGTGAACGCGCGCGGCGGCGTGCGGCTGCCCGCTGCGGCCGGCGGCGCGCGCCCGCTGGCGCTGGAGCGCTACGACAGCAAGGGGCAGAACGAGGAGGCGCTCTCGGCCCTGCGCGCCGCCATCGATGCCGGCGCGCGCGTCGTGCTCCAGGGCAATTCGTCGGCCACGGCGGCCGTGCTGATCGAAGCGATCAACAAGCACAACGAGCGCGATCCCGCGCGGCGCGTGCTGTTCCTCAACTATTCCGCCGTCGACCCCATCCTGACCAACGAGAAGTGCAGCTTCTGGCACTTCCGCTTCGACGCCCACGCCGACATGCGCATGGCCGCCCTGATGGAGGCGATCCGCGCGGACAAGGGCCTGCAGGGCGTCTACCTCATCGGGCAGGACTACAGCTTCGGCCAGGCCGTGCTGCGCGAGGCGCGGCGCCAGCTGGCGGCGCAGCGTCCCGACGTGAAGGTCCTCGGCGAGGAACTGCACCCCGTGGGCCGCGTGAAGGACTTCGCGCCCTACGCGGTGAAGATCCAGGCGAGCGGCGCGCAGGCCGTGGTCACCGGCAACTGGGGCAACGACCTCACGCTGCTGGTGAAGGCCGCGCGCGAGGTGGGCTATGCCGGCACCTTCTACACGTTCTACGGCAACGCCCTGGGCGCGCCCGCGGCGCTGGGCGATGCGGGCGTGGGCAAGGTGGTGGCGGTGGCCGACTGGCTGCCCAACGTGCCCACGAAGGAGAGCGAGGCCTTCTACCGCTCCTTCCGCCAGCGCTTCCCCAGTCCCGCCGACGACTACGTGCACATGCGCATGCAGCTCATGGTCGAATCGCTCGCCGAATCGATGGAGCGCGCGGGCACCACCGACACCACCGCCGTCGCCCGCGCGATGGAAACCTCGCGCGTGCAGCTGGCCGGGCAGGGCGGTGCGATGCGCGCGGCCGACCACCAGTTCCAGCAGCCGCTGGCCGTCGGCGTCATGGAGCGCGCCGGGACCCCGGGCGTGCCCTTCGACGTCGAAGGCTCGGGCTACGGGTTCCGCGTGGTGCGGCGCATCGCGGCGGAGCAGGCGGAGCTGCCGCCGCGCTGCGACATGCGGCGCCCGGGCTGATCCGGCGTGCCCCGGCCTCAGTCGGTGACGCGGAAGGTCGCGTCGCTGCGCGAGGTCGCGTCGTCGCCGATGGGGTCCAGGCGCAACTGGTAGGCATAGTGGCGCATGTAGTGGTTCGGACGGCTGTAGGACTGGAAGGAAGAGCCCGTCGTGTCGCCCAGGCCGAGCACCTCCGCGAAGGTGGCATCGGCCGCGAACTCGGGCGATCCGTCGTACGGAGCGAGTTCGAACGCGGAGTTCTTCTGGCGCAGGTAGTAGCCGGGCTGGTTGACCGACGCGAAGGACACGTAGCCGGCGTTGTCGGCCAGTCCCCTGACGATGCGGAACTTCGCATCGTCCTCGGGCGAGACATTGGCGTCGATGCGCACCGACGTGAAATTGGCGTGCCGCACGTACCGATCCGGGAAGTTGCTGGACTGCAGCCGGGTGATCGGGGTGGTGCCGCCCCACTGCGCCTGCAGGCGGCTCAGCTCCGCATCGTTCAGGGGCAGGATGCCGCCGTGGCGCTTGTGGCTCGCGCCCAGGTTGTACGAGCCTTCGGACGCGATCTTCCAGTTGTCCGCGCTGCCCATGTTGGCCGAGGTGAGCGGCAGGTAGCCCCTGCCCGAGGCATATTGGTCGACCCACAGGCCCCACTTCGGCTCGCCGTTGAACTTGAAGAGGATGGGGCCTTCGACCATCTGCCCCGTGAGGCCCACCTGCGACAGGTCGCCGATGGTCGTCCACGCGCCCAGTATCGACTGGCTGCCTTCCAGCGTGATCTGGCCGTCGCCGGAAGCGCGCACGTATTGGTACCCGCCCACGCTGCCCGCCACGTGGATGATCTGCGTGTCGATGATGGGTTGGTCGCCCGGCCGGTCGATGTAGAGCTGCGGCGGCGTGAAGGTCACGAAGTCGGTGGTCTTGGCATAGTAGATGCGGGGCTTGTCGACGCCGTTGAGCGGCGATATGGTGGTCCAGTACACGATGTAGGCGTTGGATTCCGGGTCCCAGATGGCCTCGGGCGCCCAGGCGCAGCCCGCGTTCGGAATGGCGCCGGCCACGTCGGCCAGGCGCGGCGCGGACCAGTGCACCAGGTCGGAGGATTCCCAGATCACGAGCTTGGTGCTGCCGCTGTGCATGGCCGTGCCCCAGCCCTTGCCGCTCGCGATGCGCAGATCCGTGGCGAGGATCCAGTACTTGGAGCCGTCGGGCGAACGCACGATGGAGTGGTCGCGCACGCCTTTCTCTCCCACGGTGGAAATGAGGACGGGCTGGCTGTTGTTCAGGTCCGTCCAGTGCATGCCGTCGGTGCTCACCGCCATGTAGGTCTGCTCGCCCGATTCCGACTCGCCGGTGAAATGGACCAGCAGGTAGCCGCCGGACTGGGCCTGCGCGCTGCCGAAGGACACGGCCAGCGTGGCGGCCGCGAAGAGCGCCCGAAGGGCCTTGCGGGTTTTTTTCATGAGTGAACTCCTGTCTCCATGTGTTGTCGGTTCACGGCAGGCGGCCGGTGCCGGATGCATTCCGGGGTGCGGGTCGGGCCCTGCCGTGAAGTCGTTCCGCGCGCCCGAGCCCCTGTCCGGCGATGGCGATCGCGATGGGCGGTGCTGGGCTGGCGGGGCTGCGTGCTTCTCGCTTTTTACTGTCGAGTCGGCAAGGCCATGCTAGGGAAGTTGCTGCGCCAGGACCAATCGTTTTTTGACGGTCTGCGATAACCGATGGGCCTGCACCCCCCGATCGATGGGGCGGGCGCGGCGCGCTGAAGTTCTGGCGGCGGACGATTTCTTCGGGTGTCGATGCCGCGGCGGGACGCGGGTGCCCAAGATGGCGGAATCATCCTTTTCCACCGTCACACGCCATGGACTTCTTCCGCACACCCCGAGTTCTCAACGATCCTGCGGCCTATGCCGGCTGGCAGCAAAGCGAGCATGCTGGAAGGCGCGATACGCCGCCGGGTTCGCCGCGAGGCTCCTCATCCTTTTCGATGCATTCTCTGCACGAGGCACTCCCGGGCCTTCGGAGCCGCTCGCCGTCTCCGAAGCCCTCCGGCCACTGGTATGGCCCGGGCGCGGCCGAGATGCACCAGCGCGAACAGGAATGGGCGCACCTGTCCGCCCGCACGCTGAGGCACCACCCGGCGGACGCGCAGGCGGGCCAGGCGATCCATGACCTCTCTCTGGTGTACGCAGGGTCCGAGACGTTCCGGCGGACGATGGCGACCGTGGATGCGGAAGGGCCCGTGAATGTCCGCGTGGACCCGGAAGTGTCCACCGCGTACTTCCGCCCGCATGGCAGAGAGGTGGTGTTGGGGCAGGCGTACACGGGCAGTCGTCCTTACGCGATGGGCGTTCTTGCCTTCGAGCTGACCAACGCTTCCCTGTCCGAAGCATATTCGGCGCATGAGCGTGAGGCCGCCATGAGGCGCATGTCGCCCCATGAATTCGCGGAAGGCGCGGAACGGATCGAGTACAACTCGGTGCGCGACACGCACCGCTATTACGAAGAGTCGCGCGGCGTGCTCTACGAGGCGGGACTCGACGTTCCGCAGGCCTGGCAAAGCTCGGTCACGGAAGAGGGAGAGGTCGTGCCCTGGACCGGCTCGGAAGACGAGTCCGTGCACAACGCTATGTCGACGGGCCATTTCGGCCAATATGCGCAAAGCTACGCTCGCCGGCCCTATTGATCCGACCGTGCCCGGCGCGGGCCTCCGCTGCCCACTGCGCCGGGGCGCGGTGGGCATTCGGTCGCGTGCTAGCGCGCTGCCGCCACTTCGCGCCCGAGGTCGATCACCGCCATCGCGTAGTAGCTCGACCAGTTGTAGCGCGTGACCACGTAGAAGTTGCGCGTGCCGGCCACGTAGGTCGCGGGCGCGCCGCCGTTCTGCAGTTCGATCAGCGCGAGCGGGCCCGCGGCCTCCGGTGCGGTGGCGGTGCCTTCGGCGGGCAGGGGCCGGGCGCCGCGCGCTTCCATGCCGGCGGCGTCGAAGGTCGGCAGGATGTCGGGCGCCAGCAGCTCGGGCAGGCGCAGCCGGGTTTCATCGAACGCGAGGGCGTAGTGCGTGGGCAGCCCGGGAACCCAGCCATGGGCCTGGAAGTAGTTGGCCACGGAGCCGATCGCGTCGGCAGGGCTCTGGAACAGATCGATGCGGCCGTCGCCATCGAAATCCACCGCCCAGCGCACCCAGCTGGAGGGCATGAACTGCCCCAGTCCCATCGCGCCCGCGTAGCTGCCGCGCAGCGCGAACGGGTCGGTGCCGGTGCGATCGGCCAGGCTGAGCAACTGCTCCAGCTCGCCCTGGAAGAATGCCTGGCGCTCCGCCGCCCGCGGATGGGCGGCGGGGAAGTCGAAGGCCAGCGTGGCGAGCGCATCCATCACGCGGAAGCTGCCCATGTGCTGGCCGTAGAGCGTCTCGACGCCAAGGATGCCGGCGATGATCTCCGCGGGCACGCCGTATTCGCGTTCTGCCCGCGCCAGCGTGGCCGCGTGCTCGTTCCAGAAGCGCACGCCCGCGCGGATGCGCACGGGCTCGACGAACCGGGCCCGGTAGGCGGCCCAGTTCTTGGGCGCACCCTGGGGCGCCGGCAGCATCAGCCGCGGCACTTGCGGCAGGAACCGCGCCTGCCCGATCGCCTGCCGCACCCATTCGCGGTCGAGGCCGCGGCGCGCGGCGAGGTCGTCGGCGAAGCGCAGCGCGTCGGGCCGGCCGGCGTAGAGCACTTCGGGGGCCGGGGCGGATTTTTCCTTCTTTTTCGCGGGCTTCTGGGCCAGGGCGGCCGGTGCCATGGCGAGGGCGGCTGCGCAGGCAAGGGCGAGGAGGGCGGCGGAGCGGGTCAGGGCCATGCGGGAATCGGTGTCGAAGAAAAAACGGATCACGGGCCCTGGCATTAGAACCCGTCCGGCAGCCGGGCTCAGCGGCGGTGGCCCGCGGCGTCGGCCGGCCAGCGCAGGCCGCGCAGTTCGCGCTGCAGCGCCGCCAGGGCCGTGGCGGGATGCGGTGCGTAGCGCGCCTGCTCCATGCGCAGCAGCCAGCCGGCGGCGGGCGCGGCGGCGGCGTCGCCGAATCGTTCCTGCAGCGCGCGGGCCAGCGCGCGCGGCGGCAGGTGCCCGGGCAGCGGCAGGCCGGCGCGGGCGATCTCGCGGCGCGCGCGGTCCAGAAGCCGCAGCCAGGGGTCCTGGCGGCGGCGCTCCCACAGGCTCCACCCCACCCCGCCGAGGGCGGCCAGCGCGGCGAGCGCTCCCAGCACCCGTGCCAGGTCCATCGCGTCGGGGGACGGGATGCCGAGCGACTTCAGCAGATCGAGCTGCTGGCTCTGCGTGTAGTTGAGCACCCACTGGTTCCAGCGGTTGTTGACGGCCTCCCACACGGCGCGCGCACGGGCGGCGATGCCGCGGCCGATGACCGTGTCCACGGCGGTGCCGAAGGCACTGCGCGGCGCCAGCAGGCGCTGGAAGTTGCCGATGCGGCCCGGCGATACGGCGCCGGTAGGGTCCACGCGCACCCAGCCGCGGCCCGCAAGCCACACCTCGGTCCAGGCATGTGCATCGGCCTGCCGCACGGTCCAGTAGCCGTCCACGCCGTTCAGCTCGCCGCCCTGGTAGCCGGTGACGATGCGCACGGGAATGTCGGCCGCGCGCAGCAGCACCGCGAAGGCGGACGCGATGTGCTCGCAGAAGCCGGCCTTCTGGTCGAACCAGAAGGCGTCGGCGGTGTGTTCGGCCACCACGCCGGGCTCCAGCGTGTAGCTGTAGCCGCCCGTGCGCAGGCGCTCCAGCGCGGCCTGCACGAAGGCCGCCGGCCCGCCCGCGGCGATGGCCGGGTCGGCCAGCATCTCGCGCGCCAAGGCTCGCGTGCGCGGGTCGAACCCTTCCGGCAGCTCCCGGTACGGCCGCAGGCGCGGCGTGTCCTGCATCGGCCCGTGGGTGAACTGCGGATAGCTGGCGGCACGGTAGCGCAGCACCTCGTTGATCGGGCGGCTGGCGAGCCACGAGAGTTCGGGCGACATCGCGGCACGCAGGCCCTGGGGCAGGGTGGGCGCGTCGGGCGCGGCATCGAGAGTGAGCAGCCAGGGCACGCGCAGCGCTTCCAGCGTGACCTCGTAGCGCAGCGGCTCGCCCTGCACTTCGAGCGATGCGGGCACCGGCGGACGCCATGCTGCCGCGGGGGCGCCGTTCTGCCCGAAGGCGAACCACTCGCGCCCGTCGAACACGGAGAACACCGGCCCGCGGAAGTAGAGCGCATTCTGTGGCGGCGGCTCGCCGCCCGGCGTGTCGAAGCGCGCGCGCAGCGCGATGCCGTCGTCGAGCGCGAGCGAGGCGACGTTGCCGATCTCCATCCGGCCCGACAGGCCGCTGCGGCCCGCGGGGTTCTCGCTGGGCATGCCCCACAGCGGCGCCATGCGCGGGAACAGCAGGAACAGCGCGAGCATGACCGGCGCGCCCAGCAGCGCCATGCGGCACGCGAGCCGCAGCGCCACGGTGAGCGGCGGGCGCCCGACCGGCAGATGGGCGTTGACCAGCGCCGTGAGCAGGCCCAGCAGGGCGATCAGCATCGCCGCGGCCGTGGCGAGCGATTGCGAGAAGAAGAAGTTGCTGAGCATCGTGAAGAAGCTCAGGAAGAAGATCACCATGGCGTCGCGCCGCGCGTTCATCTCCATGGTCTTGAGCGCGAGCAGCATCACGATCAGCGTGACGCCCGCGTCGCGGCCGACGAT
>Ga0308159_1002721_pt1 | contig 19571 bp, 13 predicted proteins | sample PhyCR1_FD_201040 | JGI IMG/M metagenome (GOLD analysis project Ga0308159, IMG submission 201040) | Phyllosphere microbial communities from UC Gill Tract Community Farm, Albany, California, United States - DLSLC.R1 | ecosystem: Host-associated > Plants > Phyllosphere > Unclassified | place: USA... | reverse complement strand
TCAGATCCAGCCTGGCGACATCGAACTCAACGTGGGCCGGCGCACCGTCAGCCTCAGCGTGGCCAACAGTGGCGACCGGCCGATCCAGGTGGGCTCGCACTACCATTTTTTCGAGACCAATGACGCGCTGACGTTTGACCGCGCGGCCAGCCGTGGCATGCGCCTGAATATTCCGGCGGGGACGGCGGTGCGGTTTGAGCCGGGGCAGAGTCGGGAAATCGAGTTGGTGGATTTGGGTGGTGGCAGGCGGGTGTTTGGGTTTGCCGGGCGGATCATGGGTGATCTTTAGGGCCTCATCGGGGGCAAGCCCCCGCCCACAGGGTATACGCATTCCAACTGTGGGAGGGGGCTTGTCCCCGATAGCGGACTCACATTCAACATAAATTTTTCAGGGCAACCACACATGAAAATCAGCCGCCAAGCCTACGCCGACATGTACGGCCCCACCGTAGGCGACAAGGTTCGCCTGGCCGACACCGAGCTGTTCGTCGAAGTGGAACAGGACTTCACCGTCTACGGCGAAGAAGTGAAATTCGGCGGCGGCAAGGTGATCCGTGACGGCCAGGGCCAAAGCCAACTGCTGGCCCATGAAGTGGTCGACACGCTGATCACCAACGCGCTGATCATCGACCACTGGGGCATCGTCAAGGCCGACGTCGGCCTGAAGAACGGCCGCATCCACGCGATCGGCAAGGCCGGTAACCCGGATATCCAGCCGGGCGTGACCATGGCCATCGGCGCCAGCACCGAAGTGATCGCCGGCGAAGGCATGATCCTCACCGCCGGCGGCATCGACTCCCACGTGCACTTCATCTGCCCGCAGCAGATCGAGGAGGCGCTGACCAGCGGCGTCACCACCATGATCGGCGGCGGCACCGGGCCGGCCACCGGCACCAACGCCACCACCTGCACCTCGGGGCCGTGGCACCTGGCGCGCATGCTACAGGCCAGCGATTCGTTCCCGATGAACATCGGTTTTACCGGCAAGGGCAACGCCAGTTTGCCGGAGCCGTTGATCGAACAGGTCAAGGCCGGCGCCATCGGCCTCAAGCTCCATGAAGACTGGGGCACCACGCCCGCCAGCATCGACAACTGCCTGAGCGTTGCCGACGAATACGACGTGCAGGTGGCGATCCACAGCGACACCTTGAACGAGTCCGGCTTCGTCGAAACCACCCTCGCCGCGCTCAAGGGCCGCACCATCCACACCTACCACACCGAAGGTGCCGGTGGCGGCCACGCGCCGGACATCATCAAGGCCTGCGGCTTCCCCAACGTGCTGCCCAGCTCCACCAACCCGACGCGGCCGTTCACGCGCAATACCATCGACGAGCACCTGGACATGCTGATGGTCTGCCATCACCTGGACCCAAGCATTGCCGAAGACGTGGCCTTCGCCGAAAGCCGCATCCGCCGTGAAACGATTGCCGCCGAAGACATCCTGCACGACCTCGGCGCGTTCTCGATGATCAGCTCCGACAGCCAGGCCATGGGCCGCGTCGGCGAGGTGATCACGCGCACCTGGCAGACCGCCGACAAGATGAAAAAACAGCGCGGCGCACTGCCGGGCGATGGCCCGGGCAACGACAACTTCCGCGCCAAGCGCTACATCGCCAAGTACACCATCAACCCGGCGATCACCCATGGCATCAGCCACATCGTAGGTTCCATCGAAGTCGGCAAGTGGGCCGACCTGGTGCTGTGGCGCCCGGCGTTCTTCGGGATCAAGCCGACCCTGATCCTCAAGGGCGGCGCGATTGCCTCAAGCCTCATGGGCGACGCCAACGCCTCGATTCCCACGCCGCAACCGGTGCATTACCGCCCGATGTTCGCCAGCTTCGGCAGCTCGCTGCACGCCACCAGCCTGACCTTTATCAGCCAGGCGGCGTTGGCGGCGGGCTTGCCCGAGGCGCTGGGGTTGAAGAAGCAGATTGCGGTGGTCAAGGGCTGCCGCGAGGTGCAGAAAACCGACCTGATCCACAACGATTACCTGCCGGATATCGAAGTGGACCCGCAGACCTACCAGGTCAAGGCCGATGGGGTGTTGCTGTGGTGTGAGCCGGCAGAGGTGCTGCCGATGGCGCAGCGGTATTTCCTGTTCTAGCGAAGGCCGCTGGCAAGGGCGCTGGCGCCCTTGCCACGAGGTCTTTAAAGCGGGTTATCCGCCAACAGCTGTCGGCTCAATGTCTTGATCGACTCCGCCTCCGCAATCTGCAACTCCCCCTCCAGGGCATCGGAACTCTGTGTATAGCTCTCGTCCGAAATCTCCCCCGCCGAATGGCGCTCGTGCAGTGCAGCCTGGCGCGCCTGGAACGGTTCACGCTGCGCCTCAAATTGCGCGCGATAGGTGTTGGTCACGTAGTCCATCCAGAAGTCCCGCGCCAGCAGTGCCTGAAACTCTGCCGGTGAGTTGTCCATGGAAACGATGCTCGTATACACGTTGTCCAGCATCTGCGGCGTGACATCGGCCAGCTGAATAAACCTGGCCTGGGTGGGCTGGGCCGGCAGCTCCAACCGGTCTTTGAGGCCGTAGCGGTAAGCCAGCCGGATCTCGACCTCTTCCAGGTGTGCGATACGGATGGCTCTTTCATCCGCCGTCAGCTCCGTCATCTGATTGATCAGTTCTGTCCGGTGCGCAATATCCTCCAGGGCGAACCGCTCAACATGATCGAGGCGGAACAGCCCACGGGCCAATTTCAACAGCGCCGGCGCTCGCTGCCCTGATTCAGCCTGGGTTTCGGCCCGGTAGACCAGCGACATGATCTCCAGGTTACTGAACGACAACGCCGCCCGGTCACCGCAGGCCGCCCTGCCCGCCCACTCGAACATTTGCTTGCGCAACGCCCGGGACTCGGCACTGTTGCGGGTGATGGTTTCGATCACCGCCCATACGCGTTGCTGCAGATTGGCATAACCGGCCCCCGAGGCATCCAGATCTCGCAGCACTTCAAAGAATCCCTCCGCCTCTTGATGCCTGACCAGCTGAAACCATTGCGCCTCCCGTACTCCCTGCTGTTCCAGCGGCAGGTCCTTGGTCCAGCGTTGCAGCTGGACACGGGCCAGCCTCGTCCCCGCCGACTCCACCACAGATAACGCCGGCGCCTGATACCTGAAAGCCGATTGATACCGGGTGCGAACCAGCTCTGGCCGTTCACGTTCAAGACGGTTCCAGTAATTGCTCAACCGCTGCTGGGTAGCCTCGGACAGAGGGTTGCCCTGGATCAGCGTCGCGCCATTGAGCCGCGACATTTGCTCCAGATGCTCGGCAGACGGCGCCACCACGTTGTCCGGGATAGTGGTGATGCGGTTCTGACTCAGATCAATCATGTCGATCAACGGTTGTTCTGACAGGCCGACAGGCCAGGTTTCGAGTTCAGTATTGCTCAAAAAGAGCGAGCGCATGTCCGTGATCTGCGTAAAGTCCGGTGCCATACCCAACGGATTATCTTGCAGCCTCAGCCCCCTGAGGGTGGTTCGCTCAGACAGCACCCGAGCCGACTCGACGTCCAGGCGAATCTGGTTTCGATCCAGGTACAGACGCGTCAAACCGTGCATATCACCCAGCGCCTGCGGCAACCGGGTCAATTGGTTGTTCGACATATCCAGCCAACGCACGCCCCGGTAGCGGTTGAGGAAGCCGTCCGGCGAACTGCTCAGGTTCATGTCACTCAATCTCAGTGACCCCACATGGCTGAAGTCGGCGTCCAGGTCCGGCAGGCTTTCCAGGGTCAGGCCACTCAGGTTCAGTTCCAGACCGATCGGCGTGCCGTCAATCGCCAGTTTCTGCGCCGTCTCCCAGCGCCAGCATTTGAGGATACGTTCCACTGCCTCGTAGCGCTCACCACGGGTGCTTGCCGCTTGCGCCACGCGATTTAACCGCGCGTAGCGTTGCGCCTCACCGCCGCCCGAAAACGACCAGGACGAGAGTTGGCGTCGCAATGTCTCAAGCTCTTGCTCCAGGGCCTGCAGCCTGGCCTCGACCGTCTCCAGCGGTTGCAAAAACGCCTCGACCTGCGCCGGGTTCAAGCCGGGGCGTAGCTCAAACAAGCGAGTGGCTACGGGATCCGCCACGATGAATGCGTTCTCCAGCCCGGCCGCCAACAACTCTGGCCGGGTAGCGGCCAGCCGCTCCCGATAGGCCTTGAGCTGTCGATAGACGTCGTGAGTAAACCAGTTGTCCTGCAACAAGGTCACCCGATTGGCCCTGGCTTGGGCCTCCAGATGCTCGGGCGCGGGATCAAGAATGGCCGCAGGCACTTCGCGCAATTGGTTGTCACGCAAATCTATCAGTTGCAAGTCGGCCTGATCACGCAACCCGGACGGCCATTGGCGGGTGAAGGTGCCTTTGAGGTTGAGCCGTTGCAAGGCGGGCATGCGGCTGAAATCCGGTAAGCGTCGCGACATATTCTGGTCTTGCAGGTTCAGGTCTTGCAGTTGGGTCAGCCCTTCCAGAAGCGCGGCGTCTGTCTCGGTTGCCTCGATCATGCAGCCACTGAGGTCCAGGTGAGTCAGGTCCTGCATCCGCGCGATTGACTGCGGGATCGCGCCCAGCCGCTGGTCCTTGATGCGCAGGCGCTTGAGCCTGGGAAACCCATTGAGGAAGGCGTCGGCATTGACACTGAAGGATGACTCGTCCAGCACCAGCTCCTCGATGTAGGGGAGCGGTACCTTTAGCGAAGGTAATTCGGTTGCCTTTTTCAGGTTCAATGTGGTGTCGCCCTGGCGCTGCCAGCAGCGCATGAGGCGCTGGGACAGCTGCTCTTTTTGCGCGGCAACCCCTCGATCAGTCCCGAGACGCGAAGCTGATTTGCGCGCCCAGTCAGTCAACCCACGCTTCAAGACAGCGAACTCGGCCTCAAGGCGAGTCAACTCGGTGTCGGCCGTGTCGCCCAGGGTTTGCAGGAACGCGTCGGCTTCAATCTCGGTGAAGCCGGGGTACAGCTTTCGTACCCGGCCACGTGACGTACGGAACCAGCCCGCCATTTGCTGAAACACAGGCATGCCACCCGCCAGGCGAGAGCCCGGCTCCAGGCTGGGCTTGAGCACGCGCTGCTCGTGCAACACCGCCCGGAAAGCGTCCCTGGGCATGGGCGCCCGTTGCACGGCCTGTTTGAGCCGCTCGGCGTCGCGCAGGGTGAAGCCCAGCGCCTGCCGTTCCTGCGCCAACAGGTCGCTCAATACCGAGGCATACAGGCTGCCGCTTCCGTCCTGGGCAAAGCCTGAGCCCTCGTTGACCACCAGCACGCCGCGCAGCGCTGACGATGGCACCCCAAGCGTGTCCAGCAAGCGCCCGCGGGCACCGCCTTCACGCAACTCGAAACGCACATTGGCCGGCCAGCCGGGCAAGGTTTCCAGGCTATGCAACGCCAGCCGTTCGCTGTCGACGCTGGCGCTGATATCCAGATGCAGCCCCTCATAAGCCCGGTTGACTCGCAGCTCCTGATGGCACCACTGCGCCAGGCTATCGAGACGCGGCGGCAAGGCGCCGGGGTTGGCGAGCGCTTCCCACTCCGCCGGGGTAGCCTGTTCCAGCAGTTGCCGGGCCACCGCGTCCGGCAGGTGCGGGAAGTTTGCCCGGATACGCCCGACCAGCGGGTCGGCGCCGCTAGTCTGTTGTTTATAGAGAGACTCAAAAAGCATCAACCGATTGCTCTGCGCATCGGCCGCAATCTCCTTGCGCAATGCGCCGGCACGCTCGGCCATCGTCATTTCCGAGGTCCCGGGTACGACGCTCAGGTCCACGCCCTGGGCGCTGTACATCTTTAGCAGGGACTCAAGGAACGAGCCATTGGTACGGGTTGGCCCGTCCACCACAATGACCTGCCGGCGCACGGTCCCATCCGCAGGGGCGGGGTCCTCCCAGACGTCATCGAACCGGCTGAGCATCACGCGCAGCAGGGGCTTGGTCGGCAACAAACCCTGCTCGCGCATGATCTTGAATTGCAGACGCAAGTCGGCCTTGGCGAAGTCTTGAGGCTGATCACTGGCGATCTGCCGCGCGAACACCTCCAGGTCATGCTCAATGCGAAAACGGCTGAGCGTATCGCTGAGCAAGGCCGAAGGTTGATCCTGTTCAACATACATGCGCCGCAGGTCGTCGACCTCGACGCCGCTGGCGACGCGCACGCGCTCAAGCTGTGCGTCGTCCAGGCCCTGGGCGCGATAGCCCAGGCGTTTCATCAGCGTCGGGCCGTCCCAGGCCAGGGGTTCGTCGACGCTATGGGTCCAGATGCCGGCGCCGTTGTGCTCCAGCGGGACCGCGTAACCGTCGGCCCGGGTCGGATGGGGGATCTGGTACTCACCACTGGCCGGGTTCTGCTCGACCACATAGTGCTCGCCGTTGAGCGGCAGAATGTTCTGACGATGCAGGCCGCGCGCGTCAGGCACCGACTCGACGGGCAGCTTCACGTCGCTGCGATAAGGCGCAAGGTCCGGCTTCCACAGGCGCTGCTCGCCGCTGGGCAGCTTGACCGGCTGGAGCGTGTCGATCAGCGGCGGCGCCTCGACCTTGGGCAGTTTCGCCAGGCCCTTGCCGACCCCGGCCATGAGCCCGAGCATCACCAGGTTCTGCGCCACATCGATCAGGTGCTGCCGGGCAGCTTCGCGGTCACCCTGCTCCCAGTCCATTACCCCTTCAAAGGTCTCGTACAGCAGTTGCTCGACCATCACCGCCATCATCACCTCACCCAGCACCGGCACGAACATCGACAACAGGCCCACCACGGCAAACCCGCCTTCCAGCCAGCTGGCAATTTTCCGTGCGCGGACCTTGGCATCCACGTCGGCGGTAGGCACTGCCTGGAAGCGCGCATCGGCAAGCAGCTTGTCGCGGCCGCTCTCGTACAGGTCGGTCCACAGGTCGACATTGGCCGACCACAGCCCATGCCGGGCAACAACCATCGGTTGCAGCTGCGCCTGTGGATCGGTGGTGCGCGCGGCCGGCCTTTCCGGCGGCAGTTCCTGGGGTTTGAGGAAGGTCGAGGCGAGCGGGTTGGCCACGTCGAACAGGCTCTGGAACACCGGCGATTTCACCACGGCCTTGAGCGTTGAGGCCGCACTCGACTCGGCCTGGGTAAAGCGGCTGAAGTAATACGGGTGCTTGGCGGCATCCACAAACTGACTGAAAAAGCGCTGATAACCAGTGGGTTGCGGGCCCATCGGCGCAGTGACTTGCGCGGGGTCATTGGCCAGTAATTGGCGGGTGAGTTCTTTCTTCAAATCATCAAATTGGTTGTAGCGCTTGAACGGATGCTCGGGGTCGTGGGGGACATAGACGATGGAAACGTCGCCGTAGCGGTACTTTTCCGTTGGGTCAAACACCACGCAGCCCTTGAGCTTGAGCCCCATGATGCTAAGCGCCGAGAACCACACCGGCTTGCCGCCCAGCCTCGGGTTGCGTTCGCCGTTGATGACCTCAAGCACCATGGCGTAGTCATCCGCCTCGATGTCGTGCTTGACCAGCGCCAGGTAGGCCGCCGCCTGCATGGCATCCTTTTGGCTGCGGGTGATAAGCAAGCGCAAGGTCGCGTCGACCATTGCATCCTGCAGCCCCAGGTTTTCCTTGAGGTAGGCCTGATACTGCGCGCCGATATCCAGGCTGCGGCACAGGTTGATGAATTGTTCGAGGGTCAACGTCGCGCTGACCGACACGCCGTCCCTGGTGACAAAGTGCGACGCCTCGTCATAGAAGCCCGCGCTGCCTTCGTCGGCTTCAAAGTTATGCAACGCCGCGTGCAGCAGCGACACGTTCAACACATTGAACTCGCCGGCCTTGACGCCAAAAACGCCCAACTTCAGCGACTTCTCGAGTTTGATAAAGGTCTCATCAACGTCCAGTTCAACCTTGAACCGGTCCTTGAGTGCCTTGGCCAGCAGCGGTTTGGCAAACGCCTCGAGCGCCTGCACGTTCGCCATGCGCGCATCCACCGCCTGCTGCGATTGCAGGCTGGTACGCGTGTAGCGTTTCAAGGTCTGGCGTTGTTCGGCTGACAGGCCCTGGAACCAGGGCAACTGATCGAAGGCATTCACCTGTTTTTCCAGGCGCTGGCGTGCAAAGGCCTTGATCAGCCAGTCGGGCATCGACTGGGTAATAAAGTCTTGATTGGACAGGGAGGGATCGAGCGTTTGAGGGTCTTGCATAAGCACCGGCCTTGGAAGAGGAGAAAGGTGATTACCCTAATCAGCTCGCTTCCAAGGCCGGGTGTAACTATGTAGAGGGCGTCAGCTGTTCCAGGACTCGCGTGGATCGAACGCGGCTTTTTTCGCCAGTTCCTGCCACAGCGCCTTGACCTCATCGTCGGTGTTTTTCGGCATCACCGCCTTGAGTTGCACGAACAGGTAACCGCGCTCCCCGGACTTGTTCAGCAAGCCATGGCCCTTGGCGCGCATGCGTTGGCCGTTCTGGCTGCCGGCCGGCACCTTGAGGTTGATCTTGCCGGTGAGGGTCGGCACGGCCACTTCCGTGCCCAGCGCCAATTCCCACGGCGCCAGCGGCAGGTTGATGACCAGGTTTTCGCCATCCACTTCAAACCGTGGGTGCGGCGCAAACTTGATGATCAGGTACAGGTCGCCATTCGCCCCACCGCCAATGCCCGGCGCGCCCTGGCCCTTGAGGCGGATGCGCTCGCCGTCGGCCACGCCGGCGGGGATCTTCACGTTCAGGCTCTTGGTGGTGTTGCTGACATGCCGGCCCGAGGGGTCGTATTGCGGCACCTGGAAGCTGATCTGCTTGGACTCGGTAGACAGCGTCTCTTCGAGGAACACCGACAGCTGCATCTCCACGTCCTGGCCTTTGCGCCCGGTCGGCCGGCGCTGGCCGCCGCCAAAGGCGTCGCCGCGCGAACCGAAGATGGAGCTGAAGAAGTCCGAGAAATCGCCCTGGTCCTGGCCGCCGCCGCCAAAGCCGCCACGGCTCTGCCACCCCGGTGGGCCCTGGAACGGCTGGCCATGCTGGCCGTATTTGCGCAGTTCGTCGTATTCGGCGCGCTTGTCGGCGCTTTTAAGCGCTTCATACGCTTCGGACGCGTCCTTGAACTTGGCTTCGGCGTCTTTTTCCTTGCTTACATCCGGATGATATTTGCGTGCGAGTTTGCGATAGGCGGCCTTGATTTCCTTGTCATCGGCGCTCGGCTCGACACCCAATATCTTGTAGTAATCTTTGAAATCCATCGGCGGTTCACCATCCTTAATCGAGATCGCACAGCCCGGGGCACAACGTGCGCTGCTTTGCACCTGTTGAGAGATGTGGCCTGGGGGTGCGTCAAAGTTTTATCGGCACTTGCCGTATGCAGCAGATGTGGGGGCGAATCCCACACTTTCAAGGCGTATTTACAGATAGCCGGCCTACGCATCCGCGCTCGACTGGCATACACTGCGCGGCCGTTTTTCAACCGGAACCCGATAGACATGAAAAACCCATCCCCAGCCCGTGCCTGCGGCATCGACTTTGGCACGTCCAACTCCACCGTCGGCTGGATCCGTCCCGGCGAGGAGACGCTCATCGCGCTGGAGGACGACAAGATCACGTTGCCATCGGTGGTGTTCTTCAACTTCGAGGAGCGCCGCCCGGTGTACGGTCGCCTGGCCCTGCACGAATACCTGGAAAACTACGAGGGCCGGCTGATGCGCTCGCTCAAGAGCCTGCTCGGTTCCAAGTTGATCAAGCACGACACCAGCGTGCTGGGCACCGCGATGCCTTTCACCGACTTGCTGGCGCTGTTCATCGGCCAACTCAAGAGCCGTGCCGAAGCCAACGCCGGCCGCGAGTTCGAAGAAGTGGTGCTGGGCCGCCCGGTGTTCGCTTCGTCGATGACGACCCGATGGCCGACCAGGAAGCCGAGAACACCCTGGTCGACGTGGCACGCAAGATCGGCTTCAAGGACATCTCGTTCCAGTACGAGCCGATTGCGGCCGCGTTCGACTACGAGTCCACCATCGAAAAAGAAGAGTTGGTACTGATCGTCGACATCGGCGGGGGTACGTCTGACTTCTCCCTGGTGCGCCTGTCCCCGGACCGCCGTCACAACGACAACCGCCAGAGCGACATCCTCGCCACCGGCGGCGTGCACATCGGCGGCACCGACTTCGATAAACAGCTGAGCCTGCAAGGCATGATGCCGCTGTTCGGCTATGGCAGCCGCATGAAAAGCGGCGCCTATATGCCCACCAGCCACCACATGAACCTCGCCACCTGGCACACCATCAACTCGGTGTACTCGCAGAAATCCCAGCTGGCGTTGGGCAGCATGCGCTACGACATCGAAGACACCGGTGGCATCGACCGCCTGTTCAAGTTGATCGAACAGCGCGCGGGCCACTGGCTGGCGATGGAAGTAGAAGAAACCAAGATCCAACTGACCCACGAAGACAGCCGCCACGTGCTGCTGGACCGGGTTGAACCGGGCTTGAGCGTGGAACTGAGCCGGGCGTTGTTCGAATCAGCCATCGATGGCTTGCTGGAGCGCGTGCGCAATAGCGTCACGCAGTTGCTGAACGATGCGTCGGTGAGCGTGGCGCAGGTCGATACGGTGTTCTTTACCGGCGGCTCCAGCGGCATTCCGGCACTGCGCCACAGCATCTCGGCGATGTTGCCGAACGCGCGGCATGTGGAAGGCAATATCTTTGGCAGTATCGGCAGCGGCTTGGCGATTGAGGCCAGCAAGCGCTACGGAAACTGATCTGTCGAGTGGTGAGTGGGCTTACCCCGCTCACCACAAAGACTCAGTTCGCCCCAAGACGCTAAACGCCACACCCCACCCGCGCTTTTTGCACGCCGATGTACTGCTCAAATGTCCCGTACTTGGCCGGCACCTGGATCACGGCGCCCGGCTTAAGCCGCGCGTTTTCCCGGCTTGCCGCCAGGCTATCAACATAGGCCTGGCAAGCCGCCGACTTATCCCCCGCCATCTCGTAGGCAAAGCCTCGGTTCAAATTGAGATTGGTCACCACCTCAAACCGCCCGGCATGGGCATAGATCGCCCGGGACTTCTCCAGGTACTCATTGGCTTTCACGTAGCGCTGTTCGTAGGTCGCCGTGGTGTCACGAAAGCCCTGGGTCGTATAGCGGTCCTTCTGGCTGGCCAACGCCGACGACATGAAAAACAATCCATACCCGCGATAAGCGTCCGCCAGGCACAACTGATCCCCGGCCGCCGTGCACCGTTGCACGGCCTCGGCAATCAAGCGCTCGGCCGGCAGTGGCCGCCCCTGATCCAGTAACGCGTCGGCGTCAGCCAACTTTTGCTGGGGATCGGAACTGGCCACGACACCGGCTGCGGAACAGCCGACCAGCGCCGAAAAGCCGATGGCGAGGAGTACGACGCTTAATTCCTTGTTCATGGAGCAGTCCTTTTTGCCGGGGGGCTAGCGAAAATAGATCGCCCACAGCCCAAGAAATGTCAGGCCCCACATGACAATACCGGGCACGATCACCAAGTAGTTCCACGGATTGAACCGAGCGTTGCTCTGACCTTCCGGGTCGCCGGCGGCAAAATTGATCAGGGCCTGGGATTGTTGAAGGATGTAGGCACAAAGAGGCAGCGCCAGGAGCGTCAGGCTTTTATAGGCAAACAACGCCTCGACGCGCGCAGCCACGGCGTCGAACACGTTGGCGCCCACAGTCACCACCACAAACACCGTCGCCCATTGCTCAAAATCGAAATCGAATTTTCGGCCGCTCTCGACCACCCGCCGGTAGGCAAGGCGGTAAAGCTTGTGCACAAAGAAGATAAAAAAGAACGCGCGCGCCAACGGCAAGATATCGGCTTGGTTGGCTTTCTTGTACAGGCTCCAGTTTTTATACGCCCAGACATAGGTGTACAGCCCAAAACTGAGCAGGCTCAGAATCAGCAGCTTTTTCTGGGAAATGACATAAAACTCGGCAGCGGGCTTTACCGCCTCAGACAACTCTGCCGTTGGCGGAGCATAGATATTGTCGCTCACAGCTTGTATCCCTCTAAGTCCCTTTAAAGTCCACGAAGCAACAGCACTTCAGTTATTGCGTCAAACCATCCCGCCGAGCTTCAACTCGCTCTTCAAGTACGCATAGTAAATCGGCCCCGCCACCACGCCAGGCAGGCCGAAGGCGGCTTCAAACACCAGCATCGCCAGCAGCAATTCCCACGACTTGGCACTGATCTGGCCGCCGACGATCCGCGCATTGAGGAAGTACTCGACCTTGTGGATCACGATCAGGTAACCCAGCGCCGCCACTGCGACCCAGATCGACAACGACAGCGCGACGATGGTGATCAGGGTGTTGGACATCAGGTTGCCGATGACCGGCAGCAAGCCGAGCAGGAAGGTCAGCACGATCAGGGTCTTGGTCAGCGGCAGGTGAATGCCGCACAGCGGCAGCACCACAGCGAGGAATATGGCGGTGAACGCGGTATTGAGCGCGGCGATCTTGATTTGCGCGAAGACGATGTTGCGAAACGCCTGGACCAGCAGGTGCAGGCGGTCGAACAGCGCGGCGGCCAGGGGCTTGCGCTTGGTCAGGTCGGGCACGCGCTGCAAGGCGATGATGGCGCCAAGCACCATGCCGATCAGCAGGGTGACGAACATGTGGGCAGCGTCTTTGCCGACCAGTTGCAGTTCGCTCAGGTGCTTGCTCAACCAATCGCCGATGGCCACGCGAAACTCCGCGGCGCTGGCGGGCAGGTAGGCGTCGAGGAACGGCGGCAATTGGCCGCGCGCGCGGTCGACCACGCCCATGAATTTGTCGAGGGACGCCCCGGGGTTTTCCGCTTCGTGCAACAGGAAGCTGATGGCACCGGCAAAGATCAGGGTCAGCACGCTGACGATCAGGGTGCCGAGCAACGCCACCGCCAGCCAACGCGCACGCCGGCCTTCGATCAATCGCTGCAGTTGGGGGGTGAGCATGTTGACCAGTTCAAAGACCAACAAGCCGGCCAGCAGGCTGGGCAGCAATTTCAGCGGCAGTACCAGCAGCAACCCGCCGAAAATGATGATGTAGCTGGCCAGCAATATCACGTGACGTTGAGAAAACGTTGGCATACAGCCTCAAAACGAACGGCGTTAAAGGATGGGCAGTCTGCCAGCCTTGAGGGAATCAAGCGAGAGGCCAGGGTGCTAATACGATCAAGTGGGGGACCTGGCGTGCCTGCAATGCAGGCGCCCCGGTGTATCAGTCAAACCGAGGTGATGCATTGGCAGGCAAGCCGGCTCCCACATTTGATCTTCAGTGCCCGTGAATTCGTGGTTAACCTTTCAGGCAGGTGCTCATGAAGGTTTTGCGCGCATCACCGGTCAGCGCCTTGGTTTTCGCTGACGCATTGCAATCCTTCATTTTCTGCTGCTGGGGTGTCAGGGTCTTGGCGTCATTGGCCGCCGGGGCCGACAGGCAGGTCTTCATGAAGGCCTTGCGCTCGTCCCCCTTGAGCGTCTTGGTAGTGGCTTCGGCATTGCAGGTGGTCATTTTGTTTTGCTGGGCGGTGGCGGCAAAACCTTGGGAACACAACAGCAGGCCCATCATCAACAGCGGAATGCGCAGCATCTTCATGGAGTTTTCTCCCTGTTACCGTACCGGGGGGCACGGCCTACCCAGCAGTGTAGTCAAAGCTTGTTACATCTTCATCGACCACGGATATGTGTTCGACGGTACTGCTCGGGGGTACAGCCCGCTTGGCGCTGGAACATGGCAATGAACGCCGAGGCGGTGCTGTAGCCCAGGTCGAACGCCACATGTTGCACGCTGCGCTCGCTGTCGAGGGCTTCGATGGCCGCCAGGTAGCGCAGGCGCTGGCGCCATTCTCCGAAGCTCATGCCCAATTCCCGGACAAACTGGCGCGCCAGGGTGCGTTCGCTCACATGCACCTGCTCGGCCCAGTGCGCCAGCGGGCGATTGTCGCCGGGGTCGGCCTGCATGCCCTCCAGCACACCGAGCAGGCCAGGGTGACGGGCGTAGGGGAGGAAGCACTCGTGGATCGGCGCCTGCCTCAGTTGGTCCACCAGCACCTGGGCCAGGCGAATATCAGGCTCGGTCTGCGGCCTGTTCACGTCGCGCTGGGCGAAATCGCTGAGAATGGCCTTGAGGATGTCGCTGATGGCCAGCGTGCAAGGCCGCTGCGGCAGTTGCTCGCAGAGTTCCGGCGCCAACCCGACCGAGTGGTAGACGATCGCCTCGGCATTGTAGGAGCTGTGCTCGGTATGGGGCGGCACCCACACCGCGTATTGCGGCGGTGACATGAAGCGGTTGCCGGCCACTTCCATGCGCATCACGCCGCTGGCTGAGTAATCCAGTGAGCCCCAGCAATGCTGGTGCGGCGTGCACTCGGTGTCCGGTGCGAAATCCGAGTAGCGAAAATACACCGGGCTCGGCAGCCGGGGGAAATCCGCAAGGCGTACGTTGTGCTTGGCCATGTTGTCTGGATAAAAAGGTCGTTTGTCTGGATCGCAGTATAAGCTTCGATCCAGACAATGGATAATCCTGCCTCATCAACACACCTGGTTACTTTCGATGCAATACGCTTATCCCTTGCTGGCCATTTTTATCTGGGCCGGCAACACCGTCGTCAACAAGCTGGCCGTGGGCTCGATCTTCCCGGCGGAGATCGGCTTTTACCGCTGGCTGCTGGCGGCGCTGCTGTTCACGCCGTTCATGATCAAGCCGGTGATCGCCAACTGGGCGTCGATCCGCCCGAACCTGGGCAAGGTGTTCATCCTCGGCGTGCTGGGCATGGCGGTCTACCAGAGCCTGGCGTACTACGCCGCGACACTGACCAGCGCCACCAACATGGGCATCATCCTGTCGCTGATGCCGTTGATGGCGTTGACGGCGGCCATCATCAGCCTCGGCCAGCGCCTGACCTACGGTGCCCTGACCGGCGCGGTGCTGTCGTTCGCCGGCGTGGTCGTGGTGGTGTCGGCCGGCAGCCTCGGCGCGCTGCTGCAACATGGGGTCAACCTGGGTGACGGCATGATGCTGGTCGCGACCCTGGCGTATGCGGTCTACAGCACCTTGCTGAAAAAATGGCAGTTGCGCCTGCCGCCGCTGGTGCTGCTGTACTTGCAGGTGCTGGTGGCCGTGGTGGTGCTGTTTCCGCTGTTCCTGTTCTCGGCGAAGGCTGGCCTGGGCTGGGCCAACGTCCCGCTGGTGCTGTATGCGTGCCTGCTGGCTTCGATGTTGGCGCCGCTGGCGTGGATGCATTCGGTAAAGACCTTGGGCCCGAGCCGCACCACGTTGTTTTTCAACCTGCTGCCACTGATCACCGCGCTGATTGCTGCCGTGGTGTTGAAGGAAAAACTGGCGCTGTATCACCTGGTGGGCGGCCTCCTGACCTTGGGCGGGGTGGTCTTGTCGGAGCGCTGGACCACCCCATTTAGTCGGAAAGCCAGCGTCGCCTGAACAACCACCATCGCGGGCAAGCCCGACTCCCACAGGGGACCCAGCCGCCAGGACGAACTCGGTCAACTGTGGGAGCTGGGATGCCTGCGAAAAACGATAACGCGGCCTCCCGACTACACCCCGGCAGCCTTTAGCCGCTGCGCATGCTCGACAAACAGCCTGATCGGCTCGGCCCCCTTGCCCACCAGGCCCATGGACTGGTTGACGATATCGAAGTGATCCAGGGCGTAGTCATCGCCAATCACCACCCCCAGGTGTGAGCTGTAGCGCCCGACCATGCCGTCGCACTGGCCCTTTTCCCGCACGAAGCGGCGGGCGAACACGCGGCAACTGCGATTCGTGCCGTCGAAGAGGTTGCGGCCACGGTCGGTGATGCCCGGCTGCAAGGTGCCGGACCACGAGTAATAGCGCACGCCGTTGACCACTTCCGCGCCGTGCCCGCCCCATGTCTGCGGCAAACCCTGTGGATAGTGCTGATTGAACAGCGCCACACCGGCGCTGGTCAGCGAATGGTGGGATGCCTGCAAATCCGCTTTGAAGCGCGGCCCGCGATAACCGGTTTCCATCACGCCCATGAGCCAGGCGACCAGATGAAACAGCGCGCTCATGATCCGGCCCTTGGCACCGTCGACGGGGTAATGCAGGTGTATATGGTCGGCCAGTTCGGACCCATGGTTCGGCCCGGCCACCGAGGTCACCGACGCCACCCAGTCCGGGCGCTTGGCCGCCGCATACCGCGCGGTGAGCGCGCCCTGGCTATGACCGATCAAGTTGACCTTGTCGGCCCCGGTTTCGCGGCGAATGCGTTCGATCTGCACCAGCAATTGCTCCCCCCGCACCTCACTGGAGTCCAGCGGCGCCACCTGCACGGGAAACACCTGTGCCCCACCCGCCCGCAGCGCCGGGACGATGCCATACCAGTACGGGAACACTCCCAGGCGCACGAAACCGAGCATGCCGGGCACTAAAACCAGGGGGTAACGCGTGACCAACGACTGCGGCATGAACCGGGCATCCTCTCAATCTGATCCCTAAAGCCTAGCCCAGCCTCAAGTCCGGCTCATGACGCCGCTGGAAAATCCGATAAAACTTTTTGCGCTGCCCGGGACTCACAACTAGGAGCGATCACGCCGGCAGAGCGTGGCGCAAAACCGGATTAGCCCCAGGAGATTGAGATGACTGAAGCAAACTTGACTGACGTTGCGACCCTGCGCAGCCGCGCCCGCCAGAACGTCGAAAACGGTGCAGTGACCGAAGGCTACGATGCCGACCGCGAAGAGATCATTCGCCTGCTTAACGCCTCGCTGGCCACCGAACTGGTCTGCGTACTGCGCTACAAGCGCCACTACTTCATGGCCAGCGGCGTCAAGGCGCAGATCGCCGCCGAGGAATTCCTGGAGCACGCCACCCAGGAAGCCGAACACGCCGACAAACTCGCCGAGCGTATCGTGCAATTGGGCGGTGAGCCGGAGTTCAACCCGGACCTGCTGTCGAAGAACTCCCACGCTCAGTACGTGGCAGGCAACTCGTTGAAGGAGATGGTCTACGAAGACCTGGTGGCCGAGCGCATTGCGGTGGACAGCTACCGCGAAATCATTCAGTACATCGGTGACAAAGACCCGACCACTCGCCGCCTCTTCGAAGAAATCCTGGCCCAGGAAGAAGAGCATGCCGACGATATGGCCGACATTCTAGAAAGCCTGTAAGCCCGCTACACGCATTGCCCATGTGGGAGGGGGCTTGCCCCCGATAGCGGTAAATCAGTCGACCTCTCAATTGACTGATCCAGCGCTATCGGGAGCAAGCCCCCTCTCCTATTTGTCTGTATAAAAGGTCGCTTAACCTTTCACGGTTTTCGGCGCCTTGCCTTCCTTCATCTGTTGCAGCAACGGTGCGCACTCGTTCGGCTCGCCGCCGCTCGGAGCAACCAGTGCCAGCAGCCCGGCAGCCGGCCCGGCGATCACACCCAATGCCACCATGCCGGCGCCACGCAGCGCCAGGGGAATGGCTTTGACCCCGGCGTTCGGTTTGATGAACGGCCCGTTGACGTACAACGGTGAGCGCAGGGAGAACAGGCGGAAGCCTTTCGATTCCGGGGTGATGGTCAGGTCCAACTGCTCCGTGGCCATGTTCGCGGTGCCATCGATGTAGATGATGGCGTTCTCGGTATCGAACACGAACAACCGCGACGTCGCCAGGCCAGTCTTGATACCGAAGTCCGCCGCCGCGCAGTTGATCTTCACTTCCTTGTCACCAAACAGGCGACCCACCACGTAGTTGCCCACGTTGAGCCCGGCGATTTCCATCAGGCCACGGCTGATGGCGCCGTCGTTGATCAGCATCTTCAGGTCACCATTGGAGGTGCCCAGTAGCGCCGCCACGGAATTACCGCGCCCGGAAATGTCGGCATCGCCGTTGAGCTCACCGAAGCTGGTCTTCATCGGTTCGAAGGTCGGGAACAGCTGCTTGAGCTTGAAGTTACGCGCGGTGAGTTTGGCGCGGCCTTCCATCGGAACGGTGCGGCCGTTCAGGCGAATCTGCGCGTCCAGCTTGCCACCGGCCACGCCGAAGCGCAGGGGCTCGAGGCTCAGCTCGCCGTCGTTGAGCACCAAGTGGGTGTAGAGGTCGGTGAACGGCAGCTCGGCACTGTGCACGATGCGCTTGCCGGTGAACTCCACGTCAGCATCCATGACACGCCAGCGTTCGGTGCGGAACTCCTCCACCGGCAACACCTTGGTGGCTGGCTGTTTGCTGTCCCCGCCCCGGGCTTTTTGCTTGGCATTGGAGTCGGCGCCGATCAGCGGCGCAAGGTCGGTCATCAGTAGTTGGTTGGACACCAGCGCACCGCTGAGCTTGGGCCGTGGCTGGCTGGCGACGTAGGCGAGGTTGCCGTGGATATCGCTGTTACCGATCTTGCCGTTGAAATTCTCATAGCGGAACGACGCACCGTTGGCTTCGTGCAGCTTGGCGATCAAGTGACCATCGGTGGAGTAGGCCGGCGAATCAGGCAAGGTCACGCCGGTCAGTGGGTAAAGGTTGCCCAGGCTGGAACCGGCGAGTTTCAGGCGCAGGTCGAGGGCCCCCAGGTTGAGTGGATCCGTGAGCGTGCCGGCGAGGGCGATGCTGGTGTCAGCGATCTTGACCTGGGCTTGCAACGGGAACGGCTTGGCCGCGTCCTGCAGGGCCAGCAGGCCGCCGATCTTGCCGCTGCCATCGAGTTTCTGGCCGTGGTACTGGCCTTTGACCTTGAGGCCGAACGCGTAGTCCTGGGGTGCCGAGCCTTTTTCCAACGCCTTCTTGGCATCGGCGTCGCCGACGATTTCGCCGAACGGAATAGGCTTGCCCAGCGGATCGATGATCACATCGAGCTGAGTCTTGAGGGTTTGGTCGTCGAGGGTCACGTGACCCTTGTCGAAGCCGATGGCACCGATGTCCACCACCCAGTTGGAAGGCTCGGCGCTAGGGTCCTTGGGGTCGAACTTGAACGTCCAGTTGGCGCGCCCGTCTGCCAGGCGCTGCAATTGAGCACTCGGCTCGGTGAGGTCGATGCGCGGAATCACCACGCGCTGCACCAGCAGCGCCAGGAGTGAAATGCGCAATTCGACCTTTTTGAGCGTGACCATTTGCGGGTTTTTCGACCAATCAGGGTTACCCAGGGTCAGGTCTTCGGCAATCACGTGGGGCCACGGCACCCAGGCGCGCCACCCGCCTTCATCGGGCTCACGCGCCCACACCACCGCCAGGTTGCCGTTGATGGCGAAGGGTCGATGAAGTTCTTCGGAAACCTTGGCATTGAGCGGCGGCTTGATGCGGTTCCAGTCAAAGAACACCAGGACCACCACCACGATGGCGATTAACAGAACGAAGCTGGCGCAGCTCCAAGCGATGATTTTACGAGTGCGCGTCATTGCACAGGACTCCTGAATACGACTGGCTGGGTGACAGCCTCTAAGGACAGCTTATAGAACTACGACTGGCAAACGGCTCGGGGGTTTAACCCAATCCCGGATTTGCCCGGAAAAACCTCGATTGCTGACCACTCCGACAGATTCCCCCGGCGGTGGCGCACCAATGTTACCCATGCGCGTGTCGAAAATACCCACACCGGTGCAAAACCGCGTGCTTGAGAGGCCCGTTCTAGAGCCTCCGCCTAGAACAATCAATTCTGTTGATTATTACCATTGTGTTTATGAACTTTTATATCGAC
>Ga0308159_1002717_pt1 | contig 19589 bp, 18 predicted proteins | sample PhyCR1_FD_201040 | JGI IMG/M metagenome (GOLD analysis project Ga0308159, IMG submission 201040) | Phyllosphere microbial communities from UC Gill Tract Community Farm, Albany, California, United States - DLSLC.R1 | ecosystem: Host-associated > Plants > Phyllosphere > Unclassified | place: USA... | reverse complement strand
CACCTTGGCCACGCTGACTTTGGCAGCGGGCATGGTGGCGGCAGTCTCCGGAGTCTTGCCGCAAGCGCTCATCACCAGCACGGCCAACATGGCCAAGGGGAAGCGCAAATGTTTGAGTGACTGTTCCATGGAATCATCCGCCAATGTATTGAAGATGGGCGGATGATGCTCGGCGGGCTGTGATGGCACGAATCGAATGAAGCAAAGGTAACTATCATTCGGAATGATATAAGAGCGATTCGAGCCCTCTAGCATGCACCTTTCGTTAGGGTGCTATCAATCTGTTTGATGACAAATGTGTGTTGCGCCGCCAGTAAAAATCCAGTGGCGGCTTCAGGATCAGAATGCACAAACAAAGAGACGGCCATGAAGGCCGTCTCGTTCAACGTGTTGCGAAGTGACTTAGTTGTTGCCTTTGCGGTTCGGCCCGAAACGGTTCGGACCTGGCTGGCTGTCTTGCACCAGGAACACCAGGTTGACGATCGGCAGCAGCAACCACCAGCCGCTACGGTCAGTGTCGTGCATACGGCGCGCGCCCACTGCGATGCTCGGCAGCAACATCGCCAGGCTGTACAGGTTGTAGAGCACGCCCTTGGTGTTGAGCATGGCGTCGAGAACGCCCATGACAATGCAGATACCCATGTTGATCAGCACAAACATCCAGTACTCGCGGCGGGTGGCGCGGCCTTTGAATTCGGCGTAATTCTTCAGCGCTTCCACGTAAGGATTGCCCGTGGTGATGGCGGGGCCGCTTGCATAGGACGGTTGAGCGGCCTGAGGTGCACCGCACTGTGGGCATGCCACGGCCAGGCTACTAATTTCCTTGGCGCAACCACGGCAGAAAACCAAGCTCATATTTTTTCCCTAAAATTATTCAATCGATAGACAGGACAAAACGAACGCGGCAAGGCCAGACAAAACGATGCCGGCGATCGCGAGGTTTCTTCCTGGGTGTTTTTGGTTGATACAGACGATGCCGCAAGTGAGGCCCGCAAGGCTGAGGATGCCCACACCGACAATCGCATCCCTGTCCCATTCGGAATCATCAAATAGGTTGAGTGCGCTGATAATCCCGAGGATCAATGAAACGATGGCCAGCCAGGGTGTTTCGGCTTGCGTTTGCGGCACGGAGGCCTGTTGGGGCGCCCCGCATTGGGGGCAGGTGAGCGCCGTTTCGTGTAGCTCCTTGGCGCAAGCACGACAATAGACCATTGCCATCGTTTTCCTTAACTGAGTGCAAATGCCCGATCCTCCAGCGGTCGGGGCGGCGGTAAGTTAAACTTTATTACCGGATTTGTCATTATCACTTTGCCATCATTGCTGCCGTGGGTGTGCGGGGACTCAAGGACTGAAGGCTATCGGGATTGTGGAAGCGTCTGGAGCCGTGCCAGCCAGCGAGGCCATTTACCGCTTCGGCATGGTCGAACGCTTCACCGGCTCCTTGCTGCTCAAGATACGTCGCGCAGCACGAACCGCATTTCCATGCGCGGCGATTGCAACGCCCAGGCGTGCCAATAAAACTCTACATCGGTGAAATGATTCGGCGCGACATCTACCCGCTGGCGAATACCGTCACCTTGCATGCAGTCTCGCGAGTCAGACCGTGGCACACCGACATCCATACACGATTGGTCCAGGCCCGGCGCCAGTGCTGCTGAAATCCAGCACGATATAGCTGAATGCCAATATCAGGCCAACGCTGCGACCGCCAGCTACCATTCGACCCCGGCAGCGAACGATAAAACCCACGGCATGGGCAGTGCCGTGGGTGACGGGATTATCATCGCGGAGAAACAGATCGACCTGAAGAATGACTGCATGCAGGGCAACGTCTACTTGCGCCAGTGGACAAGGCAGCTTGTTTGATCAAGACCTCGTATGCTTCTACCGCATTGGATCAGATCAGTGTGGCTTGACCCTCTGATGATGCGTCCCCCTAAACGTCGAAACATTCGGCAATCGGTACCAAGACACCGACAGATGGGCACAGATCGCTTGCGTGCATTCACGCGCGATCATCGACGAGTAATACGACGTTCAATGAGTGATTCTACGGCGACAAACACCGGCAACTGGTACGCAGTCATTGCCCTGGCATTGGCCGCGTTTGTGTTCAATACCACCGAGTTTGTGCCTGTCGGGCTGTTGAGCTCGATCGGCAGCAGCTTCGACATGTCGACGGCGCAGGTCGGTTTGATGCTGACCATTTACGCGTGGGTGGTGTCTCTGACGTCGCTGCCGATCATGCTGCTGACGCGCAACGTCGAGCGACGCAAACTGTTGCTCGTGCTGTTCGCAATGTTTATCGCCAGCCACATTCTATCGGGTCTGGCGACCAGCTTCGGGGTGCTGCTGGTGAGCCGGATCGGCGTGGCGCTATCGCATGCGCTGTTCTGGTCGATCACCGCTTCTCTGGCCGTGCGCCTGGCTCCGCCGGGCAAGCAGGTTCAGGCGCTGGGCTTGCTCGCAACCGGTACTTCACTGGCGATGGTGCTGGGCATTCCCCTCGGCCGCTTGCTGGGGGAGGCCATGGGCTGGCGCACCACGTTCATCGTGATCGCGGGCTTCGCGGCAGCGCTGGTGTTCTGTCTGGCGAAGGTGCTGCCGTTGCTGCCCAGCCAGAACTCGGGCTCGCTCAAGAGCCTGCCTATATTGCTGAAGCGACCTGCGCTGGTAGCCGTTTATGTGCTGACAGCTCTGGTGGTGACTGCACAGTTCACCGCCTACAGCTACATCGAGCCGTTCGTACTGACCGTGGCCAACATGAGCGGTGAGGTGGTGACGCTCCTGCTGTTGTTATTCGGCGGCGCCGGCATTTTCGGCTCGCTGCTGTTCAGCTATTTGCACAGCTATAACCCGCAACGTTTTCTGATCATCTGCGTATTGGTGCTCGCCTTGTGCCTGGCGTTGCTGTTGCCGTTCAGCGGCAACGTCTCATACCTCGGCGTGTTGAGTGTGTTCTGGGGCATGGCGATCATGGGCTTCGGGCTGGCGCTGCAGTCGAAAGTCCTGGTGCTGGCGCCGGACGCCACCGACGTGGCGATGGCGCTGTTTTCCGGGATCTACAACATCGGCATCGGCGGCGGGGCACTGGTGGGCAGTTGGGTCGGCAGCCAGTTCGGCTTTGCTTACGTCGGGCTTGTCGGCGGGATGCTGGCGGCGTTGGCGTTGGCGTCTTACTGCGTGTCGATCTATCGCATCAGCCGGCCGAGGACTTGAGCCTTTGGCTGCCTGCTTAATGTGCGGGCAGCTCAAGGCTGTCAGGATCCCCGAAAAACATCTGAATCCGCGACCGCAACCAGCGCTCCCCTGGATCGTTGTCCTGCGATCCACGCCAGGCCATGTGCAGCTCAAACGTGCGCGTCGGCAACGGTGGATCTTCTGCGCGCACACCGCCCGCCGCCGTCAGCGCATCCGCCGTGTAATCCGGCACCGTCGCAACGATGTCGGTACCGGCCAGCAACGTGCTCAAGCCGTTGAACTGCGGCACGGCCAGCACCACGTGGCGCTTGCGCCCGAGTTTTTCCAGCTCTTCATCAATGAAGCCACTGAGGTCGCCGGCGAACGACACCAGCGCGTGCGGACGCGCGCAGTAATCGTCGAGACTCAGTGGGCCGGGCACGGTGTCGGCGCGCAGCAGCTTCGGCTGGCTGCGACGCAGCACCTTGCGTTTGGCGTTGGCCGGCAGGTCGGTGGTGTAGCTGACGCCGATGGAAATTTCGCCGGAGGCCAGCAGGCTTGGCATCAATATGTAGTTGACCCGGCGCACGACGAGGACGATCCCCGGTGCTTCGGCGCGCAGGCGCTTGAGCAGCATCGGCAGCAGGGCGAATTCGACGTCGTCGGACAGGCCGATGCGAAATACCGAGGTGCTGGTGGCGGGGTCGAATTCAGCCGCGCGGCTGACAGCCGTTGAAATCGAGTCGAGCGCCGGGGAGAGCAGGGCGAAGATTTCCACGGCGCGGGCGGACGGTTCCATGCTGCGTCCGGTGCGCACGAACAACGGGTCGTCGAACAGGCTGCGCAGGCGCGAGAGCGCCGCACTGATCGCCGGCTGGCCGAGAAACAGCTTCTCGGCGGCACGGGTCACGCTGCGTTCGTGCATCAACGTTTCGAATACGATCAACAGGTTCAGGTCGACACGACGCAGGTCATTACGATTCATCTGGAGTCCTGGCAGAGTCATCAAGCTTGACGAGAGCGACCATATGAGAACAATGGCCGGCATGAATATTACGGGGAAAGGCTGGTACTCTGCACCGCTAAATTCAGCTTTACCGAGCCGGTTGCGGCATTTTTTCATCGATTTTGCCAATGCCGTTCATACTGCGGAATCAATGACAGGCATGTCGACTATTAATAGCCACTGATAGTCTTGGGTCAAAAGCCCAGATAGAGTTCAGGGCATTAGAGGTTACTTTGACGAGGTTTGCGATGTCCCGCACGATCCGTTTTCACAAGTTTGGTCCGGCCGAGGTGCTCAAATGCGAAGAGCATGCGGCCGCTCAGCCAGGTCCTGGCGAAGTGCAGGTGCGTGTCGAAGCGATCGGCATCAGCTGGTATGACATTCTCTGGCGTCAGAACCTGGCCTCGTCCCAGGCACGCTTGCCGTCCGGTCTCGGCCATGAAATGGCCGGCGTGGTCACGGCGGTCGGTGACGGTGTCGACGACCTGTCGGTTGGCGACAAGGTGGCCAGTTTTCCCGCCGAAAGCCCGAACGACTACCCGGTCTACGGCGAGCAGATCGTATTGCCACGAACCGCGCTGACTCGCTATCCGGACGTGCTCAGCCCGATCGAAGCCAGCGTGCATTACACGCCGCTGTTGATCGCCTATTTCGCCTATGCCGATCTGGCGCGGGTCAAACCCGGGCAGTTTGCCCTGGTCACTGATGCCAGCCATTGCGCCGGTCCGTCCTTTGTCCAGTTGGGCAAAGCCATGGGGGTGCGGGTGATTGCCGCGACGAAAACCGCAGATGAGCGTGAATACCTGTTGTCGCTGGGTGCCGAGAAAGTCATCGTCACCGAGGAAGAAGATCTGTTGATGCGAATCAACAAGATCACCGACAACCGTGGTGTCGATGTGGTCTTTGACGGTCTCGGCGGCCCGCAGATGTCGTTGCTCGGTGATGTACTTGCGCCGCGTGGCAGCCTGGTTCTGTATGGCCTGCAAGGCGGTAATCAGACACCATTCCCGGCCTGTGCGGCCTTTCAGAAGAACATCCAGTTCTTTGTGCACTGCATCGGCAATTTCACCGGCAAACCCGAGCTCGGTATCACTCAGGATCACGTCGCTTTGCAGCGGGCCCTGCGTGACATCAACCAGCTCACCGCCGACCGCGTATTGCTGCCGCTCAAGACTCGGGTTTTCCCGTTCAACGAGTTCGTTGAAGCGCATCGGTACATGGACGAATGCCCATGCCGCGAGCGGGTTGCCCTGCAGGTCGAACCCGCGTAACCCCCCCTCCGATCAGAGTCCGTGGCCCCACGGACTCCAGCGTGTTGCGCCCTTGCCATCACAACAGTTGCCGGATTCAGTGCCTGGCCGTCTGTGCATCTGAACCGGTTTTTGCTCGCGACCTGTATCTTTTAATCGCCCTCCAGGCCCTGATAATTGAATGATTACTTTCATCTCAAGGAATGAGCCATGTCTGTGCATTCTGTTATTTATTCCGTGTTTAATTTTATCTCGAGAACGATGCGTCGGTTTCTGTTTAATCGGTGTAGGGTCTTTCCTATCGTTGTTCTGCTTTTCTTGTACTCAAAGTTCGTGGGACGTTGTAAGAAGTTTCCTCAGATATTTTTCTCTCAGATAAAACCCAATGTAAACAATGGGTTGCGTCACTTTGGATGGTGTCTCTGCCAGCGTCTTGGGTACATGTGTTTCAAATAACTTCAAAATCATAAGTGTTAGTATTTGATCGTCTATTGCTTATTGATGAATTTATCGCGCCAGTGTCTTCATTGATGCGCGATATGAATTTTTTACGCCGGGTAAAGTACTGATGAGCACGATCCATGATCAGGCAATGAACTATGTCTACCAGCAAGTACTGCAACGTTTGCTGAGTTTCTTTTCCAGAGCCGAACGCACTGCACTGCAGCTCCTGATCCAGCGGCTGATGGTCGCCGCCGGCGGAGCGGAACGCATGGGTGACTACAAGGTTCTGGTGACCCCCTCCGGTACTCGCGACAGCTGCTATACCCTGGCGTTGCTGCGTGCCGCTCAACTGAGTATCGCCGGCCGCGCTCCGGCCACTTTCAAGTTGCGTGTCGCCATCCTGCGCAGCGGCGGCATGGGCGGTGCCCCACTCGACAATCTGCACCGCAGCTTTGCTGCACTGTTTCTTTACGATGACCCGCGGGTCGAATTGCTGATGGTGGATCACCGTCAAGTACTGCCGTTCAATCACCTGAAATCACCTGACAAGGAGAGTGCGGACGCCAATCGCATCAATCTACTGATGATGGGGCACCGCCGGGCGAGGGACGAGCAGCTTGAATTGTGGGACGACGTTTGCCTGGCGCGGGCCGAGTTTTGCGGCCAGATTGCCCGCTGGAACAATGGAGTTGACGCCTGGGTTGCCAGTGAGTCGCCGCGGCGCCAGAAGCAATTCATCAATGATCTCGCGCGAGCGGTGCAGAAAGCCGGCCTGGAGGCTCCGCCATCCAATGCCGTTTCATTCGATGATTTGTTCGCGATTCTCGACGGCCTGGGGGGGGATCTGTATCGCGGTCTTTACGCCGAATCCGAACTATTGCGCTGGCGTCCCGAAGACGGATTCGAGTCGTGCCGTCGCACTACATTCCTCGATATTCACGACATGGCAGTGGGCAAGCTGGAGGAGCGCTGGCCGTTGCTTAGCGAGTTTCTCGGGTTTCAGGCGGAGGAATGGGTGTTTCATCAGGGCGAAGGTGAATACGCCGATCCTTTGATTGAGGCTCATCTTCGCGGTCTTGAGGCCGAGTTCATTGACGGAAGCGGTTATGAATGCGGTTTTGCGGAACATGTTCAGCGCATGCTGGTAAGAATGCAGCAAATGCAGGTGCCGGATCCGGTTTGTGAACAGATGATCGCGAGGCTAGGGTTACAGCAGACTGAGGTATTGCGTGAAGCGGCGGCAACAGCTTTGCACAAGACCTATGGTCTGAACGAAGCGCAATGGGTGTGTTTGCTGTTCACGCCGTTCATCGAACGAGGGGCCGGGCTTGAACGGTTTCTGCGCAGCTGTCATCCCGGCATGTTGGTGGCATTGCCCGATTTGCACCGGGCAATGCAAGGGCTGCACGGCCCCGAGCAAGTGTTGCAATGGATGACGGATGTCAGTGGGCTGCCAGTCAGTCTGATCGGTCATCTCTATGCCATGGAGCCGTTGCCGATCCGTGGTGCTGGCCGGTCGGCAGGAGAGGCGGCGGATGCTGGTAATGCCGACACCGGTGTGAGTAGCCGGTCAGCGGAGCGCTGAGGTGAGCGATGCATCTTTCAGGACCCCCGTCGTCCCGGCATCGGGATCATGAGGGTTGTACGAGAGCCTGGTTTCGCTTATCAGGCCGTCTATCGTTACCTGATGCGATTGATGGCGGAGACGGCTGGTGATGACAACACCAAGCTACCTTCGCTGCGTCAGCTGGCAGAGCGTCTGAACGTGTCGATTTCGACCATTCAATACGCTTATTCGTTGCTGGAGAAGGAAGGGCGGGTCTATTCAGTTGCCAAGTCCGGGTATTACGCACGGGCATCAGCAGGGCTGTCGTCTCCAGTTATTGGCAATGACCTGCTTGAAACGCTCTACATCAATACGCGGCGCCCGGGAATGCGGCTGTTGAGCGCCGAAGACCCGGTCTCCGTGCAATCGCTGGACAGCCCGTTGCTCTTACTCGAACGCGAACTGCTGCGGCAATATCCCCGGCAATCAACGCTGGTTGACCAGCCTTGCGGCGAGCTTGAATTACGCGGAGTCGTGGCAGCCCGCTATACCACTTCACCGCAGCAGTGCTGGCACGCCGAAGATGTCTACATCGGTGCGGATCTGCGCGGGGTGCTGGAAATTCTGGTTGCCGTTCTGAAGCTGAAACATGCAACGGTCCTGGTCGAGTCGCCCTGCGACTGGGTCATACTGCGGCTGCTTCAGGCTGCAGAGGTACGCGTAATCGAATTGCCGCTGCAGGCCTGCGGCGGGCTGGAACCGCAGCGCCTGGAAGCGCTGCTCAATACTGAAGATGTCAGGTTGATTGTGCTTTCTTCGGGGTTGTGCATGCCGCGTGGCACACAGGTTCCTGTAGATAATCGCAGCCGCATCGCCGGGTTGCTTGTCAAGCACGGCACCTGGGTGCTGGAAAACGATTGTTATGGTGAACTCAGCGAAGCAATGGACGGCGGGTGCCTGCGTGACTTGCTGGATCCCGAACGGCTGATGGTTTTCTCCACGTTCGAGAAATTCATGGGGATCGAAGCACCTTACGGGGTTGTGTTGTCGCGCCAATGGAAGAGCGAACTACTGCGGCATTTCCTGATGCGTTCGTTCCGACTGTCACCCATCCGCCAGAAAGCGATCGCTCGACTGTATGGAAACGGTCGGATCGATCAGCATCTGCATGTCCTTCGTCGGCTGCTCAGGGAGCGTCGGGCGCCCATGATCCACTTGCTGCGCGAGCGCTTGAGCGATGCACTGCAGGTCGTTGAGCCGCAGGGCGGTGCAACCGTCTGGGTGCGAGCAAAGCGTCCGGTGGACATGCGCGATGTATTTCAGCGCCTGCTCAGACAGCAGGTTCTGATCGCGCCGGGAGAGCTGTTCAGTTTGCAGGGTTTGCACCGTCGGCATCTGCGTCTGAATCTACTGGATCAGGGGGAAACCGGCTTGAGCGGGGCGATTGCAATGCTCGGGGATGCATTGCGCCTGGCTGCTGTGGAATGAACGTTGGAAAGCGTCGGATAGATCCCGTCGCGCTGCGGTCAAACTGCCAGTAAACTGCGCTGTATTTCCTGAACCACTCTATTTCAGAGGTTTTGCATGACTATCAGTCCTTTTGCGGGCAAACCGGCACCGGCAGAATTGTTGGTCGACATCCCGCGACTGGTAACGGCTTATTACACCGGCCAACCGGACGCTTCGATTTCCACCCAGCGTGTGGCGTTTGGTACTTCCGGGCATCGGGGCAGCTCCTTTGACCTGAGCTTCAATGAGTGGCACGTTCTGGCGATCAGCCAGGCGATCTGCCTGTACCGCGAAGCACAGGGCATTGATGGCCCGTTGTTTGTCGGTATCGACACTCACGCACTGTCGACCCCCGCCGGAGCCAGTGCGCTGGAGGTGCTGGCAGCCAACGGCGTGACCGTGATGATCGCCGAAGGTGACGAATACACGCCGACGCCGGCGGTTTCGCATGCAATTCTCTGCTACAACCGTGGCCGTACTTCTGGCCTGGCCGATGGCATCGTCATCACGCCGTCGCACAACCCGCCACAAAGTGGTGGCTACAAATACAACCCTACCAATGGCGGCCCGGCCGACACCCATATCACCAAGTGGATCGAAGCCAAAGCCAATGAACTGCTGGCCAACAAGCTGGCGGGTGTCAAACGCATCAGCTACGAGCAGGCGCTCAAGGCGAGCACCACGCACCGCCATGACTACCTCAACACCTACGTCGCCGACCTGATCAACGTGATCGACTTCGATGCCATTCGTGGCGCCAAATTGCGCCTGGGTGTCGATCCGCTGGGTGGAGCAGGGGTGCGTTACTGGTCGGCAATTGCCGAGCATTATCGTCTTGATCTGGACGTTGTTAACAAACAGGTCGATTCGACGTTCCGTTTCATGACGGTCGATTGGGACGGTCAGATTCGCATGGACCCATCGTCCAGCCATGCGATGCAAGGTTTGATCGGTCTCAAGGAACGTTACGACGTGGCGTTCGCCTGCGACCCGGATCACGACCGTCATGGCATTGTTACGCCTTCAGGCGGTCTGCTGGCACCGAACAACTATCTGGCGGTATCCATCGATTATCTGTTCCAGAACCGCCCGCAATGGCGCGCCGACGCTGCCGTGGGTAAAACCGTGGTCAGCAGTGGCCTGATTGATCGTGTGGCCAAGCGCCTGGGTCGGCGCTTGTATGAAGTCCCGGTCGGCTTCAAATGGTTTGCCGATGGACTGTTCGACGGCTCATTGGGTTTTGGTGGCGAGGAGAGTGCCGGCGCTTCGTTCCTGCGCAAGGATGGCGGCGTCTGGAGCACCGACAAGGACGGCCTGATTCCAGCTCTGCTGGCGGCTGAAATGACTGCGCGTACCGGTCGTGACCCAAGCCAGGCCTATCACGCTCTGACCGATGAGCTGGGCGAACCGTTCTCGGTGCGCGTCGATGCCAAGGCCAACCCTGAGCAGAAAGCCCTGCTGAGCAAACTGTCGCCGGAGCAAGTGACGTCGACCGAACTGGCGGGCGAGAAGATTCAGAGCATTCTCAGCCATGCGCCGGGCAACGATCAGGCCATCGGCGGTTTGAAGGTGATGACCGAAAACGGTTGGTTCGCTGCACGTCCTTCCGGCACCGAAGACATCTACAAGATCTACGCCGAAAGCTTCATTGGCGACGACCACCTGAAGCAACTGGTGGCTGAAGCGCAAACGCTGGTGGATGGTGCAATCAGCACCAAGTGATCTTCAGGGAGGTGAGTTCTTCCTGTGGCGAGGGGATTTATCCCCGATGGACTGCGTAGCAGTCCGCTCCATTGAAAAGACGGCCGCTTTGCGGTCTATCGGGGATGAATCCCCTCGCTACAACAAAAGGGCGACTGTAATGGTCGCCCTTTTTTTGCCTGCAAATCAGCCGATCAAGCCAGATCCACCAAAACGATTTCGCTGTCTTCGAGTGCCGTCACCGTCAGCACCGCCTCCTGCTCGACGGCAACGCCATCTCGAGCTTGTGCACGCAAGCCATTGACTTCAATCAGGCCGGTGGCGGGCACCAGATACGCACGGCGTCCTGCATCCAGTTGATATTCCGCGGTTTCTCCCGCCTTGAGATTGGCTGCAACCAAACGCGCATCGGCGCGAATGCGCAAGCTCTGATCATCGCCTTCTTTGCCGCTGGCCAGGGTGACAAAGCCTTCGCGCTGACCTTTGGGGAACGGTTTGGCGCCCCACGATGGCGGCGCCCCGGTTTCCGTCGGCAGAATCCAGATCTGAAAGATTCGGGTCTCTTTGTCTTCCAGGTTGTACTCGCTGTGTGCAATGCCGGTACCGGCGCTCATGACCTGCACGTCGCCGGCTTCGGTACGACCCTTGTTGCCGAGGTTGTCCTGGTGGGTAATCGCACCTTCACGCACGTAGGTGATGATTTCCATGTCGCGGTGCGGATGTAGCGGGAACCCGGTGCCGGCGGCGATCACGTCGTCATTCCACACCCGCAGATTGCCCCAGTTCATGCGTTGCGGGTCGTAGTATTCGGCGAACGAAAAGTGGTGATGGGCATCCAGCCAGCCGTGATGAGCGCCGCCCAGTGTGTTGAATGGTCTGAGTTCAAGCATGATCGTCTCCTCTAAAGGTCCGTCATGGGGCGTAACGCCAGAGCCACGAAGCGAGACCGTCGGTTAATGACGGGCATCATCCATCAGTCAATCATCGATAAAAAGCGTAAAAAGTGCGGCATTCTTATCGAATCTGTTGATGGGAAACTGGCTCGAAACGATCTCACCTAACTTTCACTTCATCGCCTAAACCAATGAGCTGTAAGCATTTCGCTAGAACTCAGGGGCAAATAAAGAGACCATAGCCGCAACAGCCTCACACACTGGAGCCCCTCAGCGTGGCGCAACACACTCCCGATCTGCCTCCCGAACTCCGTCCACTGGCCGAGATGCCATGGTTCAAGCGTCTGGCCGCGCGTTTCTTCGGTCACGGCCTGACGCGCTTGCGCGCTCAACACCGCGCGTCATGGTTGCACGGTCAGGCTGACGGCTTTCGCAGTGGCCACACCGCTGGTGTGGAGTACGGCTTCAAGGAGGGCAAACTCGAAGGCCTGGAGGAAGGTCGGCAAGTGCTGTTGATTCGTGACAGTCGCAGCACCGAACATCGTCCGCCGAACGTGGACAATCATTTGTTCGACGACTGGCGCCTGCCCCTCAGTGCCGAGCTGAAGAAGCGTATGAAGGCCGATGTGGCGCGCTTGCTGCCCGAACATGCTCAGCCAAGCGCCGCGCAATGGAAAATGATTTTCAGTGATACGCCTTCGACCTCGGTGATTGCCGGTGCCGGAGCGGGCAAATCGACGACGCTGGTACTAAGGATTCTGTTGCTCACTCACTACCTGGGCTTTGAACTTGATTCGATGACCGTGGTGACCTTCACCCGCGAGTCTCGCAAGGACTTCATCAACAAACTGATCGAATTGTTTGCGCTGTGGGGCTTGGCCCTGAGCCTGAAACAGGCGCGGGAACTGGTGCGCACCTTTCACTCGCGGATTCTGCCGATGGTGCGCAGTCTGCCGGGATTTGAGCGCTTGCAGGCGTTCGAGAACCTCAGCGACCGAATTCAGGGTGCTGACGAAGAGGTCGACAGCAATCCATTCGATTTGCGGATCAACGACGCTCAGCGCCGCCAGCTCAATGCCTGTTACCACCGGTTGTTCACGGAAGACGAGCGTTTCCGTCAGCTCATTCAGCCGTTGGCCAAGGCGGGTTTGCAGCTCAAGGAGCTGGAACGCGATCACCCGGACGTGCAAAAGCGCATGGCGGTGACAGAGTTGGCGGCCAAGCGCGATGAAGAGCTGTGCGATGCCATCGAAGACTTGTGGTTTCGCGCAGGCGCCTGGCCCATCAAAGGCATCGAGCCCGGCCGGCAGACGTTCGAGATCAACGGTTCGACCTTTCACTGCCATGGCTACATTCCCAGCCTCGATGCCTGGGTGATGCTCGGGTTCGATCCTCGGGAAAACCCGCAGATCTGCCGACCCAACGCCAGGCTCGGAGTGCGCGCCGAGTGGGCAGTCAAGCGCACCCTGTTTCAAGCTTTCTGTCGTAAGCCATTGATTTGGTTGGATAGTTACGAAGCTTCGAAGCGGGTCTTGTCGACGTTGGCAGGCGACGCGAGCGCCGGTCCAGGCTTCGATTACAAGGTCAAAGGTGAGCTGGTTTCGGCGCCGCTGCTGGACTGCTTTGTCGCGGCGGCCGGCTTCATCGAAAACCTCGGGCTGGACGTGCCGGACGCTGTCGGCCGGATGAGTTTCGCCAAGGACGATCCGGACCGGTTCTTCTTCGAGGCGCTGAGCCTGTTCTGGCGTGCCCTGGAGGATCATTTGCTCGATCAGAAGCCGCCGGTGATGACCTATAACCGGATGTTTGCGCTGTTCAGCGAACATTCGCCAGAGAACCTCAAACTGCTCAGTGACGAGCTGCTGCGCCCCATGTCGCACTTGATGATCGACGAGTTTCAGGACGTTTCGCCGCAAATCGTCTCCTGGATTCGTGCCAGTCTGGCGGAAATCCGCAGTCGTGGCCCGGCGATGCATGTTGGGCGGGGCGCACAGCGTTCGTCGTTGCTGTGTGTGGGCGATGACTGGCAGTCGATCTACGGCTGGCGTGGCAGTTCGCCGAGTTATTTCATGGAATTCAACAAGGAATTCCCTTCACCGGGCACTACACGGGTGATGCTCAGCGACAATTATCGCAGTCATCAACACATCATCGATGCCGCTGAACACATCGTCCGTGCGGCGCCGGCAATCCCGGGCAAAAAAGCCAAAGCCAGCGGCGCCCCCAAGGCCTTGTGGCCGGTGAGCGTGCTGGAACGCGATGATCAGGCTTTGGGGCAGCGCTTGGCCGAACACTATAATCGCGGCGATTCAATCTTGATGCTGTATCGAAAAGGTAGCGATAAGTCGTTGATTGAACAGCATATTCAGTCTGTAGTTAATGTTGATTCGAGCTTGCCGTACGAAGCGCGACGCCTGAAACAGCTGACTTACCACAGTGCCAAGGGACTGCAAGCCGATGCGGTGTTTCTGCTGGGTGACTGCCAGCACCTGACCAGTTCTCCGTACAAGAACCAGGTGTATCGCATGGCCGGCCTGGGCAAGGCTGGCGACAGTGAGCCCTATGACACGGCGCAGAAGGACGAAATATTGCGGCTGGCCTACGTCGGCATCACCCGGGCGGTCAGCCATTGCTATTGGTACGTCGAGCCGCAGGACACTCAGTCAGTCAATATGCCGAGAGCGTCTGACCGGGTGGCCCAAGACAAGGCATTCTTCGTCGATCATCGTAAGCAGCCGCAAACCGCGTGATGCACGCCCACACGCTCACGCACAAAAAAGCCCACCGGAATTGGCGGGCTTTTTCATTAAAAACAAAAGGTTAAGCGTAACTCTTGAGAGACTCTGGAGGAATGAAAGTCTCCAGTTCGTCTTCCACGGCTTCAATGATTCGTTCGACATCAGCCGCGTTCATCACCGTGGCGCAGGGAATGCCGGCGATGGCGATCATGGTTTCACCGCTGGCACGATCAAACAGTCGGGCAATCATGCTGCCCGGCGCATCCATCGTCGCTTCAAAACCCATTGGATGAAAATGCCAGCGCATCAACTGGCACGCGTTGGGGAAGGTGACTTTACTGGAACCTTTATTCATGTGTTGCCCGCCTTCTTCATCGAGCGATTCCTTTTGCTCATGTTAGGTGGGAAGAGCCTTCATTGGCTCAACCGGTCAGTGACATTAAAAGTAGCATCCGCATGTGAATTTTCCGTGAGCTTTTTCAGTTCATTTTGCGATTGCTGCGCATTTTTTGATGTAAGTCACGCCTCATTCACTCTTCGCCAAAAGGCCACTACGGTTTACTGATTGATCGTCTGGATGAAGTTGGGCAAGCTCGGTGCTTTTGCGCAGAGCCCTTTATGCATGTCGACGACGACGGCCCAGAACAGACCCCGGCCACGGCCGCTACGGTCATGCGCTATCACTTGAGCTGGAAACATCGCGACCTGGACAGCGTCATGGCGCTGTACCACCCGGACGTCCAGTACAACGATTTCTTTCAGAACCGGGTGCTCGGCTTTGATGAGTTGCGTGAGTACGTGCGTGTCAGCATGCCGCGAGAATCCGACGAAGCGCTGGAGCATTGCGACCGGATCCGCGTGGATGGCAACACTGCCTACATTCAGTACGAAGTGACCTTGCGCGGTGGCGACGGACTGGTGTCGTTCCGTTCCAGTGAGGCCATTACGGTGAAGGACGGCCTGATCTGGCGGGTCAACGAATACGCCTCGCTGGTTCGCACGCCAACCAGTGGCACCGTTGCACCCAGCCAGCGTCCGGCGGTGAGTCGACTGGGCCTGTCACCGCGCCAGATCAGTTTCATGGCCGAAGATCTGCAGCAATATTTCGAACGGCAACAGCCTTACCTCGATCCCGAACTGGATCTGCAACGGGTGGCGAAGGAGTGCGGGTACAGCCGCAATCAGATTTCCTACCTGCTCAATCAGGTGTTGGGGCAAAGCTTCTATCGATACGTCAACCAGGCGCGCCTGCAGCACTTGCTCAAGTCACTGGATCACGCCACGCCACCGTTGCGTATCGATGAACTGGCGTTTGCCGCCGGTTTCAACTCGCTGTCGGCGTTCTACAGTTGCTTTCGCCAGCACACCGGACAGTCGCCGAAGGCCTACGCCAAACAAATTTCTTTGCGGACACGCGCGCAAGACAGCCGTTGAAGACTCGCACTAGGATCGACGCCATCGAAGGTTTTCAGTGGCGGAGTCTTGCATGCCGGCGTGGCGCACTATCAGTTTGTGGATGGATCAACTCGACGAGCCGCTGATCGCGCGGCCGGCGCTGGAACAGGATCTGGATGTCGACGTGGCCATCATCGGCGCCGGCTATACCGGGCTGTGGACCGCGTACTACCTGAAAAAACTCGCGCCGGGTCTGGATATCGCCATCATCGAGGCGCAAACCGCCGGTTTCGGTGCGTCCGGGCGCAATGGTGGCTGGCTGATGGGCAATCTGCTGGGCGAGGATCGACTGCTCGCCGGCCTCCCGCCACAACAACGCCGCGCCTCTTTTGATCTGCTGCACAGCATCCCCGATGAAGTGGAAGTTGTCCTCGAACGTGAGGGCATCGACTGCGATTACCGCAAGGGCGGGGTGCTGTACTGCGCCGCTCGCTACCCGGAACAGGAAGCCAGCCTGCGCGAATACCTCGACAAGCTGCACGCCCAAGGCCTGACCGACAACGATTACCGCTGGCTGAGCCCCGAACAACTGGCGCAGCAGATTCGCGTGGCGAAACCCTACGGCGGCATCTATGCGCCGCACGTGGCGACGATTCACCCGGCGAAACTGGTGCGCGGTCTGGCGCGTACCGTGCAGAACATGGGCGTGAAGATCTACGAAAACAGCCCGGTCACGCACTGGCAGTCCGGTAGTTTGCGCACGGCCAGGGCCAGTGTGCGCAGCCGCTGGATCGTGCCGGCCGTTGAAGGCTATTCGGTGACGCTGCCGCCGCTGGGTCGCTATCAGTTGCCGGTGCAAAGTCTGATTGTCGCCACCGAACCACTGTCGGCTGCGACCTGGGATGAAATCGGCCTCAACCGTGGCCAGGCCTTCAGCGAGTTCAGCCGTCAGGTCACTTATGGTCAGCGCAGTGCCGATAACCGCCTGATCTTCGGCGCTCGCGGGGGCTACCAGTTCGCCGGCAAGTTGCGCCACAACTTCGATCTGACCCGCGATGAAGTCGAACTGCGGCGTTATCTGTTCGGTGAGCTGTTCCCGCAACTGAAACACGTGCAAATCACCCACGCCTGGGGCGGCAACCTCGGCATGTCGCGGCATTTCAAGCCGCACATGCTTTGCGATCGGGCCAATGGCATCGCGCTGTCCGGCGGTTATGGCGGGGAGGGCGTGGGGGCCAGCAACCTCGGCGGCCGCACCCTGGCCGATCTGATTCTGGAGCGCGATACCGAACTGGTACACCAGCCGTGGGTGCTGCCGGACGGCGGGATCCATGCGTTGCGCGCCTGGGAGCCGGAACCGTGCCGCTGGCTCGGTTACAACGCGATCATCAAAAGTTTTGTCCACGAAGACCAGACCCTGGCCAATCCGGCCACCGCACCGTGGCGGCGCAAGCTCGCCAGTCAGGTCGCGGGCTTCATGGAAGGTTTCATGCACTAACCGCCGTTTTCTTCACAAGACAGGTCCCACCATGAGCATTACGCAGTTCAAGAACACCGCCAGCCTGCAACTGGACCAATCCAACCCGGTCGCCGTGCCGATCGGCGAGCCGGTCGCGATGACCTCGACCACCAGCGTCGAGCGCGACGACGGCGTTGAAACCGGCGTCTGGGAATGCACCCCGGGGCGCTGGCGCCGGCAGATCACCGCGCAAGAGTTCTGCCATTTCATCTCCGGGCGTTGCACGTTCACCCCGGACAACGGCGGTGAAACCCTGCACATACAAGGTGGCGACGCACTGATGTTGCCGGCCAACACGCTCGGCATCTGGGATATCCAGGAGACCGTGCGCAAGACCTACGTCCTTATTTTCTGATTGTTTGATCCTTTGATTGCCTGCCAACAAAAATAGCCACTACAGGAATCGACCCCATGATCCAGAAAACCCTCGCTCTGGCGCCGCTGCTGCTGGCTGCCTCCATTAGCCATGCCGCCGAAACGGTGAAGATTTACAACTGGTCCGATTACATCGCGCCGGACACCACGAAAAACTTTCAGAAAGACACCGGCATTGGCGTCACCTACGACGTCTACGACAGCAACGAAACCCTCGACGGCAAGTTGATGACCGGCAAATCCGGGTATGACGTGGTGTTCCCGTCCAACCACTTCATGGCGCGGCAGATCCAGGGCGGGGCGCTGAAGAAGCTCGACAAGAGCCAGTTGCCGAACTGGAAGAACCTCAACCCGGTATTGCTCAAGGCCTTGCAGGTCAATGACCCGAACAACGAGCACGGCTTTCCGTACCTGTGGGGCAGCACCGGCATCGGCTACAACGTCGCCAAGGTCAAAGCGGTACTGGGCGACAACGCGCCGGTGGATTCCTGGGACCTGATCTTCAAACCCGAGTACATGGAAAAACTGCAGAAGTGCGGCGTGGCGATCCTTGATAACGGCCCGGAACTGCTGCCGGCGGCACTCAACTACCTGGGTTTGCCACCGCATAGCAAGAACCCCGAGGACTACAAGAAAGCCGAAGCACTGCTGATGAAAGTGCGGCCCTATGTCAGCTACTTCCATTCCTCGAAATACACCAGTGACCTGGCCAATGGCGATATCTGCGTGGCGGTCGGTTTTTCCGGCGACATCCTGCAAGCGGAAAACCGCGCCAAAGAAGCGAAGAACGGCATCGACATTGGATACGCGATTCCCAAGGAGGGCGCGGCAATCTGGTTCGACATGGTCGCCATGCCCGCCGATGCGCCGGACGAGAAGGCCGGTTACGCGTTCATGAACTACCTGCTGCGCCCGGACGTGATGGCCAGCATCAGCAATTACGTGCACTACGCCAATGGCAACCAGCAGGCCGACGGCCTGATCGACCCGGCCATCAAAAGTGACACCAAGGTTTACCCAAGCCCGGAGATGATGGGCAAGCTGTTTGCGCTGGAAGCCATGCCGCTGAACATCGACCGGATCCGCACCCGTGTCTGGAACAAGATTCGTACTGGTAGCTGAGCCAACCCCAAACCCTGTAGGAGCTGCCGAAGGCTGCGATCTTTAGATCTTCAAATGCAAAGATCGCAGCCTCGTTCCACTCGACAGCTCCTACAGGGACAGGGGTATCAGGCGTTATTAAATAGTTGATATCAATACACTGGCATCGCACTAATAGAGTGCAGGAAAGTGAGACGCGTCTAACAAAAAACAACTTACCAATATTTAATATTTAAATAGAAAATCGTCAGACAATTGGAGGCGGTGAAACCGGGTAAAACAATCTTTCGACCCCGCAGGCTTTGTTTACGGTAGTTTTGCGCAACAGTGCAATTTGATCTCAAAAAAAGGCTAGACGTATGATTTCAAATTGTGTCAGGTTCGTTACGCCTTCATTGGGCGAGTGATAGGACGATCTCGCCAGGGATCGTCGCTATCTGACAAAAACTGTTCCATTGCTAAACAAGGAAGTGTGTTTATGTCGAAAGTAAAAGCTAACGCTATTGATATCACCGCAGACACATTCGTGCCTGTGGGCGCAGTGCAGTCTCTGGCGGCAACCAGCTCCGCCTGGAATCAGATCAATAGCTTCAGCCATCAATACGATCGTGGCGGCAACCTCACGGTCAATGGCAAACCCTCCTTTTCCGTCGACCAGGCCGCAACCCAATTGCTGCGCGACGGCGCTGCCTATCAGGACAAGGATGGCAGCGGCAAGATCGAACTCACCTACACGTTCCTGACTTCGGTATCGTCCAGCACGATGAACAAGCACGGGATCACAGGGTTCAGCCAGTTCAGTAATCAACAGAAAGCCCAGGCCGTGCTCGCCATGCAATCCTGGGCCGATGTGGCCAACGTCACCTTTACCGAGAAAGCCACTGGCGGTGACGGCCACATGACCTTCGCCAACTACAGCGGTGGCGTGGACG
>Ga0308159_1002716_pt1 | contig 19593 bp, 23 predicted proteins | sample PhyCR1_FD_201040 | JGI IMG/M metagenome (GOLD analysis project Ga0308159, IMG submission 201040) | Phyllosphere microbial communities from UC Gill Tract Community Farm, Albany, California, United States - DLSLC.R1 | ecosystem: Host-associated > Plants > Phyllosphere > Unclassified | place: USA... | reverse complement strand
ATCCGTGCACAGTCGTTAAGCAATCTGCACATCGCCCGTCAAATGCTGGGGATGAACCCACCCAACATTCGAGCGACACATCAGATTTTTCGTGAGGTTCGTTCGGCCTTCCCAAATTACGACACCACCAACCTGCCGCTGGCGCGCGGGATTAAAGCCGCCCGGGATGCCGCGCAGCCGCGCCTTTAAACCTGAGCGAATGACATGATGGAAATTTACGTGGTTCGGGCGCATCTCGCCGATCGACTGCTCGTCGGATGACACGCGAGCTTTATGATTTCGCGGATAATCGCTTCGTACTTTACGTCATCGCAATTGCGATCATCGGCACATAAACGTGCTCAATTTTGGAGAATTTATGTCGGAGGATCGCGAGAGAGAAAAGGCTTACCGAGAGGGATACTCTCAGGGGGCGAATGCTGCCGTAGAGGCATTCGCTAAGAACGCCTCCAGTTCGGCCGATGTCACGCTTATGCGTGCGTGGGTTCAGCAACTCTATAACTGGCGTTACGGTGAGACGAACGAAATGATCGTGCCACCTACTGCACCTTTGAATAAACAGTCATAATCCTGCGTCGCGCCCTTTTTGTGGGGTCTTAGTTCGAAGGTTTTTCGCGAACTTTCCGCACTGGAATTTTGTGAAAACAGCGGTGCCGCTAAAATCGCCAGCAATCACTTCCGCATCGTTGTGGCCAAAGACCGGTTCCGATGAGAGCCGATGTTGTAGGCTACCGCTTGGAAAGACAGGTCGGTCCCAGAACCGGCGGTCGCCGCCGGCAAACCGACCCTTGTCGGCTGAACTCCCTGTATTGTCTCCGGCGGTGGGGGAGGCCGATCCGCGGGGCTGACCGAGCCCGGTCAGCACGCCGCAACCTACGGTTAAGGGTCAAATCCGCATGTGAGGAGCGGGATGTTGGTGGTCGGAAAGGAACGACCATGACACTCAAGGCCAACAGACCGTCCCAGGAGCTCGTTGACGTAGTGGCAGCGCTTCGCGGCAAATGGCACGGCAGCTACGCGATGTGTCTTTGCCCGGCCCATGCAGACGGCGAGCCAAGCCTGTCCCTTCGGCAAGGTGACAGAGGGATCATCGTCCACTGCTTCGCGGGCTGCCAACCTGACGACATCCTTCGTGAACTCCGGCGTGTGAAGCCGGCGCTCGGCACGCCAGCGCCCGAGTACCGCCAATCAATCGGCACAGGCAACGTCACCAGGCTGTGGGAGCAGGGCGTGGAAATCGCCGGCACTCTCGCCGAGCGCTACCTCCGACTGCGCAAGCTTCCTGTCGATCTTGAAGATCTGAGGTTTCATCCGCACTGCCCGCACAAGCCCAAGCCGCATACCGAGTTCAAGCCGGCGCTGCTTGTCGCGGTGCGAGAACGCCTGCAGCTGACCGCGATCCAGCGAATCTTCCTGGATCCCCATACCGCCTATCGTACTGAGAAGGTTATGCTCGGCAGGCCTGGGCATGGGGCCTGGAGGCCGCGCCTGAATGACGCCAAGACGCTGGCGATCGCCGAGGGCATGGAAGATGCCGCCGCGTTCACCGCAATGCACGACATCGTCTGTTTGGCTTCGCTCGGCAATGAACGGCTTTCGCTTCTCGCACTCCCGGACGATATCACCGAGCTCATCATCGCCGAGGACAATAACGCCGCGGGCAGGGCAGGGGCCCGCAAGGCCTGGGCTGCCTATCGGCACGATGGGCTGAAGCTCACGCGCAAGACACCGCGACCCTTCGAGGACTGGGCGGAGGCGAACCTGAAGAGATAAAGAGGAGGGGGAGGACTGGTGCTGCAATGGTCAGCATCAGGAGCTCACAGTGACGGACCTCTTCACCCACCAGGATAACGCGCGCAACATCGCCATCGATAACATCGCCGGACACATCGCTGCCGGCACCATCACCCGCAAGGCCCTCAACGGCGAAGCGTCGATCCTCTATGGCGGCGCCAATGCCGATGGTCACTGGACCCAGCGCGACAGCTTCGAGTTGCTCGAGCAAGGTCTGACCCGGCACGCGCTCACGCTGCCCCGCATCACGGATAGCGCCGCGATCCCATCGCTTTCCGGGCTCGTGAACGCGCTTCCGACGCAGACTGTCCGTAGCGAAGATCAGATCCGCTATCAGCAGTTCTCGACACCTCTCGATCTCGCGGGGCTAGTGGTACTGCTCGCCCAGGCCAAACCGAGCGACGCCGTGCTCGAACCCAGCGCCGGCCATGGCAGCCTTGTAGCGCTGCTCCCTGCCGTCAAGTCACTCCACCTGAACGAACTCGATCCCAAGCGCCGCGAGGCCCTGCAGGTGCTCTTTCCTGCAGCCACAATCAGCGGCCACGATGCCGCTTTGCTCAGCGCCAAACTCGAAGCCGGGTACTTTCCCTCGCTTGTGCTGATGAACCCGCCGTTCTCGCGATCGGAGGGCAGGGGTGTCGACCAATTCGCGGCCGTGCGCCACTTGCGATCGGCGATCTCCCGCCTCGCTCCCGGTGGTCGCGATCATGCCTGACTGGTTCACCACCAACGCGGCGATGGGCAAGACCTACGATGCGACCCTCACCGGCTGCAGCGTCGTCGGATCATACAGGCTCGACAAATGCTACCACAAGCAGGGCACCAGCGTTGCAGTGCGCATCTATGTCATCGACAAGAAGCCCGGGAAGGCGCGGCCGACCGTGATCGCACGCAATAGCGTAGCGCAACTGCTCGAGGCCGTCACGATCGTGCCCCGCTCGGCCCTCGGTGAGGCGCGCAAGCCGGCAGCTTCGGGCTCGGCCAAGCCCAGCTTGTTCAAGGCGGTGCGCTCGACCCGCAAGGCTGCGCCTGCGGCGATGATCGCACCCAAGCGCAACGACGTTCTTCCGGTGCGCTTCACGGCGCTCGAGGTGCCGCGTCCGCTCGGCGAGCAGGCCGGCGTTTACCTGCCGTATCGACCGAGCAGGATCGACCTGCACGACGCCGGTATGCACCCGACCGACCTGGTTGAATCGGTCGCGATGGGATCGATCCCGGCGCCGGTGCCGCAGTACGAGCCCAAACTGCACGAGCGCATCGTCAATGAGCGCCGCCTGTCGGAGGCTCAGCTCGAAACCATCGTCTACGCCGGCAATGCCTGGACCCAATTTCTGCAGGGCCGCTTCGTGCCCGACAAGGACGGTGTCGGGCTCGTCCCCAACGATGAGGGCCGCCAGTACCGCAAGGGGTATTTCCTTCGCGATGGCACCGGCGCCGGCAAGGGCCGCCAGGTGGCAGGCTGTATCCTCGACAGCTGGGTCAGCGGGCGCAAGCGCAACATCTGGGTGTCGAAGAACGAGGCGCTGCTCGAGGACGCCCGGAGAGACTGGGAAGCACTTGGCGGCATGTCGGCCGACGTCCAACCGCTCTCGACCTGGAAGATCGACGAGCCGATCACACTCACCCAAGGCATTCTGTTCGTCACGTACCCGACCCTGCGCAGCCAGCGCCAGGACGCTACGCGGCTGCGCCAGATCCTCGAATGGGCCGCCGAGGACTACGATGGCGTGATCGCCTTCGACGAAAGCCACGAGATGGGCGGTGTCGCTGGAGGGGAGGGCGCACTTGGCAAAACCGCCGGGTCGCAGCAGGGCATAGCTGGGGTCCTCTTGCAGAACCACCTCCCTGACGCCCGAGTGCTCTACGCCTCGGCAACCGGCGCTTCCGACGTCAACAATCTCGCCTACGCAGTAAGGCTTGGCCTGTGGGGACCAGGGACCTCATTCGCCAACCGCGAGAGCTTCATCTCGGAGATTCGCGCCGGAGGAATCGCGGCGATGGAACTCGTCTCGCGCGACCTCAAGGCGCTCGGGCTCTACCAGGCTCGCGCGCTCAGCTTCGCCGGGGTTGAATACGACATCCTCAAGCACGAGCTGCGGCCCGACCAAATCGGCATTTACGATGCCTATGCCGATGCGTGGGCGGTGATTCATGGCAGCCAGGAGCGGGCGCTCGCGCTCACCGGGGTCGTCGACGACATATCCGGCAACACGCTCAACAGCGGCGCCAAGGCCGCCGCGCGAAGTCGGTTTGAGAGCACAAAACAACGCTTTTTCAATCAAGTGCTCCTCTCGATGAAGCTGCCGACCGTGATCGCTGCGATCGACGGGCACATCGCCGAGGAACAATCGGTGGTCATCCAGCTGGTGACCACGGCCGAGAGCATCCTCGATCGCCGGCTGAAGGGCCTCAGTCCCGAGGAGCGCGCCCGCCTCGAGGTGGACCTGTCACCGCGCGAGTACATCATGGAGTACCTCGATCGCGCGTTCCCGACGCAGCAGATGAAAACTTACGTCGACGATACCGGCGCCGAGCGCTCCGCGCCAATGTACGATGACGACGGTCGCCCGGTGCACAACCAGGAGGCGCTACAGGCCAAGCAGGATCTGATGGAGCAGATCTGCGCGATGCCCCCGATCAAGACCGCGCTCGACGCCCTGATCGAGCACTACGGCACCGACGCGGTGGCCGAAGTCACCGGTAGGACGAAGCGCCTCGTCACGCGATCGGACGGCACCCAGAAGCTGGAAGGTCGCTCGGCGCGCACCAATCAGGCTGAAGCCGCGATGTTCATGACCGGCGAGAAGCGCATCCTTGTCTTCAGCGATGCCGGCGGCACCGGGCGTTCGTACCATGCCAGCCTCGATGCCAGGAACCAGCAACGTCGGGTCCACATCCTGCTCGAACCCGGTTGGCGCGCCGATCGCGCCATCCAGGGGCTCGGCCGTACCCACCGCACGCATCAGGCGACCACGCCGTTGTTCCGCCCCTGCACGACCGATTGTAAGGGTGAGCTGCGCTTCACCAGCACGATCGCGCGCCGGCTCGACAGCCTTGGCGCGCTTACGCGCGGCCAGCGCCAGACCGGCGGACAGAACCTGTTCGATCCTGCAGACAACCTCGAAAGCGAATACGCCAAGGCTGCGCTCGTGACCTGGTTCGGTCTGCTGCACTCCGGCAAACTGAGGAGCACCAGCCTCGTCGACTTCGAGAGCCGATCCGGCCTGCAGCTTACGTGTGACGATGGCTGCCTAGTCGAGGACTTGCCGCCGATCACGCGATGGCTCAATCGAATCCTGGCGCTGCCGATCGGCATGCAGAACTCCATCTTCGAAGAGTTCCTCGGCCTCGTCGAGGCCCGCGTGGCGGCCGCGCGCGACGCTGGCACGCTCGACGTCGGGGTCGAAACCATCGCCGCCGACAAGGCGCGCATCATCGCCGACGTCGTGCTGCGCACTGATGAGCGTACCGGCGCCACGTCGCACTTGCTCTCGATCGAGATCGAGCGCGCGGTGCGGCCCACCTCACTCGAGCGGATACTGGGTCTCGCCGAGTTCATCGCCAAGCCGCGATTCCTGCTCAACACCAAGTCCGGAAAGGTCGCGTTCGCCGAGCGCGCCCGGTCGCTCATGGAAGACAGCGGTATGCTCATCGAGCGCGTGACGCTGACGCGCCCGACCCGTCACGAGTACAAGATCGCGGCCGACCTTGCCGAGAGTGCGTGGGAGGAGACCGACATCGAGACGTTCTCGCGCCTCTGGACAGCTGAAGCCGCCGAAGCGGCAGCCAGGACCGAGATCGACACGATCCACCTTGCCACCGGGCTCCTCCTGCCGATCTGGAACTCGCTTCCGCGCGATTACATCGCGGTGCGCCGTGTCGTCGACACCGAGGGCAGCAGCTGGCTCGGGCGCCTTGTCGACGAAAGCGACGTGCCCGGCATCCTCAAGACGTTCGCTATCGTCGGCGAGTTTCAGGCCTCGCCCACTGCCGTTCTCGCCGCACTTGGCCAGAAGGACTCAGCCGTGATCGACCGGCCGTGGCCGATGACGATCAAGCGCAGCCTGGTCAACGGCGAGCAGCGGATAGAGCTGGTCGGTGAGCTCTACACCCAGTTGGCCTGGCTCAAATCGCTGGGGTGCTTCACCGAAATCATCCAGTTCAAGACCCGGATCTTCGTGCCGGCAAGTCAGGCAGACGCGATACTCGCGTCGATCCTCAAGGTCGCTTGAAGCGGGAGGAGAGGGGGAAGGGGAGTGGTGTCCCGGCAGAAGAACGGGGCGTCAGAAGGAGTATATCCGGTGCAAGAACTCATCCCCCTCAACAAACTCCAGCTCTCGGCCAACAACGTGCGCAAGACGCATGACAGCCAGGCGGACGAGCAGCTGTCCCACGACATCGAGGCCCGCGGCCTCCTCCAGAACCTGATCGTCACCAAGGCCAAGAAGCGCGGCCAGTTCGACGTGATCGCCGGCGGCCGACGCCTGCGCGCCATGACCATGATCGTCGAGCGCGGCGCATGGGATGCGGACCGCACCGTACCGTGCATGCTGCTGGTCGCCAACGACGCGGAGATCGCCGAGACATCGCTGGCTGAGAACTTCCAGCGTCTCGCGATGACACCGGCTGAGGAGTGCCGCGCGTTCCAGCACTTCATCTCGCAGGACGAGGACACCAAGGCCGTCGCCAAGCGGTTCGGCCTGACAACGCGGTTTGTCGAGGGTCGCCTGCGCCTCGCCGCGCTCGCCGAGCCGATCTTCGAAGCGCTCGCCAGCGGCGATCTCTCGCTGGAGATGGCCAAGGCCTACGCCTCGACGGACCAGCATGCAGCGCAGCTGCGGGTCTACGAGCAGATGCGCTATTACAGCAACAACCCCGACCAGGTGCGCCGTCTGATCGCGAACGGTAGCACCCGGGGAACTGATCCGATCGCGTTGCTCGTGGGCGAGGACGCGTACACTGCCGCCGGCGGCCGCGTCGAGCGCGACCTGTTCACCGACGCCTCGGAGGATCGCTGGACGGATCTCGAAATCCTGCAGCGGCTCGCCGCCAGCAAGCTGGAGGCCGAAGCAGCCCGCCTCTCGGATGAGACCGGTCTCGGCACCATCTGGCCGGTGGCCGGGACGTCCAGCTGGCAAGCGGCGCGTGATTTCGGCCTCAACCGGGTCACTCTGCCGCCGGCGCCTCTCACCAAGGAAGCCACCGCGCGCATCAGCGAGATCGAAGCGCGCATCGAGGCCATCTGCACCGAGATGGAAGATCTCGACGAGGAATCCGAGGAAGCCGCCACGCTCAACGAGGAATACGATCGCCTCGATACCGAGATGCAGGAGCTCTCGAACCCGACCGCCGAACTGCCAGACGAATGGAAGCCTGAGGTCGGCCGCTTCCTGATCGTCACCACCAAGGGCGAGATGGTGCTCGAGCCGGATTACCACAGCGAGAAGCATCTGCGCATGGAGCGCGACGAGGACGGCAAGGTCACCGGCGGCAGCTTCGAGACTCCGACTGGTTCCCGGTCGGGATCGTCGGACGCCAAGCCCTCGGCGCCGGAGGCCACCGGGCCTGGTGGCAAGGCCTACAGTGCACGCCTGTTCGACGAACTTGCGGTCCAGCGTCGCAACATCCTTGCAGCTTCGCTGCTCGGCGATCCGGGCCTGGCGCTCGACTACGCGATCTTCGCCCTCGCGGACGGCATCCTGCACAGCTACGAAAACCGCGGCACGACGATCAAGGCGCCGCGCCCGCAGGATCCGGTACTCGACTCCACCGTGCCCAAGGGGATGGCCGACGAGATCATCGCCGGCGCCTACGAGGCGCTCGACAAGGGATGGGGCGAGCACAAGAGCGTGGTCGACCGGTTCAATGCCTTCCGCGATCTCGATGACGACGCCAAGGGCGCATGGATCGCCTACACCGTCGCGACCTCGATCGAGGCCAAGATGGGGTATGCTTCGGGATACAATCCCATCCACGCCCAGCTTGGCATGCTGCTGGGAATCGAACCCGCGGCAATGTGGCGGCCGACGTCGGAGAACTACTTCGACCGGATCAACAAGGGCAGCGTCCTCGAGCTTCTCAAGGACGTCGGGGGCGCCGAACTCTCGAACCGCTACGCCGCGTCGAAGAAGGCGGAGATCTCGGGAAGCTGCGAGAAGCTGTTTGCCGGCGAGGTGATCGTCGAGGACGCCATCAAGGAACGGGCGCTGGCCTGGGTGCCGGCGGCCATGCGCTTCGAACTCGACGAGCCCGACGATCTCGATCCGGAGGCTGAAGGTTCCGAAGATGGCGGAGAAGACGAAGACGGCGGCGCCGACGAGCTGACGAATCCGGACGTCAACGACGATCTGGAGGCCGAGGCCGAGGTCACCGACGTCGACGAGACCTGCGTCAGCGCCTGACCGACGCGCTCTCCTCCTGATGACAACCTGGGCCCGGGGCGTACCGCCACCGGGCCCTTTTTTCTCATGCAACGAAGGGATTTGCACCATGCGCCGTGGGGGCAAACGCGACATCGCGCAGGAAGTCACCGATATCATCATCGCCAAGATCGAGCAGGGTGTGCTGCCGTGGCGGCGGCCCTGGCGCACGTTCGGGGCTAACGGCCGTCCACTGCGCGCCGGCGGCCAGTCGTACACTGGCATCAATTCCATCCTGCTGTGGGCGATCGCCGACAGCCACGGCTATCGCTCGCGGTTCTGGATGACCCAGCGGCAGGCCGACGAACTTGGCGGCCGCATCGTCAAAGGGGCGAGGCCGGCGCCTAGCGTCTTTTTCAACACCATCCGCAAGGCGCAAGGCCCGACGCTCACCGGCGAGGACGGCGGATCCCGCGTCATCCGGTTCATGCGCTCGTACCTGGTCTACAACTGCGACCAGATCGAGGGTCTTCCCAATCGGTTTCATCCCGATCCGGTCGAGTTGGTGCCGCCTAGCCCGTCTGAACATCAGGCCGCGATCGACGCCTTCTTCGCGCCCATTCCGATCGAGCTACGCCAGGGCGGCAGCCGCGCTTTCTATTCACCGGGCGGTGACTATGTCCAAATGCCGCCCAGAGGCGCTTTCATCAGCAGCGATCATCACGCTGCCACGCTGGCACACGAGTATGCCCATGCGACTGGCGCAGCTCACCGGCTAGGGCGGGAGTTTGGCCGTAGGTTCGGTGACAACGCTTACGCGTTCGAGGAGGTCGTGGCTGACATGACATCGGGGATGATCTGCTCCGAGCTCGGTTTACCGTGCGAGCTGCACGACAGCCACGCAAGCTACGTCGGGCATTGGATATCGATTCTCAAGGCCGACAAGAGCGCGATCATCACTGCCGCTGCCAAGGCCGAGCAGGCTTACAAATGGCTCGCGGCATGGTCCGCAAATCCAAGGCCTACCACCCAGGAGGACCGCCATGAAGCGCCACTTCCAGCTGCTGCTTGAGGTTTCGGCCGACGATCTAATGATCCTTACCGCCTTCCTTGAGCACGCCTACGATCGGGCACATGCCGATCCGGACCGGATCCCGTGCCCGCTTGCACAGCGCTTGCGCGAAGTTGCGGCGGCCGACCCGACCGATGCCGCCTTTCAGTACCTGGCCATGGTCGCGCAACCCGAGTGGGAAATCGCTGATGTCGCCGGCGACACCCTGACGATCGCGTCGGTTCCCGGCGGCGCCTCGCTCGCCGATACCGTCGAACTGCTCGGACGGCTTGCCCCAAGCTGCCTGGCCGCGGCGTTCGTGTACCAGCCCATTGAGGCGCCCCAGGCCTCGGAGGGCGACGCCCTCCACTGAAAAGAGGAGAGGGAGGGGACCATGCATCCAACCAGATGATGGAGGTTTGCATTGTCCTACGACCTGGATTTCCGTTTTCGCCGCGCCCTGCAGCCTGAAGGCCTCACCACCTTTGCAACCTGCATCGCTGCGCTCAACGATGCTATCAGCGACGCGCAGCGGGCCGGACACGATCCGCAGAGCGACCCGGCCGTGAAGCTGTTCGCCAAGCGGCTTACGCGTGTGACCGATGGCTCGCTCGAGCGCGAGCATCCCGACGATGCCCCGCTGCGCGAAGCGTGCATGGCGCGGCTCGCCGAGCTCAAGCACAAGCCCGCGATCGTCGCGCTCCTGCGAAAGGGGATCGACTATCTTCCCGAGGATCTGCGCGCCTTCAAGCGCGAGGGACAGCGCGCTGTTCGCCAGATCGCAGCAGAGCTCGGGCTTGCGCGCAGTGATTATCGCCTCGATTACATTGCGCCCAACCCCGCGATCGCCGGCGACTATGTCCTGGAAGGATCTGCTTTGTACTTGCGGCTGTCGGTCGAGCGCTTCGGCTCACCGGCGCTGACGTATCGGCATCGCCACTGGAAGAAGCCGGGCCACCAAGTCCGCCACGCGAGCGCGCCCAGCCTCGCTGATATCCCGGCACTCGCACGGCAGATCGCAAGCCATCTGCGGATCGATGTCGCGGGTTCACAGCCAACCTTGATGTAGGAAATTGCCATGGGATGGCTTTCTATGCCGCTCGCCTGCATGGGCGGGCACACAAGCCCCAAGCAGTACCTCGACGCGCAGTTCAATTACGAACGGCCCGCTACCGACGATAAGCAGGCTCACGGCTATCGTGTGCTCGAAAGCGCCTGCCCGGGCAACCGGGTCTACTATGCGGCACTCCAGCGCACGGACGATGGCGTGGCGGGCGAGGTCACCGCTGTGGTCTGCCTCGTGCGCTGGAACCCCAAGGCCGCGGACGGATTTGTGCTCGCGTACAAGGATATGTCAGAAAGCATGGGGCCGCACGAGGCCGATTGCCCGCTACGTGTGCTTGAACGGCTCACGTCGACCAACAACCCGGTTGCACTCGACTGGCGCCGGCGGTGCTTCGCCACGATTCGGCGCCGATCGCGCAAGCTGCCCGACGGCGCTCTGATCCGCTTTCCCGAACCGATCGCCTTTGGCGACGACACTCGGCACGAGCTGATGCGCGTACATCGTCAGGGAAACCGGATCATCCTCACCCGCAGCGATGGCGGCGGCCGCTACCGCGTCAGCAACCTGCTCGACCGCAAGTTCGAGATTGTGCGCGAGCGCAAGATTTCGCCCACCATTTTCACCTGAAAGGCAAAGGCCCCGTGCAGACTGACACCATCCTCGATCCACGGCGCCGGCAGCTATGCAGCCGGAGCAACGCCGACCGCCTCGCCCAGCAGATGTGCGAGGACACTGCCTTGCCGTTCGCGGTGGTGCGGACCGCTTGCCGGCTGCAGCCCTACCGCGTCGTCAGGGCTGCTGAAACAAGCCCGCTCGACGCGATAGAGCTGGAAGTCGTCGCGTTGTAATTACTCAATGCGATTACTCGACGTCATTACTCGTCGATCACACCGCCGAGATCGGGATCGAGATACCACGACGGCCCTTCCTCGAAATTGGGATCGGCACTGACCAGCGGCCCGTCGGGCTGCGCGGCAACGTAAGGATTGACCATGATCGCCGGCCACGTCTTGGCACGGAAAAGGTCCGCCGAGATAATCGTGCGCTTGGCGAGGATCTCCTCGAGCCAGCACAGGACATCGAGCATCTGCACGACGCCGCGTCCCGCCAGCTGATAGTAGAGGCAGCGCTGATAGTCATCGCACTGCGTGCCGAGGATCCGCGCAAGCCGCTTCTTGGCGCCGGGCTCTCCCTGGTGGACGCCCTCGACCGCCTCGCGCAACTCGCGGGTCGAATAGTACGCATCGAACGGCTCGATGCCGATCGACGCGTTGGCGGCCATGCGCTTTGCCGGGGTGTTGAGCGGGTCGAGCGCTTCATCCCTGAGTTGAATATCAAGATCGAAGCGGCCAATCTCGAACTTCTTGGTCATAATGCTCTCCTATTGCGGAGAACGTACCAAGAACAAACATCCACTGCAAGAGGCTGTTTGAAGTATGTGGCTAGTACCGCGCGACACCAACGGACTTGGCGGACGCCGGGATATTCCCGGCAGCGTCCGCCAAGCCCTGGTGCGCTGGTACACCGGCAAGGGCAGTGACGCCGACCACCGGGCGTCCGTTACTCTCGTGACGATCGCGCGCGAGAACGAGCAATGGATCGCCTGCAATTGCCTCGGCGATACCAGGCCGCCCCCGCTGACCAGTCCGGCTTACCTCTCGGAGGCCGAGACTTATTACTTGCGGCGGCTCACAAGCCGTCCGCTCCATCTGCGCCGGTGCCCATTCTATCTGCCGCAAGCGCCCGATCGCATCCGCGAGCGCCCCGGCGACAGCCTGTTCGAGATCGAGTTTCCGAAAGGCCTGTTCAACGCGCACAAGAAAGCTCCGGAAAAGCTGGCGCAGCAGCCCGACGACGAGGAACCCGACGACCGCAGCCGGCAGGTCTCGATACCCCGGCTCGGCCGACTGCTATGGATGCTGCTCGAAGCAGCCCACACCAACGTCCTGCCGGCGCTGCCGCCGCAAGGCCGGCCCGAACACGGCCTGCGCGACGAGTTCGCTAGGCTCCGCGAGGTCGCCGGCCGCTTCCTGATCGCGCCTCGGATCAAGCTGCAGGATCACCTCTACTTCAACGTGAAGGATTACGAGGCGCGCCGCGTACACGCACGCCTGCGCAAGGCCGAGCCGCTGTGGCCGGGCGACTTCGCACCGCAGGCGTTCCTGCTTCTGGAAGCGCATGAGATCTCCGGCACTACCGTCCACACCGGTCTCGGTGACCTCAAGATTCGCAACCGCATCCAGCACACCGGCATCATCAGGGCCAAGGTCGAGCCGCCGTTCATCGTGCTGGCCGTGGTCGGCGAGCATAGCCCGCGCGAAGGCTACCTTCCGCTCCGCGCCTATGCGCAGCCCGTGTTCAAGGGCAACCGCTTCATTCCCGTCGAGCGCGAGGATGAGCGCAGGTTCCTGGATGCCCTGGTCGGCTTCCAGTACCACATGCGCCGCAAAGGCGTGCAGGTCGCGGTGAAGCGGCCGCTGTTCGACATCGTCACCCAGGCCGGCAAAGTGCGGCCCGACGCGATCGTCGCCTTCCTCGACTACCGAACCGGCCTCGAGGCCGACTTCGCCATCCAGCTCCTGCGGGAACAGACACCAAGGTATCTTGAGATGAAGGCCGAGGAACGCCGCCGTTTTGAAGAGTATCACCGCACCATCAGCATCGCGACGCATCAACTCGCCGACACTGACCTCCTCGATCGCCTCGAAAGAATGATCGACGAAGCATAATTCTTATCTCCAACTTGAGGGCGAGCAGCGCTCGCCATCCAACCAAGGATCACACCATCACCGTTGAAGTTCTCGCGGATCCGAAAGTGAAGGCGGCCCTGGAAAGGCTCGTTGACCTCGCGCGGTCCGACACCGGGCAAAGCGCACGCGCTGCAAACTTTCTCCTGGCGTGGTGGAATGGCGATGACTGGGGACATTTCCCGATTGCGGATCTGTTCGGCGTTGGCCGGACTATCGCTGCTGACATGGCCACGATTTTTGCGTTCCTTGGTGAACAGCCCGGCGCCATCTATCCTGATGCTTTCGGATACCGGGAGGCGATGGCAGATATAGTCGAGCAATGGCGTACCACCTAGACCTTCGAACACTTCCGGCCCAAAGTGCAAAGGTCCCTGGAACGGGAATACCGCTTCAAGAAGCCTTCGATCGCCCCACGTGAAGCTCACATGAGGTCGGTAGTATTCGAAGTCCCATCGACCGCCAGCTTGTCGCAGTACAGCGTGCCGGGTCGAGAGGATGTCGGACCGAAACTCAAGGGTAATGAAGCCGCCCATGCGGGTTACAACGCGACTAGGATGGACTTCGATGGTGACGGAGGACCTATCCAACAAACAGGCCGACAGCGCCGCCTCGTTGCGTATCACCGTCAAGTGCCATGCTGCAGGGCGAAGATCATGAAAGCCCTGATTGCGCGCCCAGTCGGCAAGCTCCCCGGCGTTCAAAAGACGCCGGACGATGAAACCTTTACCGAAACGGGCTATCGAGCATCCCATGAGACAGCACATAAGCTTTCCACTTGGCACGGCGAGCGTAGCAACGGCTTTACTCGTCGCAGCATCACCGCTTGCAGCGCAGCATCGCTCAACTGTCCGCCGTCAGCACCCATGGCACAGATTTGAGGTTGTGATTTAAGGAGGGTTGGGGCTTCGTCGTAGTGACGAAGGAACGAAGATGAAGCCCCAACCCTCCTTGAAAAAATCGCCGGCGAAGACCCCTGCTGAGCGGGTAGTGAAGGACATCCGGCGACAGACCCGGCGGCATTTCTCGGCCGAAGACAAGATCCGTATCGTGCTCGACGGCCTGCGCGGCGAAGACAGCATTGCCGAGCTGTGCCGCAAGGAAGGCATCGCCCAGAGCCTGTATTACACCTGGTCGAAGGAGTTCATGGAGGCCGGGAAGCGCCGCCTGGCCGGTGACACTGCCCGTGCCGCAACCACCGGCGAAGTGCAGGATCTGCGCCGCGAAGCCCGCGCCCTGAAGGAATGCGTTGCCGACCTGACGCTCGAGAACCGCCTGCTGAAAAAAAGCATGATCGCGGATGGGGGCGACGACGAATGAGGTATCCCGCATCCGAAAAGCTCGAGATCATCAGGATCGTCGAGCAGTCGCACCTGCCCGCCAAGCGGACGCTGGACCAGCTCGGCATTGCCCGCCGGACCTTCTACCGCTGGTATGATCGCTTCCTCGAAGGCGGTCCGGAGGCACTGGAAGACCGGCCTTCGGCGCCGAGCCGGGTGTGGAACCGCATCGCGCCCGAGGTGCAGGATCAGATCATCGAGATGGCGCTCGAAAAGTCCGAGCTGTCCCCGCGCGAACTTGCAGTGAGATTTACCGATGAGCGCCAATACTTTGTGTTGGAAGCCACGGTCTACCGCCTGCTCAAGGCCCACGACCTGATCACCAGCCCGGCCTACGTCGTGATCAAGGCGGCCGATGCGTTCCACACCAAGACCACCCGGCCGAACGAGATGTGGCAGACCGACTTCACCTACTTCAAGATCATCGGGTGGGGCTGGATGTACCTGTCGACCGTGCTCGACGACTTCTCGCGCTACATCATCGCCTGGAAGCTATGCACCAACATGCGGGCCGAGGACGTGACCGACACACTGGACCTCGCCCTTGCTGCCTCGGGCTGCGACAGCGCCACGGTGCTGCACAAACCTCGGCTGCTCAGCGACAACGGCCCCAGCTACATCGCTGGCGAACTGGCGGAATACATCGAGGCCAGGAAGATGAGCCACGTGCGCGGCGCCCCGATGCACCCGCAAACCCAGGGCAAGATCGAGCGCTGGCACCAGACCCTGAAAAACCGCATCCTGCTGGAAAACTACTTCCTGCCCGGCGACCTGGAGGCCCAGATCGAGGCCTTCGTCGAGCACTACAACCACCAGCGTTATCACGAGAGCCTGAACAACGTAACGCCCGCCGACGCCTACTTCGGCAAGGCGGCAGCCATCATCCTGCAGCGCGAAAGGATCAAGCGACAGACCATCGAACATCGGCGCTTGCAACACCGCAAGCTCGCCGCCTAACATCAACCCCCAGACGAGGCCCGCACTCCGCTAATCTACGCCGCGACCTGCGCCAAATGTTCTGACGACGGACAGACGCCCGAAACGAGATCGGCTCCATCGAGGAGAAGATTGCCCGCCAATCCGCCGCTATCACGGCTTTTCATCTCAAGAACGCGTCTAGCGGGTGCGAGTAGCTGGTTGACCCAGCGTTCGACGTTGCCAGTATAACGCCATGGCGCAGGATAAAGAGACGATCGAAACCAGCCTCGGTAAGGTATGGATCACTCGTTTCGACAACGGGGATGTTTCCATCTGGACCCCGCCGGGCTCCGCCCAAGCCAACGCGGTCGCCCAGATCATTGACGGTCGCGCAGCATGGAAGCCTAAATACCGGGCCTGGTTCGTCCCGCCTGTCCACGCCGAACCGCTACTCGCCGACATCGAAGATCTCTGAGCGGCTGACGCCGCACCTTCGCACCTCCCTTCACAAACCCAAGCTGTGACGCCTCGCCTCGTCGGCGTGGCGGCTACGCGCGTTCGCGCGGGCCGGGCCGGAAGGGCCCGGGGGAGGAGGGGGAAAGAGGATGGTGGGTCCGGACAATGGGTTCGGGCGCATCAGGAGAAGTGGCATGAGCATGAACATTGGCAATCTGAAGCTGAACGAGCAGGGCACCCCGGTTGGCCGCATCGTGACGCTGGGCTTCAACGCAGTCGTGGCATTGCGCGAGGTCAACTCGAACAACGAGAAGGCGCCCGCCTTCGACGTAATGGGCCTGTCGGCCGATCGTCGCACCTGGGTGAAGATCGGCGCGCTGTGGGAATATTCGGCCAACGGGTCGGGCGAGAGCTTCTACTCGGGCCGCCTGGACGATCCCGCGTTGGAGAAGCCCCTCGACGTGGCGGCCTTCCGGCAGGAAGACGGCAGCTACAACGTCAGCTGGCGCCGGCCGCAGCGCAAGCGCGAGATGCCCGCCATGGGCGGTGACAGCGCACTCCCGCCGATGCCGCCTGCAGGTCCCGAGGACGAGCACGCCGGCGGCCAGACCCCCGCTGCCGGCGATGGCCTCGGCGACAGCACCGCACCCGCTCCCAAGACGCCCGCTCGTGGCAAGCAGCAGAAGGAGCCCGAAACCGCCTGACCTTCAACTATCCTGCGCCGGGCAATCACGCCCGGCGCAAACTTTGTACGGAGTACCTTGAATGACACCAACCGTCGCAGGAATGCGGATTGCCCGCAGCGTCACCGCTCTCGAGACCGAACTCGACAACCTTCTCGCCAAATCCGGTGAGTTGCTGGCCGAGGTGGCGTGCGCGCGCGCCGCTACCGGCGTTGAAGCACATACGATGCAACAGCCGTTGGCGCGGGTCGCCAACGTGCAGCGCGCCCTAGTCGGCGCCCGGTCCGAACTGATCCGGGCACATCGCGATCTGTCCAACCTCGCTCAGAAGATGGACCTGGGCGTTATCTGCCCCGAAGCCGCCGAGCTCAACGACGGCGCACCGCATCCCGATGGGGTGACCGCAATAACGGCGTAAACCGCCGCTATCGCATACGAAGGCGCGACAGACCTTCGCCGGCTCATCAGCGGTGCTGATGATCGCCCAGTGTCCCGGGGCCTGAAACGGGAATGAGGATCGCGACTAGCTCCAGGAGCGCGGGTTCGATCCAACATACCAAGCGCTTCACCTAGCCGACGTAAGCCCCCTGCGTCGGCGGAAAGGCCCGCCCTTCGGTTCCCCCTGCCGAAGCGGCGGGTCTTTCTTTGCTATCGACCTGCATTCTCGCCTTCCACGATCTCATGTGATATGTTGAATACGCGTATTCAAAGGATCTCTCACCATGGCTACCTCTGTCAGACTGGCGCCCGACATCGAGCAGCGCCTCGATCGGCTTGCCGCTACCACCGGGCGTACCAAAGCCTACTACCTGCGAGAGATCATCGAGCGCGGCATCGAGGACATGGAAGACGTCTATCTCGCCCAGAAAGTGCTCGAAGACGTCCGTGCCGGACGGGAGACCACCAGCTCGCTTGAAGATGTAGAGAAGCGCCTTGGCCTGGCGGATTGAACTTACCGCCAGCGCCGAGAAGTCCCTATCCAAACTCGATCGCACCGCTGCCAAGCGGATCACGACCTTTCTGCGCGAACGGATCGCCAGCGCTGACGATCCGAGATCGAGCGGGAAAGCGCTCGCTGGTCAGCTCGCGGGCCTTTGGCGCTACCGAGTGGGCGATTATCGGCTGATATGCGATATCGAGGATGGTAGGCTCCTCATCCTCGTCGTGACGATCGGCCATCGCAGCGAAATCTACCGCTAGGCATCAAAGTCACGGGTCCATTCCAGCGCTAGCGTAACGCCGCTTCCAACTTCGCAAGGGCGAGAACGCGATCCCAGCGGCAATCGCACCTTTGCGGCCCCAGGCTGTGATCGATGCCGAGCAGCAGGAACGCAGCCCATCACCGCGGCGCCGCTCTAACGTGACTGCGGACACCCATGTCCCTGCCGTGCTGGTGTGCGTGGAACTGCCACCCCGCGCATAGCAGGCCAGATCCTCTCTCCGCTCGATGCCAACGCGAGACGGCGCTCGATCAATCCTGGCCGAACAAGCTCGATGACGCTGGCTGTCACGAGTGGGATCACAAGCGACAGGACCTTGCGCTGAAAAGGCGAGCCGAATGACGTCGCTCCTTTGCGAGGTCAGCCCCCAGAGAGACCCGGTGATCCGACCGCCTCGGTAGTGCCCCTTGCCCCCGTTCGGGGACCTCCCCAACCCCGGCGAACCGGGCCGAGTTGCCCGCGTACCGCGTGCTGCCCGCACCACCCCGGTCCTTAGGGGTTTCCCTCCGCTGCGCTCCGGTGGGCCGGACCCCGCCCGTGGGCTCATCAGGGGCACCGGCGGACGAACCACCGGTTCAACTGGAGGCTTAGCAAAATGAACAACGTCAACCTGGTCGGTCGCCTTGCCAAGGACCCCATCGCTCGCGATCGCGGCGACACCCGCATCACCGAACTCACCCTCGTGACCGAACGCCCCCGCATCCGCGACGGCAAGGTCGAGAAGGACCCCGAAACCGGCTACCCGCTCAAGGACGCCGAGTTCCACAAGATCACCATCTTCAACGGCAAGGGCATGGGTGTCCGCAGCCACAAGGTGAAGGGCGACCTGCTCGCGGTGACCGGTCGCATCCACTACACCCGCTGGACCGACAACGAAGGCCAGACCCGCTACGGCTGCGAGATCATCGCCGAAGACATCGAGTTCCTCTGAACCCCAGCAAGGGCGGCGCACAGCGCCGCCCTCTCTCTTTGGATCACCGAAGGAGTTACCGGCCATGAAGGACTTCGCCATCACCTCCACGCGCGATCTCGACCGCGCCGCCCAGCGCCTCCAGGACCTCGAACGCTACGCCGAGCGCCGCGACCAGCTGCTCTAAAGCCTGGACCTGGACCTGCTCGGATGTGACCAACTGTCCCGAATCTTCGCCGAGGACGAACAGATCAACGAGGACCTGGCCTGGGGCCACCTCTACATCAACCACCTCGCCGAAATGGAGGCGCTCGGCTCCTCGATCCGCACGCACTTTCGTCTCACCGCGTAACGACTTGTTTCTACAGAGAGGATTCGGCGCCAGGGCTTCGCCTTGGCGCCTCATCCTGCTATCCTTCCGTCATAAAAGCAGGGAGGAAGCCGTGGGCACGGCCACCGATAACGACCGCTCGAGCGACGAAATCGAAGTGAAGATCACCGACCCCGACCTCGTTGTACGAGTAGAAGTGGACTATACCGAGCGCGCCGGCGAATGGGTCGAAGTCCTGATGCAGGGCCGGTCACCCGATCTCGAGACCACCTTCCCGATCAGCATCACCTTCTTCACCCTGCCCGAGGACATCGAGCACTCGGAGCAGGACCGCATCCTGACACTTCCCAAGACCGAAGACGAACGCGCCTCGAGAATGGGTTGCCGCGTTCGGATCTCGGAAATGGCCATGCACGGGCTGCTCGCCTTGATCGAATCCGGGCACCAGCGAACTTTCAGCTTCTCGGCCGTGCCCCACCCCAAAAGCAACGGCCTCCTTATCGAGAACTTCGAGTTCTACCTGGAGCCCAAGCCGGATCCCCGCAGCATTCACTGACGCGACCACGGACATGAAAAAGGGGCCCGCTGCGCTAACAGCGGAACCCCCGGAAAGATCTAGGACCTCACACTCCTGATCTCCCTCATCCCGCCAGTCTTGTCAATGACGCGGGCCTGCCGCTGTTCACAGCCGCATGCCGCTTACGCGTCACCGGGCTCT
>Ga0308159_1002715_pt1 | contig 19596 bp, 15 predicted proteins | sample PhyCR1_FD_201040 | JGI IMG/M metagenome (GOLD analysis project Ga0308159, IMG submission 201040) | Phyllosphere microbial communities from UC Gill Tract Community Farm, Albany, California, United States - DLSLC.R1 | ecosystem: Host-associated > Plants > Phyllosphere > Unclassified | place: USA... | reverse complement strand
ATTTACGGGCACATTCGCTCGTGTTCTCGGGCCTCGGCGCGTTTCCTCTCGTTCTTCGGAGGACCACACCGACACCCACCGCCACACCCGGCGTCGTGTCGCGTCGCTAGGGTCGAAGGCGTGAGCGACTTCTCGGGACACCTACCAGGAAGTCGTGACTATCGCCGTTTGCTGATCGGACTTTTCTTCGGTGGCGTCGCCACGTTCGCTCAGCTCTACGCCACCCAGGCGGTCCTTCCGGCGATCGCCGTCGACATTTCTTCGGGTCCCGCGGGCGCGGCCCTGACCGTCTCGGCTTCCACGCTCGGTTTGGCGGTGGCGGTCATCCCCTGGTCGCTGGTGGCTGATCGGATCGGTCGCGTGCCCGTGATGGCCATCGGGCTGATCGCGGCGACGCTTCTCGGTGCGGTGACCCCGTTGGCCCAGGATCTCGGGGTGCTGTTGGCGCTGAGGCTGGGGGAGGGCGCCGCGCTCGGCGCGGTCCCCGCTGTTGCATTGGCGTATCTCAGCGAGGAGGTTTCGCCGCGGTTCGTGGCGGCGGCGGCCGGCTCGTACATCGCCGGGACGACCGTGGGGGGTCTTTCCGGACGTGTGCTCTCGGGCTGGGTGGCCGAGCTGGCCGGGTGGCGATGGGGCGTGGCATCCGTCGTCGTCCTCTGCGTCGTCGCTGCAGTGGTCTTCCTGCTGCTCGTGCCCGCCGCGCGAGGGTTCGTTCCCGGCCGTTCTCGAGCCGTGAAGGGGCCGTCGGTACGAAGCCGTCTCGGGCTCAATCTGCGATCGCCCGCGCAGCTGGCGCTCTACACGCAGGCGTTCCTGCTGATGGGTGCTTTCGTCGCCGTGTACAACTACCTGGGGTTTCACGTCGCGGAGCCTCCGTTCTCGCTGGCGCCGACGCTGGTGACGCTGTTGTTCCTCGCCTACCTTGCCGGGACCGTGTCATCGCCTCGCGCGGGTGCCCTGGCGGTCAGGTACGGCCGGTATCCCGTGCTGCTGTGGAGCACGGGGGTGATGGCGGTTGGTGTGGCCGTGATGCTTCTCCCGTCGGTGGGTGCGGTCGTCGCCGGACTCCTCGCCTTCACCGCCGGCTTCTTCGGGGCGCACGCGGTGGCGTCGGGCTGGACCCCGGTGACAGCCGACCCCGAGGCGCGCGCTCAGGCCTCGTCGCTGTACTACCTCGGTTACTACGCGGGATCGAGCCTGTTCGGATGGCTGCTCGGTCTGATCTTCGCGTCGATGGGGTGGACGGCATTCCTCGCCGTGGTGCTCGGGATGTGCATGGTTTCGCTGGCGGTCGCCGCGGCGGTCCTGCGCACCGCTCCCGGTCGTCCGCGGTGAGACCGTGCGGCGGATGTGTCGGCACCCGGCGGGTCGAGGTCAATGCCCGAGGTCGATGTCGGTGGGAGCGACTAGCGTCGTAGACGACGTGAGGGAGGTCGGGAGTGGACGACGCCGATGAGCGCGCTGTGATGGACGACGAGATGGTCGACGCCGGGAGAGACGAAGCCGATCCGGTCGACGCGGAGGACGTGGTCGAGACCGCCACGGAGATCAGCTACGACGAGCAGCGTTATCCGGCGCGACCCCGCCGGCTGCGCCCACGTGATCAGTTTCGCGGCGGGACGCTTCGGCGGTTCCTGACCGACCCTCGCAACGCGAACGGCGGCAACCCGTCGTACGTGGAATGGCTCGTGCGCCAGTCGATGCTCAAAGACGCCGACGTGTTGAGTCGTCAGCTGTCGGGCCAGCCGTCGATGTGGCGGAACCCCTACGCGCGTCCCGACGCACGGAGAGCGATCGAGTCGACGGACGTCTGGTTCACGGCCTATCCGATCTCGCTCATCACGCGCCCGGGGGAGTCGTTCCTCGAAGCGCTCGGGGACGAGGCCCTGTGGGAGGCCTTCGAGTGGGTCGGCATCAACGGGATCCACACCGGCCCCGTCAAGCGCGCGGGTGGCATCACCGGTTGGCAGGAGACGCCGAGCGTCGACGGGCACTTCGACCGCATCAGCACGCAGATCGACCCCGAGTTCGGCGATGAGAACGCGTTCCGGCGGGTGGCCGACGTGGCGGAGTCGCACGGCGGCAGCGTCATCGACGACATCGTTCCCGGACATACGGGCAAGGGTGCCGACTTCCGTCTCGCCGAGATGGCCTACAAGGACTACCCCGGCATCTATCACATGGTCGAAATCCCGCGTGAGGACTGGGATCTGCTTCCCGAAGTCCCCGCGGGTCGGGACTCTGTGAACCTCGATGCCGAAACGGAACGCGAGCTCAGCGCGCGCGGATACATCATCGGCGAACTGCAGCGCGTCATCTTCTACACCCCCGGGGTCAAGGAGACGAACTGGAGCACCACGGCTCCGGTAGTCGGCACCGACGGGCTCGAGCGGCGCTGGGTGTACCTGCACTACTTCAAGGAAGGCCAGCCTTCGATCAATTGGCTCGACCCGACGTTCGCGGGCATGCGTCTCGTCATCGGCGATGCCCTGCACTCCCTCGGGGACCTTGGCACCAGCGCCCTGCGCCTCGACGCCAACGGCTTCCTCGGCGTGGAGAAGAGCGCGGAGGGACTGCCGGCGTGGTCGGAAGGGCACCCGCTGTCGCACGCGGCGAATCACATCATCGCCGGCATGGTCCGGAAGGTCGGCGGGTTCACCTTCCAGGAGCTGAACCTGACGATGGAGGACATCCGCGACACGAGCGCGGTCGGTGCCGATCTGTCGTACGACTTCGTCACGCGGCCCGGCTATCACCACGCCCTCGCCACCGCGAACACCGAATTTCTCCGGCTCGCTCTGACCACGGCTCTGGAGACCGGTGTCGAGCCGGTTCAGCTCGTGCACGGCATGCAGAACCACGACGAGCTGACCTATGAGCTCGTGCACTGGGCGACGACCCACCGCGACACCGTCTACCCTTTCCGCCACGCGGAGCACACCGGGGGAGAGATCGCCGAGATGGTGCGGGCGGAGCTGACGGAGAAGCTCACGGTCGACGCTGACTACAACCTCGTTTTCACACAGAACGGGATCGCGTGCACGTCGGCATCCCTCATCGCCGCCACGCAGGGCAAGGCGAGGCTCGAAGACATCGCCGATGCCGACATCCCGGCGATCCGCGATGCGCACCTGCTGCTCGCCAAGTACAACTCCTGGCAGCCGGGCGTCTTCGCGTTGTCGGGGTGGGACCTCACGGGTTCCCTCACGCTTCCGGCCGACGAGGTGCGCCACCTGATCTCGACCGGAGACACCCGTTGGATCGAGCGCGGAGCGCACGATCTCCTCGACGTGGCTCCCGACGCGGCGTCGTCGATGTCGGGGGTTCCGCGCGCTCGCTCGCTCTACGGTTCGCTCGGTCGTCAGCAGCAGGACCCGGATTCCTTCCTCGCGGGGCTGAAGGAGATTCTGCGGATCCGCGGCGACTACGGCATCGCCATCGCGTCGCAGGTAGACATCCCGCAGGTCGGGCACCCGAGCATGCTCGTCATGGTCCACCGTCTCGACGGCGGCGACCGACGCGATGAGACGGCACCCCTGCAGATCACGGTGTTGAACTTCTCGGGCGAGACCATCGAGGGGACCGTGCGCTCCGAATGGCTGGTGCCCCGGAGCACGGCCATCGATGCCGCAACCGGTGACGCCGTCGGACGGGTCGACGAACTGCAGAGTTTCTCGCTGGAGCTCGGGCCCTACGCGGGTCTCTTCCTCGTGCTCGAGGCGCCGGCCGCCGAAGATTGAGGCGATGTCGGGGGTCGGGCATAGCGTGATCGCATGTCCGCCCCCGACGGCCGCACGTCTGACTGCCTCGTGCCCGACTGCGGCGAGCCGGCAGATCGCCTTGCGCCGGTCGCTCTGTGCACCTGGCATCTGGCGGTCAGTGCTGATTGGGCCGCTGCGCGAGACGGGGTGACCGACGTGCTTCCGACCCCGTGCCGCCTGTGCGGGGCGCGACTCGGGGTGCGGTGGCCGAGCGGCTGGCTGTGCGCGGTGTGTGAGTGGCGCCACGGGGAAACCGTCGACGGGGAGCTGCCGCCGCCGCGGGTCGACGTCGTCTACTACCTGCGATTCGGCGACCGCATCAAGATCGGCACCACCGCGAGCCCTCGGCAGCGGTTGTCGGCCATCTGGCACGACGAGCTCCTCGCGTTCGAGCCGGGAGACCGCCTGGTGGAGCGGCGTCGGCACGCGGCGTTCGCCGAGGAGCGTTTCGGCCGGACGGAGTGGTTCCACTGCAGCCCGGCGCTCGACGCCCACGTGGCCGAGCTCGCAGCGGGCGTCGACGACCCGTGGGCGCTCTACGCCCGGTGGACGAGCGCAGCGGTCGCGCGGCGCGGCTGACGGTGATCGTGTACGCGTTCCGGTCGCTGTGACCGTGTCACGCGGTCCGCGTCGTGCACAAGCCTCAGGTCGCTCCAAGCGCCCCGGTCTAACGTGTGGGCACACGATCCGAAAGGCGGAACCATGGGTTTGCTCGACCGACTGTTCGGCTCCGGCGATGACACGTCGCGACGAGCCCCCGGGGTGCCTGCATCCTCCCTCCCCGCGAGTGGTTCGCGGGATGCCGACGGCCGCTATGCGCCCCCGCCCGCGCAAGCGGAGGGGCCGAGTGCCGCGGCATCCGGGTCTGACGACGACCGCCAGGCGATCGAGCGCTACCGGTATCTGCTGCGCACGGCTCCGCCCGAAACGGTAGAGCGGGTGCACGCCGAGGCCTTCGGCCGGTTGACGCCCGCGCAGCGCCAGCAGGTGCTCGCCGAGATGTCGTCGGGACTGGCACCCGCCGAGCGCCCGGCGAACGACGACCCAGCCGCCCTGGCCCGTGCCGCCACGCGAGCGGAGTACTCCCAGCCCGGCTTCATGGAACGCACCTTCGGGGGGCGCGGATTCTCGAACGGGCCGGGGTTCGGCTCGATGCTCGGAGCATCGATGCTCGGGACCATCGGCGGGTACGTCGTGGGTTCCGCACTTGTCGGGGCGATGTTCGACCCGGGGTACGACGCAGGATACGCCGACGGCGCGGCGGCCGATGCCCCGGCTGACGCGGGAGACGCCGGTTCCGGGGCCTCGGACGTGGGGGCCATGGATGCCGGGGCGGGGGATTTCGGCGGTGATTTCGGCGGTGACTTCGGCGGCGATTTCGGTTTCTGAGGGGGCGCGCGAGGCGGCGATGGCGACCTGACCGGCGTGCCGGACGACGTAGCCTGCGTCCTCCTCTCGTGAAACGCTATGGTCGAGGCCATGGCGTCCGCGACTCCGAGAGATCGTCCCGGTCTGCGCCGGAGCATCGTCGCGAGTCAGACCCTGCTCGCGGCCGCGACTCTTCTCGGTGTCGTCGTCGCGATCGTCGTCGGCCAAGTCGTTCACTCGTCCCTGTTCTTCGCCGGAACCGCCCTGATCTTCATCGGGGCGATCGCGGCCGTCCTTCTGCCGTGGCATCGCATGCCCCGGTGGGTGGTGGGGCTGCTCCCGATCCTCGACGTCATGGCGATCGCCGTCATGCGCGAGAGCGCGCCTCTGGCCGGAATGGGACTGCTGTGGGCCTTCCCCGCGATCTGGATCGGAACGGTCTTCGGTCTGCGCGGCGTCGTCGCCGTATCGCTGACGGTCTCCGCGGTGATGGTCCACCAACTCACGACCGACGATCTGCAGCGCTTCACCGCCTCGACGCTGGTACTCCCGTTCACCGTAGCGGCTCTGTCGTCGATGGCCGCCTTCACCGCCCGCAGAGCCCGCGCCCAGCGGGTGCTGCTCGAGAAGCAGTCCGCCGAGCTGCGTCGCGCCCTCGATCGCGCCCGCCGACAGGAAGACCTCGTGACAGAGGTGCTGGATGCCGTCGACTTCGGCGTGACGCGCATCACCCCGTCCGGGGAGTTCTCGGTCACCAATACCGCCCACGGGCTGCTGGCGAACAGTACCGATGCCTTCGGCCGGGAGATCGCGGTGTTCGCCGCCGACGGCTCCACCGCGATCCCGCCGGAGTCGGTGCCGCTCGCTCGCGCTCGCTCGGGCGAGGTGTTCGAGGGGGAGGTGGTCTGGTACGGCCTTCCCGGTGAGGACCGACGCGCCCTCAGCGTCACCGCGCGCCGTCTGCCCGCCAGCGATGCCGGCGATGCCGGTGCCGTCGTCGTCTCGCGCGATGTGACGGTGGAGGAGCAGGCTCGGCGGGCCCGCGAGGACCTGGTCGCGAGCGTGTCGCACGAGCTGCGCACCCCGCTCACCTCGATCATCGGCTACCTCGATCTCGCGCTGGACGATGACGCTCTCGACGCCGGCACGCGGGAGAAGCTGGAGGTGGCGGAGCGCAATGCCTCGCGCTTGCTCGAGCTGGTCGCGGACATCCTCGCCGTGTCGTCTGCGTCGAGGGAGGGTTTCGGCGTCGAACTCGACCTGCGCTCGACCGACGTCTCCGCCATCGTCCGCTCGGCGATCGAGTCGATCGCACCGAAGGCGCGTGATCACGGCATCCGGATCGAGTCGGGAGAACTGCCCGTGGCGCACGCTCTGGTCGACGGTCGGCGCGTGCGCCAGGTGATTGACAACCTGCTCTCGAACGCCGTCAAGTACAACCCGCGCGGAGGGTCGGTGATCGTCTCGGTCGAGAACGACGACCGCTCCGTCACCGTCGTCATCCGCGACGACGGACCGGGGATCAGCGCGAGCGAACAAGCGCGGTTGTTCGAGCGATTCTTCCGAGGAGACGCCGTGCGCAACTCCTCGACCCACGGCAGCGGGCTGGGTCTCGCCATCAGCCGAGACCTCGTGCGTGCCCACGGCGGCGAGATCACCGTGCACACGGCGGCGGGGGAAGGCGCCACCTTCACCGTGCGGCTGCCCCACGATCCGAGGGAGACCGCGTGAACCTCGACGTCCTCACCTTGCAGGCCGCAGCGACCCTGGTGATCGTCGCCTCGACGGTGATGTACCTGCTCGACACCCTCATGCTCAAGGACGGCCTCCCGGGGCGATTGTGGGCGAGCGCCTACCTGTCGGGCACGTTCTCCGCCACCTGCTACCTGGCCTGGCTGCTCGTGCCCGACGTGTACGTCGCCGTCGCGGTGGGAAACGGCGCGTTCGTCGCCGCGACGGGCTTCATCTGGCTGGGGTGCGTCGCCTTCAACGGCGGGTCGGTTCGCCGTGCCGCGCTCGTGCTGACGACGACGGTGCTCGTGGTCGTCGTCGCCGCTCTCGCCGCGGGGCCCGAGGGGGGAACCTGGGCGGGGGCCGTGCCGTTCTTCCTCGGGAACGCGATCTTCGCCGCAACCGGAGCGATCGAGACGCGCCGAGGGGCCATCGCCCGTCGGTGGAGCTCGTCGGGGCTGACCGCGGTACTCGCCGTCGAGACGGTGTGGTTCACCGCGCGCGCCGTCGTGTTCGTGTCGCTCGGCCCCGACAGCGAGCTGTTCCGCAACGCGTTCGACACGCGCGTATCGGCGATCCTGACCATCTCGCTCCTGATCGCGGCGGTCGTGGTGACCTCGGTCCTGCGGGCGAACGAGTCGGCCCTGCGGGGGACGTCGGAGACCCGGCGACTGTCGGTGGATGTCAACGGCGTCCTCTTCCGCGAATCCTTCGAGGCCGCTCTCGCGATCGTCTGCTCACGGGCCGAAGAGGCGGGCGAGGGCGTGTGCGTCATCGGCATCCGGATCGACGACCTCAAACGCGTCGCGGTCGCCTTCGGTCCCGACGACGCCGAACGGCTGGCACGCGAGGTGCGGGCGTCGGTCCGCCGGCATTCGCCCACGATGGCTCTGGTGGGAGAGACGGATGCCGCCGGGCTCGCCGTCGCGTTCACCACGACGCCGGCGACCGACGTGCGCCGTGCCGCTCGAGTGCTGCACCACCGCGTGGTCGCCGACCTGGCGCGCCTCGGTGCCGCCGTCGTGCCCGCGGTGGGCGTCGGAATGGCCGTGACCGCCGACCACGGCTATCACTCCGTCGCGCTGACCAGCCAAGCGGACGAGGCCGCAGCGCGCGCGGCCGCGACGGGAGAGCAGGCGTTCGGGCTGGCCTGAGGTCGGGGCTCAGCCCCGGATGGAGCGAGCGAGGTCGGTGACCCGCTCTCGGAGCTCTCGGGGACGGAACGGCTTGGTGAGGTAGTCGTCGGCGCCGGCTTCCCGGCCCGCTCGCTGTTCGTTCTCGTCTGCTCGCGCGCTCACCATGAGAATGCGGGTGTCGCTGAAGGTGCGGATGCGGCGGGCTGTCTCGAATCCGTCGATCCCGGGCATGCTCACGTCGAGCGTCGTCACGACCGGGTCGTGTCGGCGGACGAGCTCGATGCCGTCGAGGCCGGTCGCGGCCGCGTGCACGATGTAGCCGGCGCTCTCGAGCACCGCCGTCACGAGGAGGCGGATGTCGAGGTCGTCCTCGATCACCACCGTGGTCTGTGGTGCGGTCATGCCTAGCTTTCGTCGGGCCGAATCGGGTGTGCGGCCTGGGGGAATCGTAGACGACGGGGCGGCGATGCGCCTCCCCGGTGGGAGGGCGTGTGGTTATGGCATCCTCGACGAGTGCCTCTTCTCGCGCTGACGGGTGGGATCGCCTCCGGCAAGTCCACCATCGCCGCCCTGCTCGCCGACCACGGTGCCGTCGTCGTCGACGCGGATGCCATCGTGCGAGACGTGCAGGCTCCCGGGTCTCCCGTGCTCGAGAAGATCGCCTCGGAGTTCGGGGCCGCCGTGGTGCGTTCCGACGGTTCCCTCGATCGTCCGGCGCTCGGAGCCCTCGTGTTCGGTCACCCGGATCGACTCGCGCGTCTCAACGCGCTCGTGCATCCCGCCGTGCGGGAGGAGTCGGAGCGGCGCTTCGCGGAGGCCTTCGCCGGCGACGCCACGGCGGTCGTCGTCTACGACGTGCCCCTGCTCGCGGAAGCGCGCGCCGGCGATTCCTGGGACCTCGTGGTCGTGGCGCACTGCCCCGTCGAACTGCGGGTGCGCAGGCTCGTCGAGAACCGCGGACTGAGCGAGGCCGACGCCCGCGCCCGCATCGGTTCGCAGGCGAGCGAGGAGGAACGGCTCGCCCTGGCGGACGTCGTGATCGACACGTCGACCGACATAGATGCCACGCGTCGGCAGGTCAACGAGCTGTGGGCCCGGCTGGTCCGCCCCGCCTGACCGGGTGGGGATGGACCGGGCGCTCGCGCACGGCGAACGCAATCCGACCCCGATGTCGGAGGCCCCGCCTACGCTGGAAGCATGCAGGCCACGCGCTCCGTCCGTCCCTTCGAGGTCATCAGCGAATACACGCCGTCGGGCGATCAGCCACAGGCGATCGCCGATCTCGCGGGGCGCATCAACGCGGGCGAGACCGACGTGGTGCTGCTGGGCGCCACCGGTACGGGGAAGTCGGCCACCACGGCCTGGCTGGTCGAACAGGTGCAGCGCCCCACGCTGGTGCTGGCGCACAACAAGACGCTCGCCGCTCAACTCGCGAACGAGTTCCGCGAGCTCATGCCGAACAACGCGGTCGAGTATTTCGTGTCGTACTACGACTACTACCAGCCCGAGGCCTACGTCCCGCAGACGGACACCTTCATCGAGAAGGACAGCTCGATCAATGCCGAGGTCGAGCGTCTACGTCACTCGACGACCAACTCCCTGCTCTCGCGCCGCGATGTCGTCGTGGTCTCGACGGTGTCGTGCATCTACGGTCTCGGCGCGCCGGAGGAGTACCTGCGCGCCATGGTCGCTCTTCAGGTGGGGGAACGGTACGACCGTGACGCCCTCATCCGCAAGTTCATCTCGATGCAGTACAACCGCAACGACGTCGACTTCTCGCGGGGAAACTTCCGTGTGCGCGGCGACACGATCGAGATCATCCCGGTGTACGAGGAGTACGCCATCCGCATCGAGATGTTCGGCGACGAGATCGAGGCGTTGTACCTCCTGCACCCGCTGACCGGCGACGTGATCGAGAAGATGGACTCCGTGCCGATCTTCCCCGCGTCGCACTACGTGGCGGGGACCGAGACGGTTCAGCGCGCGATCGGCACGATCGAGCACGAGCTCGAAGAGCGGCTGAAGGAGTTCGAGTCGCAGGGAAAGCTTCTCGAGGCACAGCGCCTGCGCATGCGCACGACGTTCGATCTCGAGATGCTGCAGCAGCTCGGCTTCTGCTCGGGCATCGAGAACTATTCACGACACATGGACGGCCGCATGCCCGGCGACCCGCCGCATACCCTCCTCGACTTCTTCCCCGACGACTTCCTACTCGTCATCGATGAGTCGCACGTGACGGTGCCGCAGATCGGCGCCATGTACGAGGGTGACGCGTCGCGCAAACGCACGCTCGTCGAGCACGGCTTCCGCCTGCCGAGCGCAATGGACAATCGCCCTCTGCGCTGGGACGAGTTCAAAGAGCGGGTCGGTCAGACGGTGTACCTGTCGGCGACGCCGGGCCGGTACGAGATGGGCATCGCGGACGGCGTGGTCGAGCAGATCATCCGCCCGACGGGTCTCGTCGACCCCGAGATCATCGTGAAGCCCTCGAAGGGTCAGATCGACGACCTGCTCGAAGAGATCCGTGTCCGCGTCGAGCGTGACGAGCGCGTGCTCGTGACGACCCTGACGAAGAAGATGGCCGAGGAGCTCACCGACTTCCTCGGCGAGCACGGCGTTCGCGTGCGCTACCTTCACTCCGATGTCGACACGCTCCGCCGCGTCGAGCTGCTCACCGAGCTCCGCGCCGGCGTGTACGACGTTCTCGTGGGCATCAACCTCCTGCGCGAGGGTCTCGATCTGCCCGAGGTGTCGCTGGTCTCGATCCTCGACGCCGACAAGGAGGGCTTCCTGCGTAGCGGAACCTCTCTCATCCAGACCATCGGTCGCGCGGCGAGAAACGTCTCGGGCGAGGTGCACATGTACGCCGACAAGATGACCGACTCGATGAGCAAAGCCATCGAAGAGACCGAACGCCGCCGCGAGAAGCAGATCGCGTACAACCTCGAGCACGGAATCGATCCGCAGCCCCTGCGGAAGAAGATCGCCGACATTACCGAGGTCCTCAACCGAGAGGCATCCGACACGAAGAGCCTGCTCGCGCGCAACGACAAGTCCGGCAAGGGCAAGTCGCCTACCCCGTCGTTGCGCCGCACGGGAATCGCAGCCGAGGGGGCCGATCAGCTCGAGTCCACCATCGCCGATCTCACGCAGCAGATGCTCGCGGCCGCGGCCGAGCTGAAGTTCGAGCTCGCCGGTCGCCTCCGCGACGAGGTGCAGGACATGAAGAAGGAGCTGCGCGCCATGGAGCGCGCCGGTCACGCCTGAGCGCGGGGGTCGTCATGCAGCAACGCCTCACGCTCGTCACCCTCGGAGTCGGCGATCTCCAGCGCGCTGTCGCGTTCTATCGTGCACTCGGGTGGCGGGAGCACCCCTCATCGGTCGCCGGTGAGGTGGCGTTCTTCGACACCGGCGGTCAGGTCGTGGCGCTGTGGGGCCGCGCAAAACTGGCTGCGGACTCGGGCGTCGCGGACGGCGGTGGGTGGGGAGGGGTCACCTTGGCTCACAACGTCGACGACACCACCGAGGTCGATGCCATCCTGGCGAGCGCCGAGGCCGCCGGGGCGCGGCTCGCGCGCGCAGGTGCGGAGACGCCGTGGGGTGGGTACTCCGGGGTCTTCGTCGACCCCGACGGGCACCCGTGGGAGATCGCCGTCAACCCCGGCTGGCCCTTGGACGATCAGGGGAGGCCTCGTCTCGGCTGAACGCGCCGTCGTGTGCTGAGCGGAACGTCGAGCCCTTCCGGTCGACCCGTTCTCGGGCTCTTCGCGCACCGGCGGTGGGGCTGCTCAGGGGCAGTGCAGGAGAGGCTTGGGTCCCGATCGATCGACGGCGTGCTCCGACATCGGGTGGCCGCAGAGCGGACACGGCCGCCCTGTGCGAACGGGTTCGGGCGTCGTCTCGTAGGGGCCGACCGATGCGGGACCGGCCACGCGGATGAGGCGCGCGTTCAGGTACTGGTACCAGCCGCCGGCTTCGCGGACACGCTCGCGCAGAGGCGGGCGGTCGGCATCCTTTCGTGTCATGATCATTAGTGTACTAACTAATTGGAGGACCGCGCGTGGACGATCCGTTGAAGCTCGAGAACCAGGTCTGCTTCGCCCTGGTGACGGCGGCGCGCAACGTGGTGTCGATCTACCGGCCCGTGCTCGAGCCGCTCGGGCTGACCCACCCGCAGTACCTGGTGATGTTGGCGCTCTGGCAGGAGGCCCCGCGTTCGCTCGGCGCTCTGGCCGCCGAGCTGGCGATGGAACCCGCCACGCTGTCACCGCTGGTCAAGCGCCTCGAGGCGCAGGGGAGGGTCGCGCGCTCTCGTCGGGCCGATGACGAACGCGTGCTCGACATCGACCTGACCGACGAGGGGCGAGCGCTGCGCGCGGCGGCACTCGAGGTGCCGGGCAAGATCATGACGCGGGTCGGCGTCGACGAGGACGCGCTCGTGGCGCTGCGCGACGGGCTCGTACCGTTCGCGGGGCCGGCCCGGGAGTGACCCCGCGGGTCGGGGTCGACGAGGAGGCGCTCGTGGCGCTGCGCGACGGTCTCGTACCGTTCGCGGGGCCGGCCCGGGAGTGACCCCGCGAGGGAGCCCGCGCCTTCGCACATCCGTGCGCCCGGGGCGAACCCGGGGCCGATGTCGGAGGTCCGACCTAGACTTAACAGGTGCCCATCGTTCCTGTCGCCCAGCCCTCGTCATCCGCGAATTCCGGTACCAGCGGAAAGCTGAGTGTCCGGGGTGCGCGTGTCCACAACCTGAAGAACGTCGACCTCGACATCCCACGCGATTCGCTCGTCGTCTTCACCGGTCTGTCGGGCTCGGGTAAGTCGAGCCTCGCGTTCGACACCATCTTCGCCGAGGGCCAGCGCCGGTACGTGGAGTCCTTGAGCGCATACGCACGCCAGTTCCTCGGGCAGGTCGACCGGCCCGACGTCGATTTCATCGAGGGCTTGAGTCCCGCCGTCTCGATCGACCAGAAGTCGACCAACCGCAACCCCCGCTCGACGGTCGGCACGATCACCGAAATCCACGACTACATGCGTCTGCTCTGGGCGCGCGTCGGCGTGCCCCACTGCCCCGATTGCGGCGCACGCATCCAGCGCCAGACGGTCCAGCAGATCGCCGATCAGCTCATGGAGCTGCCCGAGCGCACGCGATACCAGATCGTCGCCCCGGTCGTCACGCAGAAGAAGGGCGAGTTTGTCGACCTCTTCAAAGAGCTCAGCGCGAAGGGCTACGCTCGGGCCGTCGTCGACGGCGAGCTCGTGCAGTTGGCCGAGCCCCCGACGCTCAAGAAGAGCTACAAGCACGACATCGCGGTCGTCGTCGACCGGCTCGTGGCATCCGGAGACAACCTCAGCCGCGTCACCGACTCCGTCGAGACGGCGATGGGGCTCGCCGGCGGCATCATGCAGGTCAACTACGTCGACGAAGAGGGGGACGACGCCTGGCAGTCGTTCTCCGAGAAGCTCGCCTGCCCCAACGGGCACCCGCTGCAGTTGACCGAGATCGAGCCCCGCACGTTCTCATTCAACGCTCCCTTCGGGGCGTGCCCCGTGTGCTCGGGCCTCGGCACCCGCATGTCGGTCGACGTCGACCTCATGCTCGGCGACGAGGAGCTGTCCATCCGCGACGGTGCGATCCTTCCGTGGACCACGCAGGGCAAGGGCCTCTTCCAGTACTACGAGCGCCTTCTCGAGGGCCTGGCGCGCGACCTGGAGTTCTCGCTCGACACCCCGTGGAAGGACCTCTCGCACGACGTGCAGCAGGCGGTCCTGCGCGGCGAGAACTACAAGGTCACCGTCAAGTGGAAGAACCGCTACGGCCGTGAGATGCGGTACTCGTCGGGCTTCGAAGGCGTCGTGCCCTACATCGAGCGCCAGTATCTCCAGGCTGAGTCCGACACCCAGCGTCAGCGCTGGTCGGAGTACCTCCGCGAGGTCCCCTGCGCGGTGTGCGACGGCGACCGTCTGAAGCCCGAGGTGCTCGCGGTGCTCGTCGACGGCACCTCGATCGCCGCGGCCTCGCGCATGAGCCTGGCCGATGCGCGCGACTTCTTCTCGCAGCTCACGCTGACCGACCGCGAGGCAACCATCGCGGCGGCGGTCCTGCGCGAGATCCGAGCCCGTCTGGACTTCCTTCTGCAGGTGGGCCTGAACTACCTGAGCCTCGGCCGCGCGGCCGGCACGCTGTCGGGCGGAGAAGCACAGCGCATCCGCCTCGCGACACAGATCGGCTCGGGCCTGACCGGCGTGCTGTACGTGCTCGACGAGCCCTCGATCGGGCTGCACCAGCGCGACAACCGTCGCCTGATCCAGACCCTCGAGACTCTGCGCGACCTCGGCAATACTCTGATCGTCGTCGAGCACGACGAAGAGACCATCCACGCGGCGGACTGGGTCGTCGACATCGGGCCCCGCGCGGGTGTCGACGGCGGCAACGTCGTGCACTCCGGCCCCCTCGCCGGCCTGCTGACCGACGAGAATTCGCTCACGGGCGCCTACCTCTCCGGCCGTCGCTCCATCGAGGCCCCGAAGAAGCGCCGCAAGATCGACAAGAAGCGTCAGGTCACGGTCGTCGGCGCCCGCGAGAACAATCTGCAGAACGTGACAGCGGACTTTCCGCTCGGCGTGCTGACCGCGGTCACCGGCGTCAGCGGCTCGGGCAAATCGACGCTGGTCAACGGCATCCTGTACGAGGTCCTCGCCTCCAAGCTCAACGGCGCGCGCCGCGTTCCGGGCAAGCACACGCGCGTCACGGGTCTCGACAACCTCGACAAGGTCGTGCACGTCGACCAGGCGCCGATCGGCCGCACGCCGCGCTCGAACCCGGCGACCTACACCGGGGTGTTCGATCGCATCCGCAGCCTGTTCGCCGAGACGCCCGAAGCGAAGGTGCGTGGGTACCAGGCCGGCCGCTTCAGCTTCAACGTCAAGGGCGGGCGCTGCGAGGCGTGCTCGGGCGACGGCACGCTCAAGATCGAGATGAACTTCCTGCCCGACGTGTACGTCGACTGCGAGGTCTGCCACGGCAAGCGGTACAACCGCGACACCCTCTCGGTGCACTACAAGGGCAAGAACATCGCCGAGGTGCTCGAGATGCCCATCTCCGAGGCGGCGGAGTTCTTCGAGCCCATCCAGGCGATCCACCGCTACCTCAAGACCCTCGTCGACGTGGGCCTCGGGTACGTGCGCCTCGGGCAGTCGGCGACGACGTTGTCGGGAGGCGAGGCGCAGCGTGTCAAGCTCGCCACCGAACTGCAGCGTCGGAGCAACGGCCGGTCGATCTACGTGCTCGATGAGCCGACCACGGGCCTGCACTTCGAGGACGTCTCTCTGCTGCTCAAGGTGCTGAACGGTCTCGTCGACAAGGGGAACACGGTCATCGTGATCGAGCACAACCTCGACGTCATCAAGAGCTCGGACTGGGTCATCGACCTCGGCCCCGAGGGCGGTGCCGGCGGCGGCACGATCGTGGCCACCGGCACCCCCGAGCAGGTTGCGAAGGTCGAAGGCAGCCACACCGGTGCTTTCCTGGCGGAGCTCCTCGAGACCGGTCGCACCGGCACGCAGCGCAACACCGCCGCGACCGAGACCGGTGACGCCGAGCGAGAGCTCGTGAGCGCGGCGGGCTGAGCGTGGCACCACGAGAACGGATGTCGCACCTCTCGTACCGTCCCAAAGCCGGAGAGATCCCCACCAATCCGGGGGTGTACCGGTTCCGGGATGCCGAGGGGCGCGTGCTGTACGTCGGCAAAGCGAAGAACCTGCGCGCACGACTGTCGAATTACTTCGCCCCCCTGCAGTCGCTGCACGAGCGCACGCGGCGCATGGTGACGACGGCGGCGAGCGTCGAGTGGACGGTGGTTCCGAGCGACATCGATTCGCTGCAACTGGAATTCATGTGGATCAAAGAGTTCGATCCGCCCTTCAATGTGCGTTACCGCGACGACAAGTCGTACCCCTTCATGGCGATCACGCTCGCCGACGAGGCCCCTCGCGTCATCGTGACGCGTAACCACAAGATCCGCGGGGCGAAGTACTTCGGGCCGTACCCGAAAGTGTGGGCGGTGCACGACACGATCGACCTGATGATCAAGGTCTTCCCCATCCGTACGTGCAGCGATTCCTCCTACAAGAAGGCGATGGCCTCCGGCCGGCCCTGCTTCCCCGGGCAGATCGGTCGGTGCGGGGGGCCGTGCTCGATGAAGGTCACCATCGAGGAGCACCGCGCCGTCGTCGATGACTTCATCGCCTTCATGTCGGGTGGCGACCAGCGCTTCACTCGCGAGCTCACCGCGCGCATGAAAGAGGCATCGGCGGCGATGGACTACGAGTCGGCCGCGCACTACCGTGACCGTCTTCAGGCCATCGACGCGGTGCTCGGCAAGAGCGCCCTGGTGCTGGCCTCCGATACGGATGCCGATCTCTTCGGCATCGCGGAGGACGAACTGGCCGCGACCGTGCAGCACTTCGTCGTGCGCGGCGGTCGCGTGCGCGGAGTGCGAGCGACCACCATCGAGAAAGAGATCGACATCTCCGGTGCCGACCTCGTCGACCAGGTGCTGCAGCGCACGTACGGCGACGCCGACGCGAGCGACATCCCCCGGCAGGTGCTGGTTCCGGAGCTTCCCGACGACGCCGAACAGCTCGAGGACTGGCTCCGCGAGCGCCGGGGCCGCCCGGTGACCCTGCAGATCGCCCAGCGTGGTCGCAAGGCCGACCTGCTCAAGACCGCGACGCTCAACGCGCAGCAAGCGCTCATGCTGCACAAGACGCGCCGCACCAGCGACTACGTCGCGCGGTCGCAGGCCCTCACCGACCTGCAGGAGGCCCTCGGCATGACCGAGGCGCCGTTGCGCATCGAGTGCTTCGACATCTCGCACCTCTCGGGGACGAACGTGGTGGCATCCATGGTCGTGTTCGAGGACGGCCTTCCGCGCAAGGACCAGTACCGTTCCTTCGGCGTCGCCGAGACGACCGACGACACCGACTCGATGTACCAGGTGCTCAGCCGCCGGCTCGCCTACCTCGATCGACCCGACGAGGTCGAGCCCGAGACGATCGACGGCGCGATCGTCGCCGATCCGGACTCCGAGGACGCCACCGCCGACGGCGACGTCGTCACCGCGCGCAAACGCCCACGGTTCGCCTACCGGCCCCAGTTGCTGGTGGTCGACGGAGGGCAGCCGCAGGTCGCCGCCGCGGCCCGGGCTCTCGCCGATGCGGGGCACGAGGAGATCGCGCTGTGCGGCATCGCCAAGCGTCTCGAGGAGGTCTGGCTGCCGGGAGAAGAGTATCCGGTGATCCTGCCGCGGACGTCGGAAGCCCTGTACCTGCTGCAGCGCCTGCGCGACGAGGCCCACCGGTTCGCGATCGTGCACCAGCGCAAGCGCCGCAAGCGCGATATCACGAGCGTGCTGAACGAGGTGCCCGGTCTCGGTGACACGCGCATCAAGGCGCTGCTGCGGCATTTCGGGTCGGTCTCGGCGCTCAAGAACGCCAGCCCCGACGAGATCACCGCGTTGCCCGGCATCGGTCCGACCCTGGCCGAGGCCATCCACACGCATCTGGCTCGATAGGCTGAACCGACACGACGGGAGGCGATCGCCCATGGAACCGGCACGCGATGACGAGCCAGGCGAGGTGCTGATCGTCACGGGCATGTCGGGTGCCGGGCGATCCACGGTCGCCAACGCCCTCGAGGACCTCGATTGGTACGTGGTCGACAACCTGCCGCCGCGCATGCTGCGCCCCCTGCTCGAGCTCACCGAGATGGCCGGCGGGGCCGTTCCCCGCGTCGCGGTCGTGGTCGACGTGCGCGGGCGCACCCTGTTCGGCGATCTCCCCGAGGCCATGCGGACCCTGCAGGCCGGCCGTCAGGTGCGGGTCGTGTTCCTGGATGCCAGTGACGCGGTGCTCGTGAGGCGGTTCGAGGCCGTGCGTCGACCGCACCCGCTGCAGCTCGACGGCACGATCCTCGACGGCATCCGGCGCGAGCGGGATCGGCTGGCCCCGGTGCGCGAGGCGGCCGACGTCGTGATCGACACCACGGCTCTCAACGTGCACCAGCTGTCGCTGCGGACCGTCGAGCTGTTCGGAGAAGAGGGCGCTGCGCGTCACACCGTCACGCTGATGAGCTTCGGTTTCAAGTACGGGCTGCCGCCCGATGTCGACCTCGTCGCCGACATGCGCTTCCTGCCGAACCCGTTCTGGAACGACGATCTGCGCGCGCTCACCGGTGAAGATCCCCGCGTGCGGGAATACGTGCTGGGTCAGGAGGGTGCCGCCGAGTTCCTCGACGCGTACGCGGCGGCGCTGCGCCCCGTGATGGAGGGCTACCAACGCGAGAACAAGCGGCATTCCGTCGTGGCGGTGGGCTGCACGGGCGGCAAGCACCGTTCGGTCGTGATGGCCCGGGAGCTGGCTGCACGTCTGTCCGATGTGCCCGGGGTGGCTGTCCGTGTGGCTCACCGCGACCTCGGTCGCGAGTAGGCTGTAACGTCGTCCCCGCCGCCCCCCACCCGAGGAGAACCGTGCCGCTGACCGCCGACGTGAAGGCCGAACTCATCACCGTTCGCGACCCGCGCCCGACCGCGCGCGTCGCCGAGCTGACGGCCCTCCTGCGCTTCTCCGGTGGTCTGCACTCCATCGCCAACCGCGTCGCGGTGGAGGCCGAGCTCGATTCCGACATCCTGGCCCGCCGCGTGGCCCGCGACCTCATGGAGCTCTACGGCGTAAGGCCCGAGCTGCACCACGTTCAGGGCTCGGGGGGACGCGCGGGCGGCCTCTACGCGGTGCGGGTGATCGAGGCGGGTGAAACCCTCGCCCGTCAGACGGGGCTGCTCGATCAGCGCCGTCGTCCCGTGCGCGGTCTGCCCAACAAGCTCACGACCGGTTCGCGTCCCGACCTGAGCGCGATCTGGCGCGGCGCGTTCCTCGCTGCGGGCACGCTCAGCGACCCGGGCCGTTCCGCGGCTCTGGAGATCTCGTGCCCCTCGTCGGAGGCAGCGATGGCGCTCGTCGGCGCGGGCCACCGCATCGGAATCCCCGCCAAGGCCCGCGAGGTGCGCGGTGTCCCGCGTGTCGTCGTTCGCGACGGCGAGGCGATCCGAGGCGCCTTGTACGAGATGGGTGCCCGGCGCACCGCGGGGGAGTGGGACCAGATGCGTCAGCGCCGCGAGGTGCGCGCCGGCGTCAACCGTCTCGTGAACTTCGACGACGCGAACCTCCGCCGTTCGGCGCAGGCCGCGGTCGCCGCGTGCGCGCGCGTCGAGCGCGCGCTCGAGATCCTCGGCGATGAGGTGCCGGCCCACCTGCAGCAGGCGGGCGAGCTGCGTCTGGCGCACCGTGACGCCAGCCTCGACGAGCTCGGGCACCACGCCGACCCGCCGCTCACGAAGGACGCCGTCGCCGGCCGTATCCGCCGTCTTCTCGCCATGGCCGACAAGAAGGCCGAGGTCGAGGGCGTTCCCGGCACCGAGGCCGCCGTGCCGGTAGGCGCCGAGGACTGACCGCGTTGGGGATGGCCGAGGTCGAGGGTGTTCCCGTCACCGAGGCCGCTGTGCCGGTAGGCGCCGAGGACTGACCGCGTTGGGGATGGCCGA
>Ga0308159_1002714_pt1 | contig 19597 bp, 15 predicted proteins | sample PhyCR1_FD_201040 | JGI IMG/M metagenome (GOLD analysis project Ga0308159, IMG submission 201040) | Phyllosphere microbial communities from UC Gill Tract Community Farm, Albany, California, United States - DLSLC.R1 | ecosystem: Host-associated > Plants > Phyllosphere > Unclassified | place: USA... | reverse complement strand
CCACCGCCGCGAGCCTCGTGGCGCGCAGCAACCGCCTCGGTTCCGACCCGAAGGTCACCAACTACGCCGGCGGCAACACGTCCGCCAAGGGCACCGATATCGACCCCGTCACCGGCGAGCCGGTCGAGCTGCTGTGGGTCAAGGGCTCGGGCGGCGACCTGGGGACCCTCACCGAGGCGGGTCTCGCGGTCCTGCGGCTCGACCGCATGCGCGCTCTCGTCGACGTCTACCCCGGCCTCGACCGCGAAGACGAGATGGTCGCGGCCTTCGACTACTGCCTGCACGGCAAGGGCGGCGCAGCCCCCTCGATCGACACCGCCATGCACGGTCTCGTCGATGCCGCGCACGTCGACCACCTCCACCCCGATGCGGGGATCGCCATCGCGACCGCGGCCGACGGCGAGGAACTGACGGCGAAGATCTTCGGCGACAAGGTGGTGCCGTGGCGGCGCCCCGGTTTTCAGCTGGGCCTCGACATCGCCGCGATCAAGGAGAAGAACCCGCAGGCGATCGGCACGATCCTCGGCGGCCACGGCATCACGGCGTGGGGCGCCACCTCCGAGGAGTCCGAGCGCAACAGTCTCTGGATCATCGACACCGCCCAGGCATACCTCGACGAGCACGGCGCGGCCCAGCCGTTCGGCGGCGTGCGTGCGGGGTTCGGGGCCCTCCCCGAGGCCGAACGTCGCGCCAAGGCCGCGGCCCTGGCCCCGACGATCCGCGGTCTCGCCTCGACCGACAAGCCCATGGTCGGCCACTTCACCGACTCCGACGTGGTGCTCGACTTCCTGGCATCCGAGAAGGCTCCCGCCCTCGCCGCGCTCGGCACGAGCTGCCCCGATCACTTCCTGCGCACCAAGGTCAAGCCGTTGATCCTCGACCTGCCCGCCGACGCATCGGTCGACGACGCGATCGCCCGCCTCACGGAGCTGCACGCGGAGTACCGCGCCGACTACCAGGCGTACTACGACGCGCACGCGGATGCCGATTCCCCGGCGATCCGCGGTGCGGACCCGCTGATCGTGCTGGTGCCGGGTGTGGGGATGTTCTCGTACGGCGCGAACAAGCAGACCGCGCGCGTGGCGGGGGAGTTCTACGTCAACGCGATCAACGTCATGCGCGGGGCCGAGGCCCTGTCGACCTACGCGCCGATCTCGGATGCCGAGAAGTTCCGCATCGAGTACTGGGCGCTGGAGGAGGCCAAGCTCCAGCGGATGCCGAAGCCCAAGACCCACCAGGGCCGGATCGCTTTCGTCACGGGGGCGGCGTCCGGGATCGGCAAGGCCATCGCGACCCGCCTCGCCGCCGAGGGCGCATGCGTCGTCGTCGCCGACCTCGACCTCGAGAAGGCGCAGGCCGCCGCCGCTGAGCTGGGCGGAACCGACGTCGCGATCGGCGTGGCGGCGAACGTCGCGGATGCCGAGGGCGTGCAGGCCGCGATCGACGCCACGGTGCTCGCCTTCGGCGGCATCGACCTCGTCGTCAACAACGCGGGGCTCTCGCTGTCGAAGCCGCTGCTGGAGACCACCGAGAAGGACTGGGATCTGCAGCACGACGTCATGGCCAAGGGGTCGTTCCTCGTGTCGAAGGCCGCGGCCAGGGCGTTGATCGCGCAGCGGATGGGGGGAGACGTCATCTACATCTCGTCGAAGAACTCGGTGTTCGCCGGTCCGAACAACATCGCGTACTCGGCGACCAAGGCCGACCAGGCCCACCAGGTGCGTCTGCTGGCGGTCGAGCTGGGCGAGCACGGCGTTCGGGTGAACGGCATCAACCCCGATGGCGTCGTGCGCGGGTCGGGCATCTTCGCCGCGGGCTGGGGGGCCAACCGCGCCGCCACCTACGGCGTCGACGAGAAGGACCTCGGACAGTTCTACGCCAACCGCACGATCCTCAAGCGCGAGGTCGTGCCCGAGAACGTCGCCGACGCGGTGTACGTGCTCACCGGTCCCGAGCTCTCGCGCACGACGGGCCTGCACATCCCCGTCGACTCGGGCGTCGCCGCGGCGTTCCTGCGATGAGCGCGACCCGCGCCGTCGCGGCCGTCGACCTGGGCGCCACCAGCGGCCGCGTGATGATCGGTCGCGTCGGCGAGGGGGTGCTCGAGCTCGAGCAGGTCGCTCGTTTCCCGAACGGACCCGTCGAACGCGAGGACGGGTGGCACTGGGACATCGAGGCGCTGTGGGGTCACGTCCGCGCGGGCCTGGCTGAGGCCCTGCGCCGCGATCCGTCGATCGAGAGCGTGGGCATCGACTCGTGGGCCGTCGACTACGGCCTGCTGCGCGACGGCGAGATGCTCGCCGAGCCGTTCCACTACCGCGATAACCGCACCGCGCGCGGGGTGGATGCCGTGCACGCGGTCATCGCGTTCGACGAGCTCTACCGGCGCAACGGTCTGCAGTTCCTGCCGTTCAACACGCTGTACCAGTACGCCGCCGACGCGCAGCTCGCCGCGGCCGAGACGAGCCTGTTGATCCCCGACCTCCTCGCCGAGCGTCTCACGGGTCGCCGGGTCGCCGAGCGCACCAACGCCTCGACGACGGGTCTGCTCGACGTGCACACGGGGGAGTGGGACACCGCGCTCGCTGCGGCCCTGGGCGTGCCGGCATCCGTTCTCCCCCCGCTCGTCGACCCGGGCGAGACGATCGGACGCACCCCCGACGACCTCGGGACGTTGCCGGTCGTGGCCGTCGGTTCGCACGACACCGCATCGGCCGTCGTCGCGGTTCCCATGTCGTCGCCGAATGCCGCCTACGTGTCGTGCGGCACCTGGGGGCTGGTGGGTCTCGAGGTGGCGGAGCCGATCGTGACGGATGCCGCGCGCGCGGCGAACTTCACCAACGAGGGCGGCGTCGACGGGCGCATTCGCTTCCTGCACAACGTCACGGGTCTGTGGCTGCTGAGCGAGACGGTGCGCGCCTGGTCGGAGGCTGATGGCGAAGCCGTCGATCTCGGCCGGCTGCTCTCCGCGGCGGGGGCGGTCGCGGCGCCCGCGCGGCTGTTCGACGCCGACCATCCCTCGCTCGCCGCTCCCGGCGACATGCCCGCACGTATTGCTGCGCTCCTCGGAGGCGACCCTCCCGGTCGGGCGGGTCGACCGATGTTCGCGCGCATCATCGTCGAGAGCATCGCGCGGGCGTTCGCGACGGCGCTGCACACGGCCGCGACGCTGGCCGATCGCGAGATCGATGTCGTGCACCTCGTCGGCGGTGGGGCGCTGAACACCCTGCTGTGCCAGGCCACCGCCGACCGCGCGGGTCTCCCGGTGCTGGCCGGGCCCGTGGAGGCGACGGCTCTCGGCAACGTCCTCGTGCAGGCGCGGGCGCTCGGCTTCTTCGGGCGCGAAGCCTCGCTCGAGGATCTGCGCGCCCGCGTGGCGGCGGCGTGCCCACCGCGACGGTTCGAGCCGCGTTCCTGAAAATCCCCCCGTCTCGCGCGAGCGGGCGTACGATGTGGTCAGACCACATGAAAGAGAGATCTCCATGGTTCAGCGCCAGCTGCCGAAGATCGGTGAGCTTCTCGAGCTCATGCAGTTCAAGAAGCCCGAGCTCGATGCCCGCAAGCGCCGCCTCGACGCGGCGCTCACGATCGCCGATCTGCGCACGATCGCGAAGCGCCGCACACCCAAGGCCGCCTTCGACTACACCGACGGCGCCGCCGAGGGCGAGCTGTCGCTCGACCGCGCCCGCCGGGCGTTCGAAGACGTCGAGTTCCACCCCGACATCCTGCGTCCGGCCGCGAACGTCGACACCTCGTGCGAGATCCTCGGCGGTCCCTCCGCGCTGCCCTTCGGCATCGCCCCCACGGGCTTCACGCGTCTCATGCAGACCGAGGGCGAAAGCGCCGGAGCCTCGGCCGCGGCGGCCGCCGGCATCCCCTTCACCCTCTCGACCCTCGGGACGACCTCGATCGAGGGCGTCAAGGCCGCCAACCCCGTCGGCCGCAACTGGTTCCAGCTGTACGTCATGAAAGACCGCAGCATCTCGTACGGTCTCGTCGAGCGGGCCGCCGCCGCGGGCTTCGACACCCTGCAGTTCACCGTCGACACCCCCATCGCCGGCGCTCGCCTGCGCGACAAGCGCAACGGCTTCTCGATCCCGCCGCAGCTGACCGTCGGCACGATCGTCAACGCGATCCCCCGCCCGTGGTGGTGGTTCGACTTCCTCACCACGCCCAAGCTCGAGTTCGCCTCTCTCAGCACCACCGGCGGCACGGTCGGCGAGCTGCTGAACGCCGCGATGGACCCCACGATCAGCTACGACGACCTCGACATCATCCGCGGCATGTGGCCCGGCAAGATCGTCGTCAAGGGCGTGCAGAACGTGCAGGACGCCGCGCGCCTGGTCGATCTCGGCGTCGACGGCATCGTGCTCTCCAACCACGGCGGCCGCCAGCTCGACCGCGCCCCCATTCCCTTCCACCTGCTGCCGAAGGTCGTCCGCGAGGTCGGCAAGGACGCCACGGTCATGGTCGACACCGGCATCATGAACGGCGCCGACATCGTGGCATCCCTCGCCCTCGGCGCGAAGTTCACGCTGATCGGGCGGGCCTATCTGTACGGCCTCATGGCCGGGGGTCGCGAGGGCGTCGACCGCACGATCGCGATTCTGCGCAGTGAGATCGAACGGACGATGACCCTGCTGGGCGTCTCGTCGCTCGCCGAGCTCGAGCCGCGCCATGTGACACAGCTGACGCGTCTGGTGCCGGTCGACGACGCGGCCGACGCGCGGGTCTGAGGCGGCGCGCACGGCCTCGGCGGTTCGCCCATGCCCCGCGAGGGGCGCGTGTGCGGCTGAGGTCGTGCCCCTCGCCGAACCGGCGCCGTGTCGAGAGCGAGCCGACACGCGCCGATCACCGGCAGAACGGGCGCCCGAACCCGAAGAGGACGCCGCCGACCGGCACGCTCTCACGAGACTCGGCTGACCACCTCTCGCCGATGTTCGTGCGCAGGGTCACCCCGTCGGTGCGGAACAGCGAGTACGAGCCGTCGTTGGGCACGCGTGCGGCCCGGGACCACGGGGGGATGTCGGCGACCACGACCCGCCCGTTGACGAGGAGGTCGAAGCTGCGCGGCTCCCACCCCTCGTACGCCCAGGTCACCACGGCCCCTCCGTCGTTGTAGCAACCGAGCGACCACGGACCGGTCACGCGCCCTGCTGTGACGGTTCCGGATGCCGCGGACTGACCGCTGAACGAGGCTGAGGCCGGGGTGCTGACGGCGACCCCCGCGAGCGCGACGGCCACCACGAATCCCAGGGGACGGATGCGACGGCGGGTCGTCGTCGACCGGGCGCGCAGCGCCCGGCGCGTGAGGGGTTGCGCGTGGGCGGCGTCGTTCCGCGGTGCAGGCGGCTCTTCGGGGTCGTCGTCGACGCCCCGGCGCAGTGCGACCGCGAGGCACAGGGCGAACCCCGCGACGCTCGCGGCGAGGGGGATGACCTCGCCGGCGCGCAGCCAGACGATGGGCAGCCCGATCCCCGGCACCCGCAGCACCCCGATGCCGAGGACGGCATCGGGGTGCAGCGGGGTCGAGTCGGGGTCGGGGTTGGCGTCGCCCTTCGTCACGAGGTCGCCCTCGGGGCTCAGCTCGGCGATGCGGTGCAGGCGCAGCCGGTCGGCCCGGTCGGGGTCGGTGGCGAGGACGACGCGTCCGGGGAGGAGGGCCTCACGCGGAACGGGTCGCGACACCACGATGTCGCCCGCCTCGATGGCCGGCGCCATCGACGCCGTCATCACGGTCGTCGGCAGCCATCCCAGGGCGACGGGGGCCGCTGCCCAGAACGCCAACGCCAGCACCAGCGTCACGACCGCCCGCGCCGCCGCCACTCCCGCGAGGAGGACGATGCGACGAGAGCGCACGGGCTCAGCTGTTCTGTGCTTCCCAGACGAACGAGGTCGAGGCGGTTCCGCCTTGGACCGCGTTCGGCGCGTCGCCGGCGAGCCCCCAGGTGATGCGGAACGTGCGCGTCTCGCTCCCGCCCCCGGTCGGGCTCCACGTGCCCGCTCCCGAGCCATACGAGGAGTGGGCCCCGGTGAAGCCCGCGAGGCGGCCGTCGAACACGGTGCCCTGCGAGGTGAAGCCGTCGCACGTTCCGTAGCCGCCGCCGGTGCCTTGCTCGACGCGGAGGATCAGATGGTCGGCCAGGCCCGCGGTGCCCGTCGCCTCGGCGGCGTAGAGGCGTACCTGCGAGGCCAGGGTTCCGGTCGAGGTGACGGCGATGCAGTTCGTCCCCCCATCGCCCGGCTTCGCGTTGTCGGCGCTGAACAGCGCGCGGCCCGAGCCGTCGGCATCGAGCTGGACGGTGCCCGCCTTCCAGCCGTTCTGCGGGTTCGAGGCGGTGTCGGAGAAGGCGGCGTACGAACTCGTCGACACCAGCAGACCCGCTGCGACGACGGCCGCGGGAAGGGCGATCGCGGTGGCGATACGAGAGGAACGGCGTGTGAACTTCGGCATGATGAATCTCCCCACGAGATCAGAGTGCTTATCGGACACCCGAACGATAAAGGAGCCCTCGCACCCGCTCGCGCTGCGGCAATCGGCTTGACAGATACGCCGAAGTGTGGCATCTATTCGCCCGCATGGATCCGCGACGCGATCCAGGCCCCCGCGCGATGACCGGCTCCCGGTCGCCCGCGAGAGGATCAGGCGCCGTGACGGGGGCGGGGCGCGGCCCGCGGCGAGCGTTCGCCCGGGGGCAGGGGGATCGGCGTGGTGCCGGCGACCTCGTCGCTGAAGTCCTCGGGCTCGGGAGCGATCGTCGCGATCGGGTGGGTCTCGTCGAGCGTCAGTCGGAACCGTTTCGTCTCGTGGCGGTGCAGGCGACCCGACAGGGCCGTCCAGGTGGCGCCGATGCCGCACGCGATGGCCGCCACGACCGCCGCCAGGGCGATCGCCACACGCGGTCCGAACTGCGCCGCCACGGCGCCCACGATCGGTGCGCCCACGGGTGTGCCGCCGAGGAGGATCGCCATGTACAGGGCCAGCACGCGACCACGCAGGGCGGGGTCGGTCGTGGTCTGCACGTAGCCGTTCGCCGTCGTGAGGGTCGTGACCACGCAGAACCCGGTCAACACGAGCGTGGCCGCGTATGCCCCGTAGCTCGGGGCGATGACCGAGAGAGCGGATGCCGCGGCGAAGCCGCCGGAACCGATGATCACCACCCTCATCCGGGCGCGCTCTCGCCGCGCGGCCAGCAGGGCGCCGGCGAGAGAGCCGACGGCGACGAAGGAGCTCAGGAGGCCGAAACCGTCGGCGCCGCGACCGAACGCGAGCGCCATCGTCGAGGCGAAGATCGGGAAGTTCATGCCGAAGGCGCCGAGGAGGAACACCATCACGAAGATGACCACGAGGTCGGGCCGATGCGCGACGTAACGGAACCCGTCGGCCAGGCGCGCGGGTCCGCCGCGGCGGTGCCGGGCGAGCAGTTCGTGAGGGCGCATGACCACGAGGGCCGCGAGCATCGCGACGAAGGTGATCGCGTTGACGAGGAACACCCACCCGGTGCCGACGATCACGATCATCACTCCGGCGGCGGCCGGGCCGATGAGGCGGGCCATGTTGAACGACGCGGCGTTGAGCGCGACGGCGTTGGAGGCGTTCTCCTGCGAGACGAGGTCGGAGACGAAGGCCTGCCGCGCCGGGTTGTCGAAGGCCGTGACGACGCCGAGGGCCAGCGCGAACCCGAACATCAACGGCAGGGTCATCGCTCCGCTCAGCAGCAGGATGCCGAGGGCCACCGCCAGAAGGAGGAGGGCGCTCTGCGTGCACATGATGAGCCTGCGGCGGTCGAATCGGTCGGCGACCCACCCGGTGACGCTCACCAGGAGCAGCGGGGGAGCGAACTGCAGGGCCATGGTGACGCCCATGGCGGCGGCGTCGTTGTTCGTCAGCTGCGTGAGGACGACCCAGTTCTGAGCCGTGGACTGCATCCAGGCGCCGACGTTGGAGACGAGGGCCCCGATGAACCAGACGCGGTAGTTGAAGATCGACAGCGACCGGAACATCGACGTGCTCACCTGTCGGCCACCTTCCTCATGATCGTCGTGGCGCGGGCCAGCACCTCTCGTTCTTCGGGGGAGAGCTCGGCGAGGGCCTCCTCGACGAAGGCGTCTCGTCGGCGGACCGTCTCGTCGACGATCCGACGCCCGAGGTCGGTGAGGTCGATCGTCACGCGGCGGCGGTCGATCTCGTCGGGGATGCGCGAGACGTACCCCGCGTCCTCGAGGAGCGACACCGTGCGGTTCATCGAGGGCGCCGTGACGCGCTCCCGGTCGGCGAGCTGGCCCAGGGTGTGCGCCCCGTGCACCGTGAGGGCGGCGAGAACGGCGAACTGCCCGTCGCTCATGGTGTCGATGGCGCGCTGCGCCCGGAGGCGGCGCGCGAGCCGGAATGTGGCCATCCGCAACTCGGACGCCGCCGCACTGTGGTCAGAACTCAGGTCGGGAAGGGGGGATTCGTCGACGCGATCATTCATGTTCCTGACAGTGAGGCTAGCTCATTAGCGTTGCTAACGGAATGACCCGACCGGTTCGGAGGCGAGCCCACCGTCCTAGACTCCCCCCATGCCCGAGTTCGTCGACGCCTACGGCATCCCGATCGTCTACGACGTCTCCGAGGCGCCCCGGCCCCGCGCGGTCGTACAGCTGCTGCACGGCGTGGGCGAGCACGCGGGACGCTACGGCGCATTGATCGACGCGCTCGTCGCGGCCGGGTACACGGTCTACGCCGACGACCATCGCGGGCACGGGCGCACGGGGCTGCGCCAGTGGGGCGGCGACCACGGCAAGATCGGCCGACTCGGGCCCGGCGGCCTCGGCGCCGCTCGCGACGCCGTCTGGACTCTGACGCAGCGCATCCGCGAAGAGAACCCCGCGCTTCCCCTCGTTCTGCTCGGGCACTCCTGGGGCTCGTTCCTCGCGCAGATGCTGCTGGATCGGCATCCCGAGGCCTTCGATGCCGTCGTGATGAGCGGTTCCGCCCTGCGGGTCCCCGGGTCGCTGAACGCGGGTGATCTGAACGCCCCGTGGAAGCACCTGCGGGGTTCGGGCATGGAGTGGCTGTCGAGCGACGAGCAGGTGGGTCGCGACTTCGTCGCCGATCCGCTGACGACCTCCACACCGCTGGCGCGCCTGTTCGGCCCCCTCGAGACGGCGAAGCTCCTCGGGCGACCGCGCCGCGACCTCGAGCGCGATGTGCCCCTGCTGCTCATGGTCGGTCGCGACGACACGGTCGGTGGACCGCGCAGTGTGCACAAGCTGGCGGACGCCTACATGCAGCGCTCCGGGCTGACGGATGTCACGACCCTCGTCTACCCGGGCGCCCGGCACGAGATCTTCGCCGAGCGGTGCCAGGGCGAGGTGCGGGCCGATCTGCTGGCCTGGCTGAATGAGCGGATGCCGGCGCGCGGCTGACCTCACGGGTTTCGGACCCCGCCCGTCCGCCGGCGGGGGTGCGACGCGCGGCGCTCCGCAGGCTGCGCGTCATGGCCGACGTCGACCCGGTTGCGGATATTGCGCGCCTAGACGACATCTTTTGGTTGCCTTTCCGCAAAAGCCTCACTACTGTCGGAACGACCAGGACACCTCGACGACGAGTCCCCCCGACCACCCCCTTCGGGTAGCCCCATCCCCCCACCGGAGCGCCCGCCCGACCAGCTCCCACCCCTCGGGGGCGCGCCGTCGCGCGTCCCCGGTCTTTCACGTCCCTCGATGAAGAACGGACCCCCACGTGATCACTTCGGATACCCGCCGCACCGCCGACGTCGGCGCCTGGTTCATCGGCGCCCGCGGCTCTCTCGCCACGACCGCCAGCCTCGGCATCCACGCCCTCGCCCTGGGCGTCACGTCGCCCGTGGGCCTCACCACCGAGACCGACGCGGTGCGCGTCGACGAGTTCCCCGCCATCGCCGACATCGTCGTCGGCGGCCACGACATCTCGACCACCCCGCTCGAGGAACGCGCGCGTCAGCTCGCCGCCGGGGGCATGTTCTCCTCGGCCCTCGTCGACGCGGTGGCCGAGCGCCTGCGCGAGACCGAGCAGAACCTCCGCACCGTCCCCACGATGACGGCCACGCAGCAGGAGGAGATCGACCTCCTCGCCGCCGACATCGTCGACTTCCGCGAGCGGTACGACCTGCGTGAGGTCGTCGTCATCGACGTCTCGTCCACCGAGCCCCTCCCGCCCTACCACCCCGGTTTCGACGACGACGATCTCCTGCAGACGGCCCTCACGACCCCGGGCGTGCGGGTGCTCCCGCCCAGCTCTCGTGCCGCCCTCGCTGCCGTCGCGGCCGGAGCCGCCTATGCGGCCTTCACCCCCTCGGCATCCCTCACCCTCCCCGCTCTGCGCGAGCGCGCCGAACGCGCCGGCATCGCGTACGCCGGTCAGGACGGCAAGACCGGCGAGACGCTGCTGCGCACGGTGCTGGCGCCCATGTTCACGGCCCGCGGGTTCCGCGTGCAGTCGTGGGCGGGCACCAACCTGCTCGGCGGCGGCGATGGCGCGACCCTGGCCGACCCCGAGGCCGTGCGTTCCAAGCTCGTGTCGAAGAACCGCGGGCTGCACGCCCTCGTCGGCGACGACGTCGTCGCCCCGCTCCACATCGACAACGTGCCCGACCTCGGCGACGTCAAGACCGCATGGGACCACGTCAGCGCAACCGGCTTCCTCGGCAGCCGCGTCACGCTGCAGACCACGTGGAGCGCGTACGACTCCGCCCTCGCGGCCCCCCTGGTCATCGACCTGGTCCGGGCGCTGTCGCTCGCGACCCGCGCCGGCCACGCCGGGGTCGTCACCGCCCTCGGCTGCTTCTTCAAAGACCCGTGGGGCAGCACCGTCCACGGCTTCGGCGAGCAGACCGCCCAGTTCGTGTCGTGGGTGCACGAGACCGCCGCCGCCGTCGCCGCCGCTCGGGTCGCCACGCCATGATCCGGGTCGCGGACTACCTCGACCTCGTCCGCGCCCCCGCCTCGCTCACCGTCCTCGGCGACGCTCTCGTCGGGGCGCTGAGCGCGCGCGGGCCGGGCGGAGAAGGTCCCCGGCGTGCGGGTGCCCTCGCGGTCTCGTCGGTCTGCCTGTACAGCGCCGGCATGGCCCTGAACGACTGGGCGGATGCCGACCTCGATGCGCTCGAACGCCCGGAACGGCCCCTCCCCTCGGGGCGGATCAGCCGCGACCGCGCCCTCGCGGTGGGCGTGGGACTCACGGTCGCGGGTGTCGGCGCGGCTTTCGCCGCCGGTCGCTCCGCGGGCCTGGTCTCGGTCGCGCTCGCCGGGGCGCTGTGGGCGTACGACACCGTCTTCAAGGCGACCGCGGCCGGTCCGGTGGTCATGGCCGCGTGCCGGTGTCTCGACGTGATGATGGGCGCGGCAGGGCCGGGGTGGCAGGCGGCCCTGATCCCCGCCGGTGCGGTCGCTGCGCACACCGTCGCCGTCACCGCGATCTCGCGGGGCGAGGTCGACGGGTCCACCGAGACCACCGGTCGCGCGGCCGTGGTCGCGAGCGTCGCCGTCGCGGCATCCGGTCTGCTCGGGCGGGGGAACCGCCCCGCCGCCCTGCTCGGGGGAGCACGCTACCTCGCCGCGGTCCTGCCCGGGCAATGGGCGGTCGCCCGCCGTCCCGGAGCCGCCGAGGCGAGAGACGCCACCCGTGCCGGCATCCGTGCGGTCGTGCCCCTGCAGTCCGCGCTCGCCGCACGGGCCGGTTCGCCACTGGCCACCGCCGCCCTGCTGGGTATCGAGACCCTCGGCCGCGTGCGGGGCCGCCGCCGTTCGACGGGAGACATCACATGAGCTGGACCTGGGGCTACGGCACCAACGGCTTCACCGACCACCCGCTGCCCGCGGCGCTCGACGTGCTGCAGCACCACGGGTACGGCGCGGTCGCCCTGACGCTCGGCCACCCGCACCTCGACCCCTTCGCCACCGGCTGGCGCGCAGACGCCGAGGCGCTCGCCGCGGACCTTCGCCGTCGCGGCCTGCGCGTGGTCGTCGAGACGGGAGCCCGCTACCTGCTCGACCCCTTGCGCAAGCACCGGCCGACCCTCGTCGACCGTGAGGCCGACTCGCGGCTGGCGTTCCTGCGCCGGGCCGTCGAGATCGCCGCGATCCTGGGCGCGGACTGCGTGTCACTGTGGAGCGGGGTCGTGCGGGGCGACGTCTCGACCGAGCAGGCCCGTGTGCTGCTCGACGAGCGGCTACTCGAGCTCACGGCCTTCGCCGCCGAGGCGGGCGTGACGCTCGCCCTCGAGCCGGAGCCCGGAATGCTCGTCGAGACCGTCGCCGATGCCCTCGCGGTTCGCGCGCGCCTCGGCCACCCCGCGAATCTCGGCCTCACCGTCGACCTCGGGCACTGCGTCGTCGTCGAGCCCGGGGGAGTGGTCGGGGCCCTGCGGGCCGCGGGCCCCCTGCTGCGCAACGTGCAGGCCGACGACATGCTCCCCCATGCCCACGAGCACCTGCCCTTCGGCGAGGGCGAGCTCGACCTGGATGCCGCGCTCTCGACGCTCCGCGAGATCGACTACCGCGGCGTGATCGCGGTGGAACTCCCGCGCCACGCGCACGCGGCCCCCGAGCTCGCGGCGGCGAGCATGGCGGCGCTGGTCGCGGCGGCGGAGCGCACGGTGCCCGCGGGCCCCGCGACGGGGGAACGTTCGGCGGGGGGAGCACCCCACGCCCCCGCGGCGTCCTCCGCACCCGCGTCGGCCGCGACCGCAGAGCCCGCCGCTGCGATCCGGGCGGCCCACCCCTGGACCATCCACGCCGTCGAACAGGTGCGCGCGGATGCCACCCGCGCCGCGCGCCTGTTCGCCGCGGCGGGGCGCGAGGTGGGGCGAGAACCCCTCTCGGCCGAGCCCTTCGCGCCGACCGCCGACGACGCGGCCCGCTCCGCGATCGTCGCGGCCCTGGCCGACACCGGCGCCGACCCCGCCGTGGCGGTCGCTCTGTACCGACGGGGCGACGACGCCGAGCGCCGGGGCGTGCTGCGCGGGCTCGACGCGATCGCCGCACCGACCCCGGCCTGGAGCCAGGCGGGTCTCGAGCTCGTGGTCGACGCCCTCCGCGCCAACGACACCCGGCTCGTGGCCGCCGCCCTCGGACGGTTCGCCGCCGACTACCTCGACGATCACGCGTGGCGCCACGGCGTGCTCAAGTGCGTCTTCCTCGGCATCCCTCTCTCCGTCGTCGTCGCCCTCGACACCCGCGCCGACGAGGAGCTCGCCGCGATGGCCGAGCGCTTCGCCGCCGAGCGCCGCGCCGCGGGCCGCCCCGTGCCCGACGACCTCACTCTCCTCCGTGCTCGCGAAAGGGCCTGACGTGCGTATCTTCGACCCCCACATCCACATGTCGGCGCGCACCACCGACGACTACGAGGCCATGTACGACGCGGGTGTGCGCGCCCTGGTGGAGCCGGCGTTCTGGCTCGGCCAGCCGCGCACGAGCGTCGGGTCGTTCCTCGACTACTTCGATGCGCTCATCGGGTGGGAGAGGTTCCGCGCGGCGCAGTTCGGCATCCGCCACCACTGCACGATCGCGCTCAACCCGAAAGAGGCGAACGATCCGCGCTGCCGCGAGGTCATGGCGGAGCTGCCCACCTACCTCGCCAAAGACGGGGTCGTGGCGGTCGGAGAGACCGGGTACGACTCGATGACCCCCGAAGAAGACGAGATCCTCCGCCAGCACCTCGCCCTCGGCATCGAGTTCGACCTCCCCGTGCTCGTCCACACCCCGCACCGCGACAAGACCGTCGGCACGCAGCGCACCCTCGACGTGGTCGCGGAGTCGGGCATCCCGATGGAGCGCGTGCTCGTCGACCACCTCAACGAGACCTGCGTCGACGCGGTCGCCGACAGCGGGGCGTGGATGGGCTTCTCGATCTACCCCGATACCAAGATGGACGAGCAGCGCGTGGTCGCGATCATGCAACGCATCGGTCTCGACCGGGTGATCGTCAACTCCGCCGCCGATTGGGGCCGCTCCGATCCCCTGAAGACGGCCAAGACGGGCAGGGCGATGCTCGAGGCCGGCTTCAGCGACGACGACGTCGACCGGATCCTGTGGCGCAACCCCCGCGACTTCTACGCGCAGAGCGGCCGCGTGAACACCGACCCCATCGAGGGGTTCGCCCCCGCGAGCCAGGGTCCCGACCTGTTCGCGGGCAACTCGGTGCTGCGCGGCATGGCGTCTCGTCCGGGGGCGTGAGAGTGGAGCTGTCGTACTGCACCAACGTCCACCCCGCCGAAGACCTGCCCGGCATCGTCCGCCAGCTCGACGAGCACGCCGGCCCCATCCGGCGGGGGGCGGGCCTCGACCGCCTCGGCGTCGGCCTGTGGATGCCGGTGGGCGTGGCATCCGCTCTCTCCGACGACCCGAAGGCGCGCGCGGTCCTCGCCGACGCCCTCGAGCGCAACGGCCTCGACCTGCGCACCGTCAACGCCTTCCCGTACCGGGGGTTCCACGACGAGGTGGTCAAGCTCGCGGTCTACCGCCCCGACTGGACCACGCCCGAACGCCTCGCCTACACGCTCGACTGCGCGCGCGCCCTCGCGGCGCTTCTTCCCGCCGGGGCCGACGGCAGCATCTCGACGCTCCCGCTGGGCTGGAGAGCGGGGTGGGATGCCGAGGCCGACCGCCTTGCGGAAGAGCACCTCACCCGCCTCGTCGAGGGTCTCGCCGCCCTCGAGCGCGAGACGGGACGCACCGTGCGCGTCGCGATCGAGCCCGAGCCCGGCTGCATCCTCGACGATGTCGCCGACGTGGTCGCGTGGCTCGGTGCCCGCCCCCACCTTACGGCCGAGGGCCGACTCGGACTGTGCCTCGACACCTGCCATCTCGCGGTGTCATTCGCCGACCCCGCGGGGGCCGTCGCGGCCGCCACCGCCGCCGGCATCCGGATCGTCAAGGTCCAGGCCTCGGTCGCCCTCGAGGTGCCCGACCCCGCCGACCCGCGCGCGGCGAACGCGCTCCGCCCCTTCGCCGAGGAGCGGTACGTCCACCAGGTGCGCGAGGCCGGCGGTCGGTGCTCCGCCGACGACCTGCCCGAGGTTCTCCACGCCGCCTCGCCGTGGCCGACCGACCGCGCCTGGCGCGTGCACGTCCACATCCCCCTGCACGCCCGTCCCGCGCCGCCGCTGCGCGCCACGACCGAGGTGCTTCTCGACGCGGTCGACGCGGTCCTCGCGGCACCCGACGGCGACGCGGCGCACCTCGACGTCGAGACCTACACCTGGTCGGTGCTGCCCGACGACCTGCAGCCCGAGACGCTCGCTCGCGGGATCGCCGCCGAACTGCGCTGGGTGCAGGCGTGCCTCCCTCACGCTCTCGCCGGGGTGCCGGCATCCGGAAACGACGAAAGGAGCCGGGTATGAGCAAGGTTCTGCTGCTGGACATCGTGGGACTCACCCCGCGCGCGCTCGCCGCGATGCCCCGACTCAGCGCCCTCGGCCGCGCCGGCGGGCACCTCGGGCTCGACACGATCCTCCCCGCCGTCACGTGCAGCGTGCAGTCGACGATGCTCACCGGCACGATGCCGCGCGAGCACGGGATCGTGGGCAACGGCTGGTACTTCCGCGGCCTCGGCGACCCGCTGCTCTGGCGTCAGCACAACAAGCTCGTCGCGGGCGAGAAGGTGTGGGAGACCGCGCGGCGCTCCCGCCCCGACCTGCGCACCGCGAACCTCGGGTGGTGGTTCGCGATGGGAGCGACCACCGACATCACCGTCACCCCGCGCCCGATCTACCACGCCGACGGACGGAAGAGCCCCGACGCGTACGTGCGCCCGGCGGCCCTGCACGACCGGCTCGTCGGGGCGCTCGGCGAGTTCCCGCTGTTCCAGTACTGGGGGCCGACCGCGACCATCCGGAGCAGCGCGTGGCTCGCCGAGGCGACGCGCGGCGTGATCACCGAGCGATGGGGCCCCGCGCCCGACCTCGCGATGGCGTACCTCCCGCACCTCGACTACGACCTGCAGCGCTTCGGGCCGAACGGTCCCGAGGCCCAACGCGCGGCCCGCGAGCTCGATGACGCGATCGCTCCCCTGCTGACCGATGCCCTCGACCGCGACTACACCGTCGTCGCCGTGTCGGAGTACGGCATCGAAGAGGCATCGCGCCCCGTCGACATCAACCGCGCCCTGCGACGCGAGGGACTTCTCGAGGTGTACGTGCAGGACGGCCGCGAACAGCTCGACCCGTGGACCTCGCGCGCCTTCGCCGTCGCCGACCACCAGGTGGCCCACGTCTACGTTCCGGATGCCGCCGACCTCCCCCGCGTCGCGGCGCTGCTGCGCGGACTGGGGGGCGTCGACGAGGTGCTCGATCGCGAGGCGCAGGCGCGGTACGGCCTGGACCACGAGCGCTCCGGCGACCTGGTCGTCGTGGCCGAGCCCGGGGCGTGGTTCACCTACTACTTCTGGCTCGACGATGAGCGTGCCCCGGAGTACGCCCGGGGCGTCGACATCCACCGGAAGCCCGGATACGACCCCGCCGAGCTGTTCTTCGACCCCGCCGACCGGCTCGCGAAGGCCAAGGCCGGTGCGAACCTCGTGAAGAAGAAGCTCGGGCTGCGCTACGCCATGAGCACCGTGCCGCTCGACCCGTCGTGCGTGCGCGGGACCCACGGGCGCCTGTCGTCCTCGCGGCGCGACGGACCGATGCTGCTCACGAGCGACCCCGGCCTCCTGCCCGACGCCGAGTCGCTGCCCGCCGCGGGCGTGCGCGACCTGGTGCTGCGCGGGCTGGGCATCTGACCCCGCCGCCGGAACACAACGCAGGAGTCTGGGCCCCGAGCCCGTTCTGCTCGCGCCGGGGCAGTGTTTCGGGCGCGGATTTCCTGCATTGTGTTCCCCCGCCCGCGGTGGGGCGGACCGTCGGCGCCGCGATGGCCCGCACCCGCGTCGCGCTAACCCCCACCGCGTGCGCGCGGACACGACGCAGGAGTCTCCGTTTCGGGTCCGCCGCAAGCGCGGCAGCGACGGGCTCGTGCGCTCGAATCTCCTGTGTTGTGTCACCGTGTGCCGCGGGACGGGGACGTCGACGGGCTCAGCCCCCTCCGTCAGCCGTACCCCGGGCAGACGGAGAGGGCCGGATGCCATGGCATCCGGCCCTCCCTTTCGCTTCCGACCGATCCCCCCGGATCAGCGCTGGCTGAACGCCGCGTCGAAGGCCGCGCCCGAGGGCTCGTACGACGACAGCTTCCGCACGAATCCGAGCGCCTCGGGCGCTCCGACCAGGCGGTCCATGCCCGCGTCCTCCCACTCGACCGACAGCGGACCGTCGTAGCCGATGGCGTTCAGCATGCGGAACGCGTCTTCCCAGGGCACGTCGCCGTGGCCGGTCGAGATGAAGTCCCACCCGCGGCGCGGGTCGGCCCACGGAAGGTGCGACGACAGGCGCCCGTTGCGCCCGTTGCCCAGACGCTTCTTCGTGTCTTTGCAGTGCACGTGGAAGATCTTGTCCCGGAAGTCCCAGAGGAACGCGACCGGATCGATGTCCTGCCACACCATGTGCGAGGGGTCCCAGTTCAGTCCGAACGCCTCGCGGTGCCCGATGGCCTCGAGCGCGCGCTTCGTCGTCCAGTAGTCGTAGGCGATCTCCGAGGGGTGCACCTCGTGGGCGAAGCGCACCCCGACCTCGTCGAAGACGTCGAGGATCGGGTTCCAGCGGTCCGCGAAATCCTGATAGCCGGCATCCACCATCTGCTCGGTGGCCGGCGGGAACATCGCGACGTACTTCCAGATGCTCGACCCGGTGAACCCGGTGACCGTCTTCACACCCAGGGCGGCGGCCAAGCGCGCGGTGTTCTTCAGCTCCTCGGCGGCGCGCTGACGCACGCCCTCGGGGTCGCCGTCGCCCCACACCCGATCGGACACGATGTCGCGGTGCCGCTGGTCGATGGGGTCGTCGCACACGACCTGCCCCTTGAGGTGGTTCGAGATCGTCCAGACCTTCAGGCCGTGGCGCTCGAGCACGTCGAGCTTGCCCTGCACGTAGGCCTCGTCGTCCCAGCGCCAGGGGTCGAGGTGGTCTCCCCAGCAGGCGATCTCGAGGCCGTCGTAGCCCCACTCGCCGGCGAGGCGGGCCACCTCCTCGAAGGGCAGGTCGGCCCATTGGCCGGTGAAGAGGGTGATCGGTCGCGTCATCGCGTCGTCCTTTCGTCGGTGCGGGTGCGGGGTCGGGTTCAGGATGCCGAGAACGCGCGGCCCTCGGCAGAGGAAGCGACGAGGTCGGCGTCGACCCCGGTCCACACGCCCTCGGCGTCGGAGCTGCGCGCAACCGCGTCGAGCACCTCCTGCACGTGCAGGCCGTCGGCGAACGACGGGGTCGGTGCGGTGCCCGCGGCGACCGCTTCGACGAAGTCCTTCGCCTGGTGCGAGAAACCGTGTTCGTAGCCGAGCATGTGGCCGGTGGGCCACCACGCGGCCACGTAGGGGTGCGTGGGCTCGGTGACGAGGATGCGGCGGAAGCCCTGCTCGGTCGCCGGCAGGGTGGCATCGTAGAACTGCAGCTCGTTCGGGCTCTCGAGATCGAACGAGAGGGAGCCGAGGGAGCCTGCGATCTCGATGCGCAGGGCGTTCTTGCGGCCCAGGCGGAAGCGAGAGGCCTCGAACGAGGCGAGGGCGCCGCCGTCGAGGCGGCCGGTGAAGAGGGCGAGGTCGTCGACGGTGACGGTTCCGCGCTCTGTTCCCGCGGAACCCGAGAGGCCGTGGGAAGAGGCGAGGACGGGACGCTCGTCGACGATCGTCTCGAGGATGCCGGCGACGCGGCTCACGCGCTGCCCGGTCAGGAACTCGGTGAGGTCGACGGCGTGGGCGCCGATGTCGCCCAGGGCGCCGGAGCCGGCGCGGTCTTTCTGCAGACGCCAGGTGAGCGGGGCCTCGGCGTCGCTCAGCCAGTCCTGGAGGTACTCGGCGCGCACCTGGCGGATGTCGCCGAGGCGCCCCTCCGCGATGAGGTCGCGGGCGAAGGTCGTGGCCGGCAGTCGCCGGTAGGTGAAGCCGACCATCGACCGGATGCCGTTGTGCGCGGCGACCGCTGCGGCGTCGGCCATGCGGCGGGCTTCGTCGACGGTGTTGGCGAGGGGCTTCTCGCACAGCACGTGCTTGCCGGCGGCGAGGGCGGCGAGGGCGATCTCGGCGTGCGAGTCGCCGGGGGTCACGATGTCGACGACGTCGACGTCGGAGCGGTGGATGACCTCGCGCCAGTCGGTCGCGCTCTCCTGCCAGCCCCAGGTGTCGGCGGCCGACCGCGTGCGGGTGGCGTCGCGCCCGACGAGCACGCTCATCTCGGGGGCGAGGGGGAGATCGAAGAAGCGAGGGGCGACGCGCCATCCCTGGGAATGCGCGGCGCCCATGAATCCCGCACCGATCATGGCGATGCGAAGGGGCTGGGTCACGGTGACGTCTTTCTGTGGGGGGACGGGGACGGGGCGCCCGCAACGAACACGGACGCCCCGGGCCGGGTCAGGACTGGAACGCGAGGTCGATGAAGGACGCGACGTTGTCCTTCGTCACCACGGGGGCGTCCAACACGATGCGGTTGGGGACGCTGGGCGTGATGAGGTCTCCCGCGGTCTTGCCCTGGGCGATCAGGCGCGCCAGTGC
>Ga0308159_1002712_pt1 | contig 19604 bp, 18 predicted proteins | sample PhyCR1_FD_201040 | JGI IMG/M metagenome (GOLD analysis project Ga0308159, IMG submission 201040) | Phyllosphere microbial communities from UC Gill Tract Community Farm, Albany, California, United States - DLSLC.R1 | ecosystem: Host-associated > Plants > Phyllosphere > Unclassified | place: USA... | reverse complement strand
CTCGGCATGGGCGATATCGTCTCCCTGGTGGAGAAGGCGGCGGAGACCATCGACCGCGCCGAGGCCGAGAAGATGGCCGCGAAGATGCAGAAGGGTCAGTTCGACCTGGAAGACTATGCTTCGCAGCTCAAGCAGATCGGCAAGATGGGTTCTCTCTCCGGCATCCTCGGCATGCTGCCCGGCATCGGCAAGATGAAGGCGCAGCTGGAGAACGCCAATCTCGACAACACGCTGCTCAAGCGCCAGGCCGCCATCATCGGCAGCATGACGCCCAAGGAGCGGCGGAACCCCGACATCCTGAAGGCCTCCCGCAAGAAGCGCATCGCCGCTGGCGCGGGGGCGACCGTTCAGGACGTGAACCGGCTGCTGAAGCAGTTCGACGATATGTCCGCGATGATGAAGCGGATGAGCAAGCTCGGCCAGAAAGGGCTGATGCGCGGCGGTTTGGGCGCGCTTCTTCCCGGGGCCGGGGGCAAGCGCCCCTTCTAGTTTTCATAGACCAACACAGGAACTGATCCTTATGGGCCTGAAGATCCGCCTCGCGCGCGCCGGTGCCAAGAAGCGCCCCTACTACCACATCGTGGTGGCCGACAGCCGTTCGCCCCGCGACGGCCGCTTCATTGAGAAGGTTGGCAGCTACAACCCGATGCTGCCGGCCGACCATGCCGAGCGCATCCGCCTGTTCGACGAGCGCATCAAGCACTGGCTGCAGCATGGCGCCGTTGCCACCGACCGCGTCGCCAAGTTCCTCGGCAAGGCCGAGCTGGCGCCGATGCCGGTGTTCCGCGAGCAGCCGAAGCAGTCCCTGCCGAAGAAGAAGGCGCAGGAACGCGCCGCCGCCGCAGCCGCGGCTGGCTGAAGACAGACGGACGCAGGGTAGCAGCCAGACGCCATGGCCACGCAACGCATCCTGGTGGGGGAGATCGGACGGCCGCACGGTGTGCGGGGGCTCGTCCGTGTCCAGTCCTTCACCGCGCAGCCGGCGGATATCGCCGGCTATGGCCCGCTCTCGGATGAGAGCGGGGGGACGGTGTTCGTGCTGCACTGGCTGGCCGAGGGCCTGGCCCGCATCGATGGCGTCGCCGACCGCGACGCCGCCGCGAAGCTGACCGGGACCCGCCTGTATGTGGCCCGCGACAACCTGCCGCCGCCGGATGACGACGAGTTCTACCTCTCCGACCTGATCGGCCTGGCCGCCCGCGACGCGGACGGGCAGGAGATCGGCCAGGTGCGGGCGGTGGAAGACTTCGGCGCCGGTGCCTTCCTCACCATCCTCAACGAGGCTGGCAAGGAAGTGCTGCTGCCCTTCACCAAGGCCGCCGTGCCCGAGGTGAAGCTGGCGGAAGGCTGGCTGGTGGTCGTGCTGCCGGTGGATGGCGCGCTGCCCGAAGGTGCGACGCAGGAAGACCCGGGGCCGCAGGGCGCCATGTCGTCCGGGGAGGCGCCGAACGCGCTGCCCCGCCGGCAGGACGTCGCGCGCCGGGGCAACCCGCGGCCGCCACGCGGGGGCGTCGTCGGATGAGCTGGCACGCCACGGCGCTGACGCTGTTTCCAGAGATGTTCCCGGGCACGCTCGGGCACTCGCTGGCCGGCCGTGCGCTGCGCGAGGAGAAGTGGAGGCTGGACACGCTCCAGATCCGCGACTTCGCGACGGACAAGCACCGCACCGTGGACGATACCCCCTGCGGGGGTGGCGCCGGCATGGTGATGCGGCCGGACGTGGTGGATGCGGCCTGCACCGCCGCGCAACAGATGTCCGCCCTGGCCGATGGCCAGGAGCGCCCGCTGGTCTACCTGACCCCCCGTGGCCGCCTGCTGGACCAGCAGGTGGTGCGGGAGCTGGTGGCCGGGCCGGGCGTCATCCTGGTCTGCGGCCGCTATGAGGGGCTGGACCAGCGTGTGATCGAGAAGCGTGGCATGCGCGAGATCTCGGTCGGAGACTATGTGCTGAGCGGAGGCGAGCCTGCGGCCCTGGTGCTGCTGGATGCCTGCGTGAGGCTGCTGCCGGGTGTCATGGGCGGGGCGACGAGCGCGGAGGAGGAGAGCTTCTCCGAAGCCGGGGCGCCGCTGCTGGAATATCCGCATTATACGCGGCCGGTGGAATGGGAAGGTCGGGTCGTGCCCGATGTCCTGCTCTCCGGCCACCACGCCGAGGTGGCGCGCTGGCGCCGTGGCATGGCGGAGGCGGCGACGCGCGAGCGGCGGCCGGATCTCTGGTCGCGCCGCACCCCGGCGGGGGCTTTTTCACATTGAACGCCTTTATTTTCGAAGGACTGAACCGATGAACCTGCTGCAGCAGTTCGACGCCGAGCAGAAGGACCGTCTGCTCTCCGCCCGCGCCGTGCCGGAATTCGCCGCTGGCGACACCGTCCGCGTGATGGTGAAGGTCGTGGAAGGTGAGCGCACCCGTACCCAGGCTTACGAGGGCGTCGTGATCGCGCGCTCCAACAAGGGCCTGCACAGCAACTTCACCGTCCGCAAGCTGTCCTACGGCGAGGGCGTGGAGCGCGTGTTCCCGCTGTACTCCCCGAACATCGCCGAGATCGCCGTGCTGCGCCGCGGTAAGGTTCGCCGCGCGAAGCTGTACTACCTGCGTGGCCGTACGGGTAAGTCCGCCCGCATCGCCGAGAAGGCCGCGCCGCGCGGTGAGAAGGCCGGCGCCTGATTGTGGCACCGCCCGGGGTTTCCCGGGTGGCCGTCCTTCGGGAGTGAGAAGCAGACGCCGCCCCATTGTGGGCGGCGTTTGTCGTTTGGGGGGAAGGCCGGGGAAGGAATTCCCCGGGCCCCTTCTTTTCATTCTTCGAGTTTTGGGCATGGCTGTCGATGGGTTGAGCCTGAGAGACGGCTGGGTGCGCCGGAGGTCTTGGACCTCCGGCGACTGACGGTTCAGCCCTTGTGGCCCATTATTAAAATCATCAAGCAGCGTCCGCGCTCAGTCCTGAAGCACCACGCCAAACTCGAAGAAAGAAAAGAAGGGGTCTGGGGAATTCATTCCCCAGCCTTCCCCTCCCCCTCCCGATCCGCCGTAAGCTGCCGGCGGCAGGGAGAGGGAGCGGCGAGGCGATGGCGCAGAACATCTATGACGAGCCCGGGTTCTTTGCCGGCTACAGCCAGCTCGGCCGTTCCGTGCAGGGGCTGGAGGGGGCGGCGGAGTGGCCGGCGGTGCGGGCGATGCTGCCGGAGCTGCGCGGGCTGCGGGTGGTGGATCTGGGCTGTGGCTTCGGCTGGTTCTGCCGGTGGGCGGCGGGGCAGGGCGCGGCGTCCGTGCTGGGGCTGGATCTGTCCGAGAAGATGCTGGAGCGGGCGCGGGCGAGCACGGCCGAGGCGGGCGTGGCCTATGAGCGGGCGGACCTGGAGCAGCTGGAGCTGCAGGAGGGGGTGTATGACCTCGCCTACAGTTCGCTGGCTTTGCACTATGTGGAGGATGCGGGGTGGCTGTTCGGCACGGTGCACCGGGCGCTGGTGCCGGGTGGGCGGTTCGTGTTCTCGACCGAGCACCCGATCTACATGGCGCCGGACCGGCCGGGCTGGGAGCTGGATGGGGAGGGGCGGAAGGTGTGGCCGCTGAACCGGTATCTGGTGGAGGGGCCGCGGCGGACCGACTGGCTGGCGCCGGGGGTGTTGAAGTACCACCGCACGCTGGGCACGACGCTGAACCTGCTGATCGGCGCTGGGTTCGTGCTGCGGCATGTGGAGGAGTTCCGCCCCAGCCCGGCGCAGCTGGAGGCCCACCCGGAATGGGCGGAGGAGCTGGAGCGGCCGATGTTCCTGCTGGTTTCTGCGGTGCGTGGCTGAGGTGGGGTGTTCTTTCGGCTCCTTGCCCCGAAGGGCTGATCCACGAAAGATTAAGACCCTTTTCAGTCGGGTTCACGACAGTTATGTGCTGGGAAGAGGGGAGGATCGCGTCTGCCACGGTGGCGGGCGGCCTGACCCGGTGCTTCAATAGGGCAGGTGGTGGCGCCATATGTGTCGCTTCTGCCCCAGCGCCACCTGCCCGTGGCGTCCTGTTGTGTCTTTTGCCCTGAGGTAAACGCCGATGTCGGCCACGAAGCCGCGTACGCTCTACGACAAGATCTTCGACGCCCACCTGGTCGAGACCCTTCCGGACGGCACCGCGCTTCTCTACATCGACCGCCACCTCGTGCATGAGGTGACCAGCCCGCAGGCCTTTGAGGGGCTGCGCATGGCGGGCCGCCCGGTGCGCCGGCGCGAGGGCACGATGGCGGTGATCGACCACAACATCGCCACCGATGAGAGCCGCTACACCGGCCGTATCGAGGACCCCGAGAGCCGGCTGCAGGTCGAGACGCTGGAGAAGAACGTCGCCGAGTTCGACGTTCCCTACATCCCGCTGACCGACGCCCGCCAGGGTATCGTGCATATCGTCGGGCCGGAGCAGGGGCTCTCCCTGCCGGGCATGACCATCGTGTGCGGCGACAGCCATACCTCCACGCACGGCGCCATGGGCGCGCTGGCCTTCGGCATCGGCACCTCCGAGGTCGAGCACGTGCTGGCGACGCAGACGCTGTTGCAGAAGCGCGCCAAGAACATGCGCGTGACGGTGGATGGCGTGCTGCCGAAGGGCTGCACGGCCAAGGACATCGTACTGGCCATCATCGGCAAGATCGGCACCGCCGGCGGCACGGGGCATGTGATCGAGTTCGCCGGTTCCGCCATCCGGGCGCTGGACATGGCCGGGCGCTTCACGGTCTGCAACATGTCGATCGAGGGCGGGGCGCGCGCCGGCATGATCGCGCCGGACGAGACGACCTTCGAGTACGTGAAGGGCCGCCCCTTCGCGCCGAAGGACGAGGCGCTTGAGCGGGCGATCGAATGGTGGAGCTCGCTGCCTTCGGATGAGGGCGCGCATTTCGACACCGAGGTGGTGCTGGATGCCGCCGAGATCGTGCCGATGGTGAGCTGGGGCACCAGCCCCGAGGACGTGCTGCCGATCACCGCCGTGGTGCCGGACCCGGCCAGCGCCAAGGACGAGGCGCGGCGCGACCAGTTGCAGCGCATGGTCGAGTATATGGGCCTGACGCCGGGGCAGAAGCTCTCCGACCTCAAGGTGGATGTCGTGTTCATCGGCAGTTGCACCAACAGCCGGATCGAGGACATCCGCGCCGCCGCGGATATCGTCCGCGGCAAGGCGGTGGCGCCGGGCGTGCGCGCCATGGTGGTTCCGGGCTCCGGATTGATCAAGAAGGCGGCGGAGGCCGAGGGGCTGGACGCCGTGTTCAAGGCAGCCGGCTTCGAGTGGCGGGAGGCCGGGTGCAGCATGTGCCTGGGCATGAACCCGGACAAGCTGACGCCGGGCCAGCGCTGCGCCAGCACCAGCAACCGCAATTTCGAGGGCCGCCAGGGCCCCGGCGGCCGCACCCATTTGCTGAGCCCCGCGATGGCCGCCGCCGCCGCGATTACCGGGCACCTGACCGACGTGCGGGAGATGGCCTGAACCATGGACGCCTTCACCACCCTGACGGGCATCGCCGCGCCGCTGCCGATGGCGAATGTCGATACCGACAAGATCATCCCGGCGCGCTTCCTCAAGACCATCCAGCGCACCGGCCTGGGCAAGGCCGCCTTCGCCAACCTGCGCTACAACGAGGATGGCAGCGAGAACCCGGACTTCGTGCTGAACAGGGAGCCGTACCGGAAGGCGGAGATCCTGATCGCGCATGAGAATTTCGGCTGCGGTTCCTCCCGCGAGCATGCGCCGTGGGCGTTGCTGGATTTCGGCATACGCTGCGTGATCGCACCGGACTTCGCCGACATCTTCCACAACAACAGCTTTAAGAACGGCATCCTGCCGATCAAGCTGCCGCGCGAGATCTGCGACCAGTTGATGGAGGATGCGCGCATGGGCGAGAACGCGCGCATCAGCATCGACCTGGAGCGCCAGGTGGTGGTGCGGCCGAACGGGGACGAGATTCCGTTCGAGATCGACCCGCTGCGTCGGCACCTGCTGCTCAATGGCCTGGACGATATCGGGCAGACGATGCAGCGCGGTACCGCGATCGACAGCTTCGAGGCCAGGCAGCAGGCGGCGCAGCCCTGGCTTTATGGGTGAGGGATGCGGGCAGGCTGGGGGAATGAATTCCCCCAGACCCCCATCTTTTGTCTGCGGGTTTTGGTTGCGGCTCAAGGGCTGTGGTTTGGGCCTGGTGGCGAAGGCTTTTTTGAATAAAAGGCCGCGCGGGCTGAGGCGTCAGTCTCCAGGGACGGGGATTCTGCTGCGGCAAGACGGGAGACTTCTGCAGGCTTCAACGCCCGCGAAGACTCGCAAAAAGAAAAGAAGGGGCCCGGGGAATTCCTTCCCCGGCCTTTTTTGCAAGCACCTTGACCCAATCCGGTGATTCCGCCTGATTGGGGCTGTTCCACACGTCAGGAAAGAGACACCCACAAGCATGTCCGCGAACAAGAAGCTGCTGGTCCTCCCCGGTGACGGCATTGGCCCCGAGGTGATGCACGAGGTCCGCCGTGTCATCGACTGGATGGACCGCCGGCGGCATGTGAGCTTCGGCATCGAGGAAGGCCTGGTGGGCGGTGCGGCGCTGGAGGCCGAGGGTTCCCCGTGCCCCGACCGCACCGTGGAACGGGCGCTGGCGGCCGATGCGGTGCTGTTTGGCTCCGTCGGTGGGCCGCGCTGGGACAGCCTGCCCTTCGACAAGCGGCCGGAGCTGGGCATCCTGCGCCTGCGCAAGGAGCTGGGGCTGTTCGCCAACCTGCGCCCCGCCATCGTGCTGGACCCGTTGGTCGATGCCTCCAGCCTCAAGCCCGACATCGTGCGCGGGCTGGACCTGATGATCGTGCGCGAGACGACGGGCGGCATCTATTTCGGTGAGCCGCGTGGCGTCGAGACCATGGCCAACGGCAAGCGCCGCGGCGTCGACACCGAGGTGTACACCGAGGACGAGATTGCCCGCGTGGCGCGCGTGGCCTTCGACCTGGCGGGCAAGCGCACGGGTCGCCTGACCAGCGTCGAGAAGGCGAATGTCATGCAGTCCGGCCGCCTGTGGCGTGCCGTGGTCAGCGAGATCGGCCGCGACGAGTTCCCGAATGTCGAGCTGAGCCACATGTATGCCGATAACTGCGCCATGCAGCTGGCCAACCGGCCGAAGCAGTTCGACGTGATCCTGGCCGGCAACCTGTTCGGCGACGTGCTGTCCGACCTGGCGGCGGCGCTGACCGGCTCGCTCGGCATGCTGCCGTCGGCGACGCTGGGGGCGCCGGATTCCTCCGGCCGCCGCAATGCGCTGTACGAGCCGATCCATGGCTCGGCGCCGGACATCGCGGGCAAGGGCATCGCCAATCCCTGCGCGCAGATGCTCTCCTTCGCCATGCTGCTGCGCTGGTCCTTCGGCATGGAGGAGGATGCGAAGATGATCGAGACGGCGGTGGAGAAGGTGCTGGCCGGTGGCCTGCGCACGGCCGACATCATGGGCCCGGGCACGGCGCGCGTCGGCACCAGCGTGATGGGCGATGCGGTGCTGCGGGAATTGGACAAGCTCTCTGCCTGACGCATTGGTCGGATGGCTGCATGCGTGGCGCGAAACCCGGCCTGGTGCCGGGTTTCGTCGTTTTTGTGCCCTTGGTGGCGTGGGAGGGCAAAAAAAGATGCCGACCCCTGTTGCGCTCGGCGCCGCCGATGGGTATTCCCCGCCCACTGGTCGGCGCCCGTAGCTCAGCTGGATAGAGCACCAGACTACGAATCTGGGGGTCAGGAGTTCGAATCTCTTCGGGCGCGCCAGTCTTTCCTGAGTAAGATCAGGACCTTATCGAAAAGCCCGGCAGAGATGCCGGGCTTTTCGCGTTTGGGCGTCCCACGTTTGGCCGTGCACCAATACAGCAGGCGCCAGTCGTCCCGGAGGGATGGATGTCACCCGAAAGAAGGCCGGACCCTGCGTGCCAGAAATCGCACTTGCCGAGATTTGATGTTGGTCGATGGTCTCCCGTGAAGCGGGCGGTCGACAAGGATAGTGAGTGTGTGGCGATCCTCCGCACCAGCCACATCACGGGCGAGTCGCTGCCTCGTGATGCGGGAATCCAGGGTGCCAGGGGCGGCTATACGCCGTGTGCCTGCCGGATTATCTCGGCAGCCCGCTCGCCGATGATCGCGCAGGGCGCCTGGGTGTTGCCGGTCGTCACGCGGGGCATGATCGAGCCGTCCGCCACCCGGAGACCTGCCACGCCATAGACCTTGAGCCTGGCGTCCACGACCGACATCTCGTCCTGTCCCATCTTGGCCGTGCAGGTCTGGTGCCAATAGGTTACGGCCGCGTCGCGGATGTAGGCGTCGAGCGCGTCTCCCTTCAAGTCGCCGGGCATGGCCTCGCCCCGCACGAAGGGGCGGAAAGCGGGCGCGTTGCCGAGCGCGCGGCAAAGTTCGATGCAGGCCCTCGCTGTGGTCACGTCCGCTGGATCGGACAGGAAGTCCGCGTCGATGGCGAGAGGGGCGAATGGGTCGGCGCTTTGCAGGCGCAGGCGGCCGCGGCTGGCTGGCTGAGCGAGGCCGGCGAACATCGTCCAGCCGCGTGCCGGCACGCCACGCGTCGCGGTCCGGTCGCTCGGGACGGGGAACTCGACCTGGCAGAACAGCAGGTCCGGCGCATCCAGGTCGGGCCGGCTTTTCCAGTACAGCGTGGCCTCGCTGCCGCTGTTGCGGGGCGCGATCGGCTCGGCATATTCCCAGGTGCAGCCGAAGGAGACATGGTCCTGGAAGTTCCGGCCGACGCCGGCCAGGTGCTGCAGCACCGAAATGCCATGCCGCTCCAACTCGGCGCGGTCACCGATGCCGGAATGCATCAGCACCTTCGGCGTCTGGATCGCCCCGAGCGACAGCACGACCTCGGAGCCGGCGCCCACCGTCATGACCTGCCCGGCGTGGATGAATTCCACGCCGGTCGCCCGGCGGCCGTCGAACACCACGCGGCGCACGAGGGCATGGGTCAGCACGGTGAGGTTCGAACGGTCGAGCCAGGGCCGGAGATAGGCACGATACAGTGAATGGCGGCGGCCATCGCGGACCGTCATGTCGGCGATGGCGGCACCGCCCTGGCCCTCCATCATGCGCCCGTTCGGATGTGCGAAGGTGGGGATGCCGATCTCGCCCGCCGCGTCGAGCAGCGCATGCGCGATCGGGCTGGGATCGGCCGCCGGCTGGACCCAGACCGGCCCACCCGTCCCGCGATATTGCGGGTCCGGCGCGCCCTGCCAGTTCTCGATCCGGCGATAGATGTCGAGGACGTTCTCGTAGCCCCAGGACGGATCGCCCGATTCCGCAGCGAAGAAGTCCCAGTCGCGGCGGTGCCCGCGTGCCCAGACCATCACGTTGATGCTGGACCCGCCGCCGAGCCCCTTGCCCATCGAGAGTGGCAGCTGCCGCCCGTTCAGGTGGGGGCTGGGTTCCGCCTGGAAGCCCCAGTCCCGTTCACTGCCCAGATTGGTCGGCCACAGGGCGGGGTCCAGTACCGCCTCTGCCTCGTCGCTGTCACCGGCTTCCAGCAGCAGGACCTGGACCCCCGGGTCCTCCGCCAGCCGCCGGGCGACGACCGAGCCGGAGGCGCCCGCGCCGCAGACGATGAAGTCGTATTGGCGCCGTAGCGTGGCTGCCAGCCGCATCTGGTTGTCGCGCGCGCGCGCGCAAAAGTCATGGTCTTCGGAAGAAGCTGCTTCGATCATAAGTCAGGAGTCCTTCGTGCGCTGAGCGGCATCGCCCGGATGCGACCTGGACGATGCCAACGGGGCATCGGCGCGTGCGGCCCAGTGCGCCTGCGCCAGGGCCGGACGGCATGATGGCCGGCGCCGGGGAGGGCCCGGCGCCGACTGGTGCCGGCGTGCCGGTCAGCGGCCGGTGGTCGCGGCCTGATGCGCTGCCTCATTGATGACCTCGGCCACCACCTTTGGCTGGGTCATGAAGACGGCGTGGCTCGCCGCGACCTCCGTCACTCTGGCGCCGATGCGGCTTGCCATGTGGCGCAGCATGCGGAGGTCGAAGGCTTTGTCGTCGGTCGCGATCACTGCCCAGCTTGGCCGGGTGCGCCAGGCGGCCTGGGTCAGCTTCGTGCCGAAGGCGGACATGGCGATCGGCACCTGGGCGTCGCGCATGAAGGCGACGTCCGCATCGCTGGCGTCGGCGGCGAAGCCGGCCTTGAAGTTCTCGGCCTTCACGAAGCCGAAGCCATCGGCATGCGTGTCGATGACGAACTCGGGCGGCGAGACGAAGCCATCATACTGCTGCGCGGTCGTCTCCCCGGAATCGGGGGAAAGGGCAGAGACATAGACGAGGCCGGCGACCTTCGGGTGAACGCCCGCCTCGGTGATGACCGTGCCGCCCCAACTGTGGCCGACGAGGATGGTGGGCCCGTCCTGGCGGTCGAGGATGCGGTTGGTCGCGGCAACATCGTCGGCGAGGGAGGTGAGGGGGTTCTGCACCATGCTGACGCGGTAGCCCTGGGCGGTGAGGCGGTCATAGACGCCGCGCCAGCCGGAGCCGTCGGCGAAGGCGCCGTGCACGAGGACGACGTTCCGGGCCGGCTGGGCGCCAGGAGGTTGGCCGGCGGGCTGCGCCTGCGCGGTGCCCGCAAGGGTGGCCGCGGCGGCCAATGCAACGACGTCGCGACGCGTGGTGGACATGACGTGTGTTCCTTTCTGAGGAAGAGGGAAAGCGGGCGATCTGCGACCGGCCCATTCAGCCTGCGTGAAGGCCGGGCGGAGAATTGCGCCGTGGCAGCGCCAGGTCGTGGTCGTGCCGCCTAAAATTTCCAAATCCCGCGCATGCTGCGGGTGGTGCCTGGCGCGCGGACCGGAAGCTTGTTCACCTCGGCTGGCGAGATGCCGGACGCGGCGTCGCCGTGCGCCAGGATCAGGCTGAGGTCGGGCCCTGCACGGCGAAATTCATTTCGACTCGCGGGGAAAGTGGCCGAAGCCTCATGGCGCGGCCGGGCAAAGAATTGCAAAATCTTCCAAAAGGGAGAGGCGCCGCCTTGGTCGGATTAGCGAAAGCCTTTGTCTTCGGGCCCTTCCACCTGCTTCCCGACCGCCGCATCCTTGCCGCCGAGGGCGCGGAAATGCCGATTCGCGGGCGGGCCTTCGACCTGCTCCTCGCGCTGGTGGAACGCCGGGACCGCGTCGTCTCGAAAGACGAGCTCATGGACGTGGTCTGGCCCGGCCGCGTCGTGGAGGAGGGCAATCTCACGGTCCATGTCGCTGGCCTGCGCAAGCTTCTCGGCAGCGGCATCATCGCGACGCTGTCGGGGCGAGGGTACCGGTTCGTCGCGCCCGTCACCGAGATGCCTGCCTTTGCCGACCCGTCGCCGGCGCCGGTGGACAGGCCGGGGCCGGCGGGTGCCCCCCCCTGGCCGGGGGACCTGCCCCGCCCCCTGACGAAACTCATCGGCCGCGACAGTGATCTCGTCCGGGTGCAGGCCGGGCTCCGCGAATCACGGCTTGTCACGGTGGTGGGGGCGGGTGGCGTGGGCAAGACACGGCTCGCCCTTGCCGCCGCCGACCGGAGCGGGCGTTGCCATCCGGACGGTGCCTGGTTCGCCGATCTCGGTCCGGTCGAGGACGCCCGGCTGGTCGCGGCCACGATCGCGGCAGCCCTCGGTGTCGATGTCGGAGGCGGCGACGCACTCCGCGTCGTGGTCGCCGCGCTGGCTGGCCGGCACGGGCTGCTGGTGCTGGACGGGTGCGAGCACCTGCTGCGTGCCGCCGCGGACGCCGCCGAGGCGATCCTGCGCCATTGCCCCGGCATCGTGATCCTGGCCACCAGCCGCGAGCCGTTGCGGGCCGATGGCGAGCAACTGCACCGGCTGCAGCCCCTGGGCTCGGCAGCCCTCGGCAGCGGGGTCAGCGCCGAGCGGCTGGCGGACTATCCGGCCTGCGAGCTGTTCGTCGAGCGTGCCCGCGCAGCGCTTGGCAGCTTCGTGCCGGGCGATGCCGAGGCGGGAGAGATCCTGCGGATCTGCCAGCGGCTGGACGGCATCCCGCTCGCCATCGAGCTCGCGGCCCCGGCGTTGCAGGCCATGACGCTGACGGAGCTTCGCGAGAGGCTGGAGCGTCAGTTCGGGCTGCTGACTGCGGGGCGGCGGACGGCGCTGGCCCGCCAGCAGACACTAGGGGCTACGATCGGCTGGAGCCTCGACCTGCTCGAGCCATTGGAACGTGCGCTGCTGCTGCGGCTTTCCGTCATCGCCGGTACCTGGACCGCGGGCTCCGCCGCCTCTCTGGCGGGGTGTGCCTCCGGGGAGGACGCGGTCTGCGGCCTCATCGCGGCGCTGGTGGACAAGTCGCTGGTCCAGGCGGACCTGACTGGGGTGCAGGCACGCTACCGCCTGCTGGACTCGACGCGCTACTACGCCGCCGAGCGCCTCTCCGCATCCGACCTGGCCGAGGCACGGCGCAGTCTGGCACGGTGGCTGGTGAAGGCCTACGAGCGCGCCGAGGCGGACTGGCCGTTCATGCCCGACGAGGACTGGTACGCACTCTACGCACCCGAGATCGAAAACCTGCGGGCGGGCCTTGCCTGGGCCTTCGGGCCGGATGGCGATATGCGTCTCGGCGTCGCGCTGGTGAGCCATACCGAGCATGTCTGGGCCGAACTTTCCCTGACGGGCGAGTTGCACGACTGGTTCGACTTGGCGATCTCCCGCATCGACGAGGCGACCCCGCCCGACATCGCGGGCCGCCTGTGGCTCGGCCGCTGCGGATGGGTTTCTCCCAGGGGGGCGCGGGCGCTGGACGCCGCGAGCCGCGCGGTCGCGCTGTTCAGGAGTGCTGACAGCCGGATCGACCTGGGGCGCGCGCTCTGGCGCCAGGCCTGGCACCACGTGCTCACTGACGACCTCGCCGCCGCCGGCCCATTACTGGAGGAGGCCGAGGCGCTGCTGCGCGGCGAGAAGGAGAGCAGCGCCCTCGTTTCCTGCCTGAGGGCCCGCGCCATCTTCCGCTTGCGCTGCCACCAGCCCGTTGCGGCGCAAGCGGGCTTGGAAGAAGCGCTCGCCATCGCCCGCCGTCTCCGCAGCCGGCGTGACCTCGCCCTGACGCTAGGGAGCATGGCCGAACTTCATTGCGCGGCCGGCCGAATGGCGGAGGCCATCGCAGTTGCGGAAGAGGCGCTGGCCTCGCTCGGGCCCGTGCAAGCGCGCTCCGCCTGGGTGCAGCATATTGCCGGAGCGGTGGCATCCTACCGGCTGGTGAAGGGGGACGTCGCCCGTGCGCGCCCGATGATCGCGGAGCGGCTGACAGCAGCCCGGCTCATGAAGATCCCGCACGAAGTAACCGCCAATCTTGAGAAACTCGCGTTGATCGCGGCAGGTGAGGGAAGCTTCGCCGCTGCAGGACGGCTGTTCGGTTATGTGCAGTCCTACCATATGAAAAGCGGCATCCTGCGTAGCTTCGGCTCGCAGGCTATTCACGACCGGCTGCTGTCTCAGCTTCGCGAGCACTTCACGCCGGACGAGCTGGAGCGGATGGCGGCGCAAGGGGCTAGCCTTGACGAAGAGGAAATGGTCGCGGAGGCCCTCACCATCGCAGCTTGGCCCTAGCTGTCCATCAGCGGCCAGGTCGTCCATGCCGAACCACAGAGTGAGGCATGAACGAGTGGGTGCCACGCTCGGGGGCGTGGCGAGGCTTGCCGGGACTGGGGCTCTCCGCGCAGGCCAAGCCACTCGTCCCACGCCAGTCCCACGGGGGTACAGGGGGCTACCGTGTTGAGTGGTGAGGAGCTCGTAGAACAGGGTTCCAGCGGAAGTCCTTTATGTTGCTCGATAGCCCCCCGTGACGGCCGCAGAGGCATTCCGATCATCAACCTACGAATCTGGGGGTCAGGAGTTCGAATCTCTTCGGGCGCGCCAGTCTTTCCTGAAGTTAGCAGGACGCGATCGAAAAGCCCGGCACATGTGCCGGGCTTTTCGCGTTTGGGGGTCCTGCATCCGGTTGCGCTTCTGTTGCGCTGGGCGTGAGTTGGGCTGGCTGCTTCCGCTCGCCCTTCGTGTTTTCCGCGGCGCCCGACTGCCACGGGGGTTTGCTGACGTCCTGTCAGGTGGCGGGCGCTGGCTGATGCTGTTGGGATGCGTGGCGACCTCCCGCGATGCCACTGCGCCGCGTCCCGGGAGGTCGCCCGCCTGCGCGGATGAAAGCCAGGCGATCAGGCGGCTGCGGCGAGCGTCTTCAGCAGCAGCTGGGCGGTTGCCTGAGACGAGCCGGGGTTCTGGCCGGTGATGAGCAGGCCGTCCTGGACGACGTAGGAACCCCAGTCCGGACCGCGGGAGAAGCGGCCGCCCTTGGCCACCAGCTCGTCCTCGACCAGGAACGGCACCACGTCGGTTAGCCCGACGGCGGCTTCCTCGGAGTTGGTGAAGCCAGTGACCTTCTTACCCTCGACGAGCGGCCGGCCCTCGGGCGTCTGCACATGGCGCAGGACGCCGGGGGCGTGGCAGACCAGTGCCACGGGCTTCCCAGCACGCAGGAAGCTCTCGATCAGCGCGATGGAGGTCTGATCCTCCGCCAGATCCCACAGGGGGCCGTGGCCGCCGGGATAGAAGACCATGTCGAACTGATCCTCCGAGACGTCCGACAGCTTCGCGGTGCTGGCCAGAGCTGCCATGGCCGTGGTGTCCGCCTCGAAGCGGCGGGTGGCGTCGGTCTGGAAGTCGGGTTCGTTGCTCTTGGGGTCGAGCGGCGGGCGGCCGCCCTTCGGCGAGGCGAGGGTGATCTCGGCGCTGGCTTCCAGCAGGGTGTAGTAGGGGGCGGCGAGTTCCTCGATCCAGAAGCCGGTCTTGCGGCCGGTGTTGCCGAGCTGGTCGTGCGAGGTGAGAACGATCAGGGCCTTCATCGTGAATTCCTTCCGTTGGTGGCGGGACCGGGCGAGCGGTTCCCGCGAAGTGGGTGTGTGGGCGATCTAGTAGACCGGTCGTCTTGTTGGTGGATGGGACGGCACATCCTTACCGGGCCGGTCCGAGCCTCATCGCGCTCATGAATGGGACCATAGGTTTAATTAGACCGGTCGTCTAGTAACTTCTTTCACGAGCGGTGTCCTTTGATGGATCTGACCCGAAGGCCATTCTTCCCGCAGTCGGGAACAGGTTCCGAATATCGTCTGCTGCCAAATTTGTAGACGACTGGTCTAGTTTGATACAGAATGGAGCCATGTCACTCGCCACGCAAGAACACGGTGCCCGGACCACGATCCTGAGCACGGGCCAGACACTGATGGGCCGGAAGGGCTTCTCCGCCGTCGGCCTTACCGAGATCCTAAGGGATGCGGGCGTGCCGAAGGGCTCGTTCTACCATTACTTCGCCTCCAAGGACGCCTTTGGCGAGGCGATGCTGGTGGCCTATTTCGAAGCCTATCACGCGGAGATGGAAGAGGTGCTCTCCCGCCTCGGCCTGACCATGGCGGAGCGGCTGATGATGTACTGGGCCGACTGGCGTGAGAACCAGGCCGCTGGCGACTGCCAGGGGCGCTGCCTCGCGGTGAAGCTCGGCGCCGAGGTCGCGGATCTGTCGGAGCCGATGCGCCTGGCCCTGAAGGCGGGGACGGACGGAATCATCGCGCGCCTCCGGCACGCGATCGAGAGCGGCGTCGAGGAGGGGTCCCTGACGGTGAAAGAGCCCGCGGCGGATGCCGCCGCCGCGCTCTACTCGCTCTGGCTCGGCGCCAGCGTGATGGCCAAGATCGGCCGTGTGCAGACGCCGTTCGACGCGGCCCTGCGGACGACGCGGCGCATGCTGGGCCTTGGCGGCCGCTGACCTTTTCGACGTCCGGGCGGCGGCGCCCGGTTGCATGGGGGCGTCCGGTGCCCAACGCGGTGCTGCGGTGCTGCGGTGCTGCGGTGCTGCGGTGCTGCGGTGCTGCGGTGCTGCGGTGCTGCGGTGCTGCGGTGCTGCGGTGCTGCGGTGCTGCGGTGCTGCGGTCCGGGCGGAAGCGGAGTGGCGATCGGACGTGGGGTGGGAGTGGGTGGCCGTGTGGGATCGGTGCGGGCGTGAAGTGCGGTCCTGCCTTGCGCCCGGTGCCGGCGTCGCCAGGGCGGATGCGCCAGCGCGGGCGTTCGGTTAACCTGCCGGCATGGCGGATATGAATCAGGCATCAGATGGGGCCGCGGTCATCCTCGCCGTGGCGGCGGGGGAGGAGGGTGCGCTGCACCAGCTCTACCAGGCCCAGGCATCCCGCCTGTTCGGCATCGCCATGGGCATCCTGCGCGACCGCGATGCGGCGGCGGATGCGCTGCATGACACCATGCTCAAGGTCTCCGCCCGCGCGGCCCAGTTCGACCCGGCGCGCGGCGAGGCCGGGGCCTGGCTGGCCGGCATCATCCGGCATGCGGCGCTGGACCTGGCCCGGGCGCGCGGGCGGGAGGTGCCGACCGACAACCCGATGCTGGGCGACACGCTGGTCCACCCCGAGGCCTTGGAGCGGATCGCGACCGCCCAGCAATCCGCCCGCCTGCGGGATTGCCTGGCGGCGCTGGAAACGCGCAACCGGGAGGGCATCGTGCTGGCCTTCGTGCACGGCTTCTCCCACGCGCAGATCGCCGCGCGGCTGGAACTGCCGCTCGGCACCGTCAAGGCATGGATCCGCCGTGGCCTGATCCGCTTGAAGGGATGCCTGTCATGATCCCGTCCGATCCCGAGGAACTGGACCTGCTGGCGGCCGAGCACGTGCTCGGCACGCTGGATGCGCGCCAGACCGAGGAGGTGCGGCGGGCGCTGCCGGTCAATCCGGTTCTCCGCGCAGCGGTCGAGGCGTGGGAGGCCCGGCTTGCGCCCATGGCGGGGCTGGCGCTGCCCGAGGCGCCGCCGCCGGAACTCTGGGGCCGGATCGAGACCTCGCTGGCGTCACGCGCGCCGGCCGCCGTCCGGCCGCTGCGCCGGGAGCGTTTCTGGAAGGCCTGGTCGGTGGGCGCGACGGCGGTGGCGGCCGGGCTGGCGGCCTTCCTGGTGTTCCGGCCGGCCGAGCCGCCCCGCATGATGACCGTCCTGCTGACGGGCAGCGAGCAGCCGGCCTGGCTGGTGGAGGCGGAGGGCGGCGGGCTGCGTCTGGCGAGCCTCAATGCCCGCCCCGTGGAGGCCGGCAGGGTGCAGCAGCTCTGGGCGTTGCCGCCGGGGGCGACGGCGCCGGTTTCGCTCGGGCTGATTCCGGCGGGGGCCAGCCGCGCCAGCGTGGCGCCCGGGCTGGTGCAGCCGCAGGCGGGCATGCTGATCGAGATCACGCTGGAGCCGCCCGGGGGCTCGCCCACCGGGCGGCCGACCGGGCCGATTTTGTTCATCGGCCGGCTGGCGCGGGCCGGGCAGTCGTGAGAGCCGCGCGCGGCGAATCTTTTTTCGTCCGGGCTGCATCCAGCGGGCGCCGCGCTCCGTAGCACTGGGCGGGGCATGAGGCGTCCCGCCATTTCGGAGAGCCCTCATGACCCGTTCCATCCGCCGCCTGGCCCTGGCCGGCGCCGCCCTTATCGGCTTCACCGGCATGGCCCAGGCCGCCACCCTGGTGGGCCTGACCGCCGAGGGGCAACTGGTCCGCATCGATACGGAGACGCGCCGCGCCATGGCGCCGGTGCGCGTGCAGGGTGCCTCGGGCCGCCTGCTGGGCATCGATGTGCGCCCGGCCGACAACAAGCTGTATGGCGTGACCGAGAGCGGGGAGATCGTGACGATCGACCCGATGACGGGCGCTGCCACGAAGGTCAGCCAGCTCAACGAACGTTTCGAATCCGGCGGCCGCGCCGTGGTCGACTTCAACCCGGTGGCGGACCGCCTGCGCCTGATGGGCATGGGGGGCGTGAACTTCCGCGTGAATGTCGAGACCGGCCAGGTGGTGCGGGATGGCGAGCTGAAGTACCAGCCGGGCACGCCGCTATCCGGCACCATGCCGCGCATCACCGCCGGCGCCTACACGAACAGCATGCAGGGCGCGACCGCGACGATGCTGCTGACGATCGACGGCGTGCTGTCCCAACTGAACCTGCAGGCGCCGCCGAATGACGGCGTGCAGCAGGTGCGGGGCGCCATCGGCCACGGTGTCGGCGCCAGCGCCGCCTTCGATATCCTCTCGGTGGGCACGACGAACACCGCCTACCTGCTGTCGGGTGGCGTGCTGCACACGGTAAACCTGGAGAATGGCACGCCGGCGGTGCTCGGGCCGGTGGCGGGGTCCACGGATGTCATCGACATCGCGGTCATGCCGTAACGCGGATCGGCGCGGTGGCGCCGCCCTTCTGCTGACCAGCGCGGCGGCGGCGTCTTCTTCCGCGTGGACGCCCCCGGGTTTGTCATTCCTGCTGCTGTGGAGAGGGTGATGACCGGGGGCGTGCTGCTTCCGCCAGGACCGGCGGACTTCGGATCACGCTTGGCGCGCCGATGCTGGGGGGTATGCCGCGACGCCGGGAGTGCAGCGGCTGTGCGGGCGAGAAAGAGCGGCTCGGCGCCTTACGCCCGCTCGGCCACCTTCAGCGCTTCGAGCGATGCGGCGAGGCCGCGGAGCGAGATGGGGATGGAGAGCGCGGTGCCGTCGGCGCTGCGGTAGTCGAGGCGTGCGGCCTCGGCGCGTTGGGCGAAGGCGATGGCGTCGCTGTCCGGCACTTGCAGTTCGGCGAAGCAGCCGCGTGGCAGGCAGCGGCGGAAGGCGAGGTTCAGCGCGGCCGGTTCGTCGGCGATGATGCGGATGGGTTCCGGGATGGCGATGTTGGTGCCGACTTGCACGGTGAGCAGCAGCGGCCCGCCCGGCGCGGCGCGGCGCGCGGTGACCTGGGCCAGCACGGCGCCCTGGGTGTCCTGGATAGTCTGCGCCACTTCGCAGAAGCGTTCGCCCCCGGCCTTCAGGTCGCAGCGCAGCACCCAGTCGCCGTAGGAGGCCGTGGTGCGGTCCGGCTGCGGCAGCGTGGTGGCGGCTGGCGCCGGTTGGGCGGCGGCGGGGCCGGTGGCGTGCAGGGTGGCGAGCAGGGCGAGGAGGAGGGCGGGAAGCAGCTTCGCGGGCATCGTGGGGTGCGCTCCTGCGCTACAGCGGATCTGCATCAGGTGGAGTCACCTGGTGGGGTGAAGATGCTCTTCAACAACAATCTAGAGCATTCGAAGGGGGCCTGTCCGAACGGAACATGGCTCCGAGGGCGGACTGGAAGCCTGGCGGGTCGGTCGCGTTGGGGCTGTTCGCGCCGGCTGGGCCGGAGGTGCGAAGAAGCCCGGCCGCGGCTTTCGCCGCCGGAGTGTGCCGGCAGCGTGTCAGAACCGGTAGGCCAGCCGGCCGACACCGGCGTGGGAGACATAGCCGTCGCCAGCTTCCAGCCTGTACTGCACACCGAAATCCCAGTTGGCGCCACTCAGCAGGTCCGCGCCCAGGGTGAAGCGGGCGAGCACGTCCGGGATGGGCGTGCTGGCGCGGAAGCCGCTGCTGCCCGGCTGGCCGGCGAAGCGCGCCCGGGTGGCCCAGTCGTCATGCGCCATGGCGGCCACGCCGGCACTGACATAGGGCCGCAGCACCGCCGCCTCGTTCAGGCGGATGCGGCCGCCGAGCTCGATGGCCGGCACGGCGGAGAACAGGGTCGAGCCCTCGGCATCGACCGAGAGATTGAAGGGCGCGGCACCGGTTTCCGTGTAGCTGCCGCTGCGCA
>Ga0308159_1002711_pt1 | contig 19616 bp, 9 predicted proteins | sample PhyCR1_FD_201040 | JGI IMG/M metagenome (GOLD analysis project Ga0308159, IMG submission 201040) | Phyllosphere microbial communities from UC Gill Tract Community Farm, Albany, California, United States - DLSLC.R1 | ecosystem: Host-associated > Plants > Phyllosphere > Unclassified | place: USA... | reverse complement strand
GGAGATTGCTCGGGAGCGCGGCATCCGCTTCGGTCGCGACCGCGACTCTACCGAGCGAGAAGCGCTCCTAGCCGACAAGAGGCAGGCGCACCTGAGCGACGTCACACAAGCGGCGTACACGACGAGGTTGCGCGCTCTGGCCGCGAAAGCGAAGACCGTCACAGAAGAGACCGGCGCGAACAACCTGTACCTCGCGTTCGGCACGCTGCGATGGGAATTCAACGACCGGCAGCTGCAATCGCCGCTCGTCCTGGTCCCGGTGACGTTGGAGAGCGTGTCACGCGGTCAGTCCTTCCGCCTCGTCCTCGACGAGGCGGGCGCGTCCACGCCGAACTACTGCCTCCTCGAGAAGCTGAAGGTGAGTTTCGGCATCGAGGTGCCCGGGCTCGCGAACCCGGCGACGGATGCCGCGGGGATCGACCTCGGCGCCGCGTTCGACGCGGTCCGTCAGGCGATGGTCGACGCCAAGCGACCCTTCATCGTCGAGGACACCGTTCATCTCGGCATCCTGCAGTTCGCGAAGTTCCGGCTGTGGAAGGATCTCGACGACAACTGGGAAGAGCTCTCGACGAACTCGCTCGTCACGCATCTCATTCATTCGCCGAACGAGGCGTTCATCGATGCCGTACCGGCGCCGGTCGACATCGACCTCGATGCCCTCTCGGCGCAGGTTCCCGTCTCGGCGGACTCCTCGCAGCTCGAGGCGGTCGTCGAGGCCGTAGAGGGGCGCACGTTCGTGCTCGAAGGCCCTCCGGGAACCGGCAAGTCGCAGACCATCACGAACCTGCTTGCTCGGTCGTTGGCATCCGGAAAGCGCGTGCTTTTCGTCGCAGAGAAGCGCGCGGCCCTGGAGGTCGTGAAGGATCGATTGGATGCCGTCGGTCTCGGCTCCTTCTCACTTGACCTGCATGACAAGGGCGCGCGGCCGAATGCCGTGCGCGAGCAACTGCGGGCGGCGCTCGACGCCACAGCCCGGCCCGACCGGGCGGCGTTGTCCGCGCAGCGCGAGGCCGCGGAGTCCAGTCGTGGCGCGCTGTCGCGCTATGCGCAGCGAGTTCACGAACCGAACGCAGCGGGTCTGTCCCTGTACTCGGCTCGATCGCAGTTGCTCGCATCGGCGGCGGACATCCCTCCATTGGATGTGCCCGCTTCACTGGTTGCGTCGGGCGACCACATCGACCAGCTACGCGCGACTCTTCGGGAGCTGCCCGCGGTCAGTGATCTCGCCCGCCCGGCAGCGACGCATCCGTGGGGGTTCGTCGACGATTCCGCTATCGACGCGGTCACTCTGCACAGCGCGGCCCGCAGTTTCGACGAGGCGCTGGAACGCGTCGGCGCGAGCGAGCTGCTGTCGCGGGTGCGGGAGCCGCAGCAGCTGGACGCTTGGGCGGGTGTCGCTCGCGCGCCGCGCCACGCGCTCGATGCCCTGGATCGTCTGCAACCAGAGTCGGTCGATGACCTCGTTCGGCGGCTGGCAACCTCGGTCGCGCAGCCGCCCGCGTGGCTTGCTCAGGTGGATCCGCGGGTGCTCTCGCGGAACCTCCGAGATATACATGAGGCCGCCCTGGCCGCGGATACGTCCTCGTTCTTCGGCCGTAAGAAGCGTCGGCGTGCCGTGCTGGCTCAGTTCGCGGCAGACCTGCGCGGCGAGCCGACCGCAATCGATCTGCGAGGTCTCTCGACACTGACCGGCGCCATGGCCGAGACCGCCGCACAGGTCGAAGAGCTGCATGGTGAGCTGCAGCGGCTGCCCGTGGTGATCGCGGCCGCCGACTTCAATCCGCACGTGGCTGGCGCCGCGGACCAGGTGGGAGCCGCGCTCACGTGGGTGGGGTGGCTATCGAGAACGCTTTCGTCCGGTGTCTCGGGCGCCGGCGATCTCCGCGCCGACCTGCGCCGGGTGTACGAGACAACAGCCCCGGATGCGGCCGCTGCTGAGCGCTTCGCGGCGCTCGCCGCAGCGTGGCGGGCACTGACAGCTGCAGCGGGAGGTGGCGCGTCTGACCATCTCGCCATCTGGGCCGGTGACGAAGGAATCGCGTCGACCTGGGAACGCACGCGCACGGCGCGCAACCTGGCGACGACCGAACCGGTCACGCTCGGACGCTGGATCGACCTGCTCCGGCACGTGGAACCTCTGCGGCGCCACGGCATGCACGCGGCACGGGAGGCAGTTCTGGCCGGGCGCATCCGTGCGGACGACGCGGCGCTCGCCTTCGACAAGGGGGTCGCGTCGGCTTCCCTCGATGAGCGCGAAGACGCCACCGCGCTCAGCGACTTCGATCCCGCTGCACACAACCGGACGATCGAGCGGTTCGCCGTGAGCTCGGCAGCCATTCGCGGCGAGCTTCCGCGGGCGCTGCCCGCTGACATCCTGTCTCAGCGGCGGTTCGACCCAAAGTTCGACGGCGGCGACATGGGCGCGCTCAAGCGACAGCTCTCACGTCAACGCGGTGGTGACAGCGTGCGGACGCTCATGGACAAGTACGGCGATCTGATCACGCAGATCACGCCCTGCATGCTCATGAGCCCGGAATCCGTCGCCCGGTTCTTTCCCGCCCGCTCCGGGATGTTCGACATCGTGGTGTTCGACGAGGCTTCTCAGATTCGTGTGTCGGATGCCGTGGGCGCGATGGGCCGCGCGCGTTCTGTGGTGGTGGTCGGAGACTCCAAGCAGATGCCGCCGTCGACCTTCGCAGAGGTGACGGCCGACGTCGACGAGGCTGAGGCGGGTGCGGGCCTCGTCGCGGACGAGGAGTCCATCCTCACGGAGTGCACGCAGGCGCGAGTCCCGAGCAAGTGGCTCTCGTGGCACTACCGCAGCCAGGACGAGGCGCTCATCGCCTTCAGTAATCACCAGTACTACGAAAGCCGCCTGTCGTCGTTTCCGGCGCCGCTGCGTGAAGTCTCAGCGTCCGGGCCCGACGCCCTCGCCACGTCGAAGCCCGATTACGGGCTTTCGCTCGTGCGCGTAGACGGTCGTTTCGAACGTTCGGGTGGACGCGGGGTTCTTCGAACGAACCGCGTCGAGGCGCAGACGATTGTCGATGAGGTGCTCCGGCGGTTCGCCGCCGCCGGCGACACCGCACCATCGATCGGAATCATCACGTTCAACGTCCAGCAGCGCGACCTGATCGACAACATGCTGCGCGACGCTTCGGATGAACGCATCGGTCGCGCCCTCGACGAGCGTGATGGCTTGTTCGTGAAGAACCTCGAGAGCGTGCAGGGCGACGAGCGCGACACGATCCTGTTCTCGGTCGCGTTCAGCAAGAACGACCGCGGAATGCTTCCGCTGAATTTCGGACCGCTGTCGCGCGCAGGAGGAGAACGCCGGTTGAATGTCGCGGTCACTCGTGCGCGCCGACAGGTGGTGCTGTACGCGAGCTTCGATCCCGCGGAGCTTCGCGCCGAGCAGACGTCGGCCCGAGGGTTGAAGGACCTGAAGTCCTACCTCGAACTCGCCGCGCGCGGAGTCGCGCCGATCGAGGAATTCACGCCCCGTGTGCCCGTGACCGATCGACACCGTGACGAGATCGCCGCGGTGCTGACCGCACGCGGACTCGTCGTGAAGACGGACGTCGGGCTCTCGGACTTCCGCATCGATCTGACGCTCGCATCCGCGTCCGATCCCGCTCAGCCGCTTGTCGCCGTCCTGCTCGACGGAGAGGGCTGGCGCGCGCGCCGGACGGTGGCTGATCGCGACGGCCTGCCCGTCGATGTCCTCGGTAAGTTGATGCGCTGGCCGGGGATCGAGAGGGTGTGGCTGCCGGAATGGCTGGATGATCCGGATGCCACGGCCGACCGCCTCGTTGCCGCAGTGCACGCCGCCGAGATCGGTGGGTCGTCCGCCTTAGCCGCGATGGTCGAGAGCGTTGCGCCTCAGGCCGAGGATCACGAGTCGCTTCGTGCCGAGGAACCGTCGGAGCTTCTGCGTGAAGAAGCGTCAGGAGAGCAAGACGCTGAAGCAGGCGCCGGTGTGACGCATCCCCACATCCGCCCCTTCGTGCCGTGGTCGATGAGCACGTCGGGCGGGGTCGCCGTGCTCGATGCGCTCCCGAGTCCATCTGCTGCGCAGCGGGTTCGCGCTGTTCTTGTGGAGGTCATCACCGCGGAGGGACCGATCGCGAGGGCACGCTTGGCGAGAGTCGTGGCGGGATCGTTCGGTCTGCCTCGTGTGGCAGGGGCCCGGGCCACAGCCATTCTCCGGTTGATTCCCGAGGGCTTCACCCGCCCGGGGGACGAGCAGTTCGTCTGGCCGGCAGACCTGGATGTCGACGCCTGGCGCGCTGTTCGCACGAGCACTCCCGGGGACAGCCGTCCGCTCGAGTCCGTCGCTCTGGAAGAGATCGCGAACGCGATGGCCGTTGTCGCCGAGCTCGGCGGCGGGGTGCGCGAGGACGAGATCAAACGCGAGGCTCTGCGGCTGTTCGGGGGGAAGCGGATGACGACGCAGATTGCCGAGCGACTCACCGAGGCTTTGACGGTGGCGGTGGCCACCCGACGGGTCGAGCTCGCTCCGTCGGGAGCCTACGTCGCGCGTTCCTGAGTGATGATGCTGGAGTTCGGACGACGGATAGAGTGACCTCGATCACCTGGGGGGCGCAGTATGGGGCGAGGTTTCGCAGTCATCGATCTCGAGACGACAGGTCTGTTTCCGCAGAAGCACGATCGCATCGTCGAGGTGGCTATCGTGCATGTCTCACCGACCGGCGTCGTCGAGGCGGCATGGGAGACCCTCGTCAACCCGATGCGCGACATGGGCGCGCAGCGCATCCACGGCATCAGTGCTGCCGCGGCCGCGCGGGCCCCGGAGTTCGGCGCTGTCGCGCCGTCCATCGCCTCGCTCCTGCGCGGACGAGTGCCTGTCGCGCACAACGCCAGCTTCGATGCGCGATTCTTGGCTCACTCGATGAAGCAAGCCGGGCTCGCCTGTCCGGATTACGCGTACTGGATGTGCACGATGCAGCTCGCGGGCACGTTCCTGCCGGGTAATCGGAGCCTCGCCGACTGCAGCGCTGCGATCGGATACGCGATGGCGAACGCTCATCGCGCCTCGGCTGATGCCCTCGCTGCGGCGGCGCTCCTTCGCGCTTACATCGGTGCGGGCCACGATCCCGCCTGGTGGGATGAATGGCTCGCCACCCCGGGGGAATGGCCGGATGAGTCTTGCGATACGACAGCCTGGCTGGCGCGCACGGACTCCGACACGGCACCGCGGTCCGTTCTCGAGCGGTTGCACGTGGACGTGGCGACCGACGCCGCCGTCGACGATGGCGCGTTGAACCTCGATTACCTCGCTCTGCTCGATCGCGTTCTCCTCGACCGGTACATGTCCGTGACGGAGACCGACGACCTCATTCGCTTCGCCGCGGAGCTCAATCTTTCGAGCACGGCAGTTCGCCGCACCCACCGCGCCTACTTCGACGGGCTGGTTTCGGCGGCCTGGGCGGACGATCAGCTCGCCGCCGACGAGTGGGCTGATATCCAGAAGATCGGTGGCCTGCTCGAGATCGACGCGGAAACGATCGCCGGCGCCGCTTCAAAACCGGACGCCGCGGCGCCAACGCTCACCACCGGCTTCCGGCTATCGCCGGGCGACACCGTCGTCATCACCGGCGACACGCGTCGAGATCGAGCGGCGTGGTTCGACATTCTCACCGAGCGAGGTTTGATCCCGAAGGACAGCATGGTGAAGAAGGCCAAGGTGCTCGTGGCCGCCGACCCCGATTCGATGTCGGGGAAGGCGCGGCAGGCGCGCGCGTGGGGGATCCCGATCATTACGGAGGAGGGGCTGGAGAGGCTGATGGAGCCGGGGGCTGGCCAGTAGCGGCGTTGAGGCGACTGAGCGCGCGGGACGGCGCTCTCCAGCCCCAGGAAATGCGCGCTTCCCGCTCTCACCGCCGCCGATGCGTCACGCGTGGGTTGAACGCGACGGACGCGTACATGGCACGAACGTAAGGGCGTTGTGTCGCGCTGCCACGTTTGTAGGTGCCGTATGCGATGACATGTCGTCCGACGAGTGAGTCGACATCGACGATCTCCAGCCGGACGAGGCTCCGCTTGTCGACCAGAACCGCGACGTCGTCTGCGGCGTCCTCCATGCGCAGCATGAGACCGTCCCATTGGGTGTGGACAAGTCCGGCTACCTTGCCCCAGATGATGAGTTCTTTGTCCATCCATTTGTCAGAAGAGGCGTGAGTCGCGTGCACCACCACGTGGCTCGCGAGGACGGGATCGCTAGTGCCGAGGACGAGCTCGACGCCCGCGGGCATGCTGCCCGACAAGAGGTTCACCAGCAGGGTCGAGAACGATCGCTGGGCTGCCACATCGATGTCGGGCAGTGTTCTGTCCGTGACATGACGTCGGGTCGATGACCCGGGTGTTCCGGCGTCGGGTCGCCGCCGAGCATCCGGGCCGATGGATGGCTGCGGCGCGCCGAGGCGCATCCGCCAGCGCAAGGGCCGGGCGCCGATGGTGTAGTCATGCCCAGAGTCCCCGGTCGTGTCGGTCGAACGCTCCGAACCTTCGTCGCAGCCGTCGCGGTGGTGGGCTGCGAATGCCGCAGCACGCTTCGTGCTGTGCAGCGCGGTCGTCCAGACTGTGGCGTTGCACGCGGAGCCATCAGGGAGCTCTCCCGGGCACCAGAGATCGGGCAGCGTCGCGCGACCTTTCACTTGATCGATTGAGACCAGATTTCCCGCTGAGTCGATTGCCGTATCCACCCGTCGCCCCCTTCGTAGGTTTTGTGGATCCTTCTCAGGCCGCAGCCGCGTCGTCGGCCTGACTCCGAGCCTCGTCGAACTTGGCGGCCATGGTGGGGTTGCCCTTCGTCAATTTCTTTACGGAGAGCGCCGTCGCTTTGTCGTTCGCGAGGCGAAGGTTGTTCTCGGATCCGAGCAGACCCTCTTTCACCTTCTGAAGTCGGTCGATCGCGACGTCGATGTCCTTGATTGCTGCGTCGAACTTGCGCTTGGCGAGGTCGTAGTTGCGGCCGAACGCCGACTTGAACTCCTCGAGGTCAGACTCGAAGTCGGTGATATCGATGTTCTGTTTCTTGATCTGCTCCAGCTCAGCTCTGACCGTGATGGTGTCCTGCGCGGCATTGCGCAGGAGCGCAATGATCGCCAGGAAGAACTGCGGGCGGACGACGAACATCTTCGGGTACAGGTGCGAGACGTCCGTAATGCCCGTGTAGAGGTCGGAGTCTTCTTCGAGCATCGAGACGAGGACGGCATACTCGCACCCCTTCTCTCGGCGGTCCTTGTCGAGCTTCGCCAAGAAGTCGATATTCCTCTTCTTGGTCGCCGAGACATCGGACTCGTTCTTCATCTCGAACATGATGGACACGTACTCCACCCCGTCGCTGAAGTCGCGGAAGATGTAGTCGCCCTTCGTTCCGCTGGCTGCGTCGCTGTCCTTGCCGAAGCGCGCGTCGGGGAAGGCGAGCGACCGCATGCGGTTAAATTCGGTCTCGCAGTGCTGTTCGAGCGTTTCGCCGAGCAACTTGACTGACAGGCGGGCCTTCATGTCCTTATATCGCCCGATGAGATCGTCCTTGAGAGCGAGCTCCTTGGCGTGTGACTCGCGAAGGGCCGCGTCTTTCGCCTCCTGCTCAGCGCTCTGAAGCGCGAGCTTGGTGTTCGCGGCGTTGAGGTTCTGCTGGGCCTCCGACATCGCCGTGGCGACGGCCAGATCACGAACCGTTTCGGCCGACTTTGCTTCGGCGCGAAGCTTTTCGATCTCAGCATCCTTCAGGGCGCCTTGTTGCTGCGCGTTCAGGGCAGTCTCCGAAACGGCGCGGGCGATCTCGGCCGCCTTGACCTTCTCCGCTTCGGCGAGGCGTGCGTGCAGTTCGAACTCGAACTCTGTGTTGCGCACCTGTCCGCTGATGCTGGCGTACTGTGCGCCGTCGATGGCGAACAGAGTGCCGCAGTGCGGGCACTTGATGTCTGTGGTCGCGGGCTTGCTTGCCGTGATGGTCATTTGCTTCTCCTCGGTTGGGGCGGCTTGTCGTCGCCATGTCGTCTCGGCTGCGGCTCCCGCTGCCAATCCAATAGTGCAGGTGAACTCGATTTGATCCGGTTACTGCGCTGATAAGACGTCTTATCAGCGGTGCATACTCGATGCTCGAACCGAGCGGTAATCTGATGATGTGCTCCAAGCTCCGTCGCTGCTCATCGACCTAGCAGGCGTCTCACGTCTGGCAGGCGTGCGGCGACCCGTGGCATCAATGTGGCGAGCGCGGTTCGGCGACGGGCCCCACGCGTTTCCGGCACCTGTCTCCGAAGAGGAAGGGCGTCCGCAGTTCTCAGCGCCCGACGTGGCCGAGTGGCTGGCGCGCACCGGCCACGGCAAGAACCCGCACGCTGCCGCTGATCTCGCGAGCGTGGCCGCACCCAGAGGTCTCACGTTCTCAAACGCGCAGGCCGTGGCTGAGTTGGAAGCGCTCGTTGCGCTGTCCTATCTCGCGGACGATCTTGATGAAAGCACGAGCGCGGACATCACACGGTTTGCTCGCGAAGTCGACCCTTCAGACGACTTTCTGCGCCGCGAAATCGAAGATCACACTCGCCGAGGCTCACCCTGGGTTAGCTTCGCCCTGAACCTCATCGACTCCGTCTATTCGCCGTCAGCGGCGATTCAATTGATCGCCGATCGTTCCGCATCAGTGGGCCGCGCGACCGCATCGGCGGGAGCACTCGCGCCGGAGGTGATGGCCCTGGTCGTTGAGATGGTTCGGATGCTTGCGCATACAGAAAGTGTTGTCAGGCTGGACCCCGATGATGCGTTCCTCTCGTCGGTGCTTGCCCAGAAACTCGGCGACGGCGTAAGCCTTTCCCTCCCGCCCGATGCTCCTGCCCGCCGGCTAAAACGTCGCCTTCTTGTAGACGGACTTCCGCTCAGCGCCGACGCGGCAAACCCAGCGGTGATCGTTGCGCGTGTACCAGCGGCTCGAGGTGCCAACGTTTCCTCGATGCTTCACACCGCGGAGGAAGTCGCCCTGTCGCTGCGGGCTGTGGACTCAGCGGTGGTGATCGGGCCGTCCCGCGTGCTCGTCGACAAGCTTCCGCGGTCTGAGGAGCGCGAACGCGCGGACATTCTGCGGTCGGGGTGGGTCCGAGGCATCGTGCGGCTGGGCGAGGGGCTGGTGCCTAGCGCCCCACGCGAATCGCTCTCCCTATGGGTTCTCGGCAACCCTGTGGGCGTTCCCGCGATTGCCGACAGGTTGACGGCAACAGCGGATCTGTCTGCGGTGTCACTCACTCCCGCGGCCCGTTTCGATGCGGTCTCCGATATCGCGGCCGCGATGGGTGCCGCGCGCGATGTGCAAGCGCGCCAGTTCCGGTTTGCTGGACTGGTGCCGACCACGTCTCTGCAGGCACGAAGCGAGTCTCTCGTGTCATCTTCCGCTCGGAGAGTGAAGAGTAACCCCTCGACTGGGGCCGAGGTCGCCGCGCGCTTGGACATCATCGGCAACTCCATCCGTGCTGATCTTGAACCAGTCGAGATCGACCCGTCGCCCCACGATGTGCCGAGGCCCGCGCCGGTCTCCGACCTCATCCGCGATCGGCATCTGCGGGTGGTCCCGGGAACACGTGTGAAAAGCGAGCTGATCGGGTCAGATGGCCTGGTGGTCGTGCGCGTGTCCGACCTCGATGATCCGTCGGCTATTGGCGGTGCACGAATCGATCAGCTCGCATTCGCCTCGGAGCATCCCCGGGCGTCACTCACTCAACCGGGTGACATCGTGTTTCGCACGAGCCCGACCGCAGCTGCGTGGGTCGATAGGGATGGATCGAAGGTCGTCGCATATCCCGCTCGTGTCCTGCGCATTAACAAGAAGGATCCCGGAGGGCTTGTCTCCGAGGTGGTCGCTGCGGACATACTCGATGCGATGACGGGCCCCGGGGCGTGGAAGCGATGGAGCCTGCGTCGCGTTGACCATCGGAGCGCAGCTCCCCTTGCGCGGGCTCTCAACGCCATCGCCGAAGCCCGCGCCGATCTCGAGGGTCGCTCTGCTCGCCTCGATGAGTACGCCACACTGCTCGTCACCGCCGCAACGTCCGGGGCGGTTGCCCTGGTCGACGCGTCGAATGACAGAAACGCCTGAACAGAGAAGATTGGACTCGCATGCCCCGCACCCCGAAAGCCGCGCCCCAGGCGCCGTCGACGATGAAAGAGCTGAAGGACACGCTCTGGAAGGCCGCCGACAAGCTCCGCGGATCGATGGATGCATCCCAGTACAAGGACGTCATCCTCGGCTTGGTCTTCCTGAAGTACGTGTCGGATGCCTTCGACGAGCGCCGCGCGGGCATCCGTGCCGAGCTTCTCGCCGAGTCGTACGACGAGGAGCAAATCGCTGGGCTCATCGACGACACGGACGAGTACACGGGTCGTGGCGTGTTCTGGGTACCCACCAATGCTCGATGGGGCTTCCTCGCCGAGCGCGCTAAGGGATCGGGGCCATCGATGAACGCTCCCGAGAAGTCGATCGGCGCGTTGATCGATGAGGCGATGGATGCCGTGATGCAGGCGAACCCGCAGCTGAGTGGAACACTGCCGCGCATCTTCAACCGCGACAGCGTCGACCAACGGCGCCTCGGCGAACTCGTCGACCTCTTCAACTCGGCGCGTTTCGCCGCCCAGGGCCAGGGTGGCTCGGACGGCCGCCGCGCACGTGACCTGCTCGGCGAGGTGTACGAGTACTTTCTCGAGAAGTTCGCCGCCGCCGAGGGCAAGCGCGGCGGCGAGTTCTACACGCCGGCCGGCGTCGTGCGGGTGCTCGTCGAGCTGCTGCAGCCGACGCACGGTCGTGTCTACGACCCGTGCTGCGGTTCGGGTGGCATGTTCGTGCAGGCTGAAAAGTTCATCGACGCGCACCACGGCGAGGGCAGCGACATTTCGGTTTACGGACAGGAGTTGAACGAGCGCACCTGGCGAATGGCGAAGATGAACCTCGCGATCCACGGACTCACGGGTCAGCTGGGGTCCCGCTGGGGCGACACGTTCGCACGCGATCTGCACCCCGACCTCGAGGCTGACTTCGTCATGGCCAACCCGCCCTTCAACATCAAGGACTGGTCGCGGAGCGAAGACGACCCGCGCTGGCGTTACGGCGTGCCGCCCACGGGCAACGCGAACTACGCGTGGATCCAGCACATTCTGTCGAAGCTGGCTTCGCGCGGTCAGGCGGGCGTCGTGATGGCGAACGGCTCGATGTCGTCGAATTCCGGCGGTGAGGGACGCATCCGCGCCGAGATCGTCGAGGCCGACCTCGTGTCGTGCATGGTCGCCCTGCCGACGCAGCTGTTCCGCTCGACGGGGATCCCGGTGTGCGTCTGGTTCTTCGCGAAGGACAAGGGTGCGCGCGCGGGTGAGGTGCTCTTCATCGACGCACGCAACCTCGGCCACATGGTCGACCGCGCCGAGCGCGCCTTAAGCGATGACGATATCGCGAGAATCGCCGGCACCTTCCACGCCTGGCGAGGCATCGAATCGGATGCCGCTCTCGATGAGTACGAGAACGTTCCGGGCTTCTGCTACTCGGCGACGCTCACTGAGATCAAGGCCGCCGACTACGCCCTAACCCCCGGGCGTTACGTCGGCGCTGCGGAACTCGAGGACGACGGCGAGCCGATCGAAGAGAAGCTCGCGCGGCTGCGCGCGGAGCTGGAGACGCGGTTCGCGGAGTCGGCGCGGCTGGCGGACGTCGTGCGGGAGCAGTTGGGGCGCGTGTCGTGATTCGGCGAACGATCAGCAGCCTCGCCGTGCAAGGTGGTCTGGTGGGCGGTCCCTTCGGCTCATCACTCGTGGGCTCTGACTACGCCATCACTGGAGTCCCCGTGATCCGCGGTGGGAATCTGAACCACGGGCGGTTCATCTCGGGAGATTTCGTCTACGTCTCGGATGAGAAGTTCGCGAATGATCTTTCGAGGAACTCTGCGGCCCCTGGCGACATCGTCTATACGCAGCGCGGAACACTAGGACAAGTCTCGATAGTCCCGCCTGATCTGGCCGCCCGTTTTGTTATCTCGCAGAGTCAGATGCGATTGCGAGTGAGCACCGACGTCGCTGTCCCGGAATACGTTTACTATGCCTCGACTACGAACGACTTCCTGAAGCAAGTGGGCGATCGGGCGATCTCAACGGGAGTCCCGCATATCAATCTCGGGATTCTAAGTCAGCTCGAAATTCCGCTCCCACCTCTACCAGTGCAGTCCGCGATCGCCGAGGTGCTGGGCGCCCTCGACGACAAGATCGCCGCGAACACCAGACTGGCGGAGATAATGGATTCGGTCCTGACTCTGGACTTTTTGGCGCGGCTCCGCCGCACGGAAAGTCGTGAACAGCAGCTGGGCGCTATCGCAAATGTTGTACTTGGCGGGACGCCGTCTCGCGCGCGGGCCGACTATTGGACCGATGGCACAATCCCATGGTTAAACTCCGGCGCCGTCAATGCGACCCGCATCATCGAACCGTCCGCGTTCATCACCGTTGAAGCTCTCCAGAAGAGCGCCGCAAAGCTGATGCCCAGCGGCGCGACGCTCCTTGCGATCACTGGTGCGACGCTGGGGCAGATCGCCAGGCTGGAGATGCGCGCATCGGGCAATCAGTCAATCGTCGGGGTGTGGAGTGACGACGTCGATCTCAACACCTGGCTCTATTTCGCGATCCAATCGCGGCTAGAGACGCTACTCGCCCGGTCAACTGGCGCGGCTCAGCAACACGTCAGCAAAGGTGACGTGGAGCAGCTCGCTGTGCCGTTGCCGTCCCAGTCCGTGCTCGCGGAGTTCTCGAGCGTGGCAACACCGTTGCTTGAGCTGGCCGCCGTTACAGAGAGGGAGAACCTCGCCCTCGCCGCGACCCGCGACGCGCTCCTCCCCCAGCTCATGTCGGGGAAGCTCCGCGTGCGCGACGCCGAGGCGATCGCCGCAGACGTCGGCGCCTGAGGAACGGAAAGCCGATATGTTCGCTCCAATGCACCGCCGCACGAATCTGGGGGGATTCGCCGCATGACCGCTTCAACCAATGCGACGCCGGGGGCCCCCAGGTCGCCCCGGCCCGATAGCCGGACGCCCCTGTGGGCGAAGAATCTGCTCGTCCTCGTAACCTTGGTCGCCATCGCCGCCGCTGCGGTAGGCGGGATCGCCGTCGGGAAATACTTCGGCGCACAGGAGTCCCGCGTGGCACAGGTCATCCGATCCATCGAGGGCGAGGAGCAGGTCATTCTCCTGACCGCAGGGATGACCGATGTCAAGGAAGAGAAGGCCAACGGCTTAAAGCTCGCCATCGGCGACTTCCAGCTCTCCACGCTCCCGAGCACGGAACGCTCGCTGCTGGTGCGGTACGAGTACGACGCCAAGTTCGGTATCGAAGGCAGAGACGTCGACATCCAGTCGACCGGAAACGACTCGTACCTTGTCACAATCCCGAAGTTCATCTACCTGGGGTACGCGAATCCTGATCTGAGCGTGGCAGGCGAGAAGAACGGTGCCTTGAGCTGGACCACCCCTGAGATCGACAAGAGCGCAGTGTTCGAGCAGGTCCTGACGGACCAGGTCATGAACGAGCACATCGGAGGGTTCCGCCCTGTACTCCAGGGGCAGGCGAAGACTTCTTACACCCGCATCGTGAACGCTATTGACCCGACGATCCAGCTGCAGTTCGAGTTCACGTCATGATTACCGCTAAGCGTCAGCAGGAGGGCTCGAGGAAATGAGCGAAGAATCGACCGATGGCAGCACTGGCGTCAGTGTGAACGCGCCGAGCGGAGCGCTACAACCGACATCGGGCAGCGCCCTCCCGAGCGATTTCCAAGATCGCGTCTTCCGGGCGATCGCCGTGCAGCGACCCGCGGCCACCGCGTACATCAAGGAAATTCGCCGGAAGAAGCCCGAAGCCACGCCAGCTGAGGTCATGAAGACCATCGAGTCTCAGTACGTGGCCACGACGACATCAGCGAGTGCCGCCATCGGAGCATCGGCGTCTATTCCCGGTGTCGGCATTCCCGTCGCAATCGGTCTCGGCGTCGGCGACCTCATCTTCTTCTACGAGACGACCGCGCTCTTCGCCCTCTGCATGGCAGAGCTGCGGGGCATCCCGGTGGACGACCCCGACCGGGCGAAGGCTATTGTTCTCGGCTCGCTTCTCGGCGAGAAGAAGCGCAATAAGGTGACCAGCCTCGTCCTCTCCGCTCTCCCCGCCGGAGCGACGATCGCCGCGGGCCGAACCGCAGCGACAGCGGTCGCGAGCGGCGCTTCGTCGAAGTGGGGCGACCTCATCGCCGAACAGATCCCCGAGTCCGCACTCGTCCCGGTCACCATGGTGTTGGCACGAGAAGCTGTCGCCAAGGGAGCCGTGATGGGCACGGTCAAGATCAGCTCGAAGGCAATCCCCGTCATCGGCGCGGCCGCTGGCGCCGCGACCAGTTTCTACTTCGGCAGCAGTGTCGTGAAGTCATGTCGGACCGGCTTCTCTGAGCCGATGGAATCGTGGCCCGAGTGGCTCGAGCTCACCGACGCTGACGGCAACGGCGTTCCCGATCCGTCAAAGGCGGTATCGGCGATGCGGGCGGCATCCGAATCCGCGAAGGACTTTGGAGAAAGCGTCTGGGGCAAGGTCGTGGACGCAACCGAAGTTTTCCGCGGCGTAGACATCGACGGCGATGGCATCCCCGATGAGGCGCGCGCCGTGACCGCGACGAAGAATGCAGCACGAGCGGTGGGTGATGCCACGGGAACGGCGGCGCGCGTCGTGGGAGATGCCACCGGCACGGCCGCGAAGGCCGTTGGCGGGGCGGCGGCCGGAACCGCGAATGCGGTGGTCGGGCTGTTCAAGCGCTCCAAACGGGTGGACCCGAACGTCGGGCCGACTGAAGGTTCGACGTTCCCTGACCAGGAGGAGCCTACGACATGAGCTTTCTTGACGAATCCGCCTGGGAGCAGGACGCGATCGAGAGGCTCTCCGAGCCGCTGGGCTGGCGGCCGGTGCGTGGGGAGGAGATCGCGCCCGGAAGCGACGAGCGCGACACGTGGGACGACCCCCTCATCCGGCCGCGCCTGTTGGAAGCGCTGCGGCGCCTAAATCCTGGCGTCCCGGCCGAGTACCTCCGTCAGGCGGTCGCCGAGATCGCGGCGCCGAAGTCTCAGGACGCGCTCACCGAGAACTACCGCATCCACCAGTACCTCGTGAGCGGGTACCCGCTTAATTACATCGATACGGACGGCCGGGAGCAGAACCCGCGCCTCCGTTTGCTGGGCTCCGACCCGTCGGACAACGACTGGCTCGCCGTCAACCAGGTCACCGTGCGGCAGGGCGAAGCGCACCGCCGTTTCGACATCGTGCTTTACGTCAACGGCATGCCGCTCAGCATTATCGAGCTGAAGCGAGCGGGCGCCGAGTCTGCCGGCGTCGCCGACGCGCACGACCAGCTGCGCACGTACCTACGCGAGTTCCCGATGGCCTTCCGCTTCTGCGTGCTCACGCTTGCCAGCGACGGATTGGATGCCAAGTACGGCACCCCCGTCACCCCGCTGAACCACTTCGCCCCATGGAACGTCGATGACGACGGCATCCCGCTGTCCCAACCGCGGGTCGAGAACGGCGTCTCGGTCGAGCCGATCGACGACGCGCTTGACGGACTGTTCAACCAGGAGCGGTTCCTGCAGCTCGTGCGGAACTTCACGGCGTTCGACGAGAACGCCGACGGTCTGGCCAAGCGCATCGCCAAGCCGCATCAGTACTTCGCCGTGACCAAGGCCATGGGCCGAACGGTGCAGGCGGTCGAGACGAACGGCAAGGCCGGCGTCGTCTGGCACACGCAGGGCTCGGGCAAGTCCATGGAGATGGAGCTGTACACCAACCTGGTGTCACGGCACTGGAAGCTCCGCAATCCCACCGTGATTGTCGTGACGGACCGCACCGAACTCGACGGCCAGCTCTTCCAGACGTTCGATCAGAGCCTGCTGCTCGCCGAGAAGCCCGTCCAGGTCCGCGAGCGCGCTCAGCTTCGCGATGAACTGCGCAACCGCAACACGGGCGGGATCTATTTCACGACCCTGCAGAAGTTCGGGCTCACCGAGGCCGAGAAGGTCTCGGGTGCTGCGCACCCGCTCCTGACGGATCGCCGGAACGTGATTGTGGTCGTCGACGAGGCTCACCGCAGTCACTACGACGACCTCGACGGTTACGCCCGCCACCTGCGCGACGCCCTTCCGCACGCGACGCTCATCGCGTTCACGGGAACGCCGATCTCCTTCTCAGAACGCGACACGCGCGCGGTGTTCGGCGACTACATCGACATCTACGACCTGTCCCGGGCCGTTGACGACGGCGCGACCGTTCCCGTCTATTTCGAGCCCCGACTCGTGAAGGTCGCTTTCGCCGATGGTGCCAGCCAGGCCGACATCGACCGTGCCGCGGACGAATACACAGTTGGCCTGGATGACACCGAGCGCGCCCGGCTCGAGGCATCCGTCGCCGTCGTCAATGCCGTCTACGGTGCGCCCGAGCGGATTGACACTCTCGCAGCCGACATCGTGCAGCACTGGGAGGAACGACGTGAACGGATGAAGCCGTTCATCGAGTCGTCCGGAAAGGCGATGATCGTCGGCGGCACACGCGAGATCTGCGCCCGCCTCTACGCGGCAATCGTCGCGCTCCGCCCCGACTGGCACTCCACTGCGCTCGACTCCGGGCGTATCAAGGTCGTGTACTCGGGTTCGGCGACCGATCAGCCCCCGGTGAGTGACCACGTCCGGCGCGAGTCCGAGAACAAAACCATCAAGGCCCGCTTGAAGGATGCCGACGACGAACTCGAGCTCGTGATCGTCAAGGACATGATGCTCACGGGTTTCGACGCGCCCCCGCTGCACACCCTCTACCTCGACCGCCCGCTGAAGGGCGCCTTGCTGATGCAGACCCTGGCGCGAGTCAACCGGACGTTCCGCGGCAAAGAGGATGGGCTCCTGGTGGCCTACGCGCCCCTCGCCGAGAATCTCGCGAACGCCCTCGCGGAATACACCAGCTCCGATCAGGAGAACCGGCCCATCGGTCGCGGCATCGAAGAGGCCGTGACGATCGCGACTGAACTGGTGGCACACATTCGGGAAATGCTCGTCGGCTGCGACTGGCGTGCGATTGTGGCGAACGGCGGTCCTCGTGCGTGGCGGACCGCCGCCACGACGACGACGAACTACCTGCGCGACTCCGCGAACCCCTTGAACGCTCCTGACCTCGAGAATGAGCGGCTTTCGGCCCGGTACCGCAGCGTGACGGGCCAGCTGGCGCGAGCGTGGGCTCTGGCATCCGGCCACGAAGGACTCGCCGAGCTCCACCAAGAGATCGCCTTCTACGAAGAAGTGCGGGTCTGGATGGCGAAGTTCGACGCAAGGGACCGGCAGGCACGAGACGAACCGATCCCGGAGGAGATCTCACGGCTGCTCAGCGGGCTGGTCGCCGAGGCGATCGCCCCCGGCGAGGTGCTCGACATATACGACGCCGCGGGGTTGCCCCGGCTCTCGCTTGACAACCTCGGACCGGAGTTCCTCGCTCGGGCGCAAGCGGCCCCGAATCCGCATCTCGCGATCGAGGCGCTTCGCGCCTCTCTCGTGGATGCGGGAGCGACGGCGACGCGCGGAAACCTCGTGCGCCAGCGCGCCTTCTCCGAGCGCATAGCCGAGATCATGAACCGGTACACGAACCAGCAGCTGACCGCCGCTGAGGTGATCGCCGAACTCATTGCGATGGCCAAAGACGTCGCGGCTGAAGCCGCTCGCGGAGAAACCTTCACGCCGCCACTGTCGAGCGACGAGCTTGCGTTCTACGACGCCGTGTCTACTAACGAATCCGCGGTCGATGTCCAGGGCGAAGATGTGCTCGCCCAGATCGCTCGCGAGCTCGTTGCTGTGATGCGTCGAGACGTGCGGACGGACTGGACGGTGCGTGACGACGTCCGGGCGAAGCTGCGTTCGTCCATAAAGCGCCTGCTGGTGAAGTACAAGTACCCGCCGGACAAGCAGCCGGAGGCGATCAAGCTTGTTATGGATCAGATGGAGTCGATGGCGCCGCGGTATGCGGATAATCGCCAATCGCGGAGCGCTCCTCAGCCCAGCTGACGAGCTCAGCTCGGCGCGCCCCTGGATCGCCGTACACATGACAGATGGGATTCCACTGATGGAGACCTTCAAGCGAACACCGCTGCAGCTATTCAACCTGCCGCAGCACTTCTTCATCCCCCTCTTCCAGCGACCTTACGTGTGGCGGGAGGAAGAGCAGTGGGCTCCTTTGTGGAGCGATATTCGCAGGGTGGCTGAGCGACGAATCGATGACCCGCGGTCAACGGTCACTCACTTCCTTGGAGCGGTCGTCCTGCAGAGCAATCAGGCACGGGTCGGTCGGCTGACGACGTGGAACGTCATTGACGGTCAGCAACGGTTGACCACGTTGCAGATTCTCGCGGACGCCACTTCGGCCGTCCTCGCGGACGCTGGCGACACGCGACTCGCTGCACAGCTCGAGCGGCTCACGCACAACGACGACATCTTCGTGGAAGAGGGCGCCAGTCGGCTCAAGGTGCGTCACCTGAACAAGGACAGGGCAGCGTTCGACGAGGTGATGACGGCGGAACCGCCGGTTGACCACCGCAGCCTGGTCAATCACGAGTCTCAGATCGTGTTTGCGCACGGCTACTTCTCTCGTGTGGTCGAGCAATGGCTCGGGGCAGCCAATTCTGAAGAATTTTTCACGAAGGCAAAGGAACTCGCGACGGTCCTCGTCGATGGTCTGCAGCTGGTGTCGATCGAGCTCGAGTCATCCGAGAATTCGCAGGAGATCTTCGAGACTCTCAACGCCCGCGGCACCCCGTTAACCGCGGCCGACCTGGTGCGCAACTTCGTCTTCCAGCTGTTGGCAGAGCAGGGCGACGACATGGCGAAGGCTTACGAGGAGGACTGGCCCTTCGAGACGAAGTTCTGGTCAAAGGAGGTGAGCGTCGGTCGCAATCTGCTGAGTCGCAGTTCCCTGTTCCTGAATCAGTGGCTCGTCGCACGTACAGGCGAGGACGTCAGCCCGCAGTCCACCTTCACCCGCTTCAAGTCCTATGTGGAGTTGGAGAGCACGGTGTCGATGGCCGACCTTCTGCGAGTCATCAAGGTGCAGGCCGCGCAGTACGAGTCTTGGACGGAAGCCGCGGGCCGGCCAGGTGGAAGCCTGACCCGCACGGAGATGGCGGTCTACCGAATGCAGGCGGCAGGTGTGGAGGTGCTGAAGCCTCTGCTCATCTGGTTACACCAACCGAGCCGAGCGCTGTCGGAGAAGACGATCGACGCGATCATCAACGCCGCAGAGAGCTGGATGGTCCGCCGCCAACTCCTGCGCTTGACAGGAAGCGATCTTGGGCGCATCGTCACCGATGTCATCGCGGCCAACTCTGAGGCATCCGAGGCCGAGCTCATTGATCGCGTTGTGAGCCAGCTCGCGCGACTCAACGTCACGAGTACCTACTGGCCAGGCGATGAGGAGATCCGCCAGACGCTCGCCACGGAGTCCGCGTACACGCGGTTCCAGCGCGGACGGCTTCGGATGATCCTCGAGGCGGCGGAAGACGAGTATCG
>Ga0308159_1002709_pt1 | contig 19640 bp, 13 predicted proteins | sample PhyCR1_FD_201040 | JGI IMG/M metagenome (GOLD analysis project Ga0308159, IMG submission 201040) | Phyllosphere microbial communities from UC Gill Tract Community Farm, Albany, California, United States - DLSLC.R1 | ecosystem: Host-associated > Plants > Phyllosphere > Unclassified | place: USA... | reverse complement strand
TCGAAGGGGGCGTACACGGTGCCGCTGCCGGCGTAGGTGTAGATGCCGAAGTTCCCGGCGGCGAGGTTCTGCGCCTCGGTGGTGCTCAGGGCGAGATCGACCGAGAACGTGCCGTCTTCCTTCAGCTCGATCGCGCCGCTGTTCGCGCCGCCGATGGTCGCCATACTGGCGGCCGGGACCGCCCACTTCTGCGCGATCACCGAGCGCGCGGAGGAGGCGGCGCCGGCGGAGGGCTTCCACGTCTCGGCGAACTTGCCGAACACGACGTACGTTCCGCTGAACGACCCGGCCAGCGGCGGGCGCACCCCGTTGGTGGCGGTGCCCGACGGCAGGAATCCGCTGCCCGTGACGGTGACGGTCTCACCCTGCGCGAGACCGCTGGTCTTCGAGACGGTGACGGTGGGAGCGGATGCCACGGGCGCAGCCGTGTACGCGACCGAGAGCGCGCTCGCGGGCTTGCGGGCGTCGGCAGCGCCGCCGGAGGAGTACCAGTACGAGCCCTGGCCGGTCTTGACCTGGAAGTCGACGAACGACTGCGGGAAGGCTCCGGCGTTGGCCCCGGTGGTGACCTGGGCGACCGAGCCCTCGGGGACGGTGATCGTGCGACCGAGGTAGTCGGGCGTCACGGTGAATCCGGTGGGGGTCACGTCGACGCCGGTGAGGGTCGCGATGACGACGTTCGTCGCCGGGGTCAGGGTCTCGAACTTGTCGGGATCGTCCATCGAGGTGCCGTAGCCGCCGAGGGTCGCGGTGACCGTGCCGGTGCCGTCGGAGGCGACGGTGAGCTTCGGGTCGGTGATCCACGAGCGGGTCATGCCCGAGTAGTACGCCGAGGTGAACGACCCGGTCCACTGGATCGTCGCGGTGTTGGCTTCTACGTCGACCGTGCCGGTGCCGCCGGTGATCTCGGCGATGTGACCCGAGTTCAGTCCGTTCCCGGAGGTGATGGTGGTGCCGTTGGCATCCGTCCGCAGGCCCGCGAAGGTCGCGGCGGCATAGCTGCCGTCGGCCTGCTTCTTGAGGATCTGCGTGTTGCCGTCGCTCTGCTTCCAGTTCGACGCGGTGACCCGGTCGGCCGACGAGGTCGCCGTGACGATGCCGGCCGACAGCAGGTTGACCGTGCCGGGGGCGAAGGCGGCCGCGTTGGACTCGGCGTTGATGCCCCAGCGGAAGACGGCGCCGTCGACGGTCGTCTCGGCGGCGTGTGCGGGGGCGGCGACGAGAGCCCCGCCGAGGGCGAGGGCTGCGGCGGTGAGGCTCGCGGTGGTCAGGCGGACGAACCGGCGTCTGTGCGTGGAGGAATCCACGGTCGTTCCCTTCTCCGCCCTCCGGCGGGTCCCGACGGCAGGCCGTCGGTGCACCCCGGTGGGGTGCGGGAGGGCAGGTTAGCCTTACCTAAGCATGAAGTCCGCGTCCAGGCAATGTTAAGGGTAGGCTCACCTTACTTGGAGGTACGTTCATGATCCGTCGAACGACTCGGGGCGTTGCCGCGCTCGCGCTTCTCGTGGCCGTCGCCGCGGGACTCACCGCGTGCGACGCCGCCGGAACCGCGCACGGTGACGGCGCGGCGGCCACGCCCCCGCTGGCCGAGGTGACACCGCTCGCCGACCCGCTGTCGTGGGAGGGCCCGTCGACCGCGGTCGCGGCCGCCGCGCCCATCGTGCCGGTCACCGACGGTGCGCAGGTGCTGCCCACGACGGTCACCGACTCGCAGGGCACCACGGTCACCGTGACCGACACCTCGCGCATCCTCACCCTCGACATCTACGGCTCGCTCTCGCGCATCGTCTTCGAGCTGGGACTCGGCGATCGGGTCGTCGCCCGCGATGTCTCGACGGGCTTTCCCGAGGCGGCGCACCTGCCCGTCGTCACCGAGAACGGCCACGACCTGAACGCCGAGGCGATCCTCGACGCCGCGCCCACCGTCATCCTGACCGACACCAGTCTCGGCCCGTGGGACACCATCCTGCAGATGAGGGATGCCGGCATCCCGGTCGTCGTGGTCGACTCCCACCGCTCGCTCGAGAACGTGGGAGAGCTCATCGCGCAGGTCGGCGCGGCACTCGGCGTACCCGAACGGGCGGCGGCGCTCGCCGCGCGCAGCACCACCGCCGTCGACGCGAAGATCGCGCAGATCGCCGCCGTGGCGCCGAGCGACCCCGCGCGAAAGCTCCGCATGATGTTCCTCTACGTGCGCGGCCAGTCGGGGGTCTACTACCTGTTCGGTGAGGAATCCGGGGCCGACAGCCTCATCGAGGCGCTCGGCGGCGTCGACGTCGCCGGGGAGATCGGGTGGAAGGGGATGCGCCCGGTCACCGACGAAGCCCTCGTCGACGCCAACCCCGATCTGCTCATCATGATGACGAAGGGCCTCGAATCCGTCGGCGGCGTCGACGGTCTCGTCGAGCACCTGCCCGCGGTCGCCCAGACGGATGCCGGGCGCCACCGCCGCATCGTCGACATGTCCGACACGACCGTCCTGAGCTTCGGCCCGGCCGCGGCGGATGTGCTCGACGCGCTCGCCGTCGCCGTCTACGCGCCCGAGGCGGCGGGATGACGGCGGTGGCGACCGCTCCCCTCGCGGCACCGAGACCCCGAATCGGTGTGCGCGTTCCCGCGGTCTTCGTCTCGCTCGCCGTCGCCCTCGTGGTGCTCGTGATCGTGTCGGCGGGGAGCGGACAGCTCTCGATCCCACCCGATCAGGTCGTCGGTGCCTTCGCGCGCGCCTGGAACGAGGTGGTGCGCGGGGTCGGACTCGGCGTCCTCTCCGTCGCGCCGGGTGCCGCCATGGAGCACGTCAACGGAGAAGCGACGCTGTGGCTCATCCGCGTCCCGCGACTGCTCATGGCCGTGCTGGTGGGGGCGACGCTCGCCACCGCGGGCGTCGTCATGCAGGGCGTGTTCCGAAACCCGCTGGCCGAGCCCGGGGTGATCGGCATCTCGTCGGGCGCCGCCGTGGGGGCCTCGGCATCCATCGTCTTCGGTCTCACCTTCCTCGGGCCTCTCACCCTGCCCGCCCTCGCGTTCGCCGGCGGGCTCGCCGCCACGGTGATCGTGTACGCCTCTGCGCGCGCGGACGGACGCACCGAGGTCGTGACCCTCGTGCTCACCGGCATCGCGGTGAACGCCGTCGGCGGTGCCGCGATCGCGCTGTTCACCTATCTCGGCTCGACGCAGCAGCGGGAGCAGATCGTCTTCTGGCAGCTCGGCTCGCTCAACGGCACGCGCTGGGACGACCTCGCGGTGGTGGCTCCGCTCGCCGTCCTCGGCGTCGTTGCGTGCCTGTTCTTCGCGGGGAGCCTCGACCTGCTCGCTCTCGGCGAGCGGCAGGCCGAGCACCTGGGGGTGCGCGTGGAGCGACTGCGCGTGATCGCGATCGTCGTGATAGCCGCGCTCACGTGCGCGGCGGTGGCGTTCTGCGGGATCATCGGTTTCGTCGGGCTCGTCGTGCCCCACCTCATGCGCATGGTGCTCGGACCCGGCCATCGTCTGTTGCTCCCCGCGAGTGCGCTCGGTGGAGCGGTGCTGCTCGTCGCCGCGGACCTCGTCGCGCGCACCGTGGTGCCCGGCTCGGAGTTGCCGATCGGCATGCTCACGGCGCTCATCGGCGGGCCGTTCTTCTTTTGGCTGCTGCGCCGCACGCGCCGTCGATCGGGGGGATGGGGATGACCGCCGTGCTGCGTGCGCGCGGGATCTCGGCCGAGGTCGGGGGTCGCCGTGTGCTCGACGACATCGACCTCGAGCTCGCCGCGGGCGAGATGGTCGTGCTCGTCGGTCCGAACGGTGCGGGCAAGTCGACACTGCTGTCGGTGCTCGCCGGAGACCGCGCGCCCGCAACGGGATCCGTCGAGCTCGACGGGGCGCTGCTGGAATCCTGGCCCGTCGCGGAGCGGGCGCGCCGCCGGTCGGTGCTGACCCAGAGCAACGAGGTGTCGTTCCCCTTCGTCGTGCGCGACGTCGTGCGCATGGGACGGGCTCCGTGGCGCCGGCATCCGGCCGCTGCGCGCGACGACGACGCGGTGGCCGACGCGATGGTCGCCGGCGAGGTCGAGCCCTTCGCCGAGCGGCCCGTCACGGGGCTCTCGGGCGGAGAGCGTGCGCGCGCCGCCTTCGCGCGGTCCTTCGCGCAGGAATGTGCGATCGCTCTGCTCGATGAGCCGACCGCGAGCCTCGACATCCGCCACCAGCACCGCGTGCTCGCCCGTACGCGCGATCGGGTGAATGCCGGGGGTGCCGCCATCGTCGTGCTCCACGATCTGGGACTGGCCGCCTCCTACGCCGACCGCATCGCCCTGCTCGAGAACGGGCGCGTGGTCGCGGTCGGGCCGCCGCGCGACGTGCTCGACCCCGAGCTGCTCACGCGGGTCTATCGGCATCCGATCGACGTCGTCGACGGACCCCGCGGAACCCTGCTCGTCGTCGCCGACCCCGCCTCCCTGCCCTCCCCCCTCCCCGGAGAACCCGCATGAATCGTCTGACCCGCCGTCTCGCCGCGTCGACCGCCGCTCTGATGCTCGCCGCCGCCGCCGTCGCCCTGAGCGGCCCGGCGTGGGCCGCCGGATCGGTGACGGTCGCGGGCCCCGGGGGCGCGGCATCCGCGAACCCCGACGGCGCCACCGACGTGACCGTGTCGGGCTCGGGCTTCCAATCGATCCCGAACGGCTTCGGCGGCATCTACGTGCTGTTCGGCTGGGTCGACGACCCGAGCGGCGGGTCGTGGCGCCCGAGCGCCGGGGGAGTGGTCGGCGCGGACTACCGGTACGTACCGGATGCCGAGTCGGCCGACAACAACGGGTACCAGCGCTTCCTCGCGTTCCCGGGCAGCCAGACCGAGAGCTCCGCGAACGGCACGCTCGGTGCCGACGGATCGTGGTCGGTGTCGATGGTGATCCCCGGGGCCGTCTTCGAGAGCCACGATCGCGACGGGAAGGTGAGCGAGGTCGACTGCCGTCAGGTCACCTGCGGCATCATCACGATCGGCGCGCACGGGGTGAAGAACGCCAACAACGAGACCTTCACGCCGGTGTCGTTCGCGTCCGCGTCCGCGGCTGAGGCCCCTGCCCCCGCGAGCGCGCCGCCCGCCGCCGGAGCCGTACGCGTCGGCGTCGAGTCGGCCGCGGTCACGGCCGGCACCTCGATCGTCTTTACCGGCCAGGGCTTCACCCCCGGCGAACAGGTCGTCGCCTCTCTCGACGGCGGGCTCACGGCCGTGGGTCCGCTCACCGCCGGGGCGCAGGGCGAGGTCGCGGCGGCGCTGCCGGTGCCGCGTGAGGTCCGCGACGGCACGCACCTGGTGACGCTGCGCGGGGCGGGTTCGGGCGCCGTCGCCGAGACCGAGGTGAGCGTCAGCGGCGGTACCGTCGTGGCATCCGTCGACGAGACGCCGACCGCACCCACGTGGGTGCTCGTGCTGCTGCTGGCGTGCGTCGCGCTGTCGGTGGCGCTCATCATCACGAGCATCGTCACCGCGATCGTGCGTGCGCGGGCGCGACGGCGTGCGCGTCGGGCAGCTGCGGGGGCGAAGCCGGATGCCGCGGCGGTGAGGTCGAAGAAACCTCGGGGTACGGGCGCGCGCCGGAAGCGTTCCGCGGACGCCGTCCCGGCCGGACCCCCGACGGCCGCCCCCGCACCGCCGTCCGGCCTCGGTCCCGACGCGCCGACAGATGTCCTCTCGAGCGGGGCCGCGCGATGAGCCCGCGCGTTTTGCTGCGCGCCGGTCTCGCCCTCGGGCTGCTGCTGGGGATGGGTGCGGCTCCCGCGGTCGCCGCCGGTCCGGACGAGGTCATCGTCACCGTGCCCGGTTCCGACGGAGGCGGCGGGAGCGGCGACGGGACCATCGTCGACGCCCAGTTGCGCTGGGGGCTGAACGCCGAGTCGGGTGGGGGCGCCTTCGCGGGCGGATGCAACTTCCTCAGCGCGGGGGTCGCCGGCGACGCCGGGGGCGCCCGGGTATGGAGCGAGGGCGACGGTCTGTACCGGGCCGAGGACGGCCGGGTGCGCATCGAGAAGCCGACCGCCGGCGGGGGCTGGACGCGGGCCTCGTGGGCCACGAGATGCCTGGATGCCCACGGCTCCGCCGTGTCGGTCGCGTCGACCGCGAGTACGTCGGGCAATCAGGTCGTGATCGACGGCGGCACGGGCACGCGCCGTGACGGCGCCGTCGAGATCCAGTGGTCGGGGTCGTTCACCGTGGTCTTCTACGGCGGGATGACGTACTGGAGCGTGACCGACCCGCGACTCACGCTCGACGCGACGGGCACCGGCCAGCTCCTCGGCACCGCGAGCGGCTACGGCACCTCGATGGACGACATGACGACGTGGAACCCGATCGCCCCGCAGACCATCGTGCTGGCCGACATCCGCGCCGCCGATCTCGCGGACGCGGGCGGCTTCGTCGTCACGCCGCAGTACCTCGGCGTCCTGAGCGTGGGGTCCGGGCAGGTCGCGCGCTCGGGCGGCAACGAGGCCTACTGGGGCTCGTTCCCGCAGTCGTTCCTCGACTTCCACCGCCTGACCGGTCAGCAGGGGTACTGGCTGACGACCGGGGGTGTGCGGGATGCCGCGAAGCCGGCGTCGCCGCTCACGGTGAGCTACTCCGCCTCGGCGCCGATCGTCGCCCCGGTGCCCGCGCCGGCGGGGGCCGCGGGCATCCCCGACAATCCGTTGCGGCGGGCCCCGGCCGCCCAGGCCGCGGCGGCGCCGCTGTCGCAGATGCTTCCGGTCAGCACGCCCCTGACGACGCAGCCACAGGCCGCGGGGCTGGTGCCCGAGGCGCGGAACACCCTCTCGGCGCTCGTGCTGCCCCTGCTCGGCTCCGCCGCCGCACTGGGGGCCGCGATCATCGCGGTGCTCAGCATGATGCGGGCGTTCCCCTGGCAGCGGGAGTCGACGCCCGTCTGAGCGGCGGTGCCGGGGGTGCGAGCGCGGCGGTTGTGCGCGCGGCGGCTGCGAGGGCGGCGGCTCTGAGCGCGGCCGCTGCGAGCGCGGCGGTTGTGCGTGCTGCGGCTGTGAGCGCCGTGGCCCGAGGGCCGCGCTCAGTCGCGCGTGCTCGCCGGCGTCGGGTGTGCGCGGCGGCGCCGCCGTGCCGCGACGGCGAGGGCGACGGTGAGGGTGCCGATCGCCAGAGCGGCGACGAGCGGCACCATCGGGACGGCGACGAGACCGGCGCTCGCCGTCAGCGGCTCGAGCCGGCCGGCGCCGAGACCGACGCTCTCGCCCTCGAGGGTGACCGCGGCGTCGAGGTGCAGCAGGGCCACGACCCCCGGAACGCTCTGGCGTACCTCGACGGTGGATCCGGGCATGATCTCGGGCAGACGCGTGGCCTCGCCCCGCTGCGTGCCGAAGCCGAGAGGTCCGCTCGCCGTCGGCGTCGCGATCCCGGTCGCGCGCGTGTTCCCGGTGTTGGTGACGTCGTAGGCGAGTTCGATGTCTCCCGCTCCGAAGGGGTTCCAGGTCCCGGTGAACGACACGGTGGGGACGGTCATCGACAGCGAGGGCGACAGTTCGCCGCTCACACGCAGGTGGATGCGGGTGCCGAGCCGGCGATCCAGGGCGACCTCGCCGTCGCCGCGGGTGCGCAGAGCGGCGACGATGCCAGCGGGGTGGTCACCGGGGCGCGCGTCGGCGGGGATCGAGATGGTGAAGGGCACCACGGCATCCTGTCCCGGTTCGAGGTGCAGGAGGTCGGTCTCGGGCCTCACCCAGAGGCCCGCGTCGACGGACGGGGTGCCCGCGGGCGGGAGGTCGAGTGAGCCCTCGCGCGTGGTGAACGCGTCGGCGGCGTACACCGACAGGTCGAGGGGCGTCGCGCCGTCGTTGCGCACGCGGAAGGTGTCGGACACGACGGCGCCGGGATCGACCCGGAGGTCGAAGTTCGCCCGCTCGGTGCCGTCGGCGGCGGGGACGGGGCCGACGCTCCAACTGGTACCGGAAGCGTCGGCGGCGGTCGCGGGTGGGCCGGGCCAGGCCACCGCCGCGACGGCGACGAGCAGGACGGTCAGGGAACGGGGCAGAAGACGCATGGTGAAACCTGTGGTCGGGGTGGGAAAGCGGATGCCGGCCCGCCGAGAGGGAATCCTCCCGGCGGGCCGGCCGGTCGTCAGCCGAGGGCGGTGACCGTGAGGGTGGCGCGGTAGTCGCCCGGCGCCGTCGTGCTCGGCGCCGTCAGGGTGAGCTCGGCGCCGACCGTCGCGCTCGCCGCGCGCGTGCTGGCCGCGAGCAGGGCGGAGCGCCCGAGCCCGGGACCGCCCGCGACGGTCGAGAGCACACCCGCGCCCGCGGCGACACCGTCGACGGGGGTCTTCACCGAAGGAGTCCACCCGAGGTACCCTCCGCTGAAGCTGCCGACGCCGGAGGCGAAGTCCGACACCTGACCCGAGATGCTCCAGGCCGAGGCGCCGGAGCCGGTGCGGGTATCGGTCACCACGATGTCGCTCAGCGTTCCGCGGGCGACGAACGTCGCACCCGACTGCGCGGCGGTACCCAGCGAGACCGGTCGGTCGTCGACGAAGCTCCAGCGGAACGTGCCGGGACCCGTCGCCGCGGCGGGAATCGCGACCTCGACCTGCTGCCCACCGCTCGACTCGACCGGTGCCGTCGGCTCGGGCGTCGGCGTCTGGGTCGGGGTCGGCGTCTGCGTCGGCGCGGGGCTCGGTGTCGACGCCGCGGTCACGGTGACGATCGCGCTCGCGCTGGTCGCCGTGCCCGCGCGGCTGGAGAACACCGCGCGCACCTCGATCCGTCCCGCGCTCTCGGTCGGCAGGGCGAGCGTCGTGCTCGTCGCCCCGGCGATGTCGGTCCAGGTCTCACCCGTCTTCCGCTGCCACTGCACGTCGGGGGTCGGCGATCCGCTCGCGACGGCCGAGACGTGTGCCGGAGTGCCGGCCGTGACCGTCACGGCATCCGGTTCGTCCGTCACCCGGGGAGCCACGTCGGCGAACGGGTTCTGGCCCGTGCCGATCGGATCGAGCGGGTCGATGGCCGAGCCGCGCGCCTGCGAGAGGTAGAAGCTCTGCGTGAAGCGGGCGGTCACGGTGCTCCCCGCTTTCTCGGGATCGCGGGAGCTCCCGGATGCCAGGAACCAGCCGCGCAGTCCGTCGTCGAGCCAGTCGACCAGTGACGCCGGGAAGCTGGCCGGGTAGACCGTGGCGTCGCCGAGCTCGGGCTTGACGTAGGGTCGTCCGGCCCACTCGGGCGTCGCGGTGAACGTTCCGGCGGCGCTGAGGGGGGTCGACAGCGACGAGGCGGCGAACGTCGCCACGATCACCCGCTGGTACCCGGCCGAGGTGCGCGAGCGTCCGCCCTCCATCGAGCCGCCGTTGTTCCACGCGACGTCGGCGGTCAGCGTGCCGCGACCGTCGGGGGCGACGGCCAGGTACGGGTTCGAGAACGACAGGAACAGTCCGTTCAGTCCGCCGTAGGGGCGGTACACGGCCGTTCCTCGCCACGAGAACTGTGCCGAGCCGTTGTCGGCGGTCCAGCCTTCGCCCTCGCGGAACGCGAAGCCGTTGCCGGAGGGGATGTCGACCGAGGAATCACCCCGGGCACGTGCCCACTCGTTGGCGTAGGCCGATAGGCCGAACTCCAGCGCGGGAGCCGTCACCAGGCGCGACCCGGTGGGGGCGGTGCCGAGGGCGAGCGGTGCGGGGGCGTTCAGACGCAACTCCGCGGCCTCGCTGACGCTCGTGCCGCCTGCGTTGTCGAAGACCGCGCGGTAGCGCGTGCCGAAGTCGGTCGCGGCGGGGGTGAAGGTGTAGTCGGATGCCGTGGCCCCGGCGATCGCGGTCCACGTCGAGCCATCGGTCGAGCGCTCCCAGCGCAGCGTGTCGCTGCCCGCGGCGCGGGCCGAGAAGGTCACCGCGGTGTCGTAGGCGACGGACGCCGTGACCGGGTGCTGGGTGATGGCCGGGGCGCTCGAGGCGGAGCCGTCGGCGACGGCGATGCGTACGGGGGTGCTCGCCGTGGAGCTGAACGCGTTCGTGGCTCGCGCGCGCCAGAGGGCGCCGAAGCCCGACTCGGGGATCGTCACGGCGTACGCGACCGACGAGTGCGACGCGGGCAGCCACGAGCTCACGCGGGTGTCGTCGAGGGGCAGCCGGATGAACGGGGCCACGCCGTCCAGCGGCGCGGGCACGGCGCTTCGCGGGGTGACCACGTCGCCGCGGTCGGGAACGGCCGAACTCCACGCGGCGTTCAGCTCGGCCCACGACGTGCCGCCGTCGAGGCTGTACTCCCAGGTGGCCGAGGTGTCGTCGGAGCCTTGCGCGACCACGCTGAAGTCGGGGTACTTCGTGCCCTCGGCGGCGGGGTCACGGCTGTCGACCGTCGGCTGCGGCGCGGCGGTCACGCGGGCGCTGAGCGCGAACCGCCCGGTGTACTGGTACACGCGGTCGCCCCCGACGGCGGCGGTGAAGGTGATGTCGTCGCGCCAGCTGGATGCGGCCGACAGCGACCCGGGGAGGATCGAGAGACCGTCGAGCGCCAGCTCGTCGCGACGCCCGCCGTCGGCGGCGGCGTAGCGGACGATGCGGGTGCCGTCGGCCGAGACGGCCTGGTACTCGCCCAGAGCGGTGCTGTAGGTGAGGGAGCGGACGGCTGCGGACTCCCGCGCGTGGGCGATGAGGCGCGAGTCCTCCATGAAGCCCGTGCCCACCAGGCTCACATCGCCGTCGGAGTCGGAGAGGGCGAGGGAGTTGTTGCCGAGGGCGATGCGCGCGACGTTGTCGATCCCGTCGAGCGCGAGCGTGCGGACCGTACCGATGTCGTAGATCGAGACGACGTCGAGCGCGCCGGGGCGCACCGAGACGATGTTGCCGGCGTCGGGGTCCATGAGGAACCGGCGGTCGGCGGAGGCGGTGAGCGGAAGGGTCGTGGCGGCGCGACCGGGGATCTCGGTGAGGTCGTAGGCCAGGCGCCGCGCCACGAAGGTGCCGTCGTTCGCGCGGTGGATCGCGAGCAGGCCGCTCGAGGCGAGGTCGAGCATGACGAGGCGGCTCAGGTCGACGGTCGAGCGCGAGAGTGCGGCGACGCTGGGCGAGGTGATGTCGGAGGCGCTGGTGCTGGTCACCGTGACGAGGGCCTTGGCGCCGCCCTTCTCGCCGAGCAGGTAGACGGTGAGCTTGCCGTCGATCGTGACCTGGAAGGCGCTGATGACGCTGTCCAGCCGCGACGAGACGTCGGCCGAGCCGAGGATGCGCCCCGCGAGCCCGTCGACGACCTCGACGCGCACGATGCCGGCGTCGCTGACGGTACGGAGGAGCCGATTGTCGTAGCGCAGCTGGTCGGACGACGACACGCGCACCTGCTGCACGGTGGCCGACGGCGACAGGGTCGATGCCGTGGTCGGTGAGACGTCGAAGGATGCGGTCGGGGAGTCCTGAGCCGGTGCGGCGTGAGCCGCCGTCATCGGCGTCAGGACCAGGGCTCCGCACACGAGAGTGGTCACGAGCGGTGACCATCGCCGAACGGATGGGGACATGGGTGTACTCCTTCAGGAGGGCGGGCCCTCGCGAGACGGGAGGCGTGTTCCTCCCGGAAACACCATATCGGTTAGGTAAGGCTGCCCTAACTCAATGTCTCGACACGTCCGCTTCGTCCCGCTGTTCTCCCTGGCCGTGCCGACACCCCGCGCTCGGCGGCGCGGGGCTCAGGGGGGTCAGACGAGCGGCGCGACGTCGGAGAAGGCGTCGAGCTCCACCCGTGCAGCGGATGCCGACCCGCCGAACACCCGCCCGCGGCGCGACGTGCTCTCCCATGCCGGCCACCCGGGGTCGCCGTCGCGCACGAACGCGACGGCCGCTTCGTGCATCTCGGCGGCGAGAGCGGTCGGCGGCGTCGCGCCCGCGATCGCCGCCACCCCGTCGGCGTCGAGGTGGTCGAACCAGAACGGCACGTCGAGGCAGTGGCACGCGACGCCGTTCGCCGGGGAGCGCCACGCGAAGCGGTAGACCCAGGTCGCACCGGCCGTCCGCGCTCGCGCGACGCGGAGGACGACGGAGCGGATGACGCGATCCGAGACGTATCCGCCGAGCAGGGCCGCCGCGCCCCGGCGTCGAGACCGAGCCAGGTACGCGCGGCGGCGTGAGCGCCCGAGTCCCAGCACGGCCAGGGCAAAGGGCACCGGGACGAGCCGCAGCGCCTTCCCCCAGCGGGCGGTCAGCATGGTGAACTCGTCATCGGTGGCACCGATCACCACCGGCACGTCGGACTCCGCCAGCGCTTCGAGCGGCGGCCGGGGGAGCAGGTCGCCGTCGACGACCGGGCCGAGAGGGAGGCCGTCGTCGAACAGGGCTCGCACCCGCGACAGGCGCGGGGCGCCCTCGGGCCGCTGCGCGCGGCGCTGCAGCGCGAGCAGGCGCTCCTCGTCGAGCCCGGCGAACCCGTCGCGGTCGGCGCTCACTCCGCCGAGCGCCGCGACCCGCGCCGCGAAGCGTTCGGCCGCGGTGGTCGCGACCGCCCCCAGCGCGGGCGACAGCGCCATCGCGCGGTGGAAGAGACCGGATGCCGCGGGACTCGCGAGCAGCGCGAGCACCGACCCGCCGCCCGCCGACTGCCCGGCGATGGTGACGCGGGACGGGTCGCCGCCGAACGCGCGGATCTCGTCGCGCACCCATCCCAGCGCCGCGATCTGATCGCGCAGGCCGCGGTTCGAGGGGGCGCCGTCGATCGCGCCGAAGCCGTCGAATCCGAGGCGGTACGAGATCACGACCGAGACCACGCCGTGGCGCGCGAACGCGTCGCCGTCGTACCACCGGCTCGCGGGCGACCCCGAGACGAAGCCGCCCCCGTGGATCCACACGAGCACCGGGAGGGCGGCATCCGGGGTCGCGTCCCGCGGTGCGAAGACGTTGACGTTCAACGTCGCGTCTCCCGGGACGCTGGGCTCGGGGATCAGCGTGATGCCGGTGTCACCGCGCTGGGCGGTGGGTCCGTAGGCGGTGGCGTCGAGCTCGCCGTTCCACGGCTCGACCGGCGCGGGGGCGGCGAACCGCAGCGGTCCGACGGGGGCCTGGGCGAACGGGATGCCGAGAAACACCGCGGTGCCGCCTCGGGTGAAGCCGCGCACGCGGCCCCGGGTGGTGGCGACGACGGGGGCAGCGGCATCCATGGCCCCATCCTGGCGCACGGAAGTCTCGGTCGGCGGTGCTCAGGCCGCGTCCCACCAGCGCAGCACGCGCAGCGCGAAGAACGTCAGCCATCTCGACGGCTCGCCCGCGGCGACGTCGACCGGGAACCATTCGCGGCCGCGCGGGGGGAAGGCCTGATGCCACGTGCCGTCGGCGTCGCGGCTCGCGCGTACCCGCTCGATCGCGTCGGCGAGCCGCGGGTCGGGGGCGGTCGCATCGTGCCGGGAGGCGGCGCGGAAGTGGTCGAGGGCGCGAAGCGCGCTGTAGCGGAAACGGAACGGATACCCGAGACGGTCCGCCCACCCGTGCTTCTCGCCGGTGGAGAGGCGGTACATCAGCCGTCGCTCGAGCAGGTACTCTTCCGCGCCCTTCCGCGCCGCGTGCAGCTCCGGCGTGCCGCCGGTGCGCCACTCGTCGTCGAGGATCCCGATCACCGCGTTGAGCGTGGAGTGGAACGACGACCTCATCGAGCCCTCCACCCACTCGCAGTTCCAGCCGCCGTCGCCGAGCTGATGCTCGACGAACCAGTTCCGGATGCCGCTGACATCCGCTCCGAGCCACGCTCCGCTCGCGAGGGTGAAGGCGTTGATGCACGCGTCGACCTCGCCGCCCCAGAAGGGAAGGTCGTCGTACTCCCAGCGCGCGTTGCGCTCGAGGAGCCCGGCGGTGTCGGGGCGGAGGGCCTCGGCATCCACTCCCCATTCGCGCAGGCTCATCAACGACCAGGACGTCGCCGTCCACGGCTGCGGGTCGCCCCACGTGAAGCCGGCGGGGAAGTGCGCGCCGCCCGCCCAGAGCCCGTCGTCACCCTGCGCGGCGAGGAGCTGGGCCCCGAACCCCTCGAGCGGCACCCGGGCACGGGTCGCCCGCCACTGTTCCTCGGGGGCGTCGAGGAGGTCGCGCTCGACCTTCCACCGCAGGCTCGGATCGCTGTCGGCCAGCCAGGCCAGGACATCGTCGTCGGTCATCCGGGCAGGCTACGCCCGTGCGCGCGGCACGGGAACACGACTCCGGAGATTCGTGCCCGTTTCGGCCTCCGCGGCGCCGACGGGGCGGCTTCGCGCCCGGATCTCCGGAGTCCTGCACGCGCCGCTGCGCGCCCAGCGGCCCGGCCTCCATCGACCTCGCCGGGGTCCGCGCGCGTCAGGCGTCGCGGCGCGCGCCCTCGGACGGGGTCACCGTGAACACGTTCGGTGCGCGGAATCCGGATGCCGCGAACGCGGCCAGGACCGCCTCGGTCGCCACCGGGATGAGCCCGGTGGGGATCAGCGCGATCGCCGCTCCGCCGAAGCCGCCGCCGGTCATGCGTGCGCCGAGGGCGCCGGCCGCGAGCGTCGTCTCGACGGCGAGGTCGAGCTCGGGGACCGAGATCTCGAAGTCGTCGCGCATCGAGGCGTGCGAGGCGGTGAGCAGGTCGCCGATGGCCGTCGGGCCGTCGGCGTCGAGGGCGGCGACCGTGTCGAGCACGCGCTGGTTCTCGGTGACGATGTGACGGACGCGCCGGAAGGTCACGTCGTCGAGGATCTCCTCGGCACGCGGCAGGTCGTCGACGGTCAGGTCGCGCAGGGCCGCGACGCCGAAGGCGGCCGCCCCGCGCTCGCACGCCTCGCGGCGCTCGCGGTACCCGCCGGTGGAGTGCGCGTGCTCGACGAGGGTGTCGACGACGAGGATCGACAGTCCCGCGGCCGCGAAGCCGAGGGGCACGGCGCGGGTCTCCAGCGTCCGGCAGTCGAGGAAGGTCGCGGCGTCGGCGACGCCGAGCATCGAGGCCATCTGGTCCATGATCCCGGTCGGCGCACCGACGGCGTCGTTCTCGGCGATGCGTCCGACCCGGGCCAGGGCGACCTTGTCGAGACCGGCTTTCCACACGTCGTTGAGGGCGGATGCCACGGCCCCCTCGATCGCGGCCGAAGACGACAGGCCCGCGCCGACAGGCACCTCCGACGCCAGGGCGATGTCGACGCCCCGGGGCGCGGCATCCGGAGCCTCCCGGAGGAGCGCCCACGCCACGCCCAGCGGGTAGCCCGCCCAGTCGAGGCCGCCGGCGGCGATCCGGGCGTCGAGGTCCGCGAGCGAGACCTCGACCGGGTCGGGAGCGAACGTGGAGGTCACGCGGATGACGTCGTCGGGGCGCAGCGCGACGGCCGCGGCGGTGCGCTGCGCGATCGCGAAGGGGAAGACGAAGCCCTCGTTGTAGTCGGTGTGCTCGCCGATGAGGTTGGCGCGGCCGGGGGCCGACCACACCCCGGCCTCCGGGGCGTCGGTGAGGGTGGCGAGAAGGGTGCGGGCGTCGTCGACGGCGGTCATGCCGTCACCTCCGGAACGGTGTCGAGGGCGGCGCGCAGGCGCTCGGCCTGCGACTCGGGGGTCACGTCGCCGATCCAGGCGCCCATGGCGGCCTCGGACCCCGCGAGGTACTTCAGCTTGTCGGCGGCGCGACGGGGCGAGGTGATCTGCAGGTTGAGGCGCACGGCATCCCGGCCCCGTCCGACCGGCGCCTGGTGCCAGGCGGCGATGTAGGGGGTGGGGGTGTCGTACAGCGCGTCGATGCCGCGCAGTAGCCGCAGGTAGAACGGGGCGAGTTCGTCGCGCTCGGCGTCGGTCGTCTCGGCGAGGTCGGCGACGTGGCGGTGCGGGAGCACGTGCACCTCGATGGGCCAGCGCGCAGCGAACGGGACGAACGCGGTCCAGTGCTCGCCGCGCAGCACGACGCGCTCGCCGCCCTGCTCGAACTCCAGGATCCGCGCGAACAGGTCGTTCGAGGTGCGCGAGATCGTGTCGAGGAGGCGGTGCGTGCGCGGTGTCACGTACGGGTAGGCGTAGATCTGCCCGTGCGGGTGGGGAAGGGTGACCCCGATCTGCTCCCCGCGGTTCTCGAACGGGAACACCTGGCGGATGCCGGGCAGGGCCGACAGCGCCGCGGTGCGGTCGGCCCACGCCTCGATCACGGTGCGGGCGCGGGTGCGCGAGAGCGAGCCGAACGACCCCTCGTGCGCGGGGCTGAAGCACACGACCTCGCACCGGCCGACCGAGGTGCGCGTGCGGCCGAGGCCGAGGTGCTCGAGGTCGTCGTCGCCGCGCGGCGGGTCGACGGCGGCGGGGGCGTCTCCGACGGCGGTATCGAGGGCGGGGCCGAACGAGGGCGACTTGTTCTCGAAGACCGCGACGTCGTACAGCGACGGGATCTCCGAGGGGTTCGTCGGCGTCTGCGGCGACAGCGGGTCGAGGTGCGCGGGGGGCAGGAAGGCCCGGTTCTGACGATTGGATGCCACGGTGATCCAGTCGCCGGTCAGCACGTCCTGGCGCATGGTCGCCGTGGTCGGCCGCGGGTCGAGGGTGCGGGCATCGACCGCGCGCTCGGCGCCGAGCGTCGTGTCGGGGTCGTCGAAGTAGATGAGCTCGCGTCCGTCGGCGAGGCGGGTGGGTCGCTTGACGACGCCGGCGCCCAGGGGCTCCGCGGTGGGGCTGTCCGTGTTCACGATAACACGCTACATCCGGCCCGTGATATCGTCAACATGAGGGGGCGTGATGCGCGTATCCATGGCCGATGTGGCCGAGAGGGCCGGAGTCTCGGCGCAGACGGTGTCGCGCGTGGCCAACGGCAGCCCCCGTGTCGACCCCGCCACGCGGGTCCGCGTCGAGAAGGCCATGGCCGACCTCGGCTACCGCATGCACCGCGCCGCCCGAGCGCTGCGCACCGGGCAGACGTCCACGATCGGACTGGTCGTGTCGACCCTGGCATCCGTCGGCAACTCGCGCATGCTGCAGGCGATCTCGGAGGCCGCCGCCGAGCGCGACTACGCCCTGGCCGTGGTGACGGTGGGGGAGCGCGGCATCCGCGAGGCTTTCGCCCGCCTGCGTTCGCAGGGCGTCGACGGCGCCGTCGTGCTGAACGAGGCGACCGAGCTCGCCCGCGACGCCGAGCCGCCCGCCGACCTGCATCTCGTGGTCGTCGATTCGCCGCCCGACCCGCGCTTCTCGATCGTGCAGACCGACCACGCCGGGGGCGCCCGCGCCGCGACGCGGCACCTCCTCTCCCTGGGGCACCCCACGGTGCACCACATCGCCGGACCCGCGCGCTCGTTCGCCGCGACCGAGCGCGAACGCGGCTGGCGCGAGGCGCTGGCCGAGGCGGGCGTCGCGCCGCCGGAGCTCGTGCGCGGCGATTGGACCTCGGCATCCGGTCATTCCGCGGCCCGCGCCCTCGGAACCGCGACCGCGGTCTTCGTCGCCAACGATCAGATGGCCCTCGGCGCGGTGCGGGCCCTCGCCGACGCGGGGCGGCGCATTCCCGAAGACGTCTCCGTCGTCGGCTTCGACGACATCGCGGATGCCGCGGAGTTCCGCCCGCCGCTCACGACCGTCCGCCAGGACTTCGACGCCCTCGGCCGCCGCGCCGTCGCCGCGCTGATCGCCGCGATCGAGGGGGGTGCGGCCGTCGCCGAGACGGTGCCGGCGTCGCTGGTGGAGCGCGAGAGCAGCTCCGCCCCCTGAGGCGCGCACGCCCGCCGCGCCCGCGCGGCGCCGGTTCGCGGGTCGGGCGGTGGACGCAGCCTTCGGGGCGGGCTCTTCTCGCCCGGAAACGAGGATCGCGCCGCGGGCCACGTCCCCGCGTGAGCGCGACCGAGCCCGCTACCCCGCGGGCAGATCCAGGGTCACGGTCGTCCGCTCGTCGGGCACGCTGTCGATGCGGACCGCCCCGCCGTGCGCCACGGCGATCGCGCGGACGTTCGTGAGCCCGAGACCGAAGCCCTGGATCTCGCTCGAGCGCGCGAGCGACCCGCGATAGAACCGTTCGAACGCCCGACGCTGTTCGGTGCGTCCGAACCCCGCGCCGGAGTTGGTCACGGACAGGACGGCGCGGTCGTCGCGGACGCCGTACGCCACGGTGATCGGAGCGGACGGGATGCCGAACTTCCCGGCGTTCGTGAGGAGTTCCGCGACCGCGACGACGACCTGGGCGCGATCCAGGCGGGCGGAGGTCGTGCCGGTGGCCGCGGTGTCGATGGTCTGCCCGCGGGCCTCGACGGACGCTGCGACCTCCGCGACGGCGTCGGCGACGATGTCGCCGAGATCCACGTCCTGCCGGCGCAGCGTCTTCTCGCTCTCGCTCGCGGCGAAGAGGTCGCGCACCCGGCGGGAGAGGTCGGCGGTGCGCCGGGTGACGATGTCGACGTGGCGGCGGAGCCGGGTGTCCTCCGGGTCGACCTCTTCGTCGATGAGGTCGAGGAATCCCGTGATGCTGGTCAGGGGCGTGCGGAGCTCGTGCGACACCGTGCGCAGGAACTGCTCCCGCAGTTCGATCGCCTCGGCGACGACGGTGGTGTCGGAGATCACGACCACGGTTCCCCGGAGGCTCCCGTCGGGGCGGAGCACGCGGCCCGACGAGGCCAGCACGGCGACGGGGGCTTCCTCGGGCCCCCACCACTCGAACTGGTCGTTGACCGCCTCGCCCGCCAACGCGCGCGGGACGACCTGCTCGTGCGCGGGCACGAGGGCGGTGCGGTCGGCGGTGAAGACCGCCGGCCCGGCCATCGGCGCCTCATCGAGGCGGAAGCCGCCGAGCGCGGCGAGGCGACGCGCGTAGGCGTTGGCCACTTCCAGGCGCCCCTCGGCGTCGTAGAAGATGACCCCGGCGCTCACGGTGTCGACGATGCCGCGCGCCACGGCTTCGGTGTCGCGGGCCGCCTCGAGCGCGTCCGCCTGGGCGCGCGAGGCCTGGATCAGCTGCTTCGTGTTGCGCCGGAGGTGGCGGGCGGCGATGAAGACGATCACCGCGACCCCCAGGAGGATCGTCGGCATGATCACGACGTTCGCCCACTCGACCGGCGACGACGGCCAGGAACCGACGTACGCGAAGCGGAACGAAGTGATGAAGCCCGCTCCGAGCACGGCGGCGAGGATCCCGTACCAGGGAAAGCCGTAGGCGAGCCACAGGATCGGAAACATCGCTAGCGCCGAGACCGAAGGGAACAGGGGGAGCAGCTCGGCCCGCACGAGGGCCACGGCCACGAGGTCGAGTCCGGCGACGAGCATCATCCACGCGCGGGGCAGCCGTTCCCAGGGCACGGCGAGCGAGAGGCCGGTGGCCGCGACGGTCAGCAGGTAGCCCGCGATGACGACGTCCACCGTCAGCGTCGCCGGCGCCGCCAGACCCGCGATGCCGGCCATGAACGCGACCGCGAGGAAGAACGGGAACTGCGCCCGGAGGAAGACGCGCATACGCCCGCGCGGGCTCGCCTCCACCTCGAACAACGGCATCGTGGCGTTCCTCTCCCCCTTTTCGGCGCTCCTCGACGGTACTTCACGCGACCTCCGGCCCGGCAGGCTTGCGCCATGAGAACAGGGGATGCCATGAGCACAGGGCGTTTCACGCACAATGCCCCTGTCGCCATGGCATCCCCTGTTCTCGGGGCGGGATCGCGCTACTCCTCGCGCTGCCCCAGCGACGGCTCGGCGACGAAGCGTGCGACGGGCGCGGTCACCTGCTCGAGCTCGAGCACCACGATCTCGTTC
>Ga0308159_1002707_pt1 | contig 19650 bp, 18 predicted proteins | sample PhyCR1_FD_201040 | JGI IMG/M metagenome (GOLD analysis project Ga0308159, IMG submission 201040) | Phyllosphere microbial communities from UC Gill Tract Community Farm, Albany, California, United States - DLSLC.R1 | ecosystem: Host-associated > Plants > Phyllosphere > Unclassified | place: USA... | reverse complement strand
TTAATCATTAAAAATAATGAGCAAAAAGGGTGCAGAACCGCCCCAGAAGTAATGCTCACAGATAATAGTAGGCGGGGAAACGATAATAGCCAGCCAAAGGGCTATTGATTATATTTCGGATGGGATAACGATATTCCAGGGAGGTAATCGTTGATTTTACCGACGCAGTCATTTACCCGCCCGGCTCAGGCCAGCATTGGCGTCAAATACACACCGCATATAACTCATTGATTTATAGTGATCGCGTTGTAAGTGCAGGAAAAATAAATGGTAAAAAAGGCACATTTTTGTGCCTTTGAAATAGATGTTAACTATATGAATTAAATGGATTTATTCATTTCAGTGTCCACGCATTGACCACATCGACAACTAAGCCCCGTTTATTCGGGGCTTTTTCTTTAGTGCATCTGGAATGACTGCTGACTGTTTTTGTCCGGATGCAACTGCACAGCGTGAACCGTTCCTGGCTCGACGATGATGTCAGCAATCGACTCATGTGTTTTGAACGTGCAACTGCAATTGATATTCTGGCACTGGTGATAACGCTCTTTGGTGTTGAGGCTCAGGTAACGACTTGAACGGGCGTGAGCGGCGTGCTGGCATTTCGGGCAGTGCATCATAATAATCACCATGTAATCATTTGCAATCAGATACAGTCATTGTATGCATTCTTAATTATCATACATCCGGTATTACAATGATTTACATACCCCAGATTCAATCAGAGCTTCCATCCGGTGTCCCCTGATGAAACACCATCTGCCAATCGTAGTTTTCTGAGTAAACCCAAAGAGATGAACGCAGTGCCCGACGACAGCCCGCTTTTCCCTGGGTACGGTAGGTAAGAATTACATGGGTACTGTCGATCTCAATAAGGGAATAATTAAAACCAAAAATTTCAGGCGCATCAGTCTCTGAAAGCAGCGATTGAATAACTTTTTCGCGGTTAACGAGGTGCCCGGAATAAGTTATTTCCGTGAAATGAGAATGTAAGACCCTGTCCAGCCAGATTGGGTCATGCCTTCGCACTGTGTGCAGACTGTCTTCAAGTTTTTTAATTTTATCTAAAAGCATCACAACCTTCCTGATAACGGTGCTCATTACTCTCAATAATAGAGATGTATTTTTAATTAATCCCCATCATTTCCAATCGCCTCATAACTCACATCCGACAACAACACCTCCAGATTTAACGTCGTCACAAACCCACTGCCGCCCAGGCTGTGCGTCACCTTGCTGATAATCCAGGGCTGCGCGTCAATTACGGATTTAAATCCGGACACGGCCACCGGCGTCTCAGGAAATAAATCCGCACGCCCGCGAGCCAGGGAGATCGAGAACTCCGCGACGCCGCGCTGGAGTTTGTCCCACTTTGCCTGCGCTGCCCGCATGGCCGCTTTCTGCGTAGCGTATATGGTAGTGAGGGTAAACACGTTGTCTTCACTGCCCGCCAGGTATTCCCCTTCCTTCGCCTCCGGCGTTTTCTGCACCTTCGCGCTGGTCTTCTTTGCTTTCGGGTGTTGCAGGGCGCGCAGGTACTGCACTTTTGGTTTCCGCTGCACCTTCACCTTTTTCGGTTTCGGGTCTTTGGTATGCAGCCAGCTTGCCGACACGCCGGTATACGCCCCACGGTCAGCAATATTAAACGTGTGCCCGTCGCCGTCGCTGCGGACAATCGTCATCTGCGGGATAGGCTTCCCGCTGGCCGTCTTTGCCGCCCCTGGATTGATAAACAGCAGATTACCGGCCTTGATGGCGACAACCGCGCCGTTCAGCTCCGCCAGACGGGTGATAAACTTTGCGTCGGTTTCCTGCGTCTGGTCGATATGCGACACCGGCACGCCCCTGAACGGCTCGGCGATGGCGGGCTTAAGGTTGTTGCGCGCCGCCACGGCGGACACCACCGCCTCCAGCGTCGTGTCGTGATAAGAGTTGTCGCGGCGGGAATTCAGGCTGCCGCGATAGTCCGCACTGCGGGCGCGGATGGTCAACGCTGAATTTTTTATCCAGGTCACCGGTGTCCACTGAGTTCAGCTCGGCAATGCGGGACAGGAAGGCGTTAAATTGAAAGCGGGTTGTTTGTTTCATGCGTTTTTTTTCCAAATTTGGTTAACGGGGTAATCGCGTTTTTTGTGCTTAGCAGTCGGTGAAATTGGCTGTATCACCCTTGCCGCCGCCGCTTGAAACAGGGCGTTGCGTGTAGCTCTGCGGGGCGGATTTCTCCAGCTTGCCTTTGAGCGTGCTGAACTGTTCGCGGTCATCTTTCGCGGTTTGTTCCAGCGCGTTCAGGCGTTCTGTCACGGTGGTTTCCAGCGCGGACAGCTTTTCATCCGTGTCTTTCATGCCGGTTTCAACGTGCGCAACCACCGCTTCCACCGCGTCATGGACATCTTTAAAACGGGCATCATCCGAGGTGGATTTGCTGGACAGCAGCTGTTTCACACGCGTGAACAGCGACGGGGCGGCCGGTGCTTCTTCCACAAACTCGAACGCCGTTTCTTCGGCAGCGGTAAAGAGGTTTCCTGCATCCTGTTTGCGACCAGCCAGCGGGTTTTGCTGCGCCTTCGCGCTGAATTGCAGGTATTCGGTGCCGAGGCTGGCGGGGCTGTCGGTCACGGCCAGGCCGATCAGATAGGCTTTGCCGGTATCGGAAAACGAGGGGTTAACTTCGATGGAGGTGTAAACCTTCTGACGGGCTTTCACCATCGACACTAAATCAGGCGTCGGGTCGATATCGGCATACAGTGCCAGCTTGCCTTTCAGCGCGCCGTCTGCCACTTCTTCGGCGTAAACGCCGGTGACATCGCCGTACATACGAAACGCACTGTCAGGGAAATAACCCTTGATGTGCTCCATGTTGATGCGTGCGCCGTAGACCTTCGGGTCATAGGTCGCCGCCATCTGTTCAATCCAGTCGCGGGTGATTTCGCGTCCGTCGGTGGTTGCCCCTTCGGTACAGATACGAAAGCGCTTTGCTTTTGTTGCCATGTGTCGGACTCCGGTCGGTGTGTGCTTCTGAGAAATCCAAGTTTCCAGACACACGCCCGACACCGCCAGCCGATGCGGGTTGATGCTCGATGGCACAACGTGGACAGCAGGAAAATCAGCAGGCCGCTCGTTAACGTGGCAGTCATGAAAATGACAAACTCAACCCTCATCAGCGACCCACGGCGCCAGGCGGCACTGCTTTACTGGCAGGGGTTTTCTGTGCGTCAGATTGCGGAGATGCTGAACCAAAAAATACCGACGGTGCAGAGCTGGAAAACCCGCAATGCCTGGGACAACGTTGCGCCCATTTCACGCGTGGAATCGAGCCTGGAAGCGCGCCTCATTCAGCTCACCACCAAAGACGTCAAAGGGAATGCGGATTACAAGGAAATGGAGGCGTTAGGCCGGTTGATGGAACGCCTGGCAAGGGTGAACCGTTACGGTCAAACCGGGAATGAGGTGGATTTAAACCCGAAAATTGCCAACAGGAATAAGGGGGATCGTAAGAAGCCGACCAAGAACTTTTTCAGCGACGAGGCGCTGGAAAAACTGGAGGATATTTTTCTTGCCCAGTGTTTCCAGTATCAGCGCGTGTGGTACGACGCAGGGCTTAAACACCGTATCCGCGACATCCTCAAATCCCGCCAGATTGGCGCAACGTTCTTCTTTGCGCGGGAAGCGTTATTGCGCGCCCTGGCAACCGGCCATAACCAGATTTTCCTGTCAGCCAGTAAAACCCAGGCTTACGTGTTCCGTGAGTACATCATTCAGTTTGCCCGCCAGGTTGATGTCGAGCTGACCGGCGACCCGATTGTGATTGGCAACAACGGCGCAAAGCTGATTTTCTTAGGCACCAACTCCAACACCGCCCAAAGCCATAACGGCGACCTGTACGTGGATGAAATCTTCTGGATCCCCAACTTCCAGAAGCTGCGCAAGGTCGCCAGCGGCATGGCGTCGCAGGAACATCTGCGCACCACCTATTTTTCCACGCCGTCGGCACTGACACACGGTGCTTACCCGTTCTGGTCAGGTGAGCTGTTCAACAGAGGGCGGGAAGATCGCAACGACAGGATTGAGCTGGATATCAGCCATCACGCCCTGGCGAAAGGCCAGCTTTGCGGCGACGGGCAGTGGCGGCAAATCGTCACGATTGAGGACGCGCTGGCCGGTGGCTGTAACCTGTTCAACATCGATACGTTGAAACAGGAGAACAGCGCCGAAGATTTCCGCAACCTGTTTATGTGTGAATTTGTTGACGATCAGGCGTCCGTATTCCCGTTCGCCGAGCTGCAACGCTGCATGGTGGAGAGCGCGGAGGAATGGGAGGATTTCAGCCCGTTCGCAACGCGTCCGTTTGGTTATCGCGCCGTCTGGATTGGTTACGACCCGTCGCACACTGGCGACAGCGCAGGCTGCGCCGTACTGGCTCCGCCGCTAGTAGACGGCGGCAAATTCCGCGTACTGGAACGCCACCAGTGGAAGGGTATGGATTTTGCCGCCCAGGCGAAAAGCATTGAGGAACTCACAAAACGCTACTGCGTGGAATATATCGGCATTGATGCCACCGGCATTGGTCAGGGCGTGTTCCAGCTTGTCCGGCAGTTCTTCCCTGCCGTGATGGAAATCCGCTATAGCCCGGAAACCAAAACGAAAATGGTACTGAAAGCTAAGGACACCATCACGTCCGGACGCCTGGAGTACGACACCAACCACAAAGACATCACGTCGTCATTCATGGCGATCCGCAAAACCATGACCGCCAGCGGCAGCCGCTCCACCTACGAGGCCAGCCGCAGCGAGGAAGCCAGCCACGCAGATGTCGCCTGGGCAATCATGCACGCGCTGCTAAATGAACCACTGACCGCCGCCAGCGGCGGCCAAAGCCCTAACATCCTGGAGTTTTATTAATTATGAGTAAGCGTAAATTCCGCAAGTCGGCACAAACAGCAGCCGCGCAGCAGACCAGCGGCGCGGAGGCGTTCAGCTTTGGCGACCCGACGCCGGTATTAGACCGCCGTGAAATCCTGGATTACATCGAATGCACGGGGAACGGCCAGTGGTATGAGCCGCCGGTCAGCTTTGACGGACTGGCCCGCACGCTGCGGGCAGCGGTTCATCACAGCTCTTCGCTGTATGTGAAACGTAATATTCTGGCCTCGACCTTTGTCCCGCACCCGCTGTTATCACAGCAAGAGTTCAGCCGGTTCGCCCTGGATTACCTGGTATTCGGGAACGGGTTTTTAGAAGTGATCCGCAACCAGCTCGGCGACGCCGTGGTGATGAAAACCGTGCCTGCCAAATACGCACGCCGGGGCGTGGATCAGGATACTTACTGGTTTGTGCAGCAATGGAAGGACGCACATCAGTTCGAAGCAGGCAGCGTGTTTCATCTGATTGAGCCGGACATTAGTCAGGAATTGTACGGCCTGCCGGAATACCTCAGCGCCCTGAATTCTGCCTGGCTGAATGAGGCCGCCACGCTGTTCCGCCGGAAGTACTACCAGAACGGCGCGCACGCCGGATATATCCTCTACATGACCGACGCGGCACAAAGCAGCTCTGACATCGATCAGATGCGTAAAGCGATGCGGGACACAAAAGGCATAGGTAATTTCCGCAACCTGTTCATGTACGCGCCGAACGGCAAGCCGGATGGGATCAAGATTCTGCCACTGAGCGAAGTCGCAACGAAAGACGATTTCTTTAATATCAAGAAAGCCAGTCAGAATGATTTGCTGTGTGCGCACCGCGTGCCACCTCAGATGATGGGAATTATTCCGGAGAACAGCGGCGGATTTGGTGATTCGGTGAAAGCGTCGCAGGTTTTTGTCCGTAACGAACTCACGCCGTTGCAGGAACGGTTTAAGGAGTTGAATGCTTGGTTTGGGGGGGAGGTGATTCGGTTTACGTCTTATGAGTTGGCGACAGAGTAAGACTGCAAAGCCCCCTAATTCGGGGATTGAACTACCTAACATAAAATACAACTACTCATATTAATCATAATGAATTATGGAATGATTATACAAGGGTGGGAGGAATGAATTCCTAGAAGATAAATACTCTCCATACATGCACATTAGGAGGGTTTTACCCAGTCTTTATAGGTGTATCTTGCCAGTGCTTCTTTCTCCGAAATACCTATGTATTGAGCCAAGATTTTATAATCAGGTTTCACAATAGGTTTTAAGATTTTCAGAAATAATGGTTGCTGGTTAGTGTATGTTGGTAGACCACCCCATTCTTTAATCCTATTTAATTCAATATTGCTTGATGCGATAGCTGCGAACTCAATCATAAATTTATGTAATTCAATAATAACATGGTCGATAAGAGCTATCGTTACTTCAGTCACATCAATAAACCCACCACATAACCTGTCCCCAAGAGTATTAGCCAATTGCTCGGCCGCACCGGGGGTTGATAAATCCACTCCCTTGGAAAACTCCTTCACTTGTTCGTTCAACCCATTCCTTAACGATAGCATTTCCATAATCTGATTGTAGTTGCTGAACATAGAGCTAATTCTGACAACATTTCTCCATGAGTACATAGTATCATCCGTTGAAGGTGATAGAATTTTTATTCTCAGAATCCTATGTTTGAAATTCCAAGCGAGCTTTTCAAAGAAAGCTTTATTAGCTGTTGGGATGGTTCTGATGAAATAAAGTGTGCTAGCGTTGAATTTAACATTTTCGGTTTTTGAAATCATTGTTGGGAATCTAAATGCTCGATACAATGGTTCATTGTAGGTTATATCTTTATATTCTGATTTTATTGCCACAAGATTATTTAAGCACTCATGAGCCAATATGATAGTCTGGTTGGCTGCTATGAAGTTATCTTTGGTAATGTTTTTAAGATCCTGCTTTCTATTGATGTAGACAGCAGACCATCCGCCAAGCAGTGCAGCGAAGAAAGCCAGCGCTATCGGAAAGACATAATCCTTTAGGTAATCCGGAGAAGGCTGGAGTGAACTTATTGCTTTAGCCAGCAATATTGCATCTGGACTCATAGGAAAATCCTTTCATCTTAATGGGTTGCTAAGCGACTCTTCAAAGAAAGTGGCGAATCAACGTGTTTTTTTATTTGCCTGCATGTCCAAATGTATTGAGGACATCATAGGGTTTTTGGCATTTTAGCAACAATTGTGACTTATTGCCTTCATAGCCCAAAAATCTGGTATAGAGGAAGTCGGAGCAAGCTTCAGCCATTAAATCCAAGTGTAGATATTAGGGGCATAAACACGAATAGCATGCTAATTCTTCTCTTCCATTTGTCATCCCACCACATATAAGCGTCTAAGAGTACCAGAGGTTCCGCCATTTTCATCGCGTTGCACCTGGGCGCGCGCAATGTTACCCGCCTGCCCGCGTTGGACTTGTATCACTCCTTTTAATGCATTGATTAACGCCCATAAAAGCCCATTTTGCAAGGTGTGGAGGCACTTCTTTGCCCCAAATAGGACATGCAAAACCATGCATGCAATCGCGGACCAACGTGCTTAAAATGAGAATTATCAAGTTCTTTTTAAGAGGAGCTAAGGCCCTATTGATTATAAAACTTTATAGTCAGGCCACTAATCGTGGCCTGTAATTATTTAATTGAAATGTATTACCTAAGTAAAATATTAAAATTGATATTTGACACCTAAAGTAACATCACTGTCACTGTAGCTTTTGTTGCCGAAGCGAGTTCCGATGTTACCCCAGAGGCTTACACTCTTTATAATGTTACCCTCTGCACCAACACGAAACTCTCCCATATTTCTTGTGCCGTTCTGACTTACACTTTCTCCATCCATACGGGTAGAAAATGTATCAGTGTTATGGATCCAATTGGCCTCGATATAAGGATTGAACGCTTGCTCACTTTTTTGCCCTGAAGTTAAATTCTGAATAAAATAGGTTTTAACACCGAGGCGAGACTGAATATTTCCATCACCTTCACTTGTCACCCGAGTTCCATTAGCTTCGGTATGTTCGTTAGATTTTACACCCATCCATGTAACCTGCGCATTTGGCTGAAGGTACCAGTTATATTTCTCACCAAGCAAAGTTGGTGAACTTTTGAGTTTCATTGAGTAACCTGTCTCAACCGAGGCAGTAATGCCCTTAGAGTGGTATTTCTCATAGGTAAGCTCATCACCTTTTACTGAGTTATCAAACCAGTTATATAGCGCCCAACTATCAATATAGAGTCCACTTTTATTTTTTGCATCTTCAAACCATGTGCCATATAAACCCGCGCTATAGCCATTAACATTACCTTTTGAGGAATACCGTGTAAGTGAACTATGTGTTTTACTTTTACTAGTAGCGTAACCAGTCATAAGGCCTAGATTTAAACGATCCGTTCCTTTTAAGCTCCATTCTTTGATATCTCCGCCAATCTGTATAACATATTGATTGCTAGTTGTTTTAAGTTGTCCAGAAGAACTGTGCCAATTCGTGTGTCCACCAACATTGCGCATCCAAAGGGAGGTGTTTTTTTGCTCACCGGTTAACGGGTCACGATAAGTAGTGCTAACGGAGCGGTCGCCAAGACGAGTGGTGAATAGCATATTAGATGCTGCGGCATTAGCAATGTAGCTACCAGCTTCTGGTCGTTCTTGCCCTAAAGATGGTGGAACAGTCGGTGGAACAGTCGGTGGAACAGTCGGATCGATAGGGGTAGTATCTTTACTTGTGAGATACCAGTTTCCCTTATTTTCGCCAATACCACGTACTAAAGAATAGTCATAAGCTCCGGCAACAATCCTCCCACCCTTGATAAAGTTCGCTCCGGAGTTCCCATCAACAGTAATAACGTTTATACCCTCAACGGTCTGTGCACCATGCCCACCGATATTATTGATAAAAATAGCACTTTCACCAGTGCTATCACCGGTGATGCGTAGCTCGTCAGAATTGGAATTATCACTAGACAGTATGCTGTTCATAACAATTTGTGAGCCGCTGTATCCGGTGTAGTTGCCATCAATTGTTAACTTGTTGCCCACTGTGTTAGCAGATGAAGCCAAGGAAAGCGTAGCGTAGTTATTTATATCACCGGTAAACGTGCTTTCGACAGAACTGCCATCTTGACTGACAAGTTGCATCACTCCATAGTTTGTCAAATCACCGACAAGACGAGTATTATTATATAAATCGATATAACCCGTTTTTTCATTTAGGATGTAGCCTTTATTCATGTTTGTGGAACTGCCAGAGTTAACAATAACGTGCCCGGCATTAGTAATGTCCATGCTAGTTGAGTTAGCACCGTCGATTTTCAAAGTCCCAGCGTTATTAAATGTACCTCCCGTTATACCCACGTTATAAATATTAAAAACTCCTGAGTTTTTAGCATTGGTTTCCGAGAGGTTTAATAAAGAATCTGAAAGTGAGAACATGCCAGTATTCTCAAACTCTGAACTACTGAGATTTATATCCCCAGAAAGATTTAGTATCCCAGAGTTATAAACTTTAGTATCGCTCATTTTTATATTATCAGCGCCAGAAATTAGACCATCATTATTTATCGTGGATCCTGATAGATCAAGGCTACCTGAAAAATAAAAATCACCTTTATTATTAAGTGTAATATTTTGGGCTGTAGTCCCAACGCTATCTTCACAAAAATCACCGTTGCAGTCACCGATGGTAAAATTAGCCCCCTCCGCGTTCGTAATTTCAGAGTTTGATATGTTGTTCCCAAGTGCGATTATAGTAGCGCCATTGTTATTGTTTATATTGGTATTTTTTGCAATGTTATGGTAAAAATTTATAGAAGCATTATCGTTTATAATGGTTGCGCCATCCACCGAGTTGCCATCAATAACCATTTTCCCATTATTTGAATTTTCTATTTCTGCTCCATTCGCATAGTTTCCTTTCAATAATATGAATCCATCATTATTTTTTATAACTGCACCTTCTGCAGAATTGCCGTCGACAAGAAAAGTCCCTCCATTAGATGCTGAAAGTGAAATGAAGTTGGCATTATTTTTATATAAAACAACGTTTGAGCCTTCGCCTTTGGAAGTTATTGAAGAACCACCAATGTACGTAGATTCTAAATTATTTCCTTCAAAATTGTAAGCATTAGGAATGTCATCTTCTGTAGAGATGAATTCCCCTTGGTAGTCTGAAGTTTCAAATCCTGTAGCATAGTCAAAAATATTTATAGTTTCTGCATTAGTACTATATGGATTGTTAAGTGTATTATTACTATAGTTCCAGTAAGGATTATTTCCTTGTTCTTGATAGTTTCCACCTGTATTAGATGATGAAGGAATTTCATTACCATAACCATCTTGATAGGCGAATGAATTGAACGCCGAAAAAGCGCTTAAAATGATAAAGTACTGGGGTTTATTCTTAAATGAAAACATACATAGTTCCTTTATGTAGGCTTGCTAGCCGGATATGACACCTGACATCAATCAGGGGATCGTACACATTATATACATTTACGTGTAAATTGTATGGTCTTTTTGCAATGCAATGCAATGCAATGTAAATGTGTATATTTTTAGGTTAATTATCCCGCAAGTTTTTACAATTACGCATCATGTTTTTACACTAAAATTACTTCATATTAACAAGTTAATCAACTTAAAACCGTATTCTATACGTCAGTTATAAGCTTAAAATAATAAAATGGTTTCTCAGGATTGAATGCCAAATAAATTATTTTTAATCTGTCGAGGTGCTTTCTATTATTTTATGTATTTTGGTGTTTTTTTTTGCGCCCTTTTGAGTGTGTCTTTCTAAAATTTGATCACGATCGAGTAATTATTTTGATTTATCAAATATACATATAACGAAGAAAAAGTGTTTGATTGTTAGGAGAATTTTCATGACTATCGGAATTCTGCGTCCCATTGCAGGCGAAACGGCACGTTTACATCTCACTCAAATTAGACTGTCAGAACAAGTCTGAGCTAATACACATCATTCAAATTCTGCCCAGTCCGGCAGCGGTTCAAAACTCATAACCAGTTCACCAAAGCTGATTTTCGCCCCTCGGCTCAGCGCTTCCAGTTCCCAGCGTTCAGCCGTTATATTGTGTTTCATCAATTCGCGTTCGATTTGCGGCAAACGTGCCCGTTCTTCTGCCGTAAATCTTGCCGACGGGGTAACATCACGGCCTTTTGTCGGGTCGAAACTGCGCTGCGCCTTGCTGACTCTCGACGTTTCCTCACGCATCCGTGCCACAATCGCCCTCACGGCGGCTGTGTCTGTCCAGTCAATTACCGGTTGGTTGGCAGAAATGAACGCTTTAGCGGCGCTCCCAGCTTGGTTATCTCGCCCATTTGCGGCGGCATTCTTTCCACCTAACCCACAGTTATTGACAGGACTCCGAGGCGCGCCGGAGGCGCTTTTTGCGGTCAAAACCTCAGAGTCAACGGCAGAAGCAACGATCCGCCATTGAGTGGTACGCGTTTCATATACATGAGATTCGCCCAGGTGGGGGGCGAAAATGCCAACAACCTTTTTCGCTTCCTCATCGTATGCGTTCAGCTCGTCAGCAACACGGCGGGCTACACGTACAGTCTGTTCCTCGCGTGGGACATTTGCGCCGCCCTGGGCAGTCATGTACGCCATAAAGTCACCGACATCAGCAGCAGCGCGCACGGCTTCCACTTCTTCGTCAAAGGTTTCAGTCAGGCTGATAGAGCGGATGCGGCGGCACTCACGGTATGAACCCATGGTAGGCAGGCCGATAGGGTGAAACTGAGGAATACGCCAAGTAGCAGCCCAGGCGGTAACAGCGGCAGCGGAATCTGTAAGCAGTTCGCCAGTTTCGTGGTCGCGCTCTCCTTCCAGTGCGTAACCGTCGATGTTTTTTGCGATGTATTTGGCGATATAGCCTGCCGCGCCGCCGCGATTCAGGTGTTTACAGTCAAAGCGGTTTTTAGCCGCGCCACGTTCGTCGCCGTCTTCTTTCATGGCGTATTTGCGCATTATGTCGATCACCGGCTGACGCATGGCGGGTTTAGTGAATAACATCATGTGCCAGTGTGGGGTCGCGTCGTGGTGAGGCTCTACTACGCGCATCCCATAAACGGACAGGCCACTGTCTTTGAACGCGGTGCGCATTTTGCTCCAGATCCCGCAAAGATAACGCTGCGCATCTTTCGGCGTGTAGGCCTCTTTGTCCCAAGCATGATTTCGCTGAACGCGCTTGTTATCACCTTTACCCACCATGCGGGTCGGGTGAAATTTAGATGGGGTGGTGATGGTCAGAAACATTCCGACGTCACCATTCGCGGCCGCATATTTTTCGGTGCCGGCGATAGTGCTCATCAGCTCCATGCGGCGGATTTCAGGGTTTGAAATACTCGCCATGACCTTATCGATCAAACTGATACGCTCGCCGGTTTCGACATTCTCCAGGTCGCGGCTTTTTAGATAGTCCAGATTCGACAGTCGGCGGGAACGAACTTCACGGATAGCCTGCTTACTGGCATAGGGAGACGCGTCACGGTTAACCTTGCCGATTGCGATCAGCAATGACTCACGCCAGCGTGTACGCTGGCCTTTCAACTGACTTAACCACCAATCGGGATTTACCAGCCGAGACATGCTAGCGATGGCAGACGTTGCATCAAGCTTGCCTTTAGTGAATTTTGTCCAATACATAGGGTTGACGTTGAAGGCACGGGACATTCCTGCAATATCACGATACAGAGCGCACTGCGTATCAGACTGAAGAAGTACCGCGTAATCTCCACCATGTTCAGCCAACAGCTGATCGCAACGGTCTTCATAAATGGCCTTCAATTGTCCTGCAATATTCTGTGTGAAACGACGTAGCGGTTTGTCGCTCATGCCTGGTAACTGGTGATAAACATCGGCCTCTGAGATGAATTTCATGGTGGCATTGACATTCATTGCATGGGCTTTATTAACTGCATCGACACGCGGCAGTATGCTGCGCCCAAGGGTATAAACCAGATATTTATTGGCTGCGTGAATGCCCTGAGTTTTGAGCAGGTACTTATGGCGGCCAGTGAAAATTTCTTGCAGGTCTTTAGAGAGGTTTTTTACTTTGATTAAAACAGCTTGCCCCTGATCGTATTCATCACGGGTAAGCGGTCTCGGCCTTTCTTGGGGGACGATTGGGGCTAGAGGTTTATTCCAGGGGAACGCCCAAACATCGGGCGTTTCAGTCTGAGAAGTAAAGCGATTGTTCTGCATTACAAACCGTCTTTGATATCAATGATCAGATAGCCAGCATTGATGCCAGCCAGAATGAGCAATGCCATCGAGAACAAAATCATTTACTGTCTCGGTAATGCTTAGCGTTTAGCTCACTGATTTCCTTGCAATAGACACACAGCTCAACGCCAGGCAGAGCTGCGCGGCGTTCTTCAGGAATAGGGCGGTCACAGTCGAGGCAATACATGGAGGAAGCGCCCGTAGTGCTTATGCGGGCAGCTTGAATTTGTGACTCTAAGATCAGGTCCGCTCTTTCTTGGGCAGCGTCAATAACATCAGCCATTAATGAAATTCTCCCGCTTCGTTTTGGATGCGGGTAGCCTCAACGCGTAAAGCTTCGGCGGCTTCAGTGCCGGTCATTGCCTGCTTGACGATGAAACATGCGATAGCCTCAAGACGTGCAGCGAATACGGCTGCACGATTTAAACGTTCGTCAGAACGAGCTTCATTTATGATTTCTTCCATTATCCAATCCTGTTTTTAGGCAAAAGAATGCCCGGCGGGTTGAACGCCAATTAAATTTCAGATGTATTAATGTTCTATGTTGAGAACTGAGTCGGTTTCACTAATAAAGGCCGGAAGCGCGTTACCAAACTCAATGAGTGAGTTAAGTGCTTCAATGACCTTTATTCTTTCACTGTGTGCCAATTCAAAGAAACGCATATTGATATGACGACTTTTCAATCCAGCATGGAAGCAGATCAATTTGCGCATGGTCGGCGTACTTTCATCAAACGTTTCCTGCGCAATATTTTTCTGGCTGGTCAGCATTTTTCGGATCCCGATAATATGCTGAAAACATGCTTCTCTTTTTTCCTTCGGGATACTTTCCGAATAGCTCAATGTTTGCGATTGCATAGACACCTCAACCAAAGAAGCGTTTGTAGAAGGGCTTCTGGATCGAACCGGTTGAATACATTTGCGGTTTCGCTGGATTCCAGCGTTTGCCACCTGGTAGCTCAATCCAGCCGTGTCCAAAACTGCGGGAAGGGCTTTGTCTTTTCAGTAGTGGTGCAACTGAGATACTCATCTTCACCTGTCCTATGTTGGCTCGAGTGCCTGAAATGGAAACATGCACTCTTTCACCATGATTCATATGGTAAAGTTGTTTAGCCTGATTACCTTTCGCGAGATGACTCAGGTTTAAACACATTACAAAAGGAGACATTTATGAGTAGAGAAGCCAAGGTTCACGCTCAACTGACAGATTTAGTAAAACTGTTATAATCCATCGAAACCCCTGATGGGGCGAGTGCTTTAGGATCTGAACTCAAAGGTCTTGTGAATGAAATTGATCATCTAATTGATCAAAAATTCCCAATAGAACCGCATTTAAAAAGCTTTATCGAGCGTATCTAATAGCTTCCATAGGCCGGTCTAGACTGGCCTTATCTTCCTCAGATAAGGCAAAAATAAACATTGCAGGAATCGTGTCTGCTACTTCGGGGTGAGATCTGCGGCAATTCTTAACGGCATATGCAATTGTGCTCATTACTGCTGTGACACTTAAATGAACTGAAATCTCCAGTCCCGAATCTAAGGTGATAAGAGCACCTTCGCCATTTCGTTGAATAGATATAATTGAAGTTAAAAGGACGAATGTCCTTCCTTTATTTACATCTTGAAAATCTAAAAAAAGTAAACTGTCCTGAATTGTGGAACCAATATTTTTAGCCATGCTTTCCTCCAACTTAAATATCAATCTAACGAAGTATTACTTCGGCTCGCCCAAGCCAAGCCACATTAGCCAGCCGTCGCGAATCTCTTTTGGACGCTTTTCAAACGCCAACTTCATACCTGCGTTCCAGGCAGGGAGATAAACCCAGTTTTCCGCACGTGCAGTAGGATTTTCAGGGTTACGCATTTCGACAATTGGGAGCTTGCCAGCTTCAATCATCCCTTTTACTGCTGCGGGCGTTTTACCAATTGCCTTAGCAAATTCCGAATACGGCAGGACATCCGACACACTTACGATTTGTTTGCCCATCTGCTAATCTCTCCGATAGTGTAATTAATTGCCTATAACTGCTTTTAATTGCCAATGGTGGCAAATTTCTGCCTTACAATGGTCACATTATTTGACGATGGTATAATTATGTCAATAGAGGTATCGGAGAAAATCAAGCTCATCCGTGAGTCGGAGAGGCTTACTCGTAAGGATTTCAGTGAGTTAACTGGAATTAAATATGCGACACTTTCGAGCTATGAAAATGGAACGAAAGGCATGAGCTTAGAAATGACGATGAAACTTCTGAATCAACCTAAGTTCACAAAATACACAATGTGGTTCATGACTGATCAAATTTCCCCTGAAGCCGGACAGATCGCGCCGGTTCTCGCACACTTTGGGCAGGACGAAACAGCGTCGTCCCACTCCGACAAAAAGACTGGTTAACGCTACATTTCGACTTTTTACGTTTTATAGAATCACAGAGTCTTTGCAGTACCCACGATTCCGGAGGGCTTCAATATGTCGATTAAGAAGCTCGATGATGGTCGTTATGAAGTGGACATCAGACCGCAGGGGCGCAACGGAAAGCGCTTCCGGCGTAGGTTCGACAAGAAACATGAAGCAGCCGCCTACGAAAAATATGTAGCGGTGAATTATCACGACAAAGAATGGCTATCTAAACCGGCAGACAAACGGCCTTTATCCGAGTTGATAGAACTGTGGTGGCTTTATCACGGGCAGAACGTGAAGCACGGCAAGCTCGACAAAGCCAAACTGGAGTTCATCTGTAACCTTATGGATGACCCGTGTTCTTTCCAAATTGATAGCCTGGCTATTACAAAATTTAAGTCTTTGAGATTGGCGAAGGGCGTTAAGGCAACGACGGTAAACCGCAATTTGATGTTGCTGAGTGGTCTGTTTACTTACCTGAACGAAGCGGGTTTGTTCCACGCTGAAAATCCGTTGCATGGGGTAACGTTGTTAAAAGGGCAGCTATCATCCATGACTTTTATGTCTGCTGATGAAATTGAAAAGTTACTGTCAGTTTTGGAAGGGGACAATAAGAGGATTGCGATCCTGAGCCTGAGTACAGGAGGCCGCTGGGGAGAAATAAGCAGTTTGAAGGTTGAGAACGTCATTAATAACAGAGTGACTTTTCTCAACACCAAAAACGGCAAACCCAGAACAGTCCCGATCTCAGATGAGGTATGTAAGGTAGTCAAAAATCAGAAGTCTGGATTACTTTTTCCTGATGCCGATTATTTGACCTTCCGGCTGCTATTGAAATCGGTGAAGCCAGACTTACCGAAAGGGCAATCATTGCATGTGCTGCGACATACGTTTGCGACACATTTCATGATGAACGGCGGGAACATAATCACCCTGCAAAGAATTCTCGGACACGCGAATATTAACCAGACAATGGTCTATGCTCACTTTGCTCCGGACTTCCTGCAGGACGCAATTTTCTTCAATCCACTGAGGGGAAAAGCGGGGCTGGAGTGTCCACATAGTGTCCACACCTAAGCATCTTTATAGGGCTTGTAGCTGCTTACACCGCATATAACTCATTGATTTATAGTGATCGCGTTGTAAGTGCAGGAAAAATAAATGATAAAAAAGGCACATTTTTGTGCCTTTTGTTTTTTGAAATTCGGTAGAGTAGTGCGGCTTGTTATTGCGGGTCGCCGTTCAGCAAGGCGGAGACGCCCTGACGGTAGCGCTGTTCCAGCGTTTCGCGGCTGGTAGCGTCAACTTCCAGGTTGCGCAGTCGTCCGTCCAGAATGCCGTAAACCCAGCCGTGCAGTGTGACTTTCTGGCCGCGTTTCCAGGCCGATTGCATCACCGTGGAGTGACCGAGGTTGTAGACTTGCTCGACCACATTCAGTTCGCACAATTTATCGAGACGTTTTTCTGGCGACAGTTCGCCCAGCAGGGAACTGTGTTTGTACCAGATGTCCCGGATATGCAACAACCAGTTATTGATCAAACCCAGTTCAGGGTTTTCAACCGCCGCCTGCACACCGCCACAGCCGTAGTGACCGCAGATAATCACGTGTTCGACTTCCAGCACGTCGATAGCATATTGCACAACGGACAGGCAGTTAAGGTCGGTGTGGATGACCAGATTGGCGACGTTACGGTGAACGAAAAGTTCGCCTGGCTCCAGGCCAGTCAGTCGCTCGGCGGGGACACGGCTATCGGAACAGCCAATCCACAAGAAACGGGGTTTTTGAGACTGGGAAAGGCGTTCAAAGAAACCAGGATCTTCGTCAATCATGGTTTTAGACCAGGCTGCGTTGTTACTGATGAGTCTTTCTATGTCATTCATGGAGGTCAATAGCCTGTAACGAGCTCACTGCGATGGGGTAATATAGGGCAATGCCCCGACTTTTCAAACAGATTCGGCATCTCCACTTACTCATTCCTACAACAGGGTTTTCACAAGAAGGTACGCTCCCTTTATGAATTATGCATTGGAACTGGAAAAGTTAACCAAAACTTACGCCGGTGGTGTACAGGCTTTGCGTGGAATCGATCTGCGCGTCGAAGCTGGCGATTTTTATGCCCTGCTTGGGCCGAACGGTGCGGGTAAATCCACCACCATTGGTATCATCAGTTCACTGGTCAACAAAACTGCCGGCAAAGTGCAGGTGTTTGGCTATGACATTGATAAAGATATTGTGAATGCTAAACGCCAGTTAGGTCTGGTGCCGCAGGAATTCAACTTCAACCCGTTTGAAACCGTCATGCAAGTGGTGGTTAATCAGGCTGGTTATTACGGCGTGCCACGTCCGCTGGCACTGCAACGTGCGGAAAAATATCTGACGCAGCTGGATTTATGGGGCAAGCGCAACGAGCGTTCGCGCATGCTCTCCGGCGGGATGAAACGTCGTCTGATGATCGCCCGTGCGCTGATGCACGAGCCGAAACTGCTGATCCTCGATGAGCCGACGGCGGGCGTGGATATCGAACTGCGCCGCTCCATGTGGGGCTTCCTGAAAGAGCTGAACGCGCAGGGCACCACTATCATTCTGACCACACACTATCTGGAAGAAGCGGAAATGCTGTGCCGTAATATCGGCATTATTCAGGGCGGCCAGCTGGTGGAAAACACCAGTATGAAAGAGCTGTTGTCGAAGCTGAAATCCGAAACGTTCATTCTGGATTTAGGCGCGAAAAGCCCGCTGCCGGTGCTCGAAGGCTACCGCAGCCAGCTGACGGACACGTCAACGCTGGAAGTGGAAGTCATGCGCGAGCAGGGACTGAATTCCCTGTTCAGCCAGCTGAGCAAGCAGGGTGTGCAGGTATTAAGTATGCGTAACAAGGCGAACCGTCTGGAAGAGCTGTTTGTCACGCTGGTGAACGGCAGTGAGGAAAAGAAATAATGTCGCAATTGTACTGGGTGGCACTCAAAAGTATCTGGATGAAAGAGATCAACCGTTTTGGCCGGATCTGGATCCAAACACTGGTTCCGCCGGTCATCACCATGACCTTGTATTTCATCATCTTCGGTAACCTGATCGGTTCACAGATTGGCAGCATGCACGGTTTCACCTATATGCAGTTTATCGTGCCGGGGCTGATCATGATGGCGGTGATCACTAACTCCTACGCCAACGTGGCGTCGTCGTTCTTCAGCGCTAAATTCCAGCGCAACATTGAAGAACTGCTGGTCGCGCCGGTGCCAACGCACGTGGTGATCGCCGGTTATGTCGGCGGCGGCGTGGCGCGTGGGATCTGCGTGGGGATCCTGGTCACGGCGATCTCGTTGTTCTTCGTCCCGCTGGTCATCCACTCCTGGTGGATCATCGCGCTGACCTTATTGCTGACTGCGATCCTGTTCTCGCTGGGCGGTTTACTGAACGCGGTGTTTGCGACAACGTTTGACGATATCAGTCTGATCCCGACGTTCGTGCTGACGCCGCTGACCTATCTTGGCGGCGTGTTCTACTCGCTGTCGTTGTTGCCGCCAATCTGGCAGGCGGTTTCCAAGCTGAACCCGATCGTCTACATGATCAGCGGTTTCCGCTACGGTTTCCTGGGGATTTCAGACGTGCCGCTGGTGTTTACCATGAGCGTGCTGGTGGCGTTTATTGCAGTGTTTTATTTGCTGGCGTGGTACTTGATCGAGCGCGGCAGAGGTCTGAGAAGTTAATCCCCTTCATCCTTCGAGTTGCCTCTGCGTTGGCTGCTTTCGTGAACCCCGGTCACATACTAATGTATGCTCCCGGGGATTCACTCAATTGCCGCCTTGATGCAACTCGAATGATTTTGGGGATTCAGATTTCTTATGACTCTTTATCAGTTACTCAGAGAATCAGGCCACCTGAACCGGCACGGCTTTCGCGGTGCGTTTCAGATGGTTTTCACCTTCGAAATAGGCCACTTTCGGTTTGTGCTGGCGGGCCTGTTCATCTGACATCTGCACGTAAGAACAGATGATCAGCAGGTCGCCGACGCAGGCACAACGTGCTGCCGCACCGTTCACCGAAATAATCC
>Ga0308159_1002705_pt1 | contig 19655 bp, 18 predicted proteins | sample PhyCR1_FD_201040 | JGI IMG/M metagenome (GOLD analysis project Ga0308159, IMG submission 201040) | Phyllosphere microbial communities from UC Gill Tract Community Farm, Albany, California, United States - DLSLC.R1 | ecosystem: Host-associated > Plants > Phyllosphere > Unclassified | place: USA... | reverse complement strand
AAAGCTGGGACGACGCCTGGGTGGCTGCGGAAAGCGAAGCCGTGCCGTTCCTGGCGGTCGACCGGCGGCATTGGCTGCTCCCCGCCCTTGCCGGAGCCGCCGTGGCGAGCTGGAGCGCGCTGTTCATCGCCGCGCAGATGCCCGCGTTGCGCGCCGGCCTGACGCTGGCCGAGGTCCCCGCGATAGTCATGCAATGGTGCGTGCCGGTCCTGCTGGTCGGCCTCGTCTGGCTGCTCGCGATGCGTCACAGCACGCGCGAGGGCCGGCGGTTCGGCGATATCGCCCATACCCTGTCGATCGAATCGGCGCTGCTGGAAAAGCGGCTGACGACCGTGAACCGCGAACTCAGCCTTGCCCGCGAATTCGTCGCCGCACAGTCGCGCGACCTCGAGACGCTGGGCCGGATCGCGGCGGAGCGCCTGTCGCAGAACGCCGGACGGCTGCAGGATCTCGTGCGGGAAAACGGCGCGCGGGTCGATTCGATCAGCACCGTCAGCAATGCCGCGCTCGAGAACATGGAGAAGCTGCGCGGCCAGTTGCCGGTCATCGCCAGCTCGGCCAAGGACGTCACCAACACCATCGCCAACGCCGGCCGCACCGCCCATGCCCAGCTCGAGGACATGGTCAGCGGCTTCAACCGGCTCAACGAGTTCGGTTCGGCCAGCACCCGGCAGGTCGCGATGCTGCGCGAGCAGGTGGGCGAGACGCTGGACGGCTTCACCCGCCAGTGCGAGCAGCTCGAAGCCGTCGCCTCGACCCGTTTCGCCGAACTGGCCGCACGGGGAGAGGATTTCCGCACCCAGCTCGACAAGCACGAAGTCGATGCGCTGGCCGCGATCCGCACGCGCGCCAAGGCGCTGGCCGAAGAGATCGACTCAAGCCGCCATCAGCTTGACCATCATGAGGCCGAAAGCCTGACCTCGCTTCGCGCGCGCCTCGTCGCCCTGCGTGATGAAAGCGACGTGGTGTCGCGTGCCTTGCGCGATGCCGAGGACCGTGCCGGCGACGCCTTGCGCACATCGCTTTCCGGGCTTTCGGAACAGCAGGCCGCCACCAGCGCCGCAATCGCCGCAGCCCAGCACGGCGCGATCGACGCGCTGGCGAACCGCCTTTCCGCCATCGCCGCCGAGGCCCGGCAGGTCGACGAATCGATCGGCCTTCGCGCCGAGCGCATCGCCGCGGAGGCCAATGAGCGCCAGTCGCACCAGGTCGAGCAGGAACGCCACGCCATCGCCCGGATCGAGCACATGCTCGGCGAACTCGACGGCACCATCGCCGAGCGCCTCGAACGCCACCGCATGCAGGCCGTCGCTCTCGCCGAACGCGCGGGCGCGGTCACCGAGGAGCTGTCGCGCTACGAAGCCCGGCTCGAGGCCATCGCGCAGGCCACCGGGGCATCGGAGAACCGCCTTGCCTCAAGCCTGGGTACCCTCACCCAGCGCCTTACCGCCGCGCGCGCGACACTGACCGCGACCGATGGCGACGTCGAAAAGCTGACCGAGGACAGCGTGCGCCTGCTCGAGCTGATCCAGGCCAGCGCCCGCCAGACTCACAGCGCGCTGCCCGAAGCGCTCGCCATTTCCGAGGACCGTCTCGTGCGCCTGCAGGACGGCACCGGCGCTCTGCTCACGCAGCTGCGCCAGTCCGCACAGAGCGGTGAGGGCATCGCGGCCGGGATCGACCTGTCGGGGCGCAACCTCGACGCTCTCATCGCCGGGCTGGCCGAGGCCCAGGCCCGCATCACCGCCAACGGCTCCGACCATGCCGCGCTTTTCGCCGGCCTGCAGTCCACGCTCGCCGACATCGACCGCACCGCGCAGGCCGCTGCCGACAAGGCGGGCGGCAAGCTGAGCGAGGCCATCGCGGCGCTCGACAACAGCCTGATCGAATCCGTCGCCGCCATCGAGGATCACAGCGCCGAGCGTATCGCCACCGTGGCCCAGGCTCTTGCCGCCGAAAGCGGCGCGGCTATCGACAAGGCCATGCGCCTCAAGGTCGCGGAAATCTCGGGCCAGCTCGAACAGGCCGTCGCGCATTCCGCCGGCGTGACCCGCGAGGCGACCGGGCAACTGCGCGAACAGGTCGCCAAGGTGGACGAACTGGTCGGCAACCTGGAAGGCCGCGTCACCCAGGCCCGCCGCGAGGCTGAGGAGCAGGTCGACAACGACTTCTCCCGCCGTGTCGCGATCATCACGGATTCGCTCAATTCCAATGCGATCGACATCGCATCGGTGCTTTCCAGCGATATCGCCGATACTGCCTGGGCGGCCTATCTGCGCGGCGATCGCGGCATCTTCACCCGCCGCGCGGTCAGCCTCCTCGATGCCGGCGAGGCCAAGGCGATCCAGCAGATCTTCGAGCGCGACGAAGTGTTCCGCGGCAACGTCAGCCGCTATATCCACGACTTCGAAGGCATCCTGAGACAGGTCCTGTCCACCCGCGACGGCAATGCGCTGGGCGTGACGCTGCTGTCCTCGGACATGGGTAAGCTCTACGTGGCGCTGGCACAGGGGATCGAACGGCTGCGCAGCTAGGCGGGCGGGCGCCTGAAGAAGCGGCGCCTGCACGGCACGACGATGCTTCCAGCTGTCGTCAAAGCAGGGCTTAACGTGGCCTTAGGTCGCGGTTAGCGCATGCCGCGCTCAATAGCCCAGATCGTCCACCGGCGGCTTGCCGAAGAAGTTCAGGTCGTCGGTGGTGATCCACTGATTGGCGTAGTTCGCATAATATGCACCGAACAGCACCGCTGCGAGCACCGTGGCCCGCAGCGCAATCAGCTTGGGGCGAAAATTCACCGGGGCGCTGGTGGCGTGGCCCTTCTGGACCACGTGCCCTTCCACCTCGTCCGGGGTGCGCAGGCCGAACGGCATGACGAGAAACGCGCTCAGCACCCAGAACAGGGTGTAGATCGCGATCATCGAGGTCCATTTCATGGCCATGGCGCGTCAATCCTCCAGTAGCAGGACCTGGACCTGCGGCTTCTTGCCGGACCACCGGGTCGCGGCCCGCCGAGCGGCGAGGCGCGCGGCCTCTACCCGCACGCTGCGGTCCGACTTCCTTGCGCGGCCCAGGGCGTCGGCGATGTCCTTCTTCGCTTCGGCCACGAACTGATCGTAGTCCTCGTCGAGCGGCAGGCCAAGCGCAGAGACCTCCACATGGCCCTTGCGGTCCGCAGCGACCGAGACGACGCCGTTCGCCGAAATGCGCCGGCGCATGACGATGGCATCGCCATTGGCCGGAGAGATGATGTCGCCGTCGAGCAGCAGGCGGCCGGCCCGCACTTCGCCGAATTTGCCGGCATGATCGGGTGCGAGCCGCACGAGATCGCCGTTCTTCTGGAAGATCGCCTTGGGGATGCCGCTGGCGATGCCGAGCCGCGCCTGCTCCTTCATGTGGCGGATCTCGCCGTGCACGGGCATGAGGATCTGTGGGCGCAGCCAGCTGTAGAGCGCCTCGAGTTCGGGGCGTCCCGGATGGCCGGAGACGTGGATCGGGCTCTGCCGGTCGGTGACGACGACGATGCCCGAATCCGCGAGCCGGTTCTGGATGCGGCCGATCTGGATCTCGTTGCCCGGGATCTGCCGGCTGGAAAACAGCACGACGTCGCCCTTGTCGAGCTTGATCGGGTGATTGCCATCGGCAATCCGGGCCAGCGCCGCACGCGGCTCGCCCTGCCCGCCGGTGGCGACGATCAGCACATCCTCCCGCGCGAGGCCCATCGCCGTCTCGACGTCGATCAGCTCGGGCAGGTCCTTGAGGTATCCGCAGGACTTGCCCACCGCGATGATGCGGTCGAGCGAACGGCCGGCAACGCACAGCTGGCGCCCGGTCTTCTTCGCCACGTCGCCCAGCGTCTGCAGGCGCGCGACATTGGAGGCGAACGTCGTCACCAGCACGCGGCGCCCCTTGTGGCGCTTCACTTCGGCGAGCAGCCCGCGGTAAACGTCACCTTCGGAGCCCGAGGCTTCGGGGTTGAAGACATTGGTGGAATCGCAGACCAGCGCCAGCACGCCCTCGTCGCCGATGGCGGTCAGTTCCGCCTGCGTCGCCGGGGTGCCGACCTGCGGCTCGTCGTCAAGCTTCCAGTCGCCGGTGTGGAAGATGCGGCCATAGGGCGTCTCGATGACCAGCGCGTTGCCCTCGGCGATCGAGTGCGCCAGCGGGACATAGCGGATGCCGAACGGACCAAGGTCGAAATTTCGAGGTCATGAACGACGTTCAGCTCGATTTCGTCGAGGATGCCCGCTTCCTCGAGCTTCGCGGCGACCAGCTTGGCGGTGAACGGCGTCGCATAGAGCGGCACGCCCAGTTCCTGCGCGAAGTACGGCACCGCGCCGATATGGTCCTCGTGCGCATGGGTGAGGACGATGCCCAGCAGCTTCTCGCGCTCGTTCTCGATAAATTCGAGGTCAGCGAAGACGAGGTCCACACCGGGGTACTCGTTGCCCGAGAAGGTCATGCCGAGATCGACCATGAGCCACTTGCCCTGGCAGCCGTAGAGATTGACGTTCATGCCGATCTCGCCCGAGCCGCCGAGCGCACAGAACAGCAGTTCTTTACCTGGAATCACTTAGATGCGGCCCTTTGCGCAAGAATGGCGAGGCCGTCGATCGTGAGATCCGCGTCGACGGCGTCGAAAATTTGAGTTGCTTCGTCGAACAGGACGGCCAGCCCGCCGGTGGCGATGACTTTCGCCGGACGGCCGATTTCGGCGCGGATGCGGGCGATCAGGCCCTCCATCATCGCGACATAGCCCCAGAACACGCCGATCAGCATCTGGTCCTCGGTGTTGCGGCCGACGACGCTGCTGGTCTTGGGAACCTCGATCGCGATACGCGGGAGCTTGGCGGTGTTGCCGACCAGCGCGTCGAGCGAGAGGTTGATGCCGGGCGCAATGATGCCGCCCTTGTAGGCGCCGTTGAAGTCGATCACGTCGAACGTGGTGGCGGTGCCGAAATCGACGACGATGAGGTCGCCCGAATGCTTGGCATGGGCGGCGATCGCATTCACCGCGCGGTCCGCACCCAGCGAGCGCGGTTCGTCCACGTCGATGTCGATGCCGTAATCGGCCTTGCCCTGCCCGGCGAGCAGCGGCTCGACGTCGAAGTAGTGGCGCGCCAGGATTTCGAGGTTGTGAAGCGCGCGCGGCACCACGGTGGAGATGATGATCTGGTCGATCTCGCCGGCTTCCACGCCGCGGATGGCGAGAAGCTGCATCAGCCAGACGGCATATTCGTCGCCGGTGCGGCGCGGATCGGTGGCGATGCGCCAGCGCCCTCGTATGGCGCGGCCATCGAGCAGGGCGAAGACGACATTGGTATTGCCGGCATCAATGGCGAGCAGCATGGGACGTATCGTTCCTCAACACTCAGGTCTGCGCGAGCAGGACGTCGCCGGCGTGGATCGTGCGGACCGAACCGTCCGCCAGGGCGAGACGAAGGTTTCCGTCATCGGCAAGCCCGGCAAAAGTACCGTGCACCGCGTCCTCTCCGGGCGGCAGCACCGTCAGCGGCGTTCCCTTGGGGTGCGCGGCACTTTGCCAGCGACGAAGGAGCGGGGCAAGGCCAACCGAACGCCAGCGTTGCAGTTCGATGTCGAAAGCCGAGGCCAAGGCCCGGGCGAAGTCGTCGCGGGCCGGAGCCGAACCATGATCGGCGAGCGCGGCGACCTTGCGTCCCGGGACTTCGGGCGCACTGGCAAGGTTCACGCCGATCCCGACGATCACGACCCCGCCGGTCATCTCCAGCAGGATGCCCGCCACTTTGGCGCCGTCCAGCACGAGGTCGTTGGGCCATTTCAGCATGAGTTTCCTGCCCTCGCCGACGAAGCGGGACAGAGCCTCATGGACCGCGAGGCCGGTAAGCAGCGCCAGGCTGGCCGGCGAGGGATCGCCGGGCGCGAGACGCACCGCGGTCGATCCCATGAAGTTGCCGGCACCGTCGTTCCAGGCACGGCCGAGGCGGCCCTTGCCGGAAGTCTGGCGGTCGGCGACGAGCCATTCGCCTTCCGGCAGGTAATCCCCGCCCGCGATCCGGGCGGCCAGGTCAGCGTTGGTAGAGCCGGTTTCCTCGACGATGCGGATCAAGACGCGAAAAACAGCGCCGTCGCCGCCGTGCCGGACAGCCCGCCCAGCCACTTGGTGAGCAGATAGCCCAGCGGCGAGATGAACACGCAGGACACCGTCAGGATCAGCTTGTGCCACACGTCGCTTTCACCCTTCACCACGTCGGCGGGTTCGTCGAAGTACATCACCTTGACGACCTTGAGGTAGTAGAAGGCGCCGATCACGGAGGCTGCGAAGCCGATGGCGGCCAGCGGCATCATGCCTGCGTCCACGGCGGCCTGGAAGACCAGGAACTTGCCCCAGAAGCCAAACAGCGGCGGAATGCCGGCAAGGCTGAACATGACCACCGCCAGGCCCAGCGCGATGCCCGGACGGGTGCGCGACAGGCCGGCAAGCTTGGCGATCTCCTCGACCTGGTTGCCCTCGGCGTCCTTGAGCATCAGGATCGCGACGAAGCCGCCCAGCGTCATGGCCACGTAGATCGTCAGGTAGAACAGCATCGCGGCGGCGCCCTGCGGGGTCGCGGCGGCAAGGCCGACCAGCATGAAGCCGACGTTGTTGATCGACGAATAGGCCATCAGGCGCTTGATGTTGTTCTGCCCGATGGCGCCGACGGCACCCACCACGATCGAGGCCAGAGCCAGGAACACGACGATCTGCTGCCAGGCCTGCGCCTGATCGCCGAACGCGTCGAGCAGCACCCGCATGGTCAGGCCGAGCGCGGCGACTTTGGGAGCCGAGGCGAAGAACATCGTGACCGGAGCGGGAGCGCCCTCGTAGACGTCGGGCGTCCACATGTGGAACGGCACGGCGCTGATCTTGAAAGCCAGCCCTGCCAGCATGAAGATGATGCCGAACAGCGCCCCGTGCGACAGCCCGCCCGCTACAGCGGCGTTGATGCCGCTGAACGAGGTGGTGCCGGTGAAGCCGTAGGTCAGGCTCATGCCGAACAGCAGGATGCCCGAGGCCAGCGCGCCCAGCACGAAGTACTTGAGGCCCGCTTCCGCCGAACGCCCGTCGGTGCGCAGGAACGCGGCGAGGACATAAGCGGCCAGCGAGTTCATCTCGAGGCCGATGTAGAGCGTGAGCAGATCGCTGGCCGAGACCATGATGCCCATGCCCAGCGTCGCGAAGATCACGAGTACCGGGAATTCGGCACGCATCGCGCCGAGACGCCCGAAGAACGCAGGCGCGATCACCAGCGTGGCGGCGGCCGAGAGGTAGATCAGGATCTTGGCGTAGCTCGCGAAGGCGTCCGCCCGGAACTGGCCGAAGAAAGCCGAGGTGTCGGGTCCCATCGCACCGCCGCAAAGGGCGGGCGCGACGAGTGCGGCCGCACCGACCAGCACCGCGACGGCGAGGATCGAGATGAGGCGGCTTGCCTTGTCACCACCCCAGGCGGAAATCAAAAGCAGGACGAGGCCCGCGATGCTCAGCGTTTCTTCCGGCGCGATCAGGCGCAGGGAGTGCGACCAGTCCATCAGTGTGACCCCTCATGCGCAGCGGCTTCTTCGTGCGCAGGCTTAGCTTTTCCAATTGTCGGTGCGCTGTCCCCTGCCGGCTTCGCACGGGCGAGGCGGGCATCGAGCGCGGCGATGTCGGCGCGCATCGGAGCGATGAAGCTCTCGGGATAGACACCCATCCACAGCACCGCGAGACCCAGCGGAACCACCATGAGCAGTTCGCGGACGTCGAGATCCGGCATGGCGGCGGCATCGGCGTTCTTCTGTTCGCCGAATACGACCCGGCGATAGAGATAGAGCATATAGGCGGCGCCCAGGATGATGCCGGTAGTGCAGATCAGCGCTGCCCCCGTCGAGACCTGGTAGATGCCGCCGAGGCTCAGGAATTCACCGACGAAACCGCTGGTGCCCGGCAGACCGATGGAAGCCATCGTGAACAGCAGGAAGAACAGCGCGTAACGCGGCATGTTGATGGCAAGACCGCCGTAACGGCTGATCTCGCGGGTGTGCAGGCGGTCGTAGATGACGCCGACGCACAGGAACAGCGCACCTGCCACGAGGCCATGGCTGAGCATGACCAGCATCGAGCCTTCGAGGCCTTGCGTGTTGAAGGCGAACAGGCCGATCGTCACGATCGCCATGTGCGCGACCGAAGAATAGGCGATCAGCTTCTTCATGTCGCTCTGCACCAGCGCGATCAGCGAGGTGATGACGACGGCGGCCATCGACAGCCCCCACACCAGCGGCGCGAAGTACGCCGAAGCTTCGGGGAACATCGGCAGCGAGAAGCGGATGAAGCCGTAGCCGCCCATCTTCAGCAGCACGCCGGCCAGGATGACCGAGCCGCCCGTCGGCGCCTGGACGTGCGCCGCCGGAAGCCAGGTGTGGACCGGCCACATCGGCATCTTCACCGCGAAGCTGGCGAAGAAGGCGAGCCACAGCCAGTTCTGGACCGACGGATCGAAATCATAGGCCATCAGCGTCGGGATGTCGCTGGTGCCGGCGGTGTGGACCATCCACAGCATCGCGACCAGCATCAGCACCGAGCCGAGCAGCGTGTAGAGGAAGAACTTGTAGCTGGCGTAGATGCGATCGGCGCCGCCCCAGATGCCGATGATAAGGTACATCGGGATCAGGCCGGCTTCGAAGAACATGTAGAACAGGTACAGGTCCTGCGCCATGAACACGCCGAGCATGAACACTTCGACCAGCAGGAACGCGGCCATGTATTCGCCGACGCGCTTCTCGATCGAGCGGCTCGCGCCGATGCAGATCGGCATGAGAAAAACCGAGAGCATGACGAGCAACAGGGCGATGCCGTCGATGCCAAGCGCATAGGAGAAACCGGAGAATACCCCGACGCGTTCAGTGAACTGCCACTGGGCGCCGCCGATATCGAAGTTCATCCACAGGATCACGCCCAGGACGAAGTCCACCAGCGTGGCGACCAGGGCGACGCTGCGCGCCGCCTTGGCTTCGAGGAAGAGGCAGGCCAGCGCTCCGAGGAGCGGCACGGCCAGCATCAGGCTGAGGATCGGAAAACCACTCATCATCTTATCCCGCGATCACCCAGCTGATGGCGCCGACAAGGCCCAGCAGCATGACAAGAGCGTAGCTGTACAGATAGCCCGACTGGACCTTCTGCGCGTAAGTCGAACCCCGGGCGACGACCCAGGCGGCGCCATCGGGACCGAACTTGTCGATCACGCCGATGTCGAGCACCTTCCAGAACACCTGGCCGAGCCAGAACGCCGGCTTGACGAAGATGGTGTTGTACAGTTCGTCGAACATCCACTTGCGATAGACGAAGCGGTAGACCGGGCCGAGCTGCTCGGTGACTGCCCTGGGGAAGTCGAGGTTGCGGATGTAGCCGTACCAGGCGGTCAGGAAGCCGATGGCCATGACCGTGAACGGTGCCCACTTCACCCAGATCGGAACGCCGTGCATGGCGTGGATCAGGTGTTCGTGGAAGACCAGTGCGCCCTTCCAGAACTCGCCCTCGCCGTCCGACACGAAATAGTGCTCGAACACGAAGCCGGCGAAGACGGCGCCAAGCGACAGCAGCAGCAGCGGCACCAGCATGACCAGCGGGCTTTCGTGCGGGTGATAGCCACCCGTACCGTCGCCGTGGTCGGCATAGTCCGGTCCGCGCGAACCGATGTCGGCAGGCGCATGGGCATGATCGTCATGTCCATGATCGTCGTGAGCGTGCGCGTCATCATGGTGAGCATCATGAGCATGGTCGTCGTGACCATGGCCATGCGCGTCATGAATGGCGTGCTGGATGTGCTCCGACTGGTTCCAGCGGGCCTTACCGAAGAAGGTCAGGAACACCAGGCGCCACGAATAGAAGCTGGTCATCAGCGCAGCGAAGATGCCCATCCAGAAGGCGAAAGTGCCGACCGAAGTACCCGAAGCGAAGGCCGCCTCGAGGATCGCGTCCTTCGAGTGGAAGCCTGCGAAGCCCGCGACGCCTGCGATGCCGACGCCGGTGATGGCCAGCGTTCCCGCGGTCATCGTCCAGAAGGTGATCGGGATCTTCTTACGCAGCGCGCCGTAGAAGCGCATGTCCTGCTCGTGATGCATCGCATGGATGACCGAGCCGGCGCCCAGGAACAGCAGTGCCTTGAAGAAGGCGTGGGTGAACAGGTGGAACATCGCCGCGCCGTAAGCGCCCGAGCCTGCGGCAAAGAACATGTAGCCCAGCTGCGAACAGGTCGAATAGGCGATGACGCGCTTGATGTCCCACTGCGTGCAGCCAACGGTGGCGGCAAAGAAGCAGGTCGCGGCGCCGACGAAGGTGATGACGTGCATCGCGGTTTCGCTCTGCTCGAACATCGGCGACAGGCGGCAGACCATGAAGACGCCGGCCGTGACCATGGTGGCCGCGTGGATCAGCGCCGACACCGGGGTCGGGCCTTCCATCGCGTCGGGCAGCCAGGTGTGGAGGCCCAGCTGTGCCGACTTGCCCATGGCGCCGATGAACAGCAGCAGGCAGATCACCGTCATGGTGTCGAAGCGATGGCCCAGGAAGCCGATCGTCGAACCTGCCATGGAAGGCGCGGCGTGCAGGATCTCGGGGATCGAGACGGTGCCAAACACCAGGTAGGTCGCGAAGATGCCGAGCATGAAGCCGAGGTCGCCGACGCGGTTGACCACGAAGGCCTTGATCGCGGCGGCGCCTGCCGAAGGCTTGCGGAACCAGAAGCCGATGAGGAGGTATGAGGCCAGGCCCACGCCTTCCCAACCGAAGAACATCTGTACGAGGTTGTCCGCCGTCACCAGCATAAGCATGGCGAAGGTGAACAGCGACAGGTACGCGAAGAAGCGCGGCTGATCCGGCTCCTCGCTCATGTAGCCCCACGAATAGAGGTGCACGAGCGCGGAGACCGAGGTGATCACGACGAGCATGACGGCGGTCAGCGCATCGACCCGCAGCGCCCAGTCGAAGGTCATCGTGCCCGAGGCGACCCACTTGAGGACCGGCACCACGGTGGCTTCGGCGTTACCGCTGAGGAAGCTGATGAAGATCGGCCAGGACAGGATGCAGGCGATGAACAGCGCCCCGGTGGTGAGCACCTTGGGCAGCACGAAGCCGAGCGACTTGTTCGCGAAGCCAGCGAGGATCGACGCCAGAAGCGGCAGGAAGACGATGAGAAGGATAGACAAGGCCTTATCCCTTCATCCGGTTGACGTCGTCGACGGCGATGGTGCCGCGGCCACGGAAGTAGATCACGAGGATAGCGAGCCCCACTGCGGCCTCGCCGGCAGCGACCGTGAGCACGAACATGGCGAAGATCTGGCCAGTGAGGTCGTGCAGGAAGGCGCTGAACGCGACGAGATTGATGTTCACCGCAAGCAGGATCAATTCGATCGACATCAGGATGACGATCACGTTCTTGCGGTTGATGAAGATGCCAAGCACCCCGAGTACGAAGAGGATCGAACTCACCACGACATAGTGTTCGACGCCGATCACAGCTGGACCCCCTTGCCCACTTCAGGCTTGACGTTGAAGGTTGCCTCATCCGGACGGCGACGGTTCTGCTTGCCGATGTTCTGGCCCCTAGTGTCGGTGCGCTGGCGGTGCGTGAGAACGATCGCGCCGATCATGGCAACGAGCAGGATGACGCCGGCCGCCTCGAACAGGAACAGGTAGCGCCCGTAGAGCAGCGCGCCGATGGCCTCGATGTTCGAAGCGCCGGCAGGCGTCGCGGCGGTGCCGTCGGGCGTGCCGAGGCTGAGCGAGCCGGCACGGTAGGCGCCGATGCCCAGGACCATCTCGGCCAGCAGCACCAGGGCCACCAGGGCGCCGAACGGGAAGTACCGCACGAAACCGGCCCGCAGTTCGGCGAAGTCGATGTCGAGCATCATGACGACGAACAGGAACAGGACCGCGACCGCGCCCACGTAGACGATGACGAGGAGCATCGCGATGAACTCGGCGCCCACCAGGATCATCAGGCCGGCGGCGTTGAAGAACGCCAGGATCAGCCAGAGAACCGAGTGCACCGGGTTACGCGACAGGATGGTGATCGCGCCGGATGCGACGGTCATCACCGCGAAGAGATAAAAGGCGATTACGTGTATCATGGATGCCCGTTTCCTTGCGCGTGCCGGTTAACGGTACGGCGCATCGGCTTCAAGGTTCGCGGCAATCGCCCGCTCCCACTTGTCCCCGTTCGCCAGCAGCTTGGCCTTGTCGTACAGCAGTTCTTCGCGCGTTTCGGTCGCGTATTCGAAGTTCGGCCCCTCGACGATGGCGTCCACCGGGCAGGCTTCCTGGCAGAAACCGCAGTAGATGCACTTCGTCATGTCGATGTCGTAGCGCGTGGTGCGGCGCGAACCGTCGACACGCGGCGCGGCCTCAATGGTGATGGCCTGCGCCGGGCAGATCGCCTCGCACAGCTTGCAGGCGATGCAGCGTTCCTCGCCGTTGGGATAACGGCGCAGGGCGTGCTCGCCGCGGAAGCGGGGCGAAAGCGGGTTCTTCTCGAACGGGTAGTTGATGGTCGCCTTGGGCTTGAAGAAATACTTCAAGGTCAGCCAATGCGCCTTCACGAACTCCCAGAGCGTGAAGCTCTTTATGAGATGTGCGACGGTCATGCGAAGTGTCCGGTAGCCATGAGGTAGCCGCTGACGATGACGACGAACAGCAGCGATACGGGCAGGAAGACCTTCCAGCCCAGGCGCATCAGCTGGTCATAGCGGTAACGGGGAACCGTCGCCTTCACCCAGCTGAACACGAAGAAGAAGAAGAAGACCTTGAGCAGGAACCAGATGAAGCCCGGCACGAGGTACAGGATCGGGATGTCGAGCGGCGGCAGCCAGCCACCCCAGAACAGGGTCGCGTTGAGCGCGCACATCAGCAGCACGTTCGCGTATTCGCCCAGCCAGTAGGCGGCGAAGGCCATCGACGAATATTCCGTCTGGTAGCCCGCGACGAGCTCCGATTCCGCCTCGGCAAGGTCGAACGGCGCGCGCTGCGTCTCGGCCAGGCTGGAGATCAGGAACATCACCCACATCGGGAACAGCAGCGGGTTGGCGACGAAGCCGTTGATGAGGCCGAAGACGTGGCCCTTCTGGGCCATGACGATGCCGTTGAGGTTGAAGGTGCCCGACCACAGGACGACGCAGATCACGATGAAGCCGATCGAGACTTCGTAGCTGATCATCTGCGCCGAGGCGCGCATCGCCGAGAAGAACGGGTACTTCGAATTCGAGGCCCAGCCCGCCATGATCGTGCCGTAAACACCCAGCGAGCTGATCGCGAGGATGTAGAGCAGGCCGACGTTGATGTTCGCCAGGATCGCGTTGGAGTTGAACGGAATAACCGCCCAGGACAGCAGCGCGAGGCTGAACGTCACCACCGGCGCGATCAGGAACAGGCCCTTGTTCGCGGCAGAAGGAACGATGGTTTCCTGAAGGAAGACCTTGAGGCCGTCCGCGAAGGACTGAAGCAGGCCGAACGGGCCGACCACGTTGGGACCACGGCGCAGCGCCATGGCGGCCCAGATCTTGCGGTCGACGTAGATGATCATCGCCACGCTGAGCATCAGCGGGAGCGCGATCAGCAGGATGCCGCAGATCGTCGAGACGAACCACGCCCAGTCATGGGTCATGCCGAGGGATTGGAAGAACGAAGTCATTCCGCCGCCTCCGCGAATTCCTCGCCGTGCAGCAGTTCAGCCGAACAGCGCTGCATCGTCTCGCTGGCGCGAGCGACCGGGTTGGTCATGTAGAAGTCCTTGATCGGATAGGCGATCGCGCCCGAAGCCGAACCGCCGCCTGCGGGAAGAGCGCTGCCGTAGTCGGCTAGACCCTCTGCGCCCAGTGCGGGAACGGCGACGATCATCGCGGCGCGCAGATCGTCGAAGCTGTCGAAGCCGACCGAAACGCCGAAAGCGTCGGCCAGTGCGCGCAGGATCGTCCAGTCCTCACGTGCGTCGCCGGGCGCGAAGACCGCCTTGTCGGCGAACTGCACGCGGCCCTCGGTGTTGACGTAAGTGCCTGCCTTCTCGGTATAGGCCGAGGCCGGCAGCACGACGTCGGCGGCATGGGCCGCCTTGTCGCCGTGGTGGCCGATGTAGACGATCATCGAGCCGGCGAACCTGGCGTAGTCGACTTCGTCCGCGCCGAGCGAGATCAGCACCTTGGGCTTGGCGGCGACGAGATCGGCGATGCCGCCCTTCTGCGCGTAGCCGAGCATGAGCCCGCCCATGCGCGAAGCCGCCATGTGCAGGACGTTGAAGCCGTTCCAGGCCGAACCGTCCTCAAGCGTGCGCACGAGGTTGAACTGGCCCGCAAGTGCAAGGCCTGCTTCCAGGCCGCCGCGGCCGAGAGCCGCGCCGCCCAGGATCACCGCCGGACGCTTGGCGCCGGCAAACGCTTCCGCGACGTGATCCGGCAGGTTGCCGAGCAGCGACAGGTCTTCGCCGAGGAACTCGCCGCCGAAGGTGGTCTCCCACTCCGGCCCGACGAGGAACACCTTGGCGCCGCGCTTGACTGCCTTGCGCAGACGCACGTTCAACGATGGCGCTTCCCAGCGAACCATCGAGCCGACGATCAGGATGGCATCGGCGATTTCGATGCCGTTGAAGGTGGTGTTGAAGTTCACGCCCGCGAGGCTGGACGTGTCGTAATCCATGCCGGTCTGGCGACCTTCGAGAAGGGTGGAACCCAGCGCGCCGACGAGCGCCTTGGAGGCGAACATCGTTTCGCAATCGACCATGTCGCCGGCGACGGCTGCGATCGAGGCGCCCGGGTTCAGCGTGGCGATCGCGGCGAACGCCTCGTTCCAGGTCGCTGCCACCAGCTTGCCGTCACGGCGCAGAAACGGCTTGTCGAGGCGGCGGCGGGTCAGGCCGTCGACCTGGTAGCGCGCCTTGTCGCTGATCCATTCCTCGTTGACGTCGTCGTTGTTGCGCGGAAGCGCGCGGAGCACTTCGCGGCCACGGCTGTCGATGCGGATGTTGGCGCCGGTCGCGTCGGAGACGTCAATGCCGAGCGTCTTCTTCAGCTCCCAGGGGCGCGCCTCGAAAGCGTAGGGACGGCTGGTCAGCGCGCCGACCGGGCAAAGGTCGATCACGTTCGCGCTCATCTCGTGATGGGCGGCGCGTTCCAGGTAGGTCGTGATCTGCATGGATTCGCCGCGATAGAGCGCGCCGATCTCGTCCACGCCGGCCACTTCTTCAGAGAAGCGCACGCAGCGGGTGCAGTGGATGCAGCGCGTCATCTGCGTCTTGATGAGCGGACCCATGTACTTTTCGGTCACGGCACGCTTGTGCTCGTGATAGCGCGAGCCGCCGCGGCCATAGGCCACAGACTGGTCCTGCAGGTCGCACTCGCCGCCCTGATCGCAGATCGGGCAATCGAGCGGGTGGTTGATGAGGAGGAACTCCATCACCCCTTCCCGCGCCTTCTTGACCATCTCGGAATCGGTGCGGATTTCCTGGCCCTCGGTCGCCGGCGGCTTGGGCGGTCCGGGCTTCACTTCGACCAGGCACATGCGGCAGTTGCCGGCGATGCTCAGGCGCTCGTGATAGCAGAAGCGGGGGATTTCCTTGCCGGCAAGCTCGCAGGCCTGCAGCACCGTGGCGCCAGCAGGTACTTCGAGTTCGACGCCGTCTACTTTGACCTTCGGCATACCTCAGCCTTCCGGGAGTTCGGGATTGCCGGCCAACAGGCGATATGCGCCCAGCGCATAGATCGCCCGAACCGCTGGCCGGTTCATCTTGATGGTCTGACCGGCCGGGACGCAGCCGGGGAGAATGTCCCCCGTCGGCTTGAGCGCGGCCAGTTCTTCCTTGGAAGCCGGTTCGGTCGCAAAGACCGCCGCGACATCTGCAGGGCGCGCCTTGACGACGCACATGCCGATCGCTTCGACCATGTTACGCGGCGCGACTTCCGAGCGGGCCGCCGTCGCCAACGGGGCAGCCCGGTACTTGGCGGCGATCAGCGCCTCCGCAATGTCGCCCGAGAACGGCAATCCGCCGAACTTCAGCTTGTTGCCCCTGGTCACGCACATGCCGTGGCCCTTGGCGAACTGCATCCGCGCCTTGTAGGCATCGGGCGAGGACGGATCGGCGGCGAGCATCTTCTCCGCGCCCGCCGAGGTCCGGTTGACCGCGCAGACGGCGAAGTTGTGGAGCGCTTCCAGCGCCAGCGAGTCCGAAGGCTCGTCGGCGGTCTGCGCCGAGGCCGTGCCGCTCCAGCTGCAGGCCAGCGCGGCGCCCAGCGAGAGCGCCGCCGTGATGCGCGATATCGCCCGCATCATTCGGCCGCCACGGCGATGGTGCCGGCGCGTTCCTCGATGCGGCGCTCGATCTCGGGGCGGAAGTGCTTGATGAGGCCCTGGATCGGCCACGCGGCAGCGTCACCCAGGGCGCAGATGGTGTGGCCTTCGACCTGCTTCGTGACTTGCTGGAGCATGTCGATCTCGTCGACATGCGCGTCGCCGGTGCGCAGGCGCTCCATCACGCGCCACATCCAGCCCGTGCCTTCACGGCAGGGCGTGCACTGGCCGCAGCTCTCGTGCTTGTAGAAGTACGAGATGCGGCTGATCGCGCGCACGATGTCGGTGGACTTGTCCATGACGATGACGGCCGCGGTGCCGAGGCCCGAGCCGACCGCCTTGAGGCCGTCGAAGTCCATCGGCGCATCCCAGATGTCGGCCGCCGGCACCAGCGGGACCGACGAACCGCCGGGGATCACCGCCAGCAGGTTGTCGCGGCCGCCGCGAATGCCGCCGCAGTGACGCTCGATGAGCTCGCTGAACGGGATCGACATCTCTTCCTCGACCACGCAGGGACGGTTCACGTGCCCGCTGATCTGGAAGAGCTTGGTGCCCTTGTTGTTCTCGCGCCCGAAGGAGGAGAACCACGAGGCGCCCCGGCGCAGGATGGTGGGGGCCACCGCGATCGATTCCACGTTGTTCACCGTGGTCGGGCAGCCGTAGAGGCCCGCGCCGGCCGGGAACGGAGGCTTGAGGCGGGGCTGGCCCTTCTTGCCTTCGAGGCTCTCGATCATCGCGGTTTCTTCGCCGCAGATGTAGGCGCCGGCGCCGCGGTGCACGAAGACGTCGAAGTCGTAGCCCGAACCGCAGGCGTTCTTGCCCAGCAGGCCGGCCGCGTAAGCTTCCTCACGCGCGGCGAAGAGCGTCTCGGCCTCGCGGATGTATTCGCCGCGAATGTAGATGTAGGCCGCGCGCGCACCCATCGCGAAGCCCGCGACCAGCGCGCCTTCGAACAGGAGGTGCGGATCGTGGCGCATGATCTCGCGATCCTTGCACGACCCGGGCTCGGATTCGTCGGCGTTGATGACGAGGAAGCTGGGCTTGGGGTTGCCGTTCTGGTCGAGCGGCGGCTGCTTGGGCATGAAGGACCACTTCATGCCGGTGGGGAAGCCCGCGCCGCCGCGTCCGCGCAGGCCCGACGCCTTCATCTCGTCGATGATGGCGGCCGCACCGCGCTCGATCAGGGCCTTGGTGTTGTCCCAGGCGCCGCGTGCCTGCGCTTCCTTCAGGTTCCACGGCTGATAGCCGTAGAGGTTGGTGAAGATGCGGTCCTTATCGGCGAGAGCCATTACCACTCACTCCGGTAGTCATGATTGGCGGTCATCATCGCGGCCAGGTTGGTGGGTTCACCAACGGGCTCGACGGTGTGGCGCGCCGGGTCCTGGGTGCCGGCCTTGGGGGTCTCGCCCCGGGCCAGCGCGTCGAGCACGGCATCCATGCGCTCGGCGGTCAGGTCTTCGTAGTTGTCGTCGTTGATCTGGACCATCGGGGCCGAGGCGCAGTTGCCCATGCATTCGACCTCGGTGAACGACCACATGCCGTCCGCCGTCGTGTGGCCCTTCTTCATGCCGCGCGACTTGCAGGTGGCGATGATCTCGTCCGAGCCGCGCAGCATGCACGGCGTGGTGCCGCAGACCTGCACGTGGAACCGGCCGATCGGCGCGATGTTGTACATCGTGTAGAACGAGGCGACCTCGACCACGCGGATGACGGGCATGTCCAGATAGGCGGCGATGTATTCCATCACCGGGATCGGCAGCCAGCCTTGCGTGTTCTCGTCCGCGCCGACCTGGCGCTGCGCCAGGTCGAGCAGCGGCATCACCGCGGAACGCTGGCGCCCTTCGGGATAGCGCGAGACGATTTCCTTCGCCTTGGCGACGTTCGCCTCGGTCCAGGTGAAATTGCCCCAGCGCGCCCGCAGTTCGGGCGTATCGGGTTCGATATAGCGGTCAGCCATGCTTACCTCTGCGCTTCAGCCACTGGTCCTGGCCGAAAAAGAAAATTTCGAAGCCGCCGATGGCGGTGGCCAACATCGCGATCATCGGCGAGGGAGCGATCCCCGCCCACAGCACCGCAAAGTAGAGACCGACGAGAAACAGCCCCGTCAGGCTCGCCCAGATGCGGATCATCTCGACTGTGTTGAACTTCACCATCGGCCCCACTCCTTCAGCGAATGAACTCGACGCGGGCGCACTTGTCGCCCTCGAAACTGTAGACGGCGACCACGTCGAACGGCTCGACCAGCGCCGAACCATCGGTCGCGGGGCCGCGCGTCACATGCTCGCGCATCAGCACGTAATTGCCGATGGCCTGCGCCTCGACGATCTCGGCGTGGTTCTGCGGCCAGCGCACGAACGCGGCGGCGAGGCCCGAGCGCGTGCCTTCCTTGCCTTCGCGCACGACGTCGCCGCGATAGTTCGCCTCGCAGGCGTCATCGGTCATGTACGAGACGTACAGGTCGACGTCCTGTGCATTGTAGGCGCCGATCATGGCCCTGGCGGTTTCGAGGATGCTCAACGATCGCACTCCCCGAACACGATATCCATGGCGCCCAGGATCGCGGTGGCGTCGGGCAACATGTGGCCCTTCGACATGAAGTTCATCGCCTGCAGGTGCGAGAACGCGGTCGGGCGGATCTTGCAGCGGTACGGCTTGTTCGAGCCGTCCGAGACGAGATAGACGCCGAACTCGCCCTTGGGGCTTTCGGTGGCGACGTAGACTTCGCCGGCCGGAACGTGGAAGCCCTCGGTGTAGAGCTTGAAGTGATGGATCAGCGATTCCATCGAGCTCTTCATCTCGGCGCGCTTGGGCGGGACGACCTTGCGGTCGGTGGAAGCCACCGGACCCTCGGGCATTTCGCGAAGGCACTGCTTCATGATCTTGATCGACTGGCGCACTTCCTCGGCGCGGACCATGAAGCGGTCGTAGCAGTCGGAAGCGGTGCCCACCGGCACTTCGAAGTCCATGCGGTCATAGACGTCGTAGGGCTGGCTCTTGCGGATGTCCCAGGGAATGCCGGCGGCGCGGATCATCGGGCCCGAGAAGCCCCATGCCAGCGCGTCTTCCTTGGAGACGATCGCGATGTCGACGTTGCGCTGCTTGAAGATGCGGTTGTCGATCACCAGGCTCAGCGCGTCGCCGAACAGTTCGGGCAGTCGCGTGTCGAGCCAGTCGGCAATGTCGGTCAGCAGCTTGAGCGGCACGTCCTGGTGGACGCCGCCGGGGCGATACCAGGCCGAGTGCATGCGCGCGCCGGACGCACGCTCGAAGAAGTTGAGGCAATCCTCGCGGATTTCGAACAGCCACAGGTTCGGCGTCATCGCGCCGATGTCCA
>Ga0308159_1002704_pt1 | contig 19674 bp, 20 predicted proteins | sample PhyCR1_FD_201040 | JGI IMG/M metagenome (GOLD analysis project Ga0308159, IMG submission 201040) | Phyllosphere microbial communities from UC Gill Tract Community Farm, Albany, California, United States - DLSLC.R1 | ecosystem: Host-associated > Plants > Phyllosphere > Unclassified | place: USA... | reverse complement strand
GCGCCTACCCGAGCCGGCTGCATCGATACCCGAAATACAATCAACCCGATCCGGCGATTATAGCTGATGTCACGTAAGAAACCCCTTCCGATTACAAATGGCGATACGCCAATGACCCCCGACCTCCCTGCCGAGGAGGCTTTCGACGACGACAACGGCCAGGCCGCTGCCGACGACGATGGCAGCTCTGGCCTGGAGCCCCTGAGCCTGCGCCTGGGCGATGAAGTCATCGGCCAGCGGCTGGACAAGGTCCTGTCCGGCCTCATGCCCGAATTTTCCCGCAACCGCATCCAGCAATGGATTGAAGACGGTCACGTCACCGTCGATGGTGCCCCCGCCAAGGCCAAGATGACCATGCTGGGCGATGAGCTGGTCGAGGTGGCGCCGCAGTCGGCCCCGGCCGATCAGCCCTATGCTCCCGAAGCCATGGCGCTGGATATCCTGCATGAAGACAAGTACATCATCGTGCTCAACAAACCGGCTGGTCTGGTGGTGCACCCGGCTGCCGGCAACTGGAGCGGCACGCTCCTGAATGGTCTGTTACACCATTGCCCGGCGCTGGCCAAGGTGCCGCGTGCCGGCATCGTGCACCGGCTGGACAAGGAGACCAGCGGCCTGATGGTGGTGGCCAAGACGCTGGCGGCGCAGACCGATCTGGTGCGACAGCTACAGGCGCGCAGCATGAAGCGTCAGTATCTGGCGCTGGTGTGGGGCTTGCCGCAGCTGTCCGGCACCATCAATGCGCCGATGGCGCGCCATCCGCGTGACCGCATCAAGATGGCGGTATCGCAGAGCATGCGCGCCAAGCCGGCGGTGACCCATTACCGTCGCCTGGCCACCGGCGAGATCGATCGCAAGCCGGTGAGCCTGGTGCATTGCCGCCTGGAAACCGGGCGTACCCACCAGATCCGCGTGCACCTGCAGTCGCTGGGCTTTGCCCTGGTTGGTGATGCGCTGTATGGCAAGCATCACCTGATCCCGGTGTTCCCGCGTCAGGCGCTGCTGGCCGGTCGCCTCGGCCTGGTCCACCCGGGTAGCGGCAAGTTCCGCCAGTGGGCCGCACCGCTGCCGGAGGACATCGTGGCGCTGCTGCAGCGCGCCGGCATCGATCCGGCCCTGGCGGTGATTCCCGAAATGGATGACCAGCCCGATCCGGTGGCCGGCGACTATGACGACGAAGATGATGACTATTGAGCGGCCCCGGCGGGCCGGGGAGGGCGCTCCATGGAGCTGCTGATCCCCGACTGGCCGGCGCCTGCTGGCGTGGGCGCCATGACCACCTTGCGCGCCGGCGGCTACAGCCCGGCCCCTTACGACGATGGTCATGGTGGCCCTGGCCTGAACCTCGGCCTGCATGTGGCCGATGATCCCTTGCTGGTGGCACGTAATCGTGCGCTGCTGCGCAGCCTGCTGCCGCAGGAGCCGGCCTGGCTGAGCCAGGTGCATGGGGTGGAGGTGCTGGATGCGGCCGACTTGCCGGCGCAGCCGCAGGCCGACGGCTGCATCAGCACGACGCCCGGCGCGGTTTGCGTGATGATGACCGCCGATTGTCTGCCGGTGCTGTTCTGCGACCGCGCCGGCAGCGTGGTCGGCGCAGCCCATGCAGGCTGGCGCGGGCTGGCGGCCGGCGTGCTGGAGCGCACCGTGGCCGCCATGCGCGCGCGCGGCGCGGTCGATGTCATGGCCTGGCTGGGACCAGCCATCGGGCCGGACAACTTCGAAGTCGGGGCCGAGGTACGGGAAGCCTTCCTGGCCCGGCAGCCAGAGGCTGAAGCCGCCTTTCGCGACTATCCCGGTCGCCCCGGCAAGTACCTGGCCGACATCTACCAGCTGGCGCGCCAGCGCCTGGCCGCAGTCGGGGTGCACGACGTCAGCGGCGGTGGTCTGTGCACGGTCGCCGACCAACGCTTCTACTCCTACCGGCGTGACAAGACCACGGGCCGCATGGCCTCGCTGATCTGGCTGAAATAATTCCGGTCCTCGTGCTTTGCACGCCGTCAGGGATGGCGTTGCAAGGCCTGGATCAGCTCCCGCGTATGCCCCGGCATGCCTTCCAGTCCGCGTACGCAGATCAGCAATTGGCGGCGACTCCAGCCGTCGCTGAGCGGGATGGCACGGATATCCATGTGGCCGGCGCTGGCCAGGGCCGCTGTTTCCGGTATCACCGCCACGCCCACCTGATGCTCGACCATGCGGCAGATGCCGTCAAAGCTGCGCAGCCGGACCCGGTATTGCAGCCGTCGGCCGGCCCGTGTGGCGTGGCCGGAGAGATGCTGTTGCAAGGCGCTGTCGCCGGACAGGCCGACGAAATCCTCCCCCAGCAGTTCGCTGAAGGCCAGCGACTTGCGGCGGGCCAGCGAATGTTTTTTCGATAGCACGGCCACCAGGTGATCCTGGCGAAACGGATAGGTCTGCAGCGGGCCACTGTCGGTGGAGTCGGCGATGATGCCGACATCGGCCACCCCGTCCACCACGGCCTGCACCACCTCGTAGCTCAGTTTTTCTTCCAGTTCGATATCGGTATGCGGATGCTGCGCCAGGAAGCGTGCCAGCACTTCCGGCAGGAATTCGGTCATGGCCGAGGTGTTGCACAGCAGCCGGATATGCCCCTTCAGGCCCTGCGCGTACTGGCCCAGTTCATCGCGTAACTGTTCCATCTGCTGCGCCATCATGCGTGCGTGGTGGGCCAGCGCGCGCCCGGCATCGGTGGTCTGCACGCCGCGTCGGCCGCGCTCCAGCAGGGGCGTGCCCAGGGCGTCCTCCATATTGCGGATGCGGGCGCTGGCCGATGCCAGTGCCATATGGGCGCGGGTGGCGCCGGCGGTGATGCTGCCACTCTCGACCACGTACAGGAACAGGCGCAGGTCGGATAGTTCGAATCGGTTGCTCATGGCGTGTAGGGTGTGGTGTGGTGTGGTGTGTGGAGTGTGGGGAGGGGCGCAGGTCCACAACAGGCAAGTGGGGCGGGCGAGCCGGATTGTGCCTTCGGCCAGGCCGAAGGCTGCCTAAGTGTATTCCACATTTGCAGAGCCGACCGAGGCTGGCAGACTGAATGCCTTGTAGCAAGCACCTTCGACTTCTCCTTTCGCCATGCCCAGCCTGTTTTCCTTCCTCGATATGAATGCCACCGTCCTGGCCGCGAGCCTGGCGGTGTTCCTGCTGGCCGGCTTCGTCAAGGGCGTGATCGGCCTGGGCTTGCCGACGGTGGCGATCGGTTTGCTGAGCCTGGTGATGTCGCCGGTACAGGCGGCGGCCTTGCTGATCCTGCCGTCGATGGTCACCAATGGCTGGCAGCTGGCCAGCGGCGGCGCCTTCCTGGCGCTGGCGCGGCGCCTGTGGGGCATGCTCGTCGGCATCGTGGTGGGTACGCTGGCCGGCAGCGGCCTGATGGGAGTGGACGGTGGCCGCCGTGCCATTGTCATCCTGGGCCTGGCACTGATGCTGTATGCCATCGCGGGACTGGCGGCGTGGACGCCGAGCGTACGGCCCGGGCAGGAGCGTTGGTGGTCGCCCGTCATCGGGCTATTGACCGGGCTGGTGACGGCGGCCACTGGTGTGTTCGTGATTCCCGCTGTCCCGTATCTGCAGGCGCTGGGCTTGCAGCGCGACCAGTTGATCCAGGCGCTGGGCTTGTCCTTCACGGTTTCCACCCTGGCGCTGGCCGTCAACCTGGGGCAGGGTGGAGCCTTCAGCGGTGGCGTAGGCTGGGCCTCGCTGGTGGTGCTGGTGCCGGCTTTGCTGGGCATGGCTATTGGCACCCGGGTGCGCGGCATGGTCCGTGCAGCCAGCTTCCGGCGCGCCTTTTTCATCGGCTTGCTGCTGCTGGGTCTCCATCTGGCCTGGCACATCACCGAGCTGGCGCCATGGTGACGATGACCTCGCCAACCTGGCGGATCGAGGGGCCGAAGCAGAAGTTGCCCGGCGAAGTGCATGTCTATGCCTGGCTGGATGGCTGCATGATTGCCATGCTTGATTGTGAGTTACGTGACAGTCAAGGATTGAAGTTACGTATGGCCTATGTCTCGCCACCGTGGCGAGGCTCGGCCGTCCTGCGTGACATGCTGGCCGTGCTCAAGCCGCGTTATCGACCGATCGCCCTGCGTCGTTCCCGCAGGCGCTGAGTGCCAGGACTGAGGTTTTCGGTGCAGTCCGCTCCCATGATGCACTGCGCAAACCTGTGTGCCGTATAGTTCTTGGGTTCACGATGATGGTGCGTGCGGCCTGCCATTTTCTAAGTTTTCCTGTTCGCCGGATTGAGTGGCCGTCAAGTCTTTTCAGGAAGGGTGACGGTCCTCAGGCTCGGACGGCGACTCGCGTTTCACGGAACTGTCATGTTCCAAGTCTTCCTTGCGGGCCGCTGCCAATTTCTTCATATTTTGACGATTCCGCTTGCGTTGCGGCGTACCCATCAGGTATAAAACGATGGTCAGGGGAATTATCCCGTACAGCAGGAAAGTGGCGATGCCGGCAATCGCTGACTGTTCGGTGATCGACATCATGAAGACGACGTAGAGCCATGCGATAGCGACGATATACATGGTGAGATGGCGCTTCGAGACAAACCGTAAAGATACGCGAAAATTGCAGATCCGAGCATGAACAAGCAGAATCCGCAGCAACCCTCTCCCGATGTATCCGCGTGGCTGGCACAGATGTCCGATCCGAAGTTCTGGACCTCGCTGCAGTCCCAATTCCAATCCCAGTTCGAGCAATTCAGGTCGCATCTGCCGCCCATGCCCAATATGGCCGGCATGGCAGGCATGCCGCCCGGTGCAGGTCAGATCGATCCGACACTGCTGGCCAGGCAGTTGGGCGACATGGGCGCCACGCTCGACCCCGCCGATGCGGTCCGCCTGCAGCAGGAGTACACCCGCGAGTTCGGCGAACTGTGGCAGTCGATGCTGTCGGCCAAGGCGCCGACCATCACCGATCGCCGCTTGTCTGCACCGGCCTGGCAGGAGCATCCTTACTTCGCGTTCCAGGCGGCGGCCTACCAGCTCAATTCGCGCTTCCTGCTGGCCATGGCCGATGCGGTCAAGGGCACCGATAAGGTGCGGCACAAATTACGTTTTGCAGTGCAGCAGATGATTGATGCGATGTCGCCGGCCAACTTCCTGGCGACCAATCCGGTGGCCCAGCAAAAGATCATCGAGACCCGCGGCGAGAGTCTCACCAAGGGCATCGCTCAATTGCTGGCCGACCTGCAGAAGGGTCATGTCTCGCAGACCGACGAGACCGCCTTCGAAGTGGGGCGTGACGTCGGCGCCAGCGAGGGTTCGGTGGTCTTCGAGAACGAGCTGTTCCAGCTGATCCAGTACAAGCCGCTGACCAAGACCGTGCATGCGGTGCCGCTGCTGATCGTGCCGCCCTGCATCAACAAGTTCTACATCCTCGACCTGCAGCCGCAGAATTCGCTGGTGCGCTACACAGTGGAGCAGGGGCACACCGTGTTCCTCATTTCCTGGCGCAATGCCGACGAGACGGTGGAGGCAGCGACCTGGGACAACTACGTCGATGATGCCGTGGCACGTTCCATCCACATCGTCCAGGAAATCAGCAAGCAGCCGCAGATCAATGCCCTCGGGTTCTGCGTGGGCGGCACGCTGCTGTCCTGCGCGCTGGCACTCTTGGCCGCCCGCGGCGAAGACCCGGTGGCCAGCCTGACGCTGTTGACCACCTTCCTTGATTTCTCCGACACCGGTGCCATCGACGTCTATATCGACGAGATGCAACTGGCCCTGCGCGAACAGATGATCGGCCAGCGCGGTCTGATGGCCGGGCGCGATTTCGCCAGCGCCTTCTCCAGCCTGCGTCCCAACGACCTGCTGTGGAACTACGTCGAATCCAATTACCTCAAGGGCGAAAAGCCCAGCGCCTTCGACCTGCTGTACTGGAATGCCGACAGCACCAACCTGCCCGGACCGATGTTCTGCTATTACCTGAGGCATATGTACCTGGAGAATGCGCTCAAGGAACCGGGCCGCCTGACGGTGGGCGGCGAGAAGATTGACCTGCGCAAGATCAGCGCCCCGGCCTTCATCTATGCCTCGCGTGATGATCACATCGTGCCCTGGAAATCCGCCTATGCCTCGCTGGACCTGGTCAACGCCGGCAAACGCAGCAACAACCGTTTCGTGCTGGGCGCGTCGGGACACATTGCCGGCGTGATCAATCCTGCCTCCAAGAACAAGCGCAATTACTGGACCAACGACAAGGCCCGTGCCGGCGCCGATGCCGATACCTGGCTGGCCGGCGCCACCGAGCATCCCGGCAGCTGGTGGGGCGAGTGGGCGGCCTTCCTGGCCAAGCATGGCGGACGCAAGGTGGCCGCGCCCAAGTCGCCGGGTTCGACCCGCTACAAGCACATCGAGCCGGCCCCGGGCCGCTATGTCAAGGTCAAGGCCGACCAGCTGGTGGCCTGAAGGATCAGCCAGCCGGCCAGGGGAGGCCCAGAAGTCGGCGGCAATGATGAAAAGAGGGCGGTGATCCGGCAGACCGGAGCCGCCGACAGAGAGAGACGACCGGCGTCGCATCCGCGGCGGCATCGGCCAGACCAATACAGGGAAGCCAGGCAAGACCCGGCCTCCCGACCAATGCGGCGCAAAGCAGACCCGAAACAGGGGTAACAGGCAGCAGTTGGAACCCCAATAATCACCATCCAATAGGAGGCAGCAAATGAGCAAGCGTATCGCATATGTGACCGGTGGCATGGGCGGCATCGGGACCGCCATCTGCACCCGTCTGTGCAAGGACGGCTATACCGTGGTGGCCGGCTGCGGCCCCAATTCCACCCGCAAGGACTCCTGGCTGGCCACCATGCGCGGCCACGGCTTCGACATCCATGCCTCTGAAGGCAACGTCTCTGACTGGGAATCTACCAAGGCCGCCTTCGAAAAAGTGCGCGCCGAGATCGGTGAAGTGGACGTGCTGGTCAACAACGCCGGCATCACCCGCGACGGCCAGTTCCGCAAGATGAGCAAGGCCGACTGGGATGCGGTCATCGACACCAACCTCAATTCGCTCTTCAACGTCACCAAACAGGTCATCGAAGGCATGTGCGAGCGCGGTTTCGGTCGCATCGTCAATATCTCCTCGGTGAACGGCCAGAAGGGCCAGTTCGGCCAGACCAACTACTCCACCGCCAAGGCCGGCATCCACGGCTTCACCATGGCGCTGGCCCAGGAAGTGGCGACCAAGGGCGTGACCGTCAACACCGTCTCGCCGGGCTATGTCGGTACCGACATGGTGCGTGCCATCCGCCCGGAAGTGCTGGAGAAGATCGTCTCCGGCATCCCCGTCAAGCGTCTGGGCGAGCCGGAGGAAATCGCCTCCATCGTGGCCTGGATCGCCTCTTCCGAGGGCGGTTACGCGACCGGTTCGGACTTCTCCCTCAACGGCGGCCTGTACATGGGCTGATGTCCTTTGCTGCAGCAGGCAGGTTGTCCGCCTGCCTCTGCTGCGGCCATCGGCGGAGAATTTCTCCGCACTGCACGATCGGGCTCCCCATTGTGCGTCTTCCCCCCTATAATGGCTTGCGTTGCTGCCCTGCAAAAGGATTGCGACCGCGTCGCGAGGACGACGCAAGCTGCATCACAGTAGAAGAAGCAAGGAGAGGACAGCATCAATGTCCCGGACGCCCGCGGGTCGGGAGCGCATCGAAACGGCCCGCACCGCTGCAAACCAAGGCCGGCCAACGGCTGCAATGAGAGAGACTGGACTTCAGATGACTACTGCAAAAAATTCGGCAGACCGCTTGATCAAGAAGTACCCCAACCGCCGTCTTTACGACACCCAGACCAGTTCCTACATCACCTTGACCGACGTCAAGCAACTGGTGCTGGACAATGAGGAATTCACCGTGGTCGACGCCAAGAGCGGCGACGACCTCACCCGCAGCATCCTGCTGCAGATCATCCTGGAAGAAGAGTCGCACGGTGTCCCGATGTTCTCCAGCGGCGCCCTGTCGCAGATCATCCGCTACTACGGCCATGCCATGCAGGGCATGATGGGCAACTATCTGGAAAAGAACATCCAGACCTTCATCGATATCCAGAACAAGCTGGCCGAAAATTCCAAGGGCTTCTACGAAGGCAAGCCCTTCAGTGCAGGGGCCGATGATGCAGGGCATGATGAGCAACTACATCGAGCAGAGCAAGAACCTGTTCATCCAGATGCAGGAGCAGATGCAGAGCCAGACCAAGAACATGTTCGGCACCTTCCCCTTCGGCGCCACCGGTACGCCGCCGGACCAGAAGAAGTAAGCGGCCCGAACAAAAGTTGCCCGACCCGACGGCCCCGCGTGGGCCGTTTCGCTTTTCTGGCCTGCCAGGGCGGTCATGACCCGAAAACAGGCGCAAATGAGCGGACGATGTACAATAGCGCCCTGATTTTTAAAGCATTTTTCGCTTTTTCCCGTATTTTCGGCCGCTTGCGGCCCGTCTCACTGAGCCATCTGCCATGTCCAACCCATCTTCTCCCGCCAGCCCGGCCCTGCCCAAGGTCGGTTTCGTCTCCCTCGGCTGCCCCAAGGCACTGGTCGATTCCGAACAGATCCTGACCCAGTTGCGGGCCGAAGGCTATGACACTGCCAAGTCCTACGACGGCGCCGATCTGGTGATCGTCAATACCTGCGGTTTCATCGATGCGGCTGTGCAGGAGTCGCTGGATGCCATCGGCGAGGCATTGAGCGAAAACGGCAAGGTGATCGTCACCGGCTGCCTGGGCGCCAAGAAGGACGCCGAGGGCGACGACATCATCCAGAAGATTCACCCCAAGGTCTTGGAAGTGACCGGTCCGCACGCGGTGGGCGAGGTGATGCAGGCGGTACACAAGCACCTGCCCAAGCCCCATGCCCCCTTCATCGACCTAGTGCCGCCGCAGGGCGTCAAGCTCACGCCCAAGCATTTCGCCTACCTGAAGATTTCCGAAGGCTGCAACCACCGCTGCAGCTTCTGCATCATTCCTTCCATGCGCGGCGACCTGGTCTCGCGTCCCATCGCCGACGTGATGCTGGAGGCCGAGAACCTGTTCAAGGCCGGCGTCAAGGAATTGCTGGTGATCTCGCAAGACACCAGTGCCTATGGTGTGGATGTGAAGTTCCGTACCGGCTTCTGGAACGGCAAGCCGATCAAGACCCACATGACCCAGCTGGTCGGTGCGCTGGGTGAGCTGGCCCAGCAGTACGGTGCCTGGGTGCGCCTGCACTATGTCTATCCGTATCCGCACGTGGAGCACATCATCCCGCTGATGGCCGAAGGCAAGATCCTGCCTTACCTGGACGTGCCGCTGCAGCATGCCCATCCGGATGTGCTCAAGCGCATGAAGCGCCCGGCCAACGGCGAAAAGAACATCGAACGCATCCAGGCCTGGCGCGCCATGTGTCCGGACCTCACGATCCGTTCCACCTTCATCGCCGGCTTCCCTGGCGAGACCGAAGCGGAGTTCGAATATCTGCTGGACTTCCTCAAGGAAGCCGAGATCGATCGCCTGGGCTGCTTTGCCTATTCGCCGGTGGAAGGCGCGACCGCCAACGAGATCGCCAATCCGGTCCCGGAAGAAGTGCGCGAGGAACGTCGCGGCCGCGTCATGCAATTGCAGGAAGAGATTTCCAAGAAGCGCCTGCAGGCCAAGGTCGGCAAGACACTGCGCGTGCTGATCGACGAGGTGGACCGTAACGGCGGTACCGGCCGCACCTATTCCGATGCCCCGGAAATCGACGGCGTGGTCTATGTGAAGCCACCTTTCGAGCCGCATCGCAAGCTGGAAGTGGGCCAGTTCGTGGACGTGCGCATCACTGCGGCCGATGCTCACGACCTGTGGGGCGCGGCCGAGTGAAGGCGCAGCGTTTGCTGATGCGCAGCCTGCTGGTGGCGGCGCTGTCCTGCTCGGTCCTCATGCCGGCATCGACCTGGGCCGCCAGGCCAGGACCGGCCGCCAGCGCTCCGGAGGGTTCGCTGCAACAGCTGCTGATGACCCATGCGCTGGTGCTGCGTGGCCAGATCGACGGGCGCGACATCCAGCTTTCGCTGCAACCGAAGAAGAACGAGGACGGCGTGGAAGGGCGTTACTTCTTCTTTGGCGGATCGCCTGACATCCTGGTTGCCGGTGAGGTCGATGGCGATGATTTCATCATGGAAGAATCAGTCAATGGCAAGGATGTGTCGGGCCAGTGGGAAGGGCATCGGCAGGGCCAGTCCATCACCGGTACCTGGTCCAGTGCCGATGGTGCCGTCATCAAGCCATTCGCGTTGCAACTGCCCTGAGGCCGGGCTGATCGTCTCCGAACCCTTGATCGCGTGATTTGCTGACGCCGGCTTTCGGTGTCGGCAGGCTGCGCGTATAGTGATGCCTTTGCGCGCAGCCTTTCGCTGCGCGTCTCGTTTTCAGAGGCAGAATCGTGTCCGACCCCAAAGAGACTTCTCTCACGCCGCAAACTTCCCTGATCCACAGCAGCTATCGCGCCCCTGACGGTTTCGAGGCCTTCCCGGTGGGCATCCATCACGCTTCCACGGTGGTATTCCCCAACGTCGAGGCGATGCGCTCGCGCGACTGGCGCGAAAAGCTGGGCTATACCTATGGCCTGCACGGCACGCCCACCAGTTTCGTGCTGGAGGCCCGGCTGGCCGAGATCGAGGGCGGCAATTACTGTCGTGTTACGCCCAGCGGGCTGGCCGCCATCGCCATGGTCAACTTTGCCTTCCTCAAGAGTGGCGACGATGTGCTCCTGCCGGACAACGTCTACGGGCCCAGCAAGGACCTGGGCCAGTGGCTGGAGCGTGATTTCCAGATCACGGCGCGATTCTATGACCCGATGATCGGTGAGGGTCTGGCCGACCTGATCATGCCCAATACCCGTCTGGTGTGGACCGAGGCACCGGGTTCGGTATCGATGGAAGTGCCGGATATTCCGGCGCTGTGCCGGGCGGCCCACGCCAGGGGCGTGCTGGTGGCGATCGACAATACCTGGTCCGCCGGCCTGGCCTTCAAGGCCTTCGAGCATGGCGTGGACATCGTCATGCAAGCCGTCACCAAGTACCAGTCCGGGGGTTCTGATGTGCTGATGGGCGCGGTGGTGGTGCGCGACCAGGCCCTCAATGAAAAGCTGGAGCTGGCGCACATGCGCCTGGGGTTCGGCGTGGGCATGGACGACGTCTATCTGGTGCTGCGCAGCCTGTCCTCGATGCGCCTGCGCTTCGAGGCACACGATGCGGCCGCGCGCAAGGTGGCGACGTGGTTGAAGCAGCGCCCGGAGATCGTCTCGGTGCTGCACCCGGCCTTCGAGGATTGCCCCGGCCATGCGCACTGGAAGCGAGACTTCACCGGCGCAGGCGGCCTGTTCTCGGTGATCTTCGATCCGCGCTACGTGGAAGAGCAGACCGACCGCTTTGTCGACAGCCTGCGCCTGTTCAAGATCGGCTACAGCTGGGGCGGTGCACACAGCCTGTGCGTGCCATACCGGATGCGGGGCATGCGTCGGGACTGGATGCGAGAAGGGCAGCTGGTGCGCTTCAACATCGGCCTGGAGGCTCCGGAAGATCTCATCGCCGATATCGAACAGGCCCTGGCACGCATGTAAGCGTCGAGCCAACCCGGCGCGGGGTGTCTGCACCGGGTTTGCCGTCCAGAAATTGAATAAAGGTAAATGTTGCCTCTGTTTCTCGTTTTGGTGCGAAGGAGGCGGTCATAAAATGCTAGTCATTCTTGATACGGCATCCTCATACCGCTGGGCCGCTTCGCATTTTCTCGTCCAGTGGCGCAAAAGATGTCAGACCGCGTAAAACATTGCAATTTTTCTGCGGCCCCGTGTTGAAGGAAACTACAGTTTAGCTCGGCAGTCGAAGAAGAAATGCGGCTGAGCTAGTCGTTACACAGCAACATGGCACAAGAAAACCGCCAAAATTTACAATTTATTTTGTTGCTTTGGTGTTAATTTTGTTGAGCCATTTCGGTCAAGAAACCTTTTGATCAGGAAATTCCTGATTGTCGCCGGAAGTCGCAAGGACTCTGGCTGTTCATTTCCCTGGCATCAAAACTGCAGGCGAAATAGGTCTTCTTGTAAGACAAAGTCTGACAAGCCTGTTGGTTTTGTTTCGGACGAAAAATACCGATCAAGTCTAATTTCCCGCCTGTCCGCCCCCCCTCAGAATTGGCTTGCAGTCAAGTAAATGTAAGCGATTGTAAGCAGCTCAATGCAGCCGAGAGCAGCACAGAGCAGTATGGAGTTCTTACCGAGGTGGGGTGCAAATGAATACCAACGACATGATGGCGGAGATCCGCGATGCCAACCTGAGCTATCTGATGCTGGCACAGCAGATGATCCGTCAGGACAAGCCGACCGCAATCTTCCGGCTGGGTATCAGCGCAGAGATCGCCGATCTGATCGAGGGTTTGTCCAATGCCCAGATCATGAAACTGGCCGCGACCAACATGATGTTGACGCGCTTCCGTTTCGACGATGGTGCCATCCTCGGCATGCTCACCAATTACAACAAGGACAAAAGCCTGGCCCAGTCGCATGCGGCCATCCTGATGGCCTGTCAGCCCAGCGAACAAATTTCGTAAAACAACAAGACAAGAGCAGGACCGGCGCGGGCAGGGGTCAATGCGCCGGAGGGGAAGACGTACCGTAGCAGTTAATGAGTTTGTGTCTTGGATTTGCAGCCTGATGTCCATCTGCCTTGTGCACATGGAGAGGGGTCAGGCAGTGTCACTACGAAATCACCGGGGGGTAGCACCATGGCTAAAAAGAGCGTTGTCACAGAGGCGCAGGAAATTCAGTTGGCCATTGAACTGATCAACCTGGGGGCGCGCCTCCAGTTGCTGGAATCGGAAACTTCGCTGTCGCGCGAGCGCCTGCTGAAGCTGTACAAGGAATTGAAGGGCGTCTCGCCGCCCAAGGGCATGCTGCCGTTCTCGACGGACTGGTTCATCACCTGGCAGCCCAATATCCATTCGTCGCTGTTCATCAACGTGCACCGCTATCTGGTGGAGCATGCCCGCATCAGCGGCATCGAAGCCGTGATGAAGGCCTACAAGCTCTATCTGGAACAGGTCGGTCAGAGCGATGCCGGCGAGCCGGTGCTCTCGCTTACGCGGGCCTGGACGCTGGTGCGCTTCTTCGAAAGCAAGATGCTCATGACCACGCCCTGCTGCAAGTGCGGCGGCCACTTCGTGGTGCATCGCCTGGACCTGCATCAGGACTATCTGTGCGGCCTGTGCCACATGCCTTCGCGTGCCGGCAAGACCAAGAAGGCCAAGGATGCGGTGGTCATGGGTCTGGTGGAAGCCCTGCCGGTGGCAGCCTCCGCCCCGATGGTCGCCGAGCCGGTGCTGGCGGCCGTTGCCTGATCCGCAGTGCTGCGCCATCGCTGTCGATGCGGTCGCGGTTCGGCCGCTTGACCGTGACAGTGGCGCCGCTACTCTGCCAGGAAGAATGAGGCCGATTGTCTAGATGTCTGACCTAGAGAACCAGCCCGGCGCCCGCCGCAGGCCACTGCTGCAGGCGCCGGCGATCCAGGCCTTGCTGCTGTTCGTGTTGGGCCTGGTGGGCGCCAACGTGATCGACGTGCTCTGCCAGCGCGCCGGTCTTTCTCCCTTTTCTCCCTTGCAAACCTCCGTGCTGCACGGTGCGATTGCCGCGCTGCTGGCACGTCTGCGCCGCATGGCCGTGTGGTGGTGGCTGATCCTGCTGGTGTTCCCGCTGGCGGCGCTGCTGGTAGGGCGGCTGCAATTGCCGCCCTGGCTGTTCCTGGCGGTATTCCTGTTCATGCTGGTGCTGTTCTGGTCCACCTTCCGCAGCCAGGTGCCGTTCTATCCCTCCGGCCGCAATGCCTGGGATGCGGTGGCCGCCTTGTTGCCCCAGGGACGGGCGATCCGCTTCATGGATATCGGCAGCGGCCTGGGTGGCGCGGTGCTGGATCTTTCGCATCGTCGGCCTGAAAGTGAATTCACCGGCATCGAGATCGCGCCCTTGCCCTGGCTGGTGAGCCGCCTGCGCGCGGCGCTGGCGGGCAATCGCTGCCGCTTCGTGCGGGGCGACTATCTGTTGCTCGATTTCGCAGAGTACGACGTGGTGTTCGCCTATCTTTCGCCGGCCGCCATGCTGGCCCTGTGGCACAAGGCCCGGGCCGAAATGCGGCCGGGGACGCTGTTACTGAGCTACGAATTCCATATTCCGGGGACCACGCCGGACCTGGTGATCCAGCCCGAGGGGGGCGGGCCGGTGCTGCATGGCTGGCGCATGTGAGCGCATAAAGTGACGCAATGCGAGACGCGACGTATCAAGTTTGCCCGGATTGAGCCGTAAATCGAAAAGGAAGGGCGTTTTTCGGATATGTATTCCCTCATTTGCTTGATTGGAATACCTGTAATCTGACGAACGTGAAAATACATGCAACGCCACTGGGACGGGAGCAGGCACTTTGTTAGTCATTATCGGATATGTCATTGTCATGGGCTCCGTCTTCGGCGGCTTTGCCCTGTCCGGCGGCCATCTGGGGGCGCTGTTTCAGCCACTTGAACTGCTGATGATCGGCGGCGCCGCGGGTGGCGCGTTCCTGGTGGGTAACAACGGCAAGGCGATCAAGGCTACGATGAAGGCCTTGCCGACCGTCCTCAAGGGCTCGACCTACACCAAGGAGCTGTACATGGAGCTGATGGCGCTGCTGTTCGAGATCCTGACCAAGTCTCGCAAGGAAGGCCTGATGTCCATCGAAGGCGACATCGAAGAGCCGGAAAGCAGCCCCATCTTCAGCAAGTACCCCGGTGTGCTGGCCGACCATCACCTCATCGAGTTCATGACCGACTACCTGCGCCTGATGGTGTCGGGCAACATGGATGCGTTCCAGATCGAAAACCTGATGGACAACGAAATCGAGACCCACCACCACGAGGGGGAAATTCCGGTGCACTGCATCGCCAAGCTGGGTGACGGTATGCCGGCCTTCGGTATCGTGGCCGCGGTGATGGGGGTGGTGCACACCATGGAATCGGTGGGTATCCCGCCGTCCGAGCTGGGCATGCTCATTGCGCACGCGCTGGTGGGTACCTTCCTCGGTATTCTGCTGGCCTACGGTTTCGTGGGCCCGCTGTCCAGCCTGCTGGAACAGAAGCTGCACGAATCGACCAAGATCTACCAGTGCGTGAAGGTGACGCTGCTGGCCAGCCTGAATGGCTACGCGCCGGCGCTGTCGATCGAATTCGGCCGCAAGGTCCTGTTCTCGACCGAACGTCCGACCTTCCTGGAACTGGAAGAGCACGTCAAGCAGGCCAAGAGCAAGTAATCCTGCCGTTGGCGGATGGTACGCGCATCGATTCACACAGACATCAGCATTGAGCAGGAGTAAGGCATGGCCGACGAAGGGCTACGTCCCATAATCGTTAAGCGGATCAAGAAGGGCGGCGGTGGTCACCACGGCGGCGCCTGGAAGATCGCGTACGCCGACTTCGTGACCGCGATGATGGCGTTCTTCCTGCTGATGTGGCTGCTGGGTTCGACTGCCAAGGGCGACCTGAACGGCATCGCCGAATATTTCAAGACCCCGCTGAAGGTCGCCATGGCCGGCGGCTCCGGTAGCGGCGACGCCAATACGGTGCTGCCAGGCGGCGGCAAGGACCTGACCCGCCAGGACGGCCAGTTGCGCAAGGGCGAGAACGATGTGGTCACCCGCAAGCAGACCCTCAAGCAGGCCCAGCAGGAACTGGAGCGTGCCGAGCGTTCGCGCCTGGAGCAACTGAAGTCGCGCCTGGAAAAGGCCATCGATTCCAATCCGACGCTGAAGCAGTTCAAGAACCAGCTGTTGATCGACATCACCTCTGAAGGCCTGCGCATCCAGATCGTGGACGAGAAGAACCGTCCCATGTTCGCCCTGGCCAGCGCCCAGTTGCAGCCCTATACGAAGGAAATCCTGCACGAGATCGGGCGCACCCTGAACGATGTCCCCAACAAGATCAGCCTGTCCGGGCATACCGATGCCACGCCGTATTCCCGTGGCGAGAAGGGCTACAGCAACTGGGAACTGTCGGCCGACCGCGCCAATGCATCGCGCCGCGAGCTGATCACCGGTGGCATGGACGAATCCAAGGTGCTGCGGGTGGTGGGCCTGTCCTCGGCGGTGCTGCTGGACAAGGAAGATCCATTCAACCCCATCAACCGTCGCATCAGCATCATCGTCATGAACAAGAAGGCCGAGGAACTGGTCGAGAAGGATAGTGGCTCGCTGAATGTGCCCACCGACGCCAGCGACGACGACATTCAGCAGGGTTTGACCGCGCCACCCAAGAACTGAGGCGGGCGTGACGGGCAGGGATTTGCCATTGAAGCAGAAGTGTTCCAACTGAACAGGGGAAGAGAGCTGGATATGCCGACCAAGACCATGCTGCAGGAGCTCAAGCGCTTGTTGCTCGATACTGCCAGCGGCGGCAGCCGCCAATTGACGGAAGTGGAGTCGGACCTGGTCCAGACCAACATCCTCCTGGGCGAAGCCATCGGCAAGCTGGGTACCAGCTTCATGGAGCTGCACCGTTCAGTGCAGGCCCAGCAGACCATCCTCGAGGGACTGATGAATGGCACGGGGGAGTTCGACAGCGAGAGCATCGAACAGCTCAAGGCCACCCAGGCGCAGGTCAGCCACCATGTGAACGCGGCGGTCACCGGTCTGCAGTTCCAGGACATGACCAGCCAGCTGCTGGAGCGTATCGTGCGGCGCGTGATCGGCCTGCGTGAAGCGCTGGGGGTGTTGAGCGCCAACAGTTTCGAGATCGTGCCGGAGCAGGGGCAGACCGACGAGGAACTCAGGGAGCTGCTGGCCAGCACCGTGCAGGCGATGGAGGAACGGCTGACCGTGCTCGACACCGGGCTGTGGAAAGCGGTGCGCCAGACACGCATGGAAAGCGGCGATATCGAGTTGTTCTAAGCCCTTGCGGGCTGAGTGGGTCAAGATTGAACTAGGTCATTCCGGCCGGGCGCAGGGCAATAGGTCGGCGGCCGGAGCTGCGGCATAATGCACATGCGCATGAGCCTTATTGAAGAAACAGGGAGTAACGATGTCCAAAACGATTCTCGCAGTAGATGATTCCGGGTCACTGCGCCAGATGGTGGTATTCAGTCTGAAGGCTGCGGGTTACAACGTGACCGAAGCGGTTGACGGTGTGGACGCGCTGGAAAAGGCCAAGACGCATACCTTCGACCTGGTCCTGACCGACCAGAACATGCCACGCATGGATGGCCTGACCTTGATCCGCTCACTGCGCGAGCTGACCAGCTATGCGCGGGTGCCGATCCTGATGCTGACCACCGAGTTCAGTGACGAGATGAAGGCCAAGGGCAAGGCGGCCGGCGCCAATGGCTGGCTGGTCAAGCCCTTCGACCCGCAGCGCCTGACCGAGGTAGTGCGCAAGGTGATCGGCTGATCTTGCCGGGATAACAAGAACGACACGAACCGCATCCAGCATGGAGCCCAGGCATGAGCATTGATATGAGCCAGTTTTTCCAGGTCTTTTTCGACGAGGCCGAGGAAGGGCTCGCGGAAATGGAAAAGCTGTTGTTGGCCGTCAATGTGGCCTCGCCCGATCCGGAGGACCTCAATGCCGTGTTCCGTGCCGCGCATTCCATCAAGGGCGGCTCGTCGACCTTCGGTCTGACCGACATCGCCGAGGTCACGCACGTACTGGAGTCGCTGCTGGACCGTATCCGCCAGGGCCAGATGGCCCTGACCGCGGAACATGTGGACGCCTTCCTGGCGGCCAAGGATGTATTGAAGTCCATGCTCGACGGCCACAAGCATGGCGCCGAGGTGGATCAGGATGCCGTGGGTGATGTACGCATGCTGCTCGAAGCCCTGTCGCAGGGCAAAAGCTCCAGCACGAGCACTCCCAGGGCTGCTGCTGCAGGACCGGCTGCGGCCGCGGCCGCGGCCATGGTGGGCCCCGACGGCGCCCGTCGCTATCGGCTGGAGATGCCGGTCATCGCCGACAAGGACGCCGAGGCGCTGGCCGACGAGCTGTCCATGCTGGGCAAGATTGAAAAGACCAAGTCTGCCGAAGGAAACTGGGTCTTCATTCTCGATACGGCCGAACCGATCGATGACGTGGTCGCCATCTGCGCCTTCATCGTCAATGTGGCCGATCTGAAGATTTCGCAGGCTGTGGATCCCGGCAAGACCGCCGATGAAGAGCGCGGCTATGGTTTCTTCGATAACTTCGTGACCCAGGAAGAGCGCGAACGCGCCCAGGGCTACGGTTTCTTCGACAACCAGACCACCGTGGAAGACAAGGAGCGCGAGCAGGGCTACGGCTTCTTCGCTCCCTTCGTGCCGCTGGACATCAGCGCCAAGAAGCCTGAGCCGGAGAGCGCCCACGCTGCCGCCGCCCATGGCACCAATGGTGCCAACGGCCATCACGACGACGCCCATCTGCATGGCGAGCATGCCTCCTCGGAAAAGAAATCCGCCAAGGGGGGCGCCGCCCAGGGACCGGAATCCTCGTCGATCCGTGTGAGCATCGAAAAGGTCGACCAACTGATCAATCTGGTTGGCGAACTGGTGATCACCCAGGCCATGATCGAGCAGCGTGTCGGCAAGCTGGATCCGATGCAGCATGAGCACCTGCTCAACAGCGTCAGCCAGTTGAGCCGCAATACCCGGGATCTGCAGGAATCGGTGATGTCGATCCGCATGATGCCCATGGACTACGTGTTTTCGCGCTTCCCGCGCATGGTGCGCGATCTGGCGCACAAGCTGGGCAAGCAGGTCGAATTCGTCACCCATGGCGCCGCGACCGAACTGGACAAGGGCCTGATCGAACGTATCGTCGATCCGCTCACGCACCTGGTGCGCAACAGCATCGACCACGGTATCGAACTGCCGGATGCCCGTCGCAGCGCCGGCAAGAGTGAGGCAGGTGTGCTATCCCTGTCTGCCGAACATCAGGGCGGCAACATCATCATCGAGGTCACCGACGACGGTGGTGGCCTGAACCGCGACAAGATCCTGGCCAAGGCCAAGCAGCAGGGCATGCCGGTCACCGACAACCTGTCGGACGCCGAGGTCTGGCAACTGATCTTCGAGCCCGGTTTCTCCACTGCGGAACAGGTCACCGACGTGTCGGGGCGTGGCGTGGGCATGGATGTGGTCAAGCGCAACATCCTGGCCATGGGTGGGGCGGTGGATATCCGCTCCAGCAAGGGCTTTGGTACCACCATCTCGATCTCGCTGCCGCTGACGCTGGCCATCCTGGACGGCATGTCGATCCGGATTGGTGAAGAAGTCTACATATTGCCGCTGGGATATGTGGTTGAATCTTTGCAGCCATTGGCGCAAGATATCAAAGAGATTTCCGGTCAGGGCCAGGTGCTGCGCGTACGCGGCGAATACCTGCCCCTGATCCCGCTTTATCAGATTTTCAACATCGAACCCTCCTTCATCGATCCCTCGCAAGGATTGGTGGTCATTCTGGAGTCAGACGGAAAGAAGGCAGCACTTTTCGTGGATGACCTGATCGGACAACAGCAGATCGTTGTCAAGAATCTGGAATCCAACTATCGGAAGGTCGCCGGCATTTCCGGAGCAACCATTCTGGGCGACGGCGGCGTCGCCCTGATTGTCGATGTGGCAGCCTTGCTGCGATCCAGCCGCCAACTGAACGACGAATCTGTATTTTCCTGATATTTAAAGGGCC
>Ga0308159_1002703_pt1 | contig 19684 bp, 14 predicted proteins | sample PhyCR1_FD_201040 | JGI IMG/M metagenome (GOLD analysis project Ga0308159, IMG submission 201040) | Phyllosphere microbial communities from UC Gill Tract Community Farm, Albany, California, United States - DLSLC.R1 | ecosystem: Host-associated > Plants > Phyllosphere > Unclassified | place: USA... | reverse complement strand
ATGGTCGTCCGTTTCCAGGGCGGGCATAATGCCGGTCACACGCTGGTCGTCGGCGAGAATGTCTACAAGCTGTCGCTGCTCCCCTCGGGCATCGTGCGCGGCACCCCCAGCGTCATCGGCAACGGCGTCGTCCTCGACCCCTGGGCGCTGAAGGCTGAGATCGAGCGTCTGGGCGAGCAGGGCGTCCATGCCTCGCCCGAGACGCTGCGCGTTGCCGACAATTGCCCGCTGATCCTGCCGATCCACCGCGATCTCGACGGTCTGCGCGAGGACGCCAGCGGTGCGGGCAAGATCGGCACGACGCGGCGCGGCATCGGCCCGGCCTATGAGGACAAGGTCGGCCGCCGCGCGATCCGCGTGTGCGACCTGGCGCATCTCGATGATCTGGGCCCGCAACTCGACCGGCTTTGCGCGCATCACGACGCGCTGCGGGCGGGCTTCGGCGAGCCGCCGGTCGACCGCGAGCGGCTGCTGGCCGATCTGCGCGAGATCGCGGCCTTCGTCCTGCCCTTCGCCAAGCCTGTGTGGCGCGACCTGAACGAAGCGCGCAGCGGCGGCAAGCGTATCCTGTTCGAGGGTGCGCAGGGCGTGTTGCTCGACATCGACCATGGCACCTATCCCTTCGTTACCTCGTCCAACACCATCGCGGGTGCGGCGGCGGGTGGCTCGGGCCTGGGGCCGTCGGGCGTCGGCTTCGTGCTGGGCATCGCCAAGGCGTACACCACGCGCGTCGGCTCGGGTCCGTTCCCGACCGAGCTGGAAGATGAGACCGGCCAGCGTCTGGGCGAGCGCGGCCATGAGTTCGGCACCGTCACCGGCCGCAAGCGGCGCTGCGGCTGGTTCGACTCGGTGCTGGTGCGCCAGTCGGCGGCGGTCGGCGGCATCACCGGCATCGCGCTGACCAAGATCGACGTGCTCGACGGGTTCGACGAGGTCAAGATCTGCGTCGGCTACAAGCTGGGCGACGAGACGCTCGACTATTATCCGACCCATGCGGCGGATCAGGCCAAAGTCATCCCCGTCTATGAGACGATGGAAGGCTGGCAGGAATCGACGGCGGGCGCGCGCAGCTGGGCCGATCTGCCTGCGCAGGCGATCAAATATATCCGGCGGATCGAGGAACTGATTCGCTGCCCGGTGGCGCTGGTGTCGACCAGCCCGGAGCGCGAGGATACGATCTTGGTTCGCGATCCGTTTGCGGATTGATTTGAAGAGGCCCCGGCGAGAGTCGGGGCCTTTTTTCTTGGGGCAAGTCCCTTGGCCTTCGACTTCGCTCAGGCTGGAACGGAGTTCAATACTACGCTCCGTTCAGCCTGAGCGAAGTCGAAGGCCATGTACCGACCAAAGCAAAAGGCCCGGCCGCTTTCGCGACCGGGCCTTTCCCATAGTGACGAACCCGAAAGGGTTACATGCCGCCGCTGCTGCCCGGCGGGGTGGTGGTGCCGCCGGTGGTGCCGGTGCCGACCTGACCGCTGGTGGTCATGTCGCCGCCCATGGTGCCGCCGGTCGTCGTGCCACTACCGTTCATGCTTCCGCTGCCGCTCATCGTGCCGGTGGCGTCCGGCAAGGTCGAGGGCGTGTTCACCGTGTTGCCCGGCGTGGTCGTGCGCGAACGGCTTTTGGAACGGGTGGTCGAGCGAGTCGATGTGCCCGGCGTGGTGGTCATCGTGTCCGGCTGACCCATGGTGGTCTGTCCGGGCGTCGTGGTCTGACCGGGCATCGTCTGCCCCGTGGTGCCGGTTTGCCCAGCCATCCCGCCGGTCGTGCCACCGGATACCTGGGCCATCGCGGCGGCCGGAAGGATCAGGGCACTGGCGGCGATTATATGCATGTAACGCATTGTATCTCTCCTGCTTTTTTTCTCGTAATGGTTAACGAGGCAGGATAGGGTACGTTCCGGACTTTATCCGCACTGGCCGCGATGAAGCAACGCTTGGTCCGCTAAGACCAGCGCGACCATCGCCTCGACCACCGGCACGCCACGAATACCGACACAGGGGTCGTGACGGCCCTTGGTAGCGATCTGCGTTTCTTCTCCGGTGCGGGTGATGGTGTCGACCGGGGTCAGGATCGAGCTTGTCGGCTTGAACGCGACACGCATCGTGACGGGCTGGCCGGTGGCGATGCCGCCCGCGATGCCGCCCGCATGATTGGCCAGGAAGCGCGGGCCCCCATTGCCGCTGCGCATCGGATCGGCATTCTGCTCGCCGGTCAGCGCAGCGGCGGCGAACCCGTCGCCGATCTCGAAGCCCTTGACCGCATTGATGCTCATACAGGCCGAGGCGAGTTCACTGTCCAGCTTGGCATAGAGCGGTGCGCCCCAGCCCGCGGGCACGCCGGTCGCCTCGCAGGCGACGACCGCGCCGACCGAGGAACCTGACTTGCGCGCGCCATCGACGATCGCTTCCCAGCGCTCGGCGGCGGCGGCATCGGGACAGAAGAAGGGGTTGGCGTCGATCTGCGCATCGTCGAACGCGTCGTAATCGATCCGGTCGCCGCCGATCGACTCGACCCAGGCGCGAATCTTCACCTGAGGGATCACCGCGCGCGCGACCGCGCCCGCCGCCACCCGTGCGGCCGTCTCGCGCGCCGAGGAGCGGCCGCCGCCGCGATAGTCGCGAAAGCCGTATTTCGCGTCATAGGCATAATCGGCATGGCCGGGGCGATAGGCGAGCGCGACGTTGCCGTAATCCTTCGACCGCTGGTCGACATTCTCGATCATCAGGCTGATCGGGGTGCCCGTCGTCCGCCCCTCGAACACGCCGGACAGGATGCGGACCTGATCCGGCTCGCGACGCTGGGTGGTGAAGCGGCTGGTGCCCGGACGGCGCTTGTCGAGCCAGGGCTGGATGTCTTCTTCCGACAGCGCGATGCCCGGCGGGCACCCGTCGACCACCGCGCCCAGCGCCGGGCCGTGACTCTCGCCCCAGGTGGTGAAGCGGAACAGGCGGCCGAAACTGTTGAAGCTCACGCTGCATCTCCCAGCCGGGCAAAGGCCGGCGCATGTGTGGCGGCCCCGCGCACGCCGCAGGGGATCAGGCCGCCCTGAAGCGGGGCGGCGAGGAAATACTCGCCCGCATAGGGGCTGTCGAAACCGCTCGCGACATCGGCGGCGAAGCCGAACCGGCCGTAAAAGGCGGGATCGCCCAGCGCGAAGCAGAGGACGACGCCTTCCTTCTCCAGCCGTTCGAGTCCAGCGGCGACCAGCGCCTCGCCAACGCCCTGCTGCCGCCAGTCGCGGGCGACCGCGATGGGGGCGAGGGCAACCGAATGGATCGGCTTGCCGCCGATCTCCACGGCCATGCGGCTGAAGGCGATCGCGCCGACAAGCGCGTCCGTGGCCTCGTCGATCGCGACCAGCATCAGCACCATGTCGCCTTCCACGCACAGGTCGCGGACCAGCGCCGCTTCGGCCGGGGCGGGGAAGCTGGCAACGAGCAGCGCGTCGAGCGCGGCGACGTCCTGCCCCTGCGCGGGGCGGATGGTGATGGCGGCGATGGGCTGGTCGGACATGACTTGGTCTTTAGCGTCGCCGTGGCGCAAGGCGCGATAGATAATGTTGGCCGCCCATTCCTCCCCTGGAAGGGGAGGTGGCAGGGCGAAGCCCTGACGGAGGGGGGTCCCGATTAGAGAGGTGTCGCTGCACTCGCAGCCGGTGACACCCCTCCACCAGCTTCGCTGGTCCTCCCCCTTACAGGGGAGGAAAGGGATTTTTACGCCAGCGCGATGTCCGGCGCGTCCTCGGCCTTCATGCCGATGACGTTGTACCCGGCGTCGACGTGATGGATCTCGCCGGTCACACCCGACGACAGGTCGGACAGCATGTAGAGGCCAGCGCCGCCCACATCCTCGATCGTCACGGTCCGACGCAGCGGTGAGTTCAGCTCGTTCCATTTCAGGATATAGTTGAAGTCGCCGATGCCACGCGCCGCCAGCGTCTGGATCGGACCCGCCGAGATCGCATTGATGCGGATATTCTCCGGCCCCAGATCGACCGCGAGATACTTCACGCTGGTCTCCAGCGCCGCCTTAGCCACGCCCATGACGTTGTAATGCGGGATGACCTTTTCCGCGCCATAATAGGTCAGGGTCAGGATCGAGCCGCCCTCGGGCATCATCTGGCGCGCGCGCTGGGCGACGGCGACCAGCGAATAGGCCGAGATGTTCATGGTCATCAGGAAATTGTCGAGCGTGGTGTCGTAATATTTCCCACGCAGCTGCGACTTGTCCGAAAAGCCGATGGCGTGAACCACAAAGTCGATCGTCGGCCACTCGGCCTTCAGATCGGCGAACAGCTTGTCGAGCGACTCCATCTCGGACACGTCGCAATCGAACAGGCGCGCCACGCCTAGCTGTTCGGCCAGCGGGCGGACCCGCTTTTCCATCGCCGCGCCCTGATACGAAAAGGCGAGCTCTGCGCCCGCCTCCGAAAGCTGCTTGGCGATGCCCCAGGCCAGCGATTTGTCATTGGCCAGGCCCATGATGAGCCCCCGCTTGCCTGCCATCAATCCGTTCACGCCGTTACCGCTCCTGCCGGTTCACTTCCATCAATCGCCCTCTCTAGCGCCGTTTCCGGTGGTTCCGCCAGTGCCGCGTTCAAATGCGCGCCGAAAACCAGCCCCAGGCCGATGAGATAGAAGAAGAGGAGCATCACGACGACGCCCGCCAGGCTGCCATAGGTCAGGTCATAACCGCCCAGTTGCGACAGCACCCAGGGCAGCAGCGCGGTCATGCTGACCCACCAGGCGGCGGTGAACAGCGCCCCCGGCCATTTGCGGCATTCGCTTTCGCGATATTTGGCGGGGGTGACCGAATAGAAGAGCAGATATAGCGCCCCGAACATCACCACGCCGGGAATCAGCCGCGACAGCCCGACCCAGCCCGCGACGTCCTGTGAGAAGGGGACGAGGCGATAGATGAACTGCTCCGCCGCCGTCAGGATACCCGCGGCCAGGAAGGACAGCAGCGCGACCACGACCGAGGCGATCATCACCAGCGTCGAGGACAGCCGCGATTTCCAGAAGGCCGCCGTCGCCTTCACGCCGTAGGCGCGGTGGAAGATGTCGCGGATCGTCTCGATGAACCCGCCGACCGTCCACAGGCCGACCAGTCCGCCCAGCCACAAGAGCGATCCGGTGCGTGCCGCCAGCACGTCGCCGATCGGCTTGCGCAACAGCTCACTGACATCGGGGGGCAGGACGTGGAGGAAGCTTTCCACCGCGTGCTGCGTCTCGTTGCTCTGGCCGAACAATGACAGCAGCGCGGCGGTGGTGATGAAGAAGGGAAACAGCGTCATCAACGCCAGATAGGCCAGGTTCCCGGCATGGATGAACCCGTCATTGAACACGCCCAGGCTGGTTCGCTTCAGGATTTCAAAGGCGTAGGAGCCGGGCCGGACCTTGGCGATCTGCCGGTCCAGCCGCTGGCGAGCCTTGCCCGGATGGTGTGCGCGTTCTTCTGGAGTCAGGCCGTTCACATCGCTCATGGAACGATCAGACGCCCATGGCGGCCCTCGGGTTCCTGCCGTCGGTCCATTCCGCCGCGAACTGTTGCAGCGCGGCATCATCGGCGGGGATGTCGATCATCAGCGTAATCAGCTGATCGCCGCGCCCGCCATCCTTCTTGTGAAAGCCCTTGCCCTTCAGGCGCAGCGTCTTGCCCGAGTTGGTGCCCTTGGGCACGGTCAGCATGACCGGGCGCTCGACCGTCGGCGCCTTCACCTGCCCGCCCAGCACCGCCTCGGTCAGCGAGATGGGCAGGTCGAGGCGGACATCGTCGCCATCGCGGGTGAAGAAGGCATGGGGGACGACCTCGATGGTGATGATCGCGTCGCCGGGGCCGCCGGGGCCCTGCTCGCCCTTGCCGCCCAGGCGCATCTGGGTGCCGGTGTCGACCCCGGCGGGCAGTTTCAGGTCGAGGGTCTTGCCATCGGCCAGCGTGATCCGCTGCGGGCTGAGCGTGGCGGCGTCGACAAAGGGGACGCGCAGCGCATAGGCGCTGTTCGCGCCCTTGGCGGCCGAACGCCCGCGTCCGCCGAACCCGCCAAAGCCGCCCGAGAAACCGCCGCGCCCGGCGCCGCTGAACATCCCCTCGAAGATATCCGACATGTCGGCACCCTCGCCGCCAAAGTCGAATTGCTGGCGAAAACCGCCCGGACCGCCCGCGCCCGGGCGCGGACCGCCGCCGAAGCCGCCGGCCCCGCCGCTATAGCCGAAGGGCGAGGTGGGGTTGCCGTCGCCATCGATCTCGCCCCGGTCGAACCGCGCGCGCTTGTCCTTGTCGTTCAGCAGGTCATAGGCGTTGGTGACCTGGCTGAACTTTTCCGCCGCCTTCGGATTGTCCTTGTTGCGGTCGGGATGCAGTTCCTTCGCCAGCTTGCGATAGGCTTTCTTGATATCGGCTTCGCTGGCCATGCGGCTCACGCCCAGCGTCTGATATGGATCGGCCACTCTGTTCCCCGTTGGCAGTGTATTACCTTCTCATGTGGGGGAGTCCGTGCCGGAGCGCAATCCGTTCCCCATGCGTTGGACCGCCGGAAGGAGACGGATCATGACCGAACCGATGCAGGCCGTTGGCAAGGACGGCAAGAAGGGCGCGCCGGACGGCGTTTCGGATGCGCCCGGCAAACATGGTGGCGAGAGCCAGGGCGGCGGGTACGAAGGCGTGCCCGAGCGCGAAGGCGACTTTCATGGCGGCCAGAGCGGCGCGGCCTATCACGGCAAGGGCGGGCATCCGGACCCGGACAAGGACAATCCCAATGCGGTGACGGAAGAGGGCTAAACCCGACCTGCGTCTATCCCTAACCTCCGTTCAGCCTGAGTGAAGTCGAAGGCCACGGGATACAACTCGCGGGGAACGGCCCGGCTTGCACTTCGACTTCGCTCAGTGCGAACGAAGGTTGGGTTTGGTCGCGGGATGGCGGGCTATCCCGCGACCAATTCCTCCAGCGGCGCGACGTCGACGCTGACGTCCATTTTCTGCGCGCCCGAGCCTAGGACGACGCCATCGACCGGCGCGATTTCGGCATAGTCGCGGCCGACCGCGACGATGATGTGGTCGCCCGCCATCCAGATGCCGTTGGTCGGATCGACCCCGACCCAGCCATGCTGTGGCCCGCCCCAGATCAGCACCCAGGCATGGGTCGCATCCGCGCCGACCAGCCGCGCCTGGCCCGGCGGCGGCAGCGTGCGGATATAGCCCGAGGCATAGGCCGCCGGGATGCCCGCGGCGCGTAAGCCCGTGATCATGATCTGCGCAAAGTCCTGGCACACGCCGCGCCGCTGGCGGAACGCCTCGGCCGGGGGCGTGTCGACCAAAGTGGCGGCGGGGTCGAAGGCGAATTCGCGCTGGATGCGGTTGGCGAGCGCAAATCCGGCTTCCAGCGCGCCGCGTTCCGGCGACAGGTCCGGCGCGCACCATTCGGCTATGGCGGGGTCGAGCGGGATCAGCGGCGAGGGGAAGATGTAATTGGCCGGGCTCGCCGCCGACAGGTCGCGGCTGCTTCGGGCCAGCGCGGAGACTTCGGCCAGTGTCGGATCATTCGGGGACGGCATCGGCACCGGGCGATCGACGACCATGCGCGCGCGGCTCTCGATGGTCAGGCTGCGCACCGGCCGGTCGACGACCAGCCTGGTGACATGCGCCAGCCCCGCCTCGGCATGGGCGGCGCGGGTGCGGCCGACCGGCTCGACGATCAGGTCGTACGCCTCCAGCGTCTGGCCGGGCCAGTCGATGGGCTTCAGCCGCAGATTGCAGCGCGCATATTTGACCTGCGCGCCGTAATCGAAGCGGGTGATGTGGCGGATGTCGTAGATCATGCCCCGTCTCTCATGCCAGGGTAAGTCCCCCGGCGCGCAACGGCTCCGCGCCTTGCAGGAAATAGCGGTGCGCGATCGCTTCCGAGAGCAGGCCCAGCCGCCGCTCGACATCGCCCAGCGTATCGGCGTCGAGCGTACGGGCGTCCGCCGTTTCCAACGCGGCGCGGATGGCGATGGCTTGCGCCTGTTGCGGCTCGGCCATGTCGTCGTCGGACAGGACGGGCAGGCGCGACAGGCAGTCGGCGATGCGCGCGGTCTGATAGGCGAGCGCGCGGGGGTTGTTGGGATCGAGCGCGACCAGATCGACCACCGCGACGCGCGCCAGGCCGGTCGGATAACGCTGGCGATAGCTGATCTGGCTGTTGGCGAGGTCGAGCAGGGTGGATAGGTCGTCCGCCGACGCCCCCGCCATGCCGAACAGCCGCGTCGCGCGCGCCACCGCCACCGCCCGCTCGACGCGGCGACCGAGATCGTGGAAGCGCCAGGCGGTGGTGCGCACCATATGCTCGGCCGACAGTCCGGCGATCGCGGCATAGCGGCGTTGCAGCGATCCCGCCCGGTCAAGCATCCCGGCATGGCTGGGGAAGGGGGCTTCCAGCAGCCGCACCATGTCGGCGGACAGGCGGTCGCGCGATCCTTCGCTGATCCCGCGCGCCAGCCGGTTGATGCGGGCGACCGAATGAAAGCTCTCATCCTCCATCGCGGTGCGCGCGAACTGGGTGAGCGCGGCGCGGTGCAGGCTGTCGGGATGCGGGGCCGCGCCGCCGCCGGTGATGAGGCCGACCAGCCGCCCGACCGTGCGCGGGTCCAGCGCCGCGCCGCCATCGACGTCGATCGAATTGCCCAGCATCACGCGGATCGCCGCGAGCAGCGCTTCGCCCCGCTCCAGATAGCGGCCCAGCCAATAGAAATTGTCCGCCACCCGGCTGGGCAACGTCCCCGGATTGCGCCGGACATGCAGCGAATCGGGGTCGGCGAGCAGTGACATGGGCGTCACCGGCTCCGGCCCATGGATGCAGACATCGGCGGACCACAGCCCTTCGCCGATCATCGCCGCGGTCGCTTCGGGATGGTCGCCGATCCGGCCGAAGCCGCCGGGCATGACGGTCCACCGCCCCTCGCCGTCACGCGCGGCAAAGACGCGCAAGGTGAAGGGGCGCGGCTCCAGCCGGTCACCGATGACCACGGGCATGGTCGACAGGCGCACCATCTCCTGCCCGACATAATCCTGCGGCCGTTTCGCCATGTCGGTCAGCAGCGTGGCGCGCTCCTCGGCCGACAGGCTCGCGCCGGTGCGAGCGCCATCTGGCAGGCCCAGCGGGCGGGGGCCGAAGGCGGGGGCGATCAGCAGCGTGTCGAGATGCTCGGCGACATGCGCGGCCTGGCGCGGCCCACCGCACCACCAGGTCGCGATATTGGGCAGCATCAGGGGCCCACCCGCCAGAGCCTGTGCCAGCGCGGGCAGGAAGGCGGAGACGGCGGGGCTCTCCAGCACGCCTGCGCCCGGCGCATTGGCGATCACCACCTGCCCCTCGACATAGGCGTCGATCAGGCCGGGCACGCCGATCTGTGAATGGCTGTCAAAGGCCAGCGGGTCGAGCAGTCGGGGATCAAGCCGCCGCCACAGCGCGTCGATCCGCTTCAGTCCCGCGACGGTGCGGACATAGACCTGCCCCTCGATCGCGGCGAGGTCCGCGCCCTCGACCAGCAACAGGCCGAGATAGCGGGCGAGATGCGCCTGTTCCGGGTAGCTCGGGTTGAACCGGCCTGGCGTCAGCAGGCCGATACGCGGATCGGTGCGGCGGCATTGTGCGGCCAGCCCGGCGCGGAAGGCGGCGAAGAAGGGCGCGTGGCGCTGCACGTTCAGCCGGTTCTGCAAGCCGCCCAGCGTCCGGCTGACCGCCAGCCGGTTCTCCAGCGCATAGCCCGCCCCCGCCGGGTTGCGCAGATGATCGGCCAGCACCCGCCACTCGCCGTCCGGCCCGCGCGCCAGGTCGAAGGCGACGAAGCTCAGATGATGGCCGCCGGGCGGCGTCACGCCGACCATGGGCCGCAGGAAATAGGGGCTGCCGGTCGCCAGTGCGGCGGGGATGAGCCCTTCCGCCACGAGCCGACCGGGGCCGTAGAGATCGGCGAGGATCGTCTCCAGCAGCGCGGCGCGCTGCATCACGCCCGCCTCGATCCCCGCCCATTCCCGCGTATCGATCAGCAGGGGGGCGGGCGAGACGGGCCAGGGCCGCTCGTCGGTTTCGCCGATGATGCGAAAGCCGGTGCCGATATCGGCGGCATGGCGCTGCACCCGCTCGCGCGCATGGGCCAGATTGCTGGCGACGGCGGCCAGTTCCTCCAGCATGGCGGGCCAGGCCGGGTCGCCGGACCGCGCCAGCACATCCGCGCCGGGGGCGGCCGCGCGATAGGCGTCGATCCAGGCGGCGGCCTGCGCGGGGCTATCCTCGGAGGGGTCCATCGGCGGGGAAAATCGCCGGATCGGCCCAAGGTTGCAACAGGCGATTAGAGATCGGGCAGGATTTGATCCGCCACACCCCAGCCGCGCAACGCCGCACCGCCCGCGCGTGTCGCCAGTTCCTCGGCATCGCGGATTGTCCAGCGCGCCGCCGTGTCGATGCCGTCCAGCTCGCGCCACGCCACCGGGGCCGCGACCGGCGCGCCCGATCTCGCCCGCGCCGAATAGGGCATGACGGCCGTCGCACCGCGCTGGTTGCGCAGCCAGTCGATGAAGATTCGACCCTTGCGCCTGGCCTTGGTCGCCACCGCGACGAAGCGGTCGGGATCGCTCTTTGCCAGTGCCTTGGCGAAGCGTTCGGCGAAATCCGACACGGCGGGCCATTCGGCGTTCGGGGTCAGCGGCACGACGACATGCACACCCTTGCCGCCCGACAGCATGGCAAAGCTGGTCAGGCCCAGTTCGGCGAGCTGGTCATGGATATGCACGGCGGCGCGCTTCACATCGTCGAAGGTCACGGACGGGTCGGGGTCGAGGTCGAAGATCATCCGGTCGGGCTGTTCCAGCGTGGCGATGGAGGAGCCCCAGCCGTGAAACTCGATCGAGCCCATCTGGATACAGGCGCGCAGGCCCTCCGCATCCTCGACATAGAGATAGGGTTCGGTGCCGCCGTCCTTCTCCCGGATCGGCACCGAATGGACATGTGGCCCGAAACTGCCCGCGTCATGCTTCTGGAAGAAGCACGCCCGCGCCCGCCCCTGCGGACAGCGGACCAGGCTGACCGGCCGACGCGCGACCCAGGGCAGCATCAGCGGGGCGATCGCCGCAACATAATCGGCGAGATTGCCCTTGGTCAGGTCGCCGTCGGTAAAGATCACCCGTTCGGGATGGGTGATGGCGATATCGCTCTCCTCGGCCGAAGGCGCGGGGGCGGGGCGTTCCTCGACCACCTGATCGGCGGGCTTGTCCTCGCGAAGGCCGATGAAGCTGGGATGGCGGAGCAGGCCGTCGGGCGTCGTCTCGGTAAAGGCGATCTCGGCGACCAGCTCGGGGCGCACCCATTTCGCGCCGCGTACCATCGCGCGCGGCGCCTCGACGGGGGCGGTCTTGCGGGTGCGGGCGTCGAGCAAGGTGCGCAACTCGGCCATGCGGTCTTGCGTAAAGCCGGTGCCGACCTTGCCGACATAGGCCAGCTTGCCGTCGCGGTTCACGCCCAGCAGCAGCGACTTCAACCCCCGCCGCGCCTTGTCGGACGGCAGCCAGCCGACGATCACGAACTCCTGCCGCTTCAGGCATTTGATCTTCAGCCAGTCGCGGCTGCGCGCCGATGGGTAACGACTGTCGGCGCGTTTGGAGACGACGCCTTCCAGCCCCTCGGCACACAGTTTGTCGAACAGCGCCTCGCCCGAGCCGGTGACGTGTTCGGCGAACTGGATCGTCCCGTCGCCCTTGGGGACGATGCCGCGCAACCGTTCCTTGCGCTGGACCAGGGGCAGGCCGGTCACATCCTCGCCGTCCAGCGAGAGGAGGTCGAAGGCGAACAGGCTCATCGGCTTGGTCGTGCCGATCGCATCCTTCAGCGTGGAGAAATCGGGGCGTCCGTCCTTGAACGCGACGATCTCTCCGTCGATCAGCGCGCTGGTGACGGGCAGATCGGCGGCGGCCGCCACGATGCCGGGGAATTTCTCGCTCCAGTCCAGCCCGCTGCGGGTGAAGACCCGCGCCGCGCCCCCGCCGACCGCGATCAGCGCGCGGTAGCCGTCATATTTGATCTCATGCAGCCAGCCATTTCCGGCCGGGACCGGATCGACCAAAGTGCAGAGCGCCGGGGGCTGAAATTCGGGCATCGTGCCTGCTTTCGCCTCGGCCTTCGCTTTCGCACTGCCCGGCCGCGCCTTCGCTGCCTTGGCGGACTTTGGCTTCGCCGCTTTCCCTTCGGCGATCTGCGCCATGGTCCGTCCGGTCGACACGCTGGTCAGCGCCTGATCGGTCAGCGTGTCGGTGCCCCCGGCCTGGGCGTCGGCGACCTTGCGCAGCAGCCAGTTCTCGCGCTTCTCCTTGCCCCTGGGCTTCATGCGGACGAGCAGCCACTCGCCCTTCATCCGCTCGCCATCGAGGATGAAGTGGAGATGCCCGTCTTCCAGATCCTTCGCGCTCTTGCCCGCGACCGGCGACCAGGTGCCGCGATCCCACAGCATCACCGTGCCGCCGCCATATTCGCCCGCCGGGATGGTCCCCTCGAACGTCGCATAGGATAGCGGATGGTCCTCGGTCCGCACCGCCAGCCGCTTTTCGTCGGGGTCCAGGCTCGGCCCGCGCGTGACCGCCCAGCTTTTGAGCACGCCGTCCACCTCCAGTCGGAAGTCCCAGTGGAGCCGGGTCGCGTCATGCTTCTGCACGATGAAGCTGTTGCCCTTGCCGGGCGCCAGCGTCCCCGCCGGTTCGGCGGTGCGGGTGAAGTCGCGCTTGGCGTTATAGCGTTCGAGCGGATCAGCCATGTTTGCGCGCCGGGGCTTTGCGGGTGGTCTTTTTCGCAGGCGTCTTGCGGGTCGTCTTGGCCGGGGCCTTGCGGGATCGGCTGCGCGTCTCGCCCGTCTCCATCGACTGTTTGAGTGCCGCCATCAGGTCGGCGACATTGCCACCGGACTTGGGCGTTTCGTCATCCTCGTCCTCAATGACCTTCTTGCCCTTGGCCTTGCGCTTGCGTTCGATCAGGCGGTGTAGCGCCTCGACATAATGGTCATGGAATTGCTTGGGGTCGAAGGGGCCGGACTTCTTCTCGATCAACGCCTCGGCCAGATCGAGCAGCTCGGCATCGGGCTTGGCATCACCGATATCGCTGAAATAGGCTTGTGCCTTGTTCACCTCGTCGGCGTAGCGCAGCGTCTCCAGGATCAGCCCGCGCCCGCAGGGCCGCAGGCTGACGATATATTCGCGCCCCCGCAGCGCCAGCTGGCCCAGCCCGATCTTGCCCGTCCGCTTCAACGCCTCGCGCAGGACGATAAAGGCTTCCTCGGCCAGATCGTCGGCGGGCACGACGAAATAGGGGCGTTCATAGTAAAGGACGTTGATCTCGCTGGCATCGACGAAGCGGGTCAGCTCCAACGTCTTCTTCGACTCCAGCTTGACCGCGTCGATCTCGTCCTGGTCGAGCAGGACGTAATCGCCCTTGGCGACCTGATAGCCCTTCACGATCTCGTCGGTGTCGACCGGGCCGATGTCGTTGACGACCTTTTCATAATGGATCGGCTTGCCGCTGGGTTCGTGGATCTGCTTGAACTGGATGGTCGCGCCGCTTTTGGTCGCCGGATAGATCTCGACCGGGATCGACACGAGCGCGAGGCGTATCTGGCCCTGCCAGTAAGCGCGTGCGGGCATTGGGGAAATCTCCGTTGCGTAATCCCTCCAATGACGGACTCAGCGTTTCCGTTCCCGACATTGGTTTTCCGACCCCACAGGCGTATGGGCGGGCGCATGGCTGACGATCCCTTTGCCCTGTTCGATGCGTGGCTTGCCGAGGCGCGGGCGAGCGAAATCAACGATTACAACGCGATGGCGTTGGCGACGGTGGATGCGCGCCTGCAACCCTCGGTGCGCATGGTCCTGCTGAAGGGCCATGACCGCCGCGGATTCGTGTTCTACACCAACCGCGAGAGCCGCAAGGCGCAGGACTTGGGCGAGGGCAGCAACGCCGCGCTTCTCTTCCACTGGAAATCGCTGCGCCGCCAGATCCGCATCGAGGGGCCGGTGTCGCGCGTCGACGATACCGAGTCGGATGCCTATTTCGCCAGCCGGGGCCGCGACTCGCAGCTGGGCGCTTGGGCCTCGGACCAGTCGCGCCCGCTCGATGCCCGCGAGACGTTCGAGGCGCGCTTCGAGGAGATGCGTGCCCGCTTCGACGGCGGCGCCGTGCCGCGCCCGCCGCATTGGGGCGGATACCGCGTGACCCCGCAGCGGATCGAGTTCTGGCTCGACCGCGAACACCGGCTGCACGAGCGCCGCGTCTTCACCCGCACCGGCGAACATGGCTGGGCCGAGGGATTGCTGTTCCCGTGACCCAGGACGAACGCAAGAAGGTCATCCCGCTGGCGACCAAGGCGGCGCTGGCCAGCGTCGCGATGGCGCTGTTCCTGCTGGCGCTGAAGGGGTTCGCCGCGTGGCGGACGGGCTCGGTCGCGATGCTCGGCTCGCTGGCCGACACCGCGCTCGACCTGCTCGCCAGCCTGGTGACGCTGTACGGCGTGCGGCTGGCGGCGACCCCGGCCGACCACGACCACCGTTTCGGGCACGGCAAGGCGGAGGCGCTGGCGGCGCTGTTCCAGGTCGCGCTGATCACCGCCTCGGCGGCGGGGATCGCCTGGCGCGCGGTCATGGCGCTGGGCGCGGACAATCCGACCAGCGACGCGGAATTCGGCATCGGCGTGTCGGTGATCGCGATCCTCGCGACCATCGTCCTGCTCGCCTATCAACGCAGCGTGATCCGCCGCACCGGCTCGGTCGCGATCCTGGCCGACAATGTCCACTACCAGTCCGACGTGCTGCTCAACGGATCGGTCATCATCGCGATGGTGCTGGACCAGTATTTCGGCTGGCACGGCGCGGACCCGGTCTTCGGCATCGCCATCGCCGTGTGGCTGGCCTGGGGCGCGTTCCAGGCATCCTCTACCGCGATCGACCAGCTGATGGACAAGGAATGGTCCGACGACCAGCGCGCCGCCTTCCTCGACGTCGCCGCGCGCCAGCCGGGGCTGAAGGGCATTCACGACTTCCGCACCCGCCGCTCGGGCAGCCATGATTTCGCGCAATTCCATATGGAGGTCGACCGCGACATGACGGTCGCCGCCGCGCATGACGTGGTCGAGGGCGTCGAGCGGGCGCTGCGCCGCGCCTTCCCCAAGGTCGAGGTGCTGATCCATCTCGATCCCGAAGGCCATGTCGACACCGACAATCCGCTGGTCGAGGCGGACGTGACCCCCCACTGGTTCGGCAAGCGGGTAGGCTATTGATGCGCATACCCTTCACCCAGGTCGATGCCTTTGCCGATGCCGCGTTCGGCGGCAATCCGGCAGCGGTGATGATGCTGTCCTCCTGGCCGGGCGACGCCACGCTGCTGGCGATCGCGCAGGAGAACAACCTGTCCGAAACCGCCTTCCTGGTGCCGATGGACGGCGGTGAGGCGGATTTCGAGCTGCGCTGGTTCACGCCCGGCGACGAGGTCGAGATGTGCGGTCATGCCACGCTGGCGAGCGGGCATGTCGTGCTGTCGTCGGATACGACGCGCGAACGGGTGCGGTTCGCGACGCGCCATGCCGGGGTTCTGGAGGTGGCACGCGACGGGCTGGGCTACAGCATGTCCTTGCCGGAGCGTACGCCGTCGCCCGAGGCGCTGCCGGGGGTGGTCGAGGCGCTGGGCGTGGAGGGCGTGATCGAGACGCTGCGCCATCCGGCAGGCTATGTGGTCGTGGTTGTCGACGATGCGGCGAGGGTGCGCGGCTGCACGCCGGACTTTACCGCGCTGGCCGAGGCGGGGCGTTATGTCGTCATACTGACCGCGCGCGGCGGGGCGGGGGAGGCCGATGTGGTGAGCCGCGTCTTCGTGCCCGCCTTCGCCATCGACGAGGACCCGGTGACGGGCGCGGCGCATGCGGTGCTGACGCCCTATTGGACGCAGAAGCTGGAGCGCGACTCCTTCGTGGCGGAGCAGGCCAGTGCGCGGGGCGGGCGGTTGAGCTGTCGGTTGGCGGGTGACCGGGTGATCCTGGGCGGTGGATGCGTCACGGTGATCGAGGGGACGTTCCTGCTGCCGTGAAGGTTTCGCCTTCACTCAACCTAAAAGACAGTTTTATAAATGCAGCCGTACCCCGGCGAAGGCCGGGGCTCAGGCTCCACCAAGTCGGTGGCGCGTTATTCGACGCGGGGGAGGCAAAGGCGTCCCACCTGCGATAGCGCACCGCAACTGGACCCCGGCCTTCGCCGGGGTACGGCAAGGATTTGCCAGGTCGGCGTTTTGAAACGCGGCCTCACTCCGCCGCCAGCAACGTCTCCGCCGCCTGCAAATCCACCGACACCAGCCGGCTGACCCCGCGCTCGATCATCGTCACGCCGAACAGCCGGTGCATCCGGCTCATCGTCACCGCATTGTGCGTGACGATCAGATAGCGCGTATCCGTTTCGCGCGTCATCCGGTCGAGCAGGCCGCAGAACCGGTCGATATTGGCATCGTCCAGCGGCGCATCGACCTCGTCCAGCACGCAGATCGGCGCCGGATTGGTCAGGAACAGGCCGAAGATCAGCGCCACCGCCGTCAGCGCCTGCTCGCCCCCCGACAAGAGCGTAAGCGACTGGAGCCGCTTGCCCGGCGGCTGCGCCATGATCTCCAGCCCCGCCTCCAGCGGATCGTCCGAGTCGATCAGCGCCAGATGCGCCGAGCCGCCGTCGAACAGCGTTGCGAACAAGGTCTGGAAATGGCCGTTCACCGCCTCGAACGCCTCCAGTAGCCGCTGCCGCCCCTCGCGGTTGAGCAGCCCGATCGAGCTGCGCAGGCGCGCCACCGCTTGGACCAGATCCTCGCGCTCGGCGGCGCTGGCCGCGCCGCTCGCCTCCAGATCGGCCAGTTCCTGTTCGGCGACCAGATTGACCGGACCGATGCGTTCGCGGTCGGTGGACAGCTTGTCATGCGCGGCCGCCTCGGCCTGGGGGGAGCCGACGCTGGCGCTGTCGAAGGCCAGCTTCTCGGGCAGCACCGGCGCGGGGCAGGCGAAGCGTTCGCCCGACACACGGCCCAGCTCGACCCGGCGGAGTTCGTGATTCTCAACCCGCGCCAATGCCCCCGCGCGCGCCTCCCGCGCGGCGGACAACAGTGCATGGGTCTCGGCATGCGCGGCCTCGATGGCACGCAGCGCGCGTTCGGCGTCGGCTTCCTCGATCTGGGTGCGCTCCGCCTCGGCCTTGGCGGTGTCATGCGCGGCGGCGAGCCTGGCGATCTCTTCGGCCAGCAGATCGGGCTGGTCGGCCAGCGCGGCGGCGTCGCGGTCGAGCGTCGCGGCGCGGTCGTCCATCTCGGCGATCCGGCCCGCCGCCTGGCCCGCACGCTGGTCCCAGCCCTGCGCCTCGGCCATCGCGGCGGACAGCCGGTCGCGAGTCTGGGTCAGGCTGCGCTCCAGCGTCGTCCGCTCCGACCGGGCCAGCGCCACCGCCGAGCGCGCCAGCTGTGTCTCCTGCTGGAGCCGCGCCGTCTCCGCCGCACTCGCCGTGCCATCGGGCAGTCCGGCCAGCGTCGCCTGAGCGCGGTCGCATTCGGCCAGCGCCTCGTCCATTTCGGCGGCGATGCGTTCGGCACGGGTGGCGAGGTCGGTGCGCTGGGCGGATAGCCGCTCGATCACCGCCTGTGCCCGGTCCTCGGCACGCTGGGCATCGCGCAAGGATGCTTCGGCGGTGGCGTGGAGGTTCCGCGCGCTGGCGGCGGCGGCGCGGGCGCGGGCGATCCGGTCCTCGATCGCGGCGCGCGCCTCGGTCGCGGTCTGGACCGCCGCCTCGGCCGCCGGACGTTCGGCCTCCAGCGCGGCGAGCCGGTTGCGCCGCTCCATCCGCTCCGCCGCCGCCGCTCCGCCGCCCTCGCCGATATAGCCGTCCCAGCGCCGCAGCCGCCCCTCACGCGTGACCAGCCGCTGCCCGACGCTCAGATGCTGGCCCGAATCCGCCTCGACCAGGAAAATCTGCGACAGCCGCCGGGCAAGCGTCGGCGGCGCCTTGATCCGCTCACCCAGCCGCAGCGTGCCGACCGGCGCAGCGGGGTCGTCGGGCGCAACGGGGGAGCCATGCCAGTCGACCAGCGGCGTCTCCAGCTCGTCGCCCAGCGCGGCCGCCAGCGCGCGTTCGAACCCCGGTTCGGCCTGCACCTCGTCGAGCAGACGGTCGCCGCCCTTGCTCGCGGTCGCGCGGGTCAGCGTCGCCGCCTCGGCCTCCAGCGCGGCAAGGGCGGCGATGGCGCGGGCGCGGGCACCCTCGGCGGAATCGCGTTCGCCGGTCGCGGTCAGTTCGCTTTCCTCGGCCCAACCCAAAGCCGCGCGCGCCTTGTCCGCATCGACCTTGGCAGCGGCCTGGGTTGCGATGGCCGCTTCGCGCGCCGCCTCCTGCTCGGCCATGTCGGGCAGCGCCTCGATCGCGGAGGCGACCGCGCGGGCATCGCGTTCGGCACGGGCATGGCGGGCGCGGGCGGCGGTCAGCGCCGCCTCCGCGATGCGGCGCTCGGCGGCTTCCGCAGCCTGGGCCGACAAAGCGCGGGCCAGCGCGACCTCGGCATTGCGGTTCTTCGTCTCCGCCTCGGCCAGCAGCGCGTCGAGCCGGGGCATGGCCTGCACCGCATGGGCGATGCGCGCCTCCAGATCCTCGCACTCCTCGGCCAGCCGCCGGATCGCGGCGGCCGCGTCGTGCGCCAGCGCATCCTCGCGCGCGCGGTCCTCGTCGATGCGGGTACGCGCGGCGGCCAGTTCCTCGATCCGGCGTTGCAGCCCATGGCGGCGGTCGCGAGTGCGCGACAGGGCATGACCCGCCTCGCTCAGCGTATCGCGCGCGGCGAGCGAGGCGGCGCGGGTCCGGGCGGCGCGCGCTACCGCCTGTTCCTGCGCGGCGGCGGCTTCGCGCTCGGCGGCGGTGGTTTCGGTGACGCGGCGCTCGGCGGCCTCCGCCTCGATCTTGGCCGCGCCCGCCGCCTCGGCCGCATCGCGCCAGCGGGCGAAGATCATCCGCGCCTCGGCCACTCGGATCTGGTCGGAGAGCAGGCGATACCGCTCTGCCGCGCGCGCCTGTCGCCGCAACGTCCCTATGCGGGCGTCCTGATCGGCGATCGCCTCGTCCAGCCGGGTCAGGTTCGTCTCGGTCGCGCGCAGCTTGGTCTCGGCATCGCGGCGGCGGACATGGAGCCCGGCGATCCCGGCCGCTTCCTCCAGCATCGCGCGCCGCTCGGCGGGCTTGGCGGCGATGACCGCGCCGATCCGGTTCTGGCTGACGAGCGCGGGCGAATGCGCGCCGGTCGCGGCGTCGGCGAAGAGCAGCGCCACGTCCTTGGCGCGCACGTCGCGCCCGTCGATGCGATAGGCCGAGCCCGCGCCGCGTTCGATCCGGCGGACGATCTCGGTCTCGTCCCCCTCGCGCTCGGCCAGGATCGTGACCTCGGCAAAGTCGCGCGGCGGGCGGGTGGCGGTGCCCGCGAAGATCACGTCTTCCATGCCCGCGCCGCGCATCGAGCGCGCGCTGTTCTCACCCATCGTCCAGCGCAGCGCTTCGAGCAGGTTCGACTTGCCGCAGCCATTGGGCCCGACAACGCCGGTCAGCCCCGGTTCGATGACCAGATCGGCCGGATCGACGAAGCTCTTGAAACCCGAAATGCGAAGCCGCTTGATCT
>Ga0308159_1002701_pt1 | contig 19707 bp, 18 predicted proteins | sample PhyCR1_FD_201040 | JGI IMG/M metagenome (GOLD analysis project Ga0308159, IMG submission 201040) | Phyllosphere microbial communities from UC Gill Tract Community Farm, Albany, California, United States - DLSLC.R1 | ecosystem: Host-associated > Plants > Phyllosphere > Unclassified | place: USA... | reverse complement strand
GCCTCGACATCTCCGCGCCGCTGGTCGAGCGCGCGCGCCTGCTGGCGCCGCCCGGCGCGCGCCTCGCCTTCGAACTGGCCGACGCCGCCACCGCCGACCTGCCGGTCGCCGCGTTCGACCTGCTGTTCTCGCGCTTCGGGGTGATGTTCTTCGACGATCCCGCCGCCGCCTTCGCGCGCCTGCGCCGGGCCCTGCGCCCCGGCGGACGGCTGGTCTTCGTCTGCTGGCGCGAGGCGGCGGGCAACGACTGGGTGCGCCTGCCGATGGGCGCGATCGCCGGCCTCGTCCCGCCGCCTGCGCCGCCGGGGCCGGAAGCGCCGGGCCCGTTCTCGTTCGGCGACGGCGCCCGCGTCACGCGTATCCTGAAGGAGGCCGGGTTCGCCGACATCGAACTCGCCGCTTTCGACAGCGCGATCCCGTTCGGCGAGGGGGACAGCCGCGAGCAGGCGATCGAGGACGCGCTCTACATGGCCTCCGAGGTCGGCCCCCTGTCCCGCGTGCTGGCCGATCAGCCGGAGGACATCCGCACCCGCGCGGCACAGGCGGTGCGCGCCGCCTTCGCCGCCCGGCCCGGCACGCGTTCGGTGATGATCGACGGCGCGGCCTGGGTGGTAAGCGCGAACAATCCGGTAGCCTGAGCCCGGATCAGGCGGGGGACGGGGCCAGCGCCTTCTCCCCGCCGCTGACCGCCGAGATCACCGCCGCGCAGACGAGGTCGCCGACGACGTTCAGCGTCGTGCGGCACATGTCGAGGAAGCGGTCGACGCCGATGATCAGGCCGATGCCCTCGGGCGGCACGCCGACGCTTCCCAGGATCAGCGCCACCACCGGCAGCGAGCCGGCGGGGACGCCCGCGGTGCCGATGCCCGCGAGGATGCAGATCACCATCACGTAGAGCTGCTGGGCCAGCGTCAATTCTACGCCGAAGAACTGGGCGAGAAAGATCACCGTCACGCCTTCGAACATGGCGGTGCCGTTCTGGTTGGCGGTGGCGCCGATGGTCAGCACGAAGCGGGCGACGCGGTTGGGCAGCTTCAACTCCTCGTCGGCGACGCGCAGCGACGTGGGCAGGGTGGCGTTGGAACTGGCGGTCGAGAACGCCAGCACCGCGACCTCGCGCGTCTGGCGGAAGAACGCCAGCGGACTGCGCCGGGCGACGAAGGCCAGCAGCGCCGGGTAGACCACGAACATCTGCAGCCCCAGCGCCAGCAGCACCACGCCGACGAAGGCCGCCAGCTTGCCCAGCAGGTCCCATCCGAACTGCGCGGAAAGGTTGAACATGAAGCAGAAGATCGCGATCGGGGCGAGCCGGATGACCAGCCCGATCAGCTTCATGGCGACTTCGAAAATCCCCTCGATCGCGCCTTTCAGCGTCTCTGCGGCGGGGGTCTTCACCAGCAGCAGGCCGATGCCGAAGAACAGCGCGAAGAACATGACCGCGAGGATGTCGTTCTCGCCCATCGCGGTGACGACGTTGGACGGCACCAGCGCCAGCACCGCCTCCACCCCGGACTTGGCTTCGGTGGAGGACTGGAGGATGCTGCCGGCAGACGCCGCGCCCTTCGCCAGCAGGTCCTGCGCGGCCTGCCGGTCCACCCCCTCGCCGGGACGTATCGTGTTCACCACCAGCAGGCTGATGGCGACCGCGATGCCCGAGACGATGAGGGTATATACCAGGGTTGCCGCGCCCACTTTGCGCAGGGCGCTAATCTCGCCCATCTCGGCGATGCCGATCACCAGCGCCGAGAACAGCAGCGGCAGCACCAGCATGAACAGCAGGCGCAGGAAGATCTGCCCCGCCGGCATCGTGACATAGGCGATCACGGTGGCGACCCAGTGGGCATCGCGCGCGAACGTGTAGGCCAGGAGGCCGGCGGCGAGGCCCGAGACGAAGCCGATCAGGATGCGCCATTGCAGGCGGCCGTGGCTCTTGTCTTCGCTGCTCTGGCTCATTCGTAGCTGTTCCCCGGTGGCGTGCTGTCACTCGGAACAAGGGCCGAGCGGCGCAATCGTTGCGCCGCCCGCAGGATCAGCTCCGCAGCGCGGCCAGCACGACCCGGTGATAGATGCGTACCAGCGCTTCGAGGTCTGCGGTCGCCACCGCCTCGTCGCGCTTGTGCATCGTCGCGTTGCACAGGCCGAACTCGATCACCGGGGAGAGGTCCTTGAGGAACCGCGCGTCGGAAGTGCCGCCGCTGGTCGACAGTTCGGGCTCGATCCCGGTCTCGGCGCGGATCGCCTCGGCCAGCAGGTCGGAGAAGGCGCCCGGCTGGGTGAGGAAGGCCTCGCCGGAGATCACCGCGCGCGCGGTGCCGCCGTGGCGCTGCGCGATCTCGCCGACCCGGCGCGACAGTTCCTCGCCGGTATGCAGGTCGTTGAAGCGGATCGAGATTCGCGCCGATGCCTTGGCCGGAATGACGTTGGTGGCGGGGTTGCCGCAGGTAAGGTCGGTGACTTCCAGGTTGCTCGCCTGGAACCAGTCGGTGCCCTCATCGAGGACGATGGCGTCCAGTTCGCCCAGCATGGCGACCAGCCTGGTGATCGGGTTGTCGGCGAGGTGGGGGTAGGCGACGTGGCCCTGCATGCCCTCGACCTCGAGCCAGATGTTGACCGAGCCGCGCCGGCCCACCTTCATCATGTCGCCCAGGCGGTTGACCGATGTGGGCTCGCCCACCAGGCACAGGTCGGGGATGTCGCCCTTCTCGCGCATCAGCTCGATCAGCGCCACGGTGCCGAAGCGGGCCGGGCCTTCCTCGTCGCCGGTGATGATGAAGCTGATCGTGCCCGCATCCGCCGGAATGTCGGCCACCGCCGCGACCATCGCCGCGATCGATCCCTTCATGTCCACCGCGCCCCGGCCGAACAGCATCTCGCCGCCCGGGCTCTGGCGCCGCTCGGGCAGGAAAGCGCCGCTGGTCCAGCCTTCGCCCGGCGGCACCACGTCGAGGTGGCCGGCGAAGGCGAGGTGGCGCGAGCCGGCGGGGCCGCGCCGCACCGCGAACAGGTTCTCCACCGGCCCGTCCGGTGCCTCGCCCGCCACGAAGCGGGTGACGTCGAAGCCGAGCGGGGCAAGCTGTCCTTCGAGGCAGTCGAACACCATGCCGGTGGCCGGCGTCACGCTGGGGCAGGCGATCAGGGCTTCGGCAAGCTCGAGGACACTTGCGGCGAGGGGAGCGGTCTGGGACATGGGTGGGGCCATCGCACAAGAGCCGTTTGAAGGCCATAGGGAGGACAGGTCAGATGCCCAAGCTGGAAATCGAAGCGATCCCGCCGTCCAATGCCACCGGCTATCCCGCGCCGTTCGACGCGGCGGTATCGGGCCGCTGGTGGCGCCGCCTGGCGCCTGTCGGCGGGCTGACCGAGATGGGGGCGAGCCATGTCGTGCTGAAGCCGGGCGCATGGTCCAGCCAGCGCCACTGGCATGACGACGAGGACGAACTGCTGGTCATGCTGACCGGCGAGGCGGTTCTGGTGGAGGACGGCGGGCGCACCGCGGTGCGGCCCGGCGACGTCTGCGCCTGGCCCAAGGGGGTGGAGAACGGCCACCACCTCATCAACGAAAGCGACGCGGATTGCAGCTTCATCGCGATCAGCGCCGGCAATCCCGACGGCAGCGGGGGCTATTCGGACATCGACATGATGTTCGGCACTGAGGGCTACGTCCGCAAGGACGGCACCCCTTACGGTACGCTAAGGCCGGGCTAAGGCGGGGTTAAGGGCAACCAAACCCGGACGCGTGCCCGCACGGGCTGCGTTCAGTCCTTGTCCGGGCGGCCGCGCTGGCGGCGTTCCTTGCGCCACTTGAGGCCGTACCAGCCCGCACCGCCGAGGCCGCCGATCATCACCGCACCTTTGGCCAGCGTTTCGAAGGCCGCGCTCAGCGCGCCCACGGTCACGCCCCAGAACAACTGGGACAGGATGGCCATGAAAGTGTTCATCGATGCGGTATTCCGGCTGGTGTGTAAGGCTGCATCCCGCCTCCATAGCAAAAGGACGGGCCCGCAATATTTCAGCGGACCCGTCCCTCGGTGTCTCCCACTCTTCGCAGGGGGGAGCCTGTCAGTTCAGAGACGCGTGGTCACTTCTTCTCAGGCGCGACCGTAATGCGCACGGTCTCGCCGGAGTTCCCGGGGAAATTCGTGAACATCGCCTCGACGAGATTGGGCACGAGATACTGCAGGCGGTTTGAGGTGGAGACGGCTTCCGCCTTGCCTTCGAACAGGCGCTGGCCGTCTGCGGCGCGGTCGATCTTCAGGCCGACGCCGCTGGTGTAGATGGTATAGGACTGGACGCCGCTGTCGAAGAACGGGTCATAGAAGCCATAGCGCCACGGGCCGCCCCAGCCGCCGAAGCCACCGAATCGGCTGCGGCCGTAGAAACCGCCGTAGCCGCCATAGCCGCCCCAGGGACCCCACGGGCCCCAGTAGGAGCTGGCCATCGGGGTCGACTGCACGCGTTCGCGGCCGCCGTCGACGCCGTAGTCGAAGCGCACGATGAGGTTGGCGCGGGCCGGATCCTCGACCGGCACGTAGCCGACCTTGGCCATGCGATCGCGCACGATCGAGGCGTATTGGGCGAATTCCAGCCCGCCGGAGAGCTTGGGATCGTCGGCGACGATCGCGAAAGTCTGCCCGGACGGGGCCGGAAGCTGCGACTGGAAGCGCGATACGTCGGCCTTGAAGCCGGAAGTACAGGCCGCCAGAGCCATCAGCAGCACGGCGGCTGCGGCCAGGCGAAGCCGGCCTAATTGCGATCCGGAACGGTGTGTCATCATTGTCTGCTCCACGAACCCGAAGAGCCCCTGACGCCCATTCCCGGCGTGGCTCTCGATACCTTGCGATACTGGCGTAAAATCAATGCCCTGAATAGCGGTTGAATGGAGTTGCATATGCGACGGGCCGTGTCCCCTCGTTCATCCGCCATCCACGCATCCGCCGCGTCCAGAATACCGACCCTGCGACTTGATCGCTCGCCCTTCATGTAGGAATGATGCGGCGCCATGACGAGTCCGATCCCCATTCTTTCGCTCCAGTGCGGCAAAGTCGCGCCGTTCCGCGGAGCCGACGAGCCGAGCGCCATCGGCAAGCGCGCCGTCGAGGGTCCGGTGCGGATCCACCGGCTGGGACTGGAAGGCGATGAACAGGCCGATCTCGCGGTTCATGGCGGGCCCGACAAGGCGATCCACCATTATCCGCACGACCACTACGCCTGGTGGCGCGAGGCGATCGGCGCGCATCCGCTGCTCGATGCCTACGGCGCTTTCGGGGAGAACGTCTCCACCGCCGGGCTCACCGAGGATACGGTGTGCATCGGCGACCGCTGGCGGCTGGGCAGCGCCGTGGTGGAGGTCAGCCAGGGTCGCCAGCCGTGCTGGAAGCTGGACCACCGCTTCGACGGAGCCCGGGTCAACGCCGCCTGCATCTCCTCGCGCCGGCCCGGCTGGTACTACCGCGTGGTCGAGGAAGGCGAAGTGGCGGCGGGCGACACGATGGAACTCGTCGAGCGCCCGTTCGCGGCGTGGAGCGTGGCCCGGGTCTTCGGCCTGCTGATCGCCGGCGACCACAAGAAGGACCGCGCCGGCCTCGAGTCGCTGGGCGAAGTCACCGCGCTCGCCCAGCCGTGGGTGCGGCGGCGCGCGAAGCTGCTGGGGATCTGACAGGAATTTTCGGCCGAGGCGCGCCTGGCGACCTGCGCCGCCCCCCGCGTGACGCGCCCCCGCGTAACGTTCAGCCGCGAACGAGGCCCAGCGCGTCGTAGGCTTTTTCCAGCGTCGGGATCGCCAGCGCGCGCGCCTTTTCCGCGCCCTTGCGCAGGATCGCGTCGAGCGCGGTGCGATCTTCGCGCAGCGCGACGAAGCGCGTGTTGATCGGCGCCAGCTTCTCCACCAGCAGTTCGCCCAGCGCCGGCTTGAACTTGCCGAAGCCTTCGCCGCCATATTCGGCGAGCACCGCATCCACCGTGGTCCCGGCCATCACCGCATAGATTGCCACGAGGTTCTTCGCCTCGGCGCGGCCTTCGAGGCCGGCCTTTTCCGAGGGCAGCGGCTCGGGGTCGGTCTTGGCCTTCTTGACCTTCTGCATGATGGTGTCGGCGCTGTCGGTCATGTTGATGCGGCTCATGTCGGACGGGTCCGACTTGCTCATCTTCGAGGTGCCCTCGCGAAGCGACATGATGCGCGCCGCCTCGGGCGGGATGAACGGAGCGGGCAGGGTGAAGATCGGCGCGTCCTCGGTGCCGAAGTCGTTGTTGAACTTCTGCGCGATGTCGCGGGCCAGTTCCAGGTGCTGCTTCTGGTCCTCTCCCACCGGGACGTGGGTGGCCTGGTAGAGCAGCACGTCGGCCGCCTGCAGCACCGGATACGTGAACAGCGCGACGCTGGCGCCCTCGCGGTTCTTGCCGGCCTTGTCCTTCCACTGCGTCATGCGGTTGAGCCAGCCGGTGCGCGCGGTGCCGTTCAGCAGCCACTGCAACTCGGAATGCTGCGGCACCTGCGCCTGGTTGAACAGGATCGAGCGGTCCGGGTCGATGCCGCAGGCGACCAGCGCGGCGACCATCTCGCGCGTGTTGGCGGCAAGGTCGGCGGGCACGTGCGGCATCGAGATCGCGTGGAGGTCGGCGAGGAAATAGAGGCACTCGCCCCCCCCTGCCGCGACCTGCTCCTGCATGGCCACCCAGTTGCGGATCGCGCCCAGGTAGTTGCCGAGGTGCAGGTTGCCGGTGGGCTGGATGCCGGAGACGATACGCATGGCCGCGTCCTTAGTCAGTTGTCGAGGAGTGTGGTGTCTGCGCCGGCGAAAGGCGCGCATGCAGTCGGGTCAGCGCGCGCGGCGCGAGACCTGCCACCATCGCCAGAAGCGCGGTTCGTTCGAGGAAACATCCTGCATGGCGCCGGCTCATAGCACAGCCGTGCGGCGATGAAAGCCTCTGTGAAAGCCTTTGGCAGCAGGTTCGCGCGGAGGCGCGGAGACGCGGAGAAGGAAGTTCGGGGGCGCGCAGAGACGCAGAGCCGCAGAGGGGCTGTGCTTGCGGCGAAGCCGCCTTGTCCTGCAATGATTGCGTGTGCCGCGAGGTGGAAAGGCGCATTAGCCTGCGGCGCGGCGAGACATCTCTGCGGCTCTGCGTCTCTGCGCGCCAAACCTCTTTTCTTCTCCGCGTCTCCGCGCCTCCGCGTGAACCACGAACCGTCAGCGACGGCGCCGCAAAAGCGCAAGGTCGGCCCGGGTAAAGGCGCCCGACAGCACGGTGGCCAGCGCGTAGACCAGGCAGCCCGAGCCCACCAGCACCGCCAGCGCAAGGCCCCGCACGATCCAGGTTCCGTGGATGTAAGGCGCCATCAGGCCCTGTCCGAACCACAGCGCGACCGCCATCATCGCCGCCGCCAGCGCGAGGCGCGGGCCGCGCCGCCGCAGCCTGGCGTCGACCACGAAGTGGCCGCGCTTCACCAGCGTCCAGTAGAGCATGGCGACGTTGATGGTCGAGGCGATCGCGGTGGCCAGCGGCGGGCCCATGTGCTGCAGCGGCACGATCAGGACGAGGTTGCCGACGAGGTTCACGCCCATCGAGATCATCGCATAGCGCACCGGCGTGCGGGTATCCTGCCGGGCGTAGAAGCCGGGGGTCAGCACCTTGACGAGGATGTAGCTGGGCAGGCCGATGGAGAAGGCTGCCAGCGCCTCGGCGGTGCGGGCGACGTCGCCCGCGTCGAACTTGCCGTAGCCGAACAGCGCCGCCGCGATCGGGCCGCCGCACACGATCAGCGCGGCGGCGGCGGGCAGGGTGAGCAGGAGCGCCAGTTCGAGGCCCCGGTTCTGGGTCTCCATCGCGGCCGCGTCCTGCCCGCTGCCGAGCTGGCGCGAGATCGTCGGCAGCAGCACGGTGCCCAGGCCGATGCCGATGAGGCCCAGCGGCAGCTGGTTCAGGCGGTCGGCCATGTAGATATACGTGACCGAGCCATGGGCGAGGAAGCTGGAGGCCAGGAACGTCGAGACGACGAGGTTGATCTGCATCGCCCCGGCGCCGGCGGCGGCCGGCCAGATCAGCGCCATCAGCTGCTTCACGTCGGCGTTCCACACCGGCCTGCGCAGGCGCATCGACACACCGTTGGCGCGGCAGGCCAGCACCAGCCAGAGCAGCTGCAGCGCGCCCGAAACCGAAACGCCGATCGCCTGGTTTCGCGCGGTGATCAGCGGGTCGTCCGAATGGAACCCCAGCAGCGCCACGATCAGCGTCAGGTTCAGCAGGATCGGCGCGGCGGCGTTGACCCAGAACTTGTTCAGCGAATTGAGGATGCCGCCCAGCAGCGACACCAGGCTGATCAGCGCGAGATAGGGGATGGTGAAACGGCTGAGCGTCACCGCGAAGGCGAACTGCTCGTGGCTGACCCCGTTGAAGCCGCCCGAAAGCAGCAGCGTCACCGGCCAGGCTGCCAGTTCCAGTGCCACGGTCATGACGATCAGCACCGGCAGCAGCACCGACAATGCCTGTTCGGCGAACAGGATGCCCGCAGGCAGCCCGGCGCCCGTGGTGTCGCCGACCTTCTTGTTGAACATCGGGATGAACGCTGAGGCGAAGGCCCCTTCCGCGAACAGGGCGCGGAACATGTTGGGCAGGCGAAACGCGATGAGGAAGGCGTCGGAGGCGAAGCCGGCGCCGACGAAGCGCGCGAACAGGCTGTCCCGCGCAAGCCCGAGGACGCGGCTGGCCAGCGTCAGTCCGCCGACACTGGCGAGGGCCTTGGCAAGGTTCATGAGGCGAGGTTCATGGGGACATCGTCCATACGTCGTCCCGGACCTTATCCGGGACCGGGAGCTGTCTTCAGGCGCGGCCTCGCCGAAAGCGCTCGCCTCAAGGTCGCCCGCGGTCCCGGATAAGGTCCGGGGCGACGTGCGACCTCGAGGCTTGCGGCCTTCTCAGGCGTGGCCGGCCGGCTCGCCGATGCCGGCTTCGGCCGACTGTGCCTGCGCCTGGAGCTGCTGGACGTAGAGGCCGTTGAAGTCGATCGGCTCGAGCATGAGCGGCGCGAAGCCGGCATCGCGCACGGCGTCGGCGATCACGCGGCGCGCGAACGGGAACAGGATGCGCGGCGCTTCGGCGAACAGGAAGGCGTGCGCCTGCTGCTCGTCGATGTTGCGCATGCCCACCAGCGCGCAGTAGCTCAGCTCGACCGCGAAGGCGGTGCCGGCCTCGTTGCGCGAGGCGCAGGTGATCTTCAGCTCGACCTCGTGGACCTCGCCCTCGATCGCGCGCGCGCCGATGTTGAACTGCACGTCGACCTGGGGAGCGTCCTGCCAGCCGAAGCTTTCGGGTGCGTTGGGGTTCTCGACCGAGAGATCCTTGACGTACTGGGAGATGATCCCGGCTGCGGGCGCGCTGTCTTCGCCGTTGCCAAGGTTCAGGTCGGAAATGATGTTGCCTTCGTCGGCCATCGGATGATCGTCCCGCAATGAAAAACTGAATACCAAGCCGGGGCGCCTAAAACATTTTGCGGGATCGGGGAACACCCAGCGCGCCGGAAAATTGTACCCTGCATGTCCCGATAGAGCGCAAGGTGCGTGGCAGGGGCGGGCAATGTCGTCCGGCGCCGCCGCAAAGCAGGCTCGGTCCGGCTAAAAAATGCCCCGAACCGGCTGCTCACGCGTTGTTCATTTGTAATGGCTACCTATCTGGGGCTATGTTGGAGCGCTAGGGCCGATGTGGCCGGAGTCTCCCCACAAGGCTCCTTCCGCTCATCGGTCGGAGCCAGCCGCCGCGATCGGGGGCGTCGATTTCACGATGCCCACTCGGCTCGCGCGCGGACAGAAGGGATGGATTTAGGGACGTGACACCGGAAATAGTGATCCTGGCCATGATCGCAGCCTTCCTTGGCCTGCGGCTCTACTCCGTGCTCGGTCGCCGTGCCGAGCATGAGGAAGAGCCGATCCAGGGACGCTTCGAAGGCCGCCAGGGCCAGCCGGGTGCGCCGCGCGTGGGCGCGCCTCCCCGTGCCGACCAGCGCAGCGACGCCAAGGACGATGCGCGCGGCCGTGCGCAGCAGCCGCAGCGCCTTCGCGAGATGCCGCTGGCTCCGCCTTCGGTGGAGCGCGGCCTTGCCGAAATCGCCCAGGTCGACCGCCGTTTCGATGCCGCCGCCTTCGTCGAAGGCGCGCGCAGCGCCTACCGCATGATCCTCGAAGCCTTCTGGAAGGGCGACAAGGCCGAACTGCGCCAGCTGTGCGACGATGACGTCTACGCCGGCTTCGCCGCCGCGATCGACGCCCGTATCGAGGCTGGCGAGACGCTCGACAACCGCCTGATCCGCATCGAGGAATGCGCGTTCGTCGCCGCCGGCGTGGAAAGCGGCTATGCCCGCATCACTCTGCGCCTGCGCGCCGACATCGCCGCCGTCACCCGCGATGCCGATGGCCATGTCATCGCCGGCTCGCTCGACGATGCGATCGAGGCCATCGACGTGTGGACGTTTGGCCGCGCGGTGAACTCGCCTGATCCCGACTGGCTGCTCGAAGAGACCGACGAAGGTTGATCCCCCACCGGGGGCTGATATCCGTTCGTGCCTGATCCGCCCCGCGCCGTGTGCGCGGGGCGCTGGCGTTAAGGGGAAGCGATCTTGCAGCTTTGGGGGGACGCGGGACGGCCGCTTTCGAGTCGGATCGCCGGTACAGCCATGCGCGGCGCCGTGGCGGCGGTCATGCTGGCCGCGCTTGCGGCCTGCGGCAGCATCATCCCCACCACCGGCGGACCGGGCGCGACTCGCCCTCCCACGCGGCCCCCTGCGCAGCCCGGCCTGCCGGCCGCGCCGCAGCAGAACGCCCTGATGCTGGGGGTTCGCGCCGGGCCGGCCGTAACCTCCGTCCGCTTCGACACTGCCGACGCCGCCGGCGCGCTGGCCTCGTTTCGCGAAAGCTGCCCGCGCCTCACCACGCGCAGCGACGCTAGCGGGTTGACCCGCCCGGACGACTGGCGCCCGGCCTGCACCGCCGCCGCCAGTTGGGGATCGACCTCGCCCGCCCGGTTCTTCGCCGCCTATTTCGAGACCGCGCGCGTGGGCGACGGCTCCGCTTATGCCACCGGCTACTACGAACCCGAGATCGCCGGCGCGCGCACGCCGCTGCCGGGCTACGCGGCGCCCGTCTATGCCATGCCGTCCGACCTCGTGCGGGCCCGGCCGGGCGATGCCGCGCCGCTCAAGGACGGGCGCATGCCGCTGGGCCGCTACGGCGCGAACGGCCTGTTCACCGCCTATTACGACCGCGCCCAGATCGATGCGGGCGCACTCGCCGGGCAGGGGCTGGAGATTGCCTGGGCCGCCGATCCGGTCGAGTTCTTCTTTCTCCAGGTGCAGGGATCGGGCCGACTGGTCGCGCCCGACGGCACCGTCACGCGCATCGGCTATGCCGGGCAGAACGGCCTGCCCTACACCGGCATCGGCGGGGTGATGCGCCAGCGCGGCCTCGTCGGCTCCGGGCCGGGGCAGTATTCGGGCTCGATGCAGGGCATCATGCAATATATCCGCGAACATCCCGCCGAAGGCCGCGCGCTGATGGAGGAGAACCGCTCGTGGGTCTTCTTCAAGGTGCTGACCGGCGACGGGCCGCTCGGCGCGCTGAACGTGCCGGTGCGGGCGGGTAACTCGGTCGCCGCCGACCCGCGCTTCGTGCCGCTGGGCGCGCCGGTCTGGCTCGACCTCGACCGGCGCGAGGCCAATGGCCTGTGGATCGCGCAGGATACCGGCGGCGCCATCAAGGGCGCCAACCGCTTCGACACGTTCTGGGGCGCAGGCGTTCAGGCGCGGACCATCGCCGGGGGCATGAGCGGGCGCGGCAGCGCGCTCGTCCTCGTTCCCAAGGGGACGCTCGCGCGGCTCGGGGTGTGATGAGACGCCCGGGCCGCCGGCTGACGGCAGAAGAAGCGCAGATATGGGCGCAAGTGGCGCGCACGGTAAAGCCGCTCGCGCCGCCGCGGAAGGCCGCTGCCGAACCGGCAAAGGCGGCGGTGGCCGAGGCGGCGCTGCCGCCCGCGCCGCCGGTCAGGAAGGTCAAGGGCCGCGTGCCCCCGCCGCTGCCGCCCAAACCCGTACCGGCCAAGGCCAAGGCCGAGACCCAGCTTCACCTCGACGGATCGTGGGAAAAGCGGATCGCCAAGGGCACCCTGGTTCCCGATTTCAGCCTCGACCTCCACGGCTCGAACCTCGACCAGGCCTATTCGCGCCTGATGTACGGCCTGATGCAGGCGCGGGCGATGGGCGCGCGGGTGGTGCTGATCGTCACCGGCAAGCCGCGCCCGGCCGAGGCGGCGGATCGCGGCGCCGCGCGCGGGGCCATCCGCGCCAAGATCGCCGACTGGCTCGCCGCCAGCGAGTATGCCTCGGACATCGTCGCCGTGCGCGGCGCCCACCGCCGGCATGGCGGGCAGGGCGCGATCTACGTGGTCCTCAGGAAGCGCAGGTAGGCGGGCCCACCGTGAAATGCTCGGGCGGCAGGCCTTCCAGCCGCCGCGCGTGCATCCGCGCGAATGCCTCCTCCACCCGCCGCGTATAGGCGGCCGTGGCGAACAGCGGATGCGTGGCGCGGTTTGCGGCGAGGCGGGTGCGCAGCCCTGCCAGCCGCGCCGGATCGCGCGCCAGTTCCAGCGCCGCCTGCGCATAGTCGGCCTCGGTGCGGACGGCCAGTTCGGGCAGGCCCACCGCATGGAGCAGACTCGCCGCGACGCGCGCCGCGAACTGGCGGCCGGCGACGGTCAGCACCGGCAGGCCGGCCCACAGGGCGTCGCTGGCGGTGGTATGGGCATTCACCGCGAAGGTATCGAGGAACAGGTCGGCATGGGCCAGCCGCCCCAGATGCTCGGCGTGGGGCAGGTGGGGGGCGAAGACCAGCCGCGCCGGATCGACGCCGCGCGCCCCGGCCTCGCGGCGCAGGTTGCCGCGCGCGGTGGCACTGGCGGCGAGCAGCCACAGGACGCTGCCGTCCACTTTGCGCAGCAGGCCCATCCAGATGTCCCACTCGGCCGGCGAGATCTTGTAGCACTGGTTGAAGCTGGCGAAGACGAAGCCACTCTCCGGCAGGCCCCACCCGGCACGGCCACGCAGGTCGGGGACGATGGCGCGGGCATCGTCGTTGGCCTGATAGCAATGCGCCAGCCGCACGACCTTCTCGGTGAAGAAGGCTTCGGCGCCCGGCGGCATCGTCACATGGTCGGCGATGAAATAGTCGGCGCAAGGATCGCCCAGGGTGCCGGGATAGCCCATCCAGCTCACCTGCACCGGCGCCAGGCGGTGGCCCAGCAAGCGGGTGCGCGTGCCCATGGTATAGCCCTTGAGGTCGACCGCGATGTCGAGCGCGTCGGCGCGGGCAAGGCCTACCACGTCCGCGTCGCGCAGGGCGCCGATCTCGGTGAAAGCGTCGACCCGCGCGCGCAGGGCCACGCGCGCGGGGTCGCCCTCTCGCCTCGGGCCGTAGCTGTAGAGGCGTACCTCGAAGCGCGCGCGGTCGTGTTCGCGAAAGAAGCCGGCCATGAGGTGCATCGTCGCGTGGTCGTGGAAATCGGCCGAGAAGTAGCCGATGCGGATGCGCCCGTCCGCTGCGGGCGGCGGCGCGGGCAGGCTGGCGGGCACTCGCGGAAACATCTTCGCGGCGCAGGCGAGCGAGCGGCGCAGCTGGTGCGCCGGATCGTCGACGAAGGGCAATGACGCGAAGGGCTGGACGGCGGCGGCGCCCGGGCCATGCGTCAGCGGATATTCGCCGCGTGCGTGCCAGTCGCAAAGGTGGGCTTCCTCGAACAGCGCCTGGAGCCGCGCCGAGCTGTCGCCGGGGTCCAGCGCCAGCGCGGCGCGGAATGCGGCCACGGCGGCGGGCCCGTCGCCCCTGAGGACGAGCGCCTTGCCGCGATTGACCATGGCGCGGCCACTGCGGGGATCGGCGGCAAGCGCGCGTTCGAACGCGGCCAGCGCCTCGTCCGCGCGCTGGGCGGCGAGCAATTGCGCACCCAGGTTGTTGAGCGCATCGGCATGGTCCGGGGCCAGCGCGGCGACGAGGGTGAAGCAGGCGATCGCCTCGTCCGCGTAACCCTGCCGCGCGCGCAGGTTGCCGAGGTTGTAGCGGGCCTCGACGTGGCCCGGGTCGATCGCCAGCGCCGCCTCCAGCCACGGCGCGGCTTCGTCCGGGCGGCCCTGCTGTTCCAGCAGGTTGGCGAGGTTGTACGGTGCGTCGGCGTAGGCGGGGCTGCGCGCGATCACCTCGCGGTAGATGGCCTCTGCCTCGGCCACGCGGCCCTGCCGGCGCAGGGCGATGGCGAGGTTGTTGCGGGCGGCGGGAAGATCGGGCGCGGCGGCCACGGCGCGGCGAAAGGCGTCCTCGGCCCCTGCATCGTCGCCCAGTTCGAGCAGCGCCGCGCCGAGCAGGCTGTGGACGCCGTGGGCATGGGGATGGCCCCGCGACAGCGCCTGCCCGCAGGCGGCGGCCTCGGCCATGCGCCCGGCCTCGAAGGCGGCCACCATGCGGTCGAATTCCAGCTGGGCGGCGGTGTCGGCCGGCGTTTGAGCGGCCCCGTCCAATGTCTCGAGGGCGGCCAGCGCGCGGGCATTGCGCGGGTGGCGTTCCAGCACCTGGCGGTAGAGCGCCCGGGCCTCGTCCGCATGGCCGCGCCGGGCCGCGCCCTTGGCCTTGATCAGGAGGCTTTCCAGTCCGCTCATGGCCCCGGGGGATAAGGCGGGCATGCTTCACGCCGCGTCACCGCCGAACTGCGGGAACCTGCGTAGCGTGGCCCCCTCCGCGCGCCAACGCATTGCATCGCGAGGGCGCGCATCGTAGCACGCGGCCATGATCGCTCACGTCGAACCGTTCCACGCCACCACCATCGGCCGCATCGCCTACGCCCTCGCCGCCGAGGGGCGCGACGTCATCCACATGGAGTACGGCCAGCCCTCGACCGGAGCGCCCGCCGCCGCCATCGCCGCCGCCCACGCGGTGCTGGACAGCGATCCCGGCGGGTACTGGGAAAGCCCGGCGCTGCGCGAGCGTATCGCCCGCCACTACCACGATGTCTACGGCGTCACGGTCTCTGCCGAGCAGGTGTTCCTGACCTGCGGCGCCTCGCCGGCCTTCGTGCTGGCGCTGTCGTGCCTGTTCCGGCCCGGCGCGCGGGTGGCGCTGGCGCGGCCCGGCTACGTGGCCTACCGCAATGCGCTGAAGACGCTCTACATCGAGCCGGTGGAGTTGCCCTGCGGCCCGCAGGAGCGTTACCAGGTCACGGCCGCCGCGCTCGACGCGCTGGATCCTGCACCCGACGGGCTCATCATCGCCAGCCCCGCCAATCCCACCGGCACCGTGATCGCGCCGGAGGAACTGGCGGCCATAGCCGAGGTCTGCGCGCGCAAGGGCATCGCGGTCATCTCGGACGAGATCTATCACGGCCTCACGTATGGTCCGGCTGCGCAGTCCATGCTGGAGCATGTGCCGGGCGCGCTGGTGGTCAACAGCTTTTCCAAGTGGTTCAGCATGGCGGGCTGGCGGCTCGGCTGGCTGGTGGTGCCGCCCCACCTGATCGACGCGGCGCGGGCCCGCATCGCCAACCTGTTCCTGACCCCGCCGGTGCTGTCGCAGCATGCCGGCCTCGTCGCCTTCGACTGCGGCGAGGAGCTGGAGGGCCACCACGCCAGCTATGCCCGCAACCGCGAACTGCTGCTGGCCGCGCTGCCGCGCCTGGGCCTTGGCCGCATCGCGCCGCCGGACGGCGCCTTCTACATCTGGGCCGACATCGGCCACCTCACCAACGACAGCTTGGGTTTCTGCCGCCGGTTGCTGGAGGAAACGGGCGTGGCGACAGCGCCGGGGATCGATTTCGACCCGGTCGACGGCAACCGCTTCATCCGCTTCAGCTTCGCGGCCTCCACCCCCGAGATCGAGGACGCGATCGAGCGGATGGTGCCCTGGTTCGCGGCGCAGGGGCAGGCTGGCGCGGACTGACTTGCGCCCGGGCGAAGGACAGGAAAGCCCGGCCACACTGTCGTCGCCCCCGCGAAGGCGGGGGTCCCGCTTGTTCGACAGCTCTCCGCCCCGCGCGAAGGAAGCGGGGTCCCCGCCTTCGCGGGGACGACGAGGGCAACGGGGGCGACGGGAGCGACGGGAGCAACGGGGACGACTGAGACGACGGGGATGGAGCGAAACCGGGTGAACCGGGAACGAACTTTGACCGGGGACTACCCGTTTTAATCCGAAATCGAGGCTTCCCCTCTGCGGACCTGCTCATATACTGTCTCTTCACTCTGACCGTCTAGTTTGTCGCAAGGCGGGACAGTGTTTCGACGCGCGCGATTTCTGCGTATTGACGCAAGACGGTACTTCGGGACTTTGGCGCACCCTTCGGACGCGAAAGAAAAAAGAAGAGCAATGGCCAGTACCTTGAACAGATTTACCGACGACCGCGTGAGAGCGGCACGTCTGCGCGAATTCCTGCATGACTGCGCGGGCAGCGCCGCATGCGAGGAGAGCGACCGCGTGCGCGAGGCCGTGCTCGAACTGGGCGGCGGCGGGATCGAGGGCAAAGAATTGCTCGACGTGGTGGCGATCCACGCGATGCTGGACTGCGGCGCCGTGACGAGCGCGGTGCTGGCGATCATGGGCCGCGACGCCTGCTTCATGCTTTCACGCGGGCCGCAGAACGCCTGCCTGGCGAGCGTGGTGCAGAACGACGGTTCGGACGAGGCATTGGCGGAAGGGCAGACGCTGGGGCTGGCGCTGCTTTCGGCCCATGTTTCCGCGGTGCTGGCGCGCATCGAGAAGGGCGTCGACGTGGTCGAGGTTCAGATCGCTCCGGTTTCGATGCGGCTGCACTGAGCAATTCGAGCGAGCGTTTCGAGCGAGCTTTTACAGCGAACCTTTCCGCCGAGGTGGCGGCCGATCGGAGACGTGGGCAACAGGCCCGGCCGGGAAGGGGAGTATGACCGGGCCTGTGCTCAGGAGACTGCGGGTACAGACATCGGCACATGTGCTGCCGACCCGTTCTTTCTAGCAGCGTCTTGGCTAATGCCGCGTTCACGCCGGGCTAGGGACAATCCCGTGGCCCCGTTCAATTGACCAGCGAGGCCTCGATCGCGATGCGGATCGCGTCCGAGGTGTGGTTGGCGCCCAGCTTGTTGAGCATGTTGGCGCGGTGGATTTCCACCGTGCGCGGGCTGATCGACAGCTTTTCCCCGATCAGCCGGTTGGACAGGCCGCTGGCGACACCGCCCAGCACTTCGCGTTCGCGGCGGGTGAGGCGGTCCACGCGGGCGCGGGCCATCACTTCGCGCAGCTTGGCATTGCCCAGGCCTTCCGCCCGGGTGATCGCCTTGCCCAGGTTGTCGGTCAGTTCTTCGGGACTGATGGGCCAGGCGATGTAGTCTATCGCGCCGTCGAGGATCGCCTGGACGATGCGGGTGGGATCGGGGCTTTCGGCGAAGGCGATGATCGGAAACCATTCGCCGTGGCGGGCCATGCTGTCGATCAGGGCTTCGATGGTGCCATCCTCGTCATGGATCAGCACCACCCCCGAGCGCGGCCATGAACTGGCGAGTTCCGACACGTTTTCGAACGGTTCGACGTGGATGTTGCCGGCGGACAGCACATGGCTGATGCCGGCGCGCCGCCGAGAATCACTGTCGATCAGGATCAGGTTCGAGATGAAGTCCACAGGCCGATCTCCCCATTGGGTTTGTGCCTAGGGAGATATTCGCATCCGGCGATGCGCGCGCGCTGGACCTGCTCCGAAACCGAGGCAACGCGCTGGCCATCGACGTAAACGTGGCCTGTAGCTGGCGTTACGCATTCGCCGAAACGGGTGCTTACCCCGATTTCAGCGCTTGCCCGATCTCGCTGAAATCGGTGCGCAGGGCGGCGATGCGCTCCGCATCGAACTGCAGCGCGCTGTCGAGGATCGTGCGCCGCGCCGCTTCGTAGAGCTGGCCCAGCGCCTCGGCCATGCCGGCATTGGGGCCCTGCGCGCCCGCGACGCCCATCTGCAGCGCGGTGATCGCGGTCAGCGCGCGCGTCATCGAGCGGCTCTTGAGGCAGTTGTCGCCGCGCAGGTCGGCATGGACGGCGGTACCCAGCGCGCTGACGAGGTGCTCGTAGCAAAGGTGCACCAGTTCGGCCGGACCGGCACCGCTGACGCGCGCGTCGAAATCGACCCGGCGATAGGCTTCCTGGGGGGAGGTGGGCAGCAGCATGTCAGCTGCTCTTGTTCCACTGGGCGATCTGGTTCGTCAGCATCGCCAGCGTCGATTTCGAGGTGCCGATCCGCGTTTCCGATGCGGTGTATTGCGCGACCAGCCGGGCCCGCAGCTTTTCCTGCTGCTCGGCAAGGTCGGTCTTCTCGGTGGCGATGGTGGTCTTCTTCCTGGTGTAGCCGGCGATCGAGCTGCCCAGCGAATAGGCGTCGGTGGTGGCGACCGCCGCGCGGTAGATCCGGTCCACGGTGCCGTAGACGCCGTTGACGCCATTGGTGAACATCGCCGCCACGCCCTTGGGATCGGCGGCGGTCGTCGCGGTCAGGCGGTCGGTGTCGAGCGCGAAAGTGCCGTCGCGCTGGGTTTTCAGGCCGAGGTCGGCGAGCGTCCTGGCCGCGCCGGTGGCGTTCGGCATGATGGTGGTGGAACCCAGGCTCGACAGCGAGCGCTTGAGCGCGCGGGCCCCGGCGTCGTTGGCGAGGTCGCCGCCGATCGCGGTCGCGGTGCCGAGCGCGGAGACCACCTCGTTGAGCGCGTCGACGAAATCCTGCATCGAGCTGGCGATGGCGCTGGCCGGGTCGGAGAAGCTGACCGTCGTGGGCGCGCCTGCGTTGACGGCATTAAGCTGCAGCTTAACCCCGGGTAACGCGTCGGTAACGGTGTTCGAGGCGGCGGTCATCGACAGGCCGTCGACCTTGAACGCGGCGTCGCCGGCGGTGGACAGAAGCTGGCCGGTGGTGGAGGCGGGGTTCCAGGCGAGGGGGGACAGGCCGGCGTCGGCGGTCTCCAGCACGAAGCCGTTGGCCGCGCCTTCCGCGCCTTTCAGCACCAGCTGCGCGCCGTCGACGGTGGTGGTGACGTAGGCGCTGATCCCTGCGCCGGCGCCGTTGATGGCGGTCGCCACGTCGGCCAGGGTGGCGCCGGCGGGAATCGCGATGTCGACCGCGGCCCTGGCGCTGTCCTGCGTGAAGGTGCTGCCGGCAACGGCGCCGAACTTGAGCGTCAGCGTGCCCGAGCCGACGGTGCTGGTGGTGGCCGCGAAAGGCGCGCTGGCGATCTGCTGGCCGCTCGCCAGCTTCGTGACTTCGAGCGAATAGCTGCCGCTCGGCTGGCTGCTGCCCGACAGCGAGGTCGAGGCGACGGCGGCATTGGCGACGCTGGGGGTACGCGCCAGGCTGCCCGAACGCACCAGCGTGCCCAGCGAGGTATCGAGCCCCAGCAGCAGCGACTTGATGTTCGAGGCGGCGGAAATCTGCGCGTCCAGCTTGTCCGACCTGGTGGTCAGGCGGTCGTTCCGCGAGGAGAACTGCGCCGTCGCCAGGTTGTTGGCCAGCGCGGTCATGTCGACACCGCTGCCCCCGCCCAGCGCCGTCACGAGCGAGGACGTGGTCACGGCCGAGGCGCTGGTCGAGGAGGAGGTGGAGCTTACCATGGTGCCTAGGACGGCGGCGGAGGGGGGGATTTAAGCCGAAAGTCGGTCATCCACTCACCTACCTCCGTCATCCCGGGCT
>Ga0308159_1002700_pt1 | contig 19735 bp, 20 predicted proteins | sample PhyCR1_FD_201040 | JGI IMG/M metagenome (GOLD analysis project Ga0308159, IMG submission 201040) | Phyllosphere microbial communities from UC Gill Tract Community Farm, Albany, California, United States - DLSLC.R1 | ecosystem: Host-associated > Plants > Phyllosphere > Unclassified | place: USA... | reverse complement strand
CGGAAACCGCCGGTATTATCAGCGCCAGGACGTGCTGATGATCCGGCAGATCCGCGCTCTCCTTTACGATCAGGGTTTCACCATCGGCGGCGCACGCCTGCGCCTGTCCGGCGATGAAGCCAAAGACGACACCACCCAGTACAAGCAGATGATCCGGCAGATGATTGCCGAGCTGGAAGACGTGCTGGTAGTACTCAAGAAATAAAAAGCAGCGTTTGAATACTTCCAGTTTTCAAATGCTTGCGCTATATTCTTGAGCGTTCTTCGAGGTGAAGAGCGGATGCAACATCAGTCGGGGCGTAGCGCAGTCCGGTAGCGCACTAGCATGGGGTGCTAGGGGTCGAGTGTTCGAATCACTCCGTCCCGACCATATTTTTTAATGACTTAGCCCAACTCTAACCAGTTGGGCTTTTTCATGGGCGGTAGATTTGCAGGGGCTTCTCGATTGGGATCTTCTCGTCTACGCTGCTTCTGGACGACCGCGGGCACTACTTCAGCCATGAATCGGAATCTTGCGCACGGCTGATGGAATTTCTCGCCCGCTATCATTTGCGGGCTTCCGTGGTTTGAGAAAAATCTCAGAATGGAATCGAGTAATGGATAAGGCGTTCAAGCAGCCAATGTTTATCGTGGGACTGCCGCTGGCGATTTGCGGCTTCGTTTTCGGCCTTACAGGTCTTCTCGTCAGTGGAACCTTTGCCTATGTCGCGCCGGGCCTGTTGATACCGGGTCTGGTTTTTATGCTGACAGGTTGGCTGCAGCGTAATAAATGATCGGGCCTCATCGTTATACCGTCTTTTAAATTCCCGCTCGTCGAGTGAATCGCACTCCCTGACCTCGGATCGTCTCTCACTGTTATGCGCAGTCCCTGCGCCACTGACGGGAGACAATGATGATTGACGACAATAACGGTCCTGAAGCTCCGTATCCGGGACCCAGCGAACAAACGCCGGACTCTGGCGCCGGCCATGATTCTGGCTTGGAACAGGCTGTTTCTGAGCCAAAGCAGGGGGCCGACGAGCGACCAGAGGATTGGAATCCGCCGCCCGGAAATCCTGGTTCCGATCAGGATGCCCAGACCGGCCGGGATAACGGCGGCGCAAAACAGGAGCCATGATCCTGATCCTTAACAGGACCCGGCCACCGTGCCGGGTTTTTTGTTGCCGTCGAAGTGTGGATTAATTCTGAAACAGTCGAGGACATCGCCACCGTGGCGCAAAAAGAGCTGAAGCCGGGGCGCCCGCGCTGGATACTTCGATCCAGCTGCGGGCAGTCAGCACATTCACTCTACGGTACAGATCCAGCGATGGTTGTATCGGTAAGGCGCGCGGGTGAAATGGATGTCTGAAACCCTGTTCATGCCTCGCTCTTGAAGCGCTTCAGTCAGTTTTGCGAGTGTCTCTGCCTGGATAGTCATTACTGTCACCTCGTCAGATTTACTGCATTCATAATTCTTGACCGAGGGATCAGCTGGCTAATTCATTTTTTCTAGTTTAGTAATTGAGGCTGCGCAAATATCCTTGCGTCACCCGAAAAGCAGTTGCAAACCTCATCGGGAGCGAGGCTAGCCTTCAGCCATTAGCACATCCGACCTAATTGCCGCTGTCCCGGCTCGACTTTAAAGTCCTGTCGCCTGACAGCTTGCTGTCAAAATTTTCCGGCATAAAAATCAAAAAGGTCGATCAGCAATGAACTCATCAAGGACTGTCCCGGTTCTCGTTTTATTCGCAACATTCGCGCTCGCGGTCTCTGGATGCCAGACCGTCAAACCGGGAGAAAGTGATCTGAAGGATCGAGCGCAGACCACCATTGGCAAACCCGTTATCAAGGTTACAAACATCCGCAACGACTTCAATACGACGTACTACACCGCTCAAACCGATGGCGGCGAATACAAATGCGAACTTCCGAGCGGCCCGATGGTTGCGCTGGGTTCCATGGGAATGGGGCTTGGCGCTCAGTGCACCAAGCAATGACGAACCGGTTTCTTCGGGACTGAAATACAAAGGCCAATGTCGATAACATTGGCCTTTGTATTTCTGGATGCCGGAGCACAGACCGAATGGTCTTCGAGTTGTCGATGGGATATCACTGAGCAGGCTTTTTCTCCATATCTTTGGAGTCGCTGGATGTGGCGGCATCCTTTTCCGTCTCATGAGGCTGTGACCCCGCGTTGGCGCCTGATGATTCTTCGCCTTTCTTGTCAGCCTTCTCATCATGGTCACGGGAGCTTTGTGCATGATTGACACCCGGCAGGGCGGTGGCGGGGGTGGCAGCACCTGCGGTTGTTTCGGCTGACGATGCATGAAGCGGGACGATCAGAAACAGACTGGCGAGCGATAGGGCGGCGATGTTTCTGTTCATGGCATGAGCCTTCTGCGGGGCGGGATGTACTGTTTTGGATAGGCCGGCTCGCCAAAGGTGCGAGGGACTGGACGAGCGGCAGAGCTCAGGATGCATTCGTTTCAAAGGTGAGTCTTCGCAAGAAGGCAAATTGCTGGCCCCCGGACTTGATCTGTCCCGGCAAAATCGCCTTTTTTCAGAAGGTTAGGTCGGCTATATGCGGACGATTGTTATCACCGTTGCGACGCTTTCCCTGGCTTTGATCGTCTCGGGCGTGCAAGCAAAAGAGCTAAGCAAGAACCATCGCTTTGCCTGCACTTGGGGCTCGGACATTGCTGCCGGCGCGCAGCGGTCAAAACTCTCTGGAGTCTCGTTGTATGGCGCGCGAAAACAATTGCAGGTTCGGCGGTTCCAGCAGCCCTGGATGCGCATGACCGCGATGGGCATTACCGAGCAAACCTATAACAGCAGTTCGAAGCTAAAACCCGCGGCGGTCAAACAGACCTATTACGAACAGTGCGTACGCCACGAGCTGGCACGGCGCTGATGCCGGTGTGCGTAGGTTGACCGGACAGCTCAGGAGTCGCCAGAGCCCTTGGCCACTGCCGGCCCGGCAACCCGCGGCGATGGTTTGGTCTGCATCAACGCATCCAGTGCCTTGCGATAGTCCCGGCCGCCGAGGGCCATGCTGTTGTTGTGTGTCGCTCCGGGCACCAGCAGCAGGCGTTTGGGCTGCTCAGCGGCATTGAACAATTGCTCGCTGAAGCGCGGCGGTACGAAGGCATCAGCCTGGCCATGGACTACCAGCAATGGCATGTGGATGTCGGCGATCTTGTCGATGGAATCAAATTTCTGTGACAACAGCCAGCGCACGGGTAGCGAGGTATTGGCGACGGCGGCAGCCACGTCGGCCAGTGACGTGAAGGTCGACTCAATGACCAGACCGCGCACGGGTAAGGGCGCGTGGCTGCTAGCAGCGTGCTGGCCGAGTTCAGCGGCTAGATCAATCGCAACCGCGCCGCCGAGAGAGTGACCATAAATCAGGCGCTTGTTCGGGTCCGGTTGCAGCAGTTGGAAGCGCTCCCACGCAACGCGAGCGTCTTCATAAACACTGCTTTCCGACGGTAGATCACCTTTGCTCTGGCCAAAGCCACGGTAATCGATGGCCAGCACCGAATAACCCGCCGCGCGCAGTTGTTCAATGCGGAACAACTGTCCGGTGAGATTCCAGCGCACCCCGTGCAGATACAAAATCGCCGGCGCATCGGCTTTCTCCGCCGGCCACCACCACGCATGGATGTTTTGTCCGGCCTTGAAGCTTTTCGGTTGCAGGTCGAGTTCCTGCACGCTGCCTGGCAAGCCGTGATACCAGCCAGCGTCTCCCGGTTCTATGCGAAACAGCAGGGTGCGCTCGGTGTGTTCAAGCACGGCACAACTGGTCGGCACGCCGATGATCAACGCGGCCATGCAGGCGAACGCCAGGCGGCGACGGCGCAGACGCGTCATGAAGGACCGGAACATTAAACGTTTCACCCAAGCGCAGACAAAGAACGCGTTTTACCAGATGCTCAGGTCTGCGCGTGATTTTTTCGACCGCTGTCCGGCTGCATTGATTACAAAATGCTGCGATGTCTCAGCTCACCTGCAGCACGATCTTGCCGATATGGTCACCTGCCTCCATATGAGCGTGGGCCTTCGCCGCGTCGCAGAGCGGGTAGACCTTATCGATCATCGGCAGACAGCGCCCGGCAGCCAGCGCTGGCCAGACATGCTCACGCAGTTGATCGGCAATGGCGGCTTTTTCGGCAGCGGTGCGGGCGCGCAAGAGAGAGCCAGTGATCACCGCGCGTTTGGCCATCATTGCCAGCAGATCAAAGTCATTGGCCCGCGCGCCGCCGAGGAAACCGAGCATCACCAGTCGGCCGTCCATCGCCAGCGCACTGACATTACTGTTGAGGTACGAACCGCCCATGATGTCGAGAATTACGTTGACCCCGTGGTTGTCGGTCTTCTGGGCGATGACTGCCGCGAAATCCTCATCGCGATAGTTGATCGCTTCGCCGCCGAGATCGCGAATCGCTGCGCATTTGTCCGGGCTGCCGGCGGTGGCGAATGCTTCAATACCGAACTCGCGGCACAACATCAGCGCGGTAGTGCCGATACCGCTGGTGCCACCGTGAATCAGCACGCGCTGCCCGCGACTCGCGCCGCCAAGGCCGAACAGGTTGGCCCAGACGGTGAAGAAGGTTTCCGGAATGGCCGCAGCATGCACCCAGTCGAGCCCGGCGGGGATCGGCAGCGTCTGGCCGGCTGGAACCGCACAGTATTCGGCATAGCCGCCACCATTGGTCAGCGCGCAGACGCGGTCACCGATGGCGAACTGCTTGACACCTTCGCCAAGCGCGACGACTTCGCCGGAGACTTCCAGGCCTGGAATCGGGTTCATGCCGGGTTTCATCGGGTATTTACCGGCACGCTGCAACGCGTCTGGGCGATTGATGCCGGCGGCATGCACGCGAATCAGCACTTCGCCGGCGGCAGCGACCGGCAGCGGCACGCGCTTTGGCTGCAAGACTTCCGGCCCACCAGGTTCGGTGATTTCGATACGGGTCATTTCATTGGGCAGGGACATGTCGACTCCTGTTGGATACGTTCTGTAATGGGAGCTTGCCGGGTGGGCAATGATTCCCCTCAATTTGTGCAACGGCGTGGTTCAATCGGGGCGGGCAGCCATCTCATGGCTTGTTCCAGCAGTAGCGCTACAACGATCGCGCCCGCGGCGACCACGAACAACAATGTGTGATGACCGCCACTGGCGTTGAACACTGCCGAATAAGCAAACCCGGCCAAGGCTTGAAACGTGGCGAACGACACGGTGGCGCGGCTCCAGGCAATCTGCTGACGATGATGCTCCGGCACCAGCTCATGCACCCGCGCCAGGGCCAGCGGCACGATCCCAGGGGGGAAAGAACCAAGAATCACTGCCAGCAACGCCAGTGCCAGAAACGAATGAGAGAGCGCCAGCAGGCCGAGGGCAACCGCTTGCACCACCAGCACCAAACGAATGCCAGAGCGCGCGCCCAGGTGATCGGCAAGAAAACCATAACTCACCGGCCCGACAATCGCGCCCAGACCGTACATTACCCAGATCAGCGCACCGGTGTGCGCGCCGGCGCCAAGACCGCGCGCCACGTAATCCACCAGGAACACCATCGCCGGCACCAGACCTGCGGCCATGAACGCGTACTGGGCGAACAACAGATACACCGCGCGCGGTGTCGACTCTACTCCCGTCGCTTCATGTGTCACTGGCGGATGGGCAAAGTCGTCTGGCCAGCCGAACCAGCTCAGTGCGGTCAGCATCAGCGCCAAAGCGCCAAGGCCCATCCACGTCGCCTGCAAGCCCAAGCTCAACAGCGGCGGCACCAACGTCCCGGAGCCAGCGATGCCGAGGCCGATGCCGAGGAAGATCGCGCCACTGGCCAATCCTTTGCGCGCTGCCGGCACATGCGGCAGAACGGTTGCAGCCACCAGCACCATGATCGCGCCACCGGCAATGCCCGACAGCAGCCGCCAGCCGAAGAACCAGCTCACCGACAACGGGAATGCACAGGCGAAAAACGCTGCCGTGACCAACAGCATCATCAGCCGCAAGGCATTTTTGTTACCGAGCTGGCGCGCCGTCGGCCGACCGAGCAGGGCGCCGATCAGGTAGCCGACCAGATTGGCCGCGCCGAGGTAAACCACATCGTTGGCGCTGAACCAGCGGGCTTCAATCAGCGAAGGAATCAACGGGGTGTAGGCGAAGCGCGCCAGGCCAATGCTGACCAGGCTGGCACAAAGGCCGGCGAAGATCGGCATCCAGATGCCGGAGGAGGTTGAAGTACGCATGACAGCGATCTCAAGAAAGGTTTATGCCATTGAGCATATCCGCTATCGTCGCTGCATTAGTGCAGCGATTAAGCGGCGCACTGATGCATTTTTGCATTGCAGGGGGAAACGTGAATTGGGATGACGCACGAGTGTTTCTGGCGGTTTGCCGTGAGTCGACGCTGCGCGGCGCGGCGCGGGTACTGGGCGTGGATCAGGCGACCGTGGGGCGGCGTGTCACCGCGTTGGAAAAGACCCTGAGTGCGACGCTGTTTCTGCGCACTTCCGACGGTTACGCGTTGACTGCAGTCGGCGAAGCGGCGCTCAAGAGTGTGGAGAAAATGGAGCAGTCGGCGCTGGATCTGCAGCGGCAGATCGAGGGCTTGGACGATCGCCTGACCGGCACCGTGCGAGTCAGCACCACCGATTCGCTGGCCATCGATTTCCTGATTCCGGCCATGGCGCGCTTGCATGCCCAACATCCGGATGTGCGCGTGCAACTGGATGCGTCCACACAGATTCTCAGCCTGGCCAAGCGCGAAGCCGATATCGCCGTGCGCAATACCCGACCGGACAACCCGGACCTGATCGCCCGACGCATCGCCCGCTGGCCGGTGGGCCTGTTCGCTTCGCAGGCTTACATTGACGCCCATGGCTCACCGCAGCCAGACACGGCGTTCGAAGGTCATGATCTGGTTGTCTATCAACCGTATCTGCAAAGCAAGAAAGACCTGACGCTGGTCTCCGAACCGTTGAGTCGCGGGCGAATTGTCGCCAGCCTCAGCTCCAGTCTGCTGGTGCGCCGCTCGATTGCGGTGGGTCTGGGTGTAGGAGAAATCCCGGTATACATGGGCGAACGCGATGGCCTGATCAGGTTGTGGCCACAACGCGCGCGACCGCTGCCGTACGACGTGTGGCTGGTGACTCATGCGGATTTGCGCCACACGGCGCGGGTGAGGGCGGTAATCGAGCAGATAGTCGAAGCGTTTGCGCCGGAAAATCAATGACCTCAAGGCTGCTTTGAGGAGGCTACGTGGGCTGACGAAAACGCCTACAAACCAGGCCGAATCGGCCGGCTTGTGAGCATCGGCTAACAGCTCTATCGTTCCACAGTCCGGTGAGAGTCACAGGGCTCGCACTGAAACGATCGACCACGGAAGGTCTCGGTAACCGCCAAAGGTGACGAATTGAAAGCCAGGGAATTGAGGCAATATTCAGACAGTGATCCATTCAACGACAGCCGGAACACGCACACCATGAGCAGCATAAGCCGCGAAGAATTCGATGCCAGGATCGAGACCATAGAAGCAAGGATGGATGCGCGGATGGAAGGCGTATCGATGCGTATTGATGCGTTTCTGGCGGCTCAGGCCGAGCGGGACAAGGCAGACTCCCGGATTCGGTCAGAGATGGACAGGGCGCAGTCGGAGCGAGACAGAGCCCAGTCAGAACGCGACAAGCGTTTCGAAATGATGTCTTCAGCAATCCAGAACATTGCACAGGAATCGAAAGAAGCCATCAGGCAAGCGAGCACGACGAAAGCCAATGTCTGGGCAGCGGCCGCCGTGCAGTTGGTGGGGCTGGTCGCCATCGTCGTCGGTGCCTGTTATGCCAATCAGGCCAACACCTACGCAGCGGTCCAGACGACGTTGGCGGCGATTCAGGCGGGCAAGGAGTTCACCGTGCCCATACCGCCGATGCTGCCGTGGAGTAAATCACCCGAATAAAAAACGGCCTTCATCGGAAGGCCGTTCTCATAAGTGTAGAACCCTGCGTCATGGCATCTGCGGCAATTCCTGCGGACGCAAGTCAAACACCAGCACCTCGGCATCGACACCGTTGCTCAGGGTCAGCAACTGTTCTTCGCGAACCCGCACGCCATCGCCTTCCTGCAATGGCTGGCCATTGAGTTCAACACTGCCGCGTGCCACATGCACATAAGCGTAGCGGTCGGCCGGCAGTTTCAGTGTTGCGCTTTCTTCGCCGTCGAACAGTCCGGCGTACACTCGGGCGTCCTGGCGCACTTTCAGCGAGCCGTCCTTGCCGTCTGGCGAGATGATCAATTGCAGGCGACCGCGTTTTTTCTGCGCGGTGAAATGCTCCTGCTGATAGCGCGGTTTGGCGCCGCTGACTTCCGGCACGATCCAGATCTGCAGGAAATGCACAGGCTTGGTGGCCGAATGGTTGAACTCGCTGTGCGCCACGCCGCTGCCGGCGCTCATCAGTTGCACGTCGCCCGGGCGGATGACCGAGCCGGTGCCCAGCGTGTCCTTGTGTTCCAGCGCACCTTCCAGCACGTAGGAAAAGATCTCCATGTCGCGGTGCGGGTGCTGGCCGAAACCTTTGCCGGCGGCAACGCGATCGTCATTGATCACCAGCAGGTCGGAGAAACCCTGTTCACGAGGGTTGCGGTAGCTGGCGAAGGAAAAGGTGTGGAACGACTTCAACCAGCCATGATTGGCGAGGCCGCGATCGGAGGCTTTGCGAAGGGTCAGCATGATTAAAATCTCCTGGCGGGACGTGAATTCGTCCGAGTGAGGAGAAGGTTACTGTTAACCGTGAAATCCAATAAGTAGATGAAAATTGAAAGACTGTCCTGATCAGGTTGACAGTTGTGCGAGGCCGCCCACACAATTTTTCGCGCCTGAAAAGCCTCGCTTGGTCATAATGTCCAGCCTGTCTCAAGTTCTCCGATTGAAGTGACGTGCTCCCATGAAAACCGTGGCAATGGTGCTGTTTCCCGACTTTCTCCTGCTCGACATGGCCGGGCCGCTGGAGGTATTTGCGGTTGCCAACCGCTACCTCAAACCCGACGCGCACTATCAATTGGTCACTCTGGGTACTAAGCCCGGCGCGTTGCGGGCATCAAACGGCGTGATGGTGCAGGCCGACCGGACAATCGAGGAAGACACCGAGCGCTATGACCTGTTGCTCGTGCCCGGCGGCCCCGGCGCCTACAACCAGCAGTTTCCCGCCTTGTTCGCCTGGCTCAAGGGCGCCGTGCAGCGGGCCGAGTATTACGGTTCGATTTGCACTGGCGCTTTTGTGTTGGGGCATGCCGGTCTGCTTGATGGTTATCAAGTTACCACTCACTGGAATTACACCGAGCGGCTGATCCGGGCGTTTCCCAAGGCCGATGTCGCCACCGATCAGATCTATATCGAAGATCGCAACCTGATCACATCGGGCGGTGTCACCGCAGGTATCGATATGGCGCTGGCCGTGGTGGCTCGCGATCACGGCAAGAAGCTCGCCCAGGATGTGGCCAAAGTTCTACTGGTGGTGATGAAGCGGCAGGGCGGGCAGGCCCAGTTCAGCCCATTGATGGCGGCCGTGGCGCCGCAGGAAACGCCGATCACTCGTGCGCAGAGCTACGTGCTGGAGCATCTCGACGAAGCGTTTACGGTCGAACGCATGGCCGCCATCGCCAATATGAGCGCGCGCCACTTTGCCCGGGTGTTCGCCCGGGAAATCAACATGACGCCGATGGAGTTTCTCCAAAGCGCCCGCGTCGACCGTGCACGAAATCTTCTGGAAACCAGTGAGTTACCGCTCAAGACCGTGGCCTACAAAAGCGGCTTCGGCAGCGTTCGGCACATGCGGTCGCTGTTCGCTGAAAAGCTCGGCCTGACCCCGGCGCAATACCGCGAACAGTTCAGCTAGAGCGTTTCTGTCCGTCTGGCGCCTCGGTATGTCCGTGTTGCGCCCCGTGTCGCCATTGTTGCGTCATCGAACGCTGCCAAGATGGTTGGCATGAACAGCCTCGATGATTTCAACCCGGTGTCAGTGCTGCGTTTCGGCCCTTATACCTTCCATGTGCGACAACGACTGATCCTGAACGGGGATCAGCCAGTGCGCGTGGGCAGTCGTGCGCTGGACATCTTGCAGGTGCTGGTCGAGCGCGCCGGTCGGGTGGTCACCAAAGAGCAATTGATCGCCCAGGTGTGGCCGACCTCGGTGGTCGAGGAAATCAACCTGCGCGTGCACATCGCGGCACTGCGGCGCGCCCTGGGAGACGGTGGCAACGGCCAACGTTACATCGTCAACGTGCCGCAATGCGGCTACAGCTTTATCGCCCCGGTGCATCGCGACAGTGCAGCACCCCAGCCCCCCGCCAATCCGCCACCGCCACTGCACAACCTGCCTGCGCGGCTGACCCCGGTGATCGGCCGCGATGCGCTGGTGGGCAGTCTGATGCGGCTCATGCCAGCGTGTCGCCTGCTGACCATTACCGGCCCGACCGGCGTGGGCAAGTCCACCGTGGCCCTGCGGGTAGCGGAACTGTTGGTGCAGTATTTTCGCCATGGCGTCTGGTATGTCGATCTAGCGCAGGTCAGCGACAACAGCTCATTGCTGGAGCATTGCCTGCACCGGCTCGACAGCGATCTGGCCGGGCTGTGCGAACGGCATGCCTTGCTGGTGCTCGACAACGCCGAGCATCAGTACGCAGCCTGCAAGGCGCTGATCGAAAGCCTGTCTGGCGCGGCGCCACGCGTGTCCATTCTGGTTACCAGCCGTGAGCCCTTGCAGGTCAGCGGTGAAGTCCTCAAGCAACTGCCACCCTTGAGCATGCCAAAGCCTGTGGCGGTTGATGATGTCGCCGAGGCCATGGGCTGTCCGGCGGTGCAGTTGTTCGTCAGTCGCGCACGAGCGCGCCAGCATGATTTCCAGTTGCGTACTCAGGATGTGCAACCGCTGCGCGAAATTTGCCGGCAACTCGATGGTTTGCCACTGGCGATCGAGCTGGCGGCGGCACAGATCGATGCGCTAGGCCTGGTCGGGTTGCAGGCCCATGTGGCCAGCGGCCTGCAAGTGCTCAGCCAGGGCCGGCGCACCGCCGTGCCACGCCACCAGTCGATGCAGGCTGCGCTGGATTGCAGTTATCGGCGGTTGAGTGAGTCGGAGCAGCGCGTACTGCAACGCTTGTCGGTGTTCAAAATGCCTTTCACATTGGAAGCGGCCCTGGCGGTGGTCAGTTGCACGCGACTGGCCTCGTTGCGCCTGGCCGCCATCATCAGAAGTCTGGCGCACAAATCGCTGCTGATGGAGGAGGGCAGCGGCAGCGCTTGCCGCTACCGAATGCTCAACACCACTCGACGTTATGCTCGCGAGCAGCTTGAGCGCAGCGGGGAAGAGGTCGAACTTGAGCGCCGGTATGCGCGCCACGTTGATCAGTTACGCCGCGTCTCAGGCGTGCGTGTCTTCATTTAGGGCCTCGACCAACCCGCACGCTTTACGCAAATCCGGGGTCGCGTGGCCTTCGCTGAACCGCTCGAGGACAGGGCGCAGCAGACTCAGTGCTTGATGACCGCGCGACTGGCGTTGCCAGAGTTGCGCCAGTGATGTGGCGCTGCGCAGTTCCCAGGCGAGGGCGCCTTGGGTGCGGGCGGTGGTCAGGGCTTGTTGCAGGAGGTGTTCGGCTTGCTTGATATTGGTGCTGTCTGACAGGACGCCATCGCTGGCAAGCCAGCTCCCACAGGGATCTGAGGCGTTTCCAGAACCTTCCAGCAGCAATGCCTGCGCCTGAGCGCGCAAAATCTCTGCCGTGCTCCATCCCGCCTCGCCACTCAATGCTCGCTGCAGCAATGCATCGTCGACGAAACGCGGATCCAGCGTGACCATCATTTCACCGATCAACCCGCCGCTCTCCGCCGGCTGCTGGACGATGACGTCTGCATCAATGACCTGCGCGTAATGCCGACCCCAATGATTGAACAACAGCACCGAATGCTTCTGCGATTGCTCCAGCAGCAGGCGTAACAGCATCCGGGCGTTCGGTTGATCACCGTTGTAATGGGCGATCGGGCAACTGGCCAAGGCCAGGGTGTAACAGATCGAGGTGCCATGGTCGATCTGCACGGCGATGTCCAGGGCTTGCCGCGCGGCACGCCATGCCTGCTCGGGCAGACCTTGCATCCACAAGACTCGCGCCAGCACCGTCAACGAAGCCACGCTCTGGTCGTATTGCACGCCAAAGCCATGAGTGAAACGGTTGACGTTGCCGCTGTGGGCCATGCGCTGCAAGACCTGCTCGGCATGTACGCGCGCCTGCGTCTGGTCGCCGGCGTAATGCAGCGCCAGCACGCGCAAGCGGTGCGTGCTCAGTGACAGCAACGGATCGCCGTGCAGGCCGAGGCGGTCGAACTGCTCGCTCTGCGCCAGCGCGAGGCGGTAATGCCCGCAACTGAGGTTGACCGCCATGTGCCCAGACACCGCACGCAACTGGCCGGCAACGTCGTTGTGCGCCTGCGCCAGTTGCTGCGCCTGGGCAAAGGCGTCGATGGTTTCGGCGGTGCCGCCCCAGGTGTGGTAGCAGGCACTGCCCAGGGCCAGTTTCAGCGTGATTTGCAGCCGCGGGCAAGGCTCGTTCCGTTCATCGAACAGGCTTAGCGCCCGGCGCACATAGCCGCCATATTCCTTGAGCAGCGACAATTCTTGCCACAACGGCGCCGAGGCCGCCGCCAGACGAATCCCCAAACCCCCGGAGCCGACCCCGTGCAGGCTCCACTCCAGCGCCGCGCGCAAATCTTCGAGCCCACGGGCGTAGCGTTCGATCCACAGCGCCGTCGGGGTATGTTCCCATTCGCTTTTCGCTTGCTGCATCAGCGCCAGGCAGCGCTCGGCGTGACGGTCACGGGTGTCATCGAATTCAGCGGCCTGTTCGAGTTTTTCCAGCGCATAGCGGCGGGTCGTGTCAAGCAGGCGATAGAACACCTGTTCATCGCCGACCTCGACGCTGAGCAAGGATTTGGCCACCAATTGGGTGATCGAGACGAACACCACGCTGGGGTCGATCTGCTCACCGACGATCACGGCCGCCGCCGACTCCAGGGTAAACCCGCCACGAAAAACCGCCAGACGCCGCAGACAGGTCTGCTCGCACCGCTCCAGCAGGTTGAAGCTCCAGTCCAGCGTGGCGCGCAGCGTGAGGTGGCGTTCATGACTGCTTTGTCGGCCTTTGCCCAACGCCGGCAGGCGACCCTGCAACTGCCCGAGCAGGCCGTCGAGACCAAGCTCGGCGACCTGCGCGGCTGCCAGTTCCAGCGCCAATGGCATACCGTCCAGCCGGTGGCAGATCTCGATCACCTGCGGCAGTTGGGTATCGCTCGGCTCGAAACTCTCCTGGGCGGCTGTGGCTCGCTCGATGAACAGTTGCAGCGCCGAAAATTCGAGTATCTGTCCACGACTCAGCATCGTACTCATCGACGGGTAGGCGAGGGCATCCAGACGCTGAACATATTCCCCTTCAGCCCGCAGGCTTTCGCGGCTGGTGGCGAGGATGTGTACTTTGGGCGCGCCGCGCAGAATGCTTTCGCTGAGGGTCGCGACGGCATCGATCAGGTGTTCACAGTTGTCGAGCAGCAACAGCATCTGCCGCTGTTGCAGGGCATTGATCAGTGCTGTCAGCGAGTCACCTTCAGGCAGCACCAGATCAAGCAGAGCGGCCAGGTGCGAGCCGACCAGCGCGGGATCGTTGAGCGGCGCCAGATCCACCAGGCGAATGCCGTCGCGGTAAAAACCGATCAGCTGCTCAGCGACGCGCAGCGCCACGGTGGTCTTGCCGATCCCGCCAGGGCCGACCAGGGTGATGCAGCGTCGGCGCGGCAGCTCATTCATCAGGCTGTCGACCAATGGCTGGCGGCCGATCATGCGTGTGCGCCGCAAGGGCAGATTGTGGCGACCGCCGGCATCGTCCAAAGGACGCTCCTCCATGGAATGCAGCAGGATCGGCGCGACAAAACTGTAGCCTCGCTGCGCCACCGTGACGATGTAACGCTGCCCGGCCTGACCGTCACCGAGCGCCTTGCGCAATGCCGCCATGTGCACGCGCAAATTGATTTCTTCGACCACACTGTCCGGCCAGACCCCGGCCATCAATTCCTGCTTGCTCACCACTTCGCCGGCCTGCGCCAGCAGAATCAGCAGAATATCCATCGCCCGTCGGCCCAGACGCAGCGGTTGCTCGCCTTCGAATACGCGGCGTTGTCCGGGATGAATCCGATAGGGGCCAAAACCGATGGCCTGGTTCGGGGGAAGACTCAACAGTTCACTCCTGCGGCGCTGCGACGGACGGTACCGAACAAACGCGCGCGCAGGCGCGGGCTCTCTGGTTCGGGTGTCTGGGCATGATCCTCAGGTTCGCGCATCGGTGCAACGGTGGTCTTAATCAAAGTACGCCGGGCTGTAAGCGCAGAGGCCGCGGTTCGCGCATGATCTGGCAGCGCCAGGCGAACGGATTGATGCCTTCGCTGCGGGTGAACATGTGACAGAAATGCGCCTGATCGCAGAAGCCGCATTCCAGACTGATGTGGGTCAGGCTCAGATCGGTGTGCTGGATCAGCAATTTCGCGCGGGCGATGCGCTGGGTGCGAATCCAGTCCTGCGGCGAAAGCCCGGTGCTGCACTTGAAGGCGCGGGAAAAATGGCTGCGCGACAGCGAGCAGGCGCGGGCCAGCTCGGCCACTTCCAAGCTGTCACCGAGGCGTTCGAGGATCAGTTGTTTGACCAGCCGTTCGCGTTGCGGACTGAGCCCGCCAATGGCAGGTGTATCCGGTAGGCGGGCAGGGGCGAGGGCGACGGTGGGTTGCAATTGAGCCATGGCCAAGGTCCGTGTCGATGGGGAATGCACGAAAGGCGCATCCCGTCAGGTCAAAAAACAACGCTGTGCGAGTGACGGCATTGTTCAGCGCGGGCGCCAGGCTGACGAGTTAATCGTTGTTAATTACCGCGCATGGACTGGAACTCAGCACATGCTTGCAAGTCTGTGCCGGGGCTTTGCGCGACGATCAGGACCAGCGAGGCGAACCGAGAGGGGCGCCGCAATCGGCCAGGTTCAGGAGAGTTTGATGAAAAGCACGTTCAAAGCCGCGACAACCATGACGCTCGCGTTGGCGATGTCCTGCGCGATGGCGCAAGCGCCACAAGTGGGCACGCAGGCGCCGGGCTATTTCCGCCTGGCGGTGGGTGATTACGAAGTCACGGCGTTGTTCGACGGCTACAACGACTTGTCGCCCAAGCTGCTGCAAGGCATGAGCCAGAGCCAGATTCGTGCGCTGCTGGCGCGCCGTTCGATTGAAACGCCGGGCGTGCAGACCGCGTTCAACGCCTTTCTGGTCAATACCGGCAAGCAACTGATTCTGGTCGACAGCGGCGCTGGCCAGTGCATCGGCGCCACGGCTGGCCAGTTGCTGAGCAACATGCAGGCAGCCGGCTATAAACCAGAACAGGTCGATACGATCCTGCTGACGCACCTGCATCTGGACCACGTCTGCGGTCTGGTCGACGGGCAACAGCAGGCGCTGTTCAGCAATGCCACAGTGTATGCGGCGAAGGCTGAAGCCGATTACTGGCTCGATCCGGCCGCACTGGCCAAGGCTCCGGCCGGCGCCAAAGAGTTCTTCAAGATTGCCCAGCAATCCACCGCCGCTTACGTTGCCGCCGGGCGTTTCAAGACCTTCAGCGCAGGCGAGTCGCCGCTGCCGGGCGTGGTCGAAGCGACGCTCGAAGCCGGGCATACGCCAGGCAGCACCACCTATCGTTTCACCTCGCAGAAGCAGAGCATCGTGTTCATGGGCGATCTGGTGCATAACCTCGCGGTGCAATTCCTGCATCCGGAAGTGTCGATCGGTTTCGACGTCAACAGCCAGCAGGCGATCAATAGCCGGCAGGCCGTGTTCAGCGCGGCGGCGGCGAGCAAGACGTGGGTCACCGCTGCGCATTTGCCGTTCCCGGGGATCGGCCACATCACCGCCGAAGGCAAACATTTCCAGTGGGTGCCGGTGGAGTACGGCCCGTACAAACGCGCGGCCAAAGTGCCGTTGATCGAGTAAAGTGCGTAGCGCCGATCCGCTTGAGCGGCTGACATTGATAAGGACGACATGCCCATGAACCGTAACGACCTGCGTCGCGTCGACATGAACCTGCTGGTGATTTTCGAAGCGCTGATGTTCGAGAAAAACCTGACCCGCGTCGCCGAAAAACTGTTCATGGGCCAGCCTGCGGTCAGTGCAGCGCTCGGCCGTTTGCGCGACCTGTTCGACGATCCATTGCTGCTGCGCAATGGACGCAGCATGGAGCCGACCGCGCGGGCGCTGGCGATTCTCAAGGAACTGCAACCGGCGATGGATGTGATTTCCGGGGCGGTCAGCCGGGCCAAGGAGTTCGAGCCGGCCAGCAGTTGCGATGTGTTTCGCATCGGCCTCTCGGACGACGCCGAGTTCGGTCTGTTTCCGCCGCTGCTGCGCCAGCTTCAGCAGGAAGCGCCGGGGATTGTCGTGGTCGTGCGCCGCGCCAACTATCTGCTGATGCCAGCGCTGCTGGCCTCCGGGGAAATATCGGTAGGGGTCAGCTACACCACGGATCTGCCAGCCAATGCCAAACGCAAGAAGCTGCGCGACATTCCCTGCAAGGTATTGCGCGGCGATGACCGTCCGGGGCCACTGACGCTGGACGAATATTGCGAGCGTCCGCATGCGATGGTGTCGTTCTCGGGTGACCTGAGCGGCAATATCGATCTGGATCTGGCGAAGATCGGCCGCTGTCGCCGGGTGGTTCTCGGTGTGCCGCAATTCAGTGGTCTGCGCGCTTTGCTCGCTGGCACCGAGATGATTGCCACTGTGCCGGATTATGCTGCCTGCGCCTTGGTTGAGGGTTGTGCGCTGCGTGCGGAAGATCCGCCGTTTCCGATCGATGCGGCGCAGTTGTCGATGGCCTGGAGTGGGGTGCATGACAATGACCCGGCGGAGAAGTGGCTCAGGTCGAGGATCAGTCAGTTCATGGCGGCGCCGCTGGATATTCGGCCTAGCTGAGGTTTTGCGTTTCTGACTGAATGGGTACATATCCGTTGCTGCGGTAACGGCCGCTTAGGGTTCCGCCCTTACGGCGGGTCACCTTTTTCAAACGCCAAAAAGGTAACCCAAAACGCTTGCTCCTACGTACGGCCCTCGCAGGCTCGGGTCCCTTCGCTCCGGGATCGATCCGGGCGCAGCGGCTACGGTTTGCTGCGCTGCACCTACGTCCGCTGTGTCTGGCTACGCCAGACGGTCGCTGCGCTCCCACGCCCGGATCAATCCCTCCACTCAGCCTTCCGATGTCGCCGGTGACGCAAGATCAAGAGCACTCGAGCTGGCGCTCATTGTTGAGTGGTGTGAAGCGCCGCATGGCTTGGGATTTGCGGTGGATTCGCCCCTCACCCCAGCCCTCTCCCCCTGGAGAGGGAGCCAATTTGGCTTGGCTTTGAAGTTTGTGTTCGACTCGGTATTACATGTCGGCGTAGATCTCGCATCCACCGCGGTCAGTTCCCTCTCCCTCCGGGAGAGGGCTAGGGTGAGGGGCTTTTGATTTTCAGGCTTAGTTCATGCCTCAGCCTTCGCATGTCGCCGGTGGACCAAGGTCAACAGCTACATCAAAAGCAGGCGAGCTGACACTCGGCCTCAGGGTGGGATCGGTTCTTGTACGAGCTTGTCTGCAAGCTGACAAACGACCGACCCGTTTTTGCACGCTTGTCGTCACCCGCATTTTTCATCACTGTCTACACACCCTCCATGCCCTGAAAACCAACTAAGCACACCCATCCAATTTCTTCCGCCCTTGCCTTGGCATGATTCTCATCAATGACATTCAAAGGGTCGGGTCATGATTATTTCGAGGGATGAACGGGCGCAGGACTTCGGTTTGCTGTTTCTGCGGGTCAGTGGCGGGTTGTTTCTGTTGTGGGTGCACGGCTTGCCCAAGCTGCTCGACTTCACCGCGCAGTTGCAACTGATCGAAGACCCGTTCCACCTCGGTGCCCACCTCACGTTGAGCCTGGCGATTTTCGCCGAAGTCCTCTGTCCGCTGCTGATCGTCGCCGGTGTTCTGGCGCGGTTGGCCTGCTTGCCTATTCTCTTTGTGCTGCTCGTTGCGTTGCTGGTCGTGCATCCGCAATGGAGTGTGGCTGAAGGGCAGTTCGGCTGGTTGCTGTTGATCCTGTTTACCACTGTGTTCATCGCCGGGCCGGGTCGGCTGGCGATCAATGTTCGTTTGCCCGGAGTACTGCGTTATGCCTGAAGCCCTGAACTCACTCACACCGGGGGCCGATGAGACCGTCACGTTGATCATCAAGCACCGGGTCAAGGCCGGTTTCGAGTCGGCGTATGAAGCCTGGCTGCGCAATATCGTCCGTGTGGCGGGGCAGCGCGAAGGGCATCTGGGGGTCGATGTGGTGCGCGGCAAGCGCGGGCGCCTCGACTTCTATACCTGCGTGCTGCGTTTCAGCAGCACCGAAGCGATGCAAGGCTGGCTGGAATCGTCCGAGCGTCAGGCGCTGGTTGCCGAGGCGGCGCCGATGCTGGCTGACGGCGATCAGACGGAAGTCGCGCCGGTCAACGAATTCTGGTTTTCGCCACTGGCCGACGCCGCTTCGCCACCGCCGCGCTGGAAGCAGGCCGTGGTGTCGCTGCTGGTGATTCTGCCGCACACCTTGCTGGTGCCGCTGATCTGGGGGCCGTTGCTGGCGTTGCATCCAATCCTTTCCAACTACGTGGTCGCCACCTTCTTCATCACCCTGACCATCGTCCTCTCGGTGGTGTACGTGGTGATGCCGCCGGTGACCCGTTTGTTCACGCCGTGGCTGGAAGCCAGCCAGGCCCATGAACACCTCGATTCCCAAGAAACCTCGCCGCGTTGAGCGGGGTTTGCTTTTTTTCACTTTTGCTTGAGGAACTGCGATGAACGCCGATCTGATTCTGTTCAATGGCCAATTTCATACGGTTGACCGCGAAAAACCGCTCGCCAGCGCCGTGGCGATCAAGGATGGCCGCTTCGTCGCCGTCGGTAACGACGCCGAAGCCATGGCCCTCAAGGGCAGCGCCACGCAAGTGGTCGACATGAAGGGCCGCTGCGTCATTCCTGGCCTCAATGACTCGCACCTGCACTTGATCCGTGGCGGTTTGAACTACAACCTCGAACTGCGCTGGGAAGGTGTACCGTCGCTCGCCGACGCGCTGCGCATGCTCAAGGATCAGGCCGATCGCACGCCGACCCCGCAATGGGTGCGCGTGGTCGGTGGCTGGAACGAATTCCAGTTCGCCGAAAAGCGCATGCCGACCCTCGAAGAAATCAACCAGGCGGCGCCGGACACCCCGGTGTTCATCCTGCACCTGTACGATCGTGCCTTGCTCAACCGCGCGGCATTGCGCGTTGCCGGTTATACCCGCGACACGCCGAACCCGCCGGGTGGCGAGATCGTGCGTGACAGCAACGGCAACCCGACCGGCATGCTGGTCGCGCGGCCGAACGCGATGATTCTCTACTCGACGCTGGCCAAGGGGCCGAAGCTGCCGCTGGAATATCAGGTCAACTCGACGCGGCAGTTCATGCGCGAACTCAATCGCCTCGGCCTGACCAGCGCGATCGACGCCGGCGGTGGTTTCCAGAACTACCCGGACGATTATCAGGTGATCGAGCAACTGGCCAAAGAAGACCAGTTGACCGTACGCATCGCCTACAACCTGTTCACCCAGAAGCCGAAAGAAGAACTGAC